>OODB01000132.1_pt1 | contig 83410 bp, 72 predicted proteins | sample 1671721 | NCBI WGS metagenome assembly OODB01 (sample SAMN06348185, study PRJEB24527) | human gut metagenome | biome: human gut; feature: ankylosing spondylitis patient; material: feces | host: Homo sapiens | place: China | collected 2015-10
TTGTCCCCATATCTGTTTTGATAACCTGAAATGAATCCACTATGAATAATGTAGGTTAGTTTGCAGTATCACTGCAACAGCTTTGCAGTATCGCTGCAATAGGTTTGCAAAGTTTTGCAGTGAGAAATTGCTGAGAATCAATTAAGTATAGTATAGTGTAAATAGAAGATTGACATTGGTGTGTTATCAATATTTAAGACTGATTGGAGGTGTGGAAGCAAATTTTGCTTCCACACTTTTGTATTGCTTCCACAGCGTCTGTAATGCCGATGAATAGAGGGATACAAGGAGCGGGTGGAAGTGTGGAAGCAAAAATGATGAAAACTGTTATGAAGAAACAACAGTTGTCTTGATTGTTTAGCTAATCACAAAGTTTTGAGTTTACTGTTTTTTGAAGCTATTGAAATATTCTTTTACATAGACTTTAGTACTTTCGCTAATAAAATGACAATGTAGAGTAAATGCTTCATTGAAAGCAGCTAGGATGATAGATGTTGACAAAAGATATTCTTCATATAAGAGGAAGAATCATTTAAAATCTTTAAGCAACGTATTAACTTTATGATATACATATGATAACCAAGTCATTAATCCAACAAATAGTATCACAGCAGTAAGGTTTTATACATTGTACCCCTATACATACACCTTGTGAGAAAGGAAATTTCGCTATAGTGATTTCTATTACATGGTATAATCGCTTGATTATTAATAAAATAAGAGTGTTGTAGTTCCGCGAAAACTCTGGTGATTTCGTACATTGGTATGAAAACTCAAGAAGTAAGTATTAGGGCAAATATGAAAGTATCAATGAAGCCCGATACTGAAGTTCTAGACGAAGTGGTGGTTACTGGCTATGGGGTACAACGAAAGGCATCGTTTACCGGAGCAGCAGCAGTTGTAGGCAAGGATGTCCTTGCTAAAAAAACTGATGCTAATTTCGTAAAAGCATTGGAAGGTGCAGTACCTGGTATCCAGATGAACAATTCAACTAGTATGCCAGGTATATGGGGATCTATCTATGTACGTGGTCGGGGTTCACTCAATTCAGGGACTCAGCCACTCTATGTTATTGACGGTATGCCGGTTGATTCTGATACCGATGATAATTCACTTACTTACTCTACAAATAATACAATAGATCCGATGTCTTCGCTTAATCCTGCTGATATCGAAAGTATTACGGTATTGAAGGATGCAGCGGCTACTGCTATCTATGGTTCACGCGCCGCTAATGGAGTAATTGTTGTTACCACTAAAAAAGGTGCGGAAGGCAAATTCAACATTAACCTCGATATTAAACAAGGATTTGTTACTACTGCCAATAACAATATGGATTTTGCTAATGCACAGCAAACTATGAAACTTTTCACTGATGGCTACACTGCAGCACAAGGAGGAGATTGGCAGGAAAATTACAATTACTTGGCAGATGATTACTTTGGCTGGGATCGTAAATCTTCCTACGACTGGATGGATGCTATCTCTCGTAAAGGTTATTATCAAGATTACAATTTGAATATGCAAGGACGTACCGGTTCCACTGGTTATTATGTCGGTTTAGGCTATTTGAACACAGAAGGCCTAATCATTGGATCTGATTTAGAACGTTTTTCTGGACGCCTCAATTTGGATACAAAATTTAAATGGGCTACTTTGGGGGTGAATTCATCATATAGCTATACTACACAAAACGGTTTTTCCTTATCCACAGCCGGTTCTATGAGTAGCCCTCTTACAGCAGCTGTTTCCAGCCAAACTCCTATGGACCCTTTTTACGACTCAGAAGGCAATTATGCTAATATCAATAATTATAATCCATTAGCATTAATGGATGAGAAGACCGGTGAGTTAAATCAAAGTAATACTCAAATGGTGAATTTGAATCCTTATTTCCAAATAGATTTTGGTAAGGGAATCTATGCAAAAACAACATTAGGAGTAAATATCAATGAACTGCGTCAATATCAATATTGGAGTGCACTTTATAACCCGCAAGCTCAAGATTATAATGGCTTAGGACAGCAATATAATTCAAAGAGTACGGTTGTTACTTGGAATAATATTATTGGTTGGAATTATAAATTTGCCGACAAACATGATATTAGCCTGATGTTGGGTCAAGAAATGCAAAAGAAGAGTTATTTCTATGAATATTATGCTAAATCTGATTTTCCGTTTGCTGCTTCTGGTATGCGTGACCTTACAACTGCTGGTACTGACCAGGGAAATGAGTATTACAAGCAAGAGGCGCGTTTAGCGTCTTATTTCGCGGATGTGCACTATTCCTATGCTGATAAATATTATCTTTCTGGTTCTTTCCGCCGTGACGGTTCATCTGTATTCGGTACAGACAATCGTTGGGGTAATTTTTGGTCAGTAGGTGGTAAATGGCGTATTTCGGGGGAAGAGTTCCTGAGTGAAAACGAAATCATAACAAATGCTACGCTTCGTGCGTCTTATGGTACAGTAGGTAATCAGGATATTAGCTGGTATGCTGCCCGTGGATTTTATTCATCAGGATACAATTACAATCAAATGCCCGGTATGAGACCGACAAGTATCCCTAATCCTGAATTGACATGGGAGGTTTCTAAGAAATTTGATATTGGTTTTGACCTTTCATTCCTGCAACGTATTCATTTGACCTTCGATTTCTATAACGAAGAAACTTCTGATGCCTTGTTTGAAATACCTTTGTCTATGACTACCGGTATCTCAAAAACTTATCAGAATATCGGTTCTATCCGTAATCGGGGTATTGAGTTCTCGATAAATACTTCCATCATTCAAAATAATGATTTAAATTGGAACTTCTTCGCCAATCTGACATGGAACAAGAACGAAGTAATAAAGCTATCTACTGATGACCCTCTAGAATATACATATCAAATCATTGAACAAGGACATCCTTACAGCCAGTTCTACATGAAAGAATATGTAGGTATAGATCATGAGACCGGTAAACCATTATGGTACCTTAATAAAGAAGGTGACGAAACTACATCTGATTACAATGCAGCTGCCAAACGATACGTAGGGGATGCCGACCCCAAGGTATTGGGAGGCTTTGGAACCAATCTTACATGGAAAGGAGTTGATTTCAACCTTAACTTCAATTACCGTTTAGGAGGAAAAGTCTATAATTCAGGAGCTGCTTTTACCGGCTTTGGTATGGCATTCCGTACACCGCTTGAGGATGTAGCCCTTAACTCATGGACGCCTGAGAATAAGAACGCTAAATATCCTCAATATATTTACCGTGATCCCAATAACGCTACAGCTACATCTTCCCGTTATCTTTATAGTGGCAACTACCTGCGTATCAGTAATGTTACATTGGGATATACACTACCTAAGACATGGACGCAAAAAGCATTTATCCAGAAGCTACGCGCCTATGTATCAGTAGATAATCTCTATACATTTACAGCAAGTGATTTTGTAGGATATAATCCAGAGACTTCTGCTAATGGTGTCATTGCATGGCAATATCCTGCTACGTGTACCTTCATCGGAGGTATTCAGCTCACCTTCTAAAAGATAGTATAACAGTAATTAAAAGCAATATATGAGTATGAAAAAGAATATATTAAAGACATTCATCATATTAGCCTTAGGAGCTGGTATTTCAGGATGCGGAAATAGTTTCCTAGAAACCAACTACTACAAAGGCATTGATGTGGAAACGGGATTGTCTACGGTTGACAATATCTCGACGGCACTTAATGGTACTTACTATGATTTGTTCTATTACTATTTTGCCGGAAATTATGCAATCAATATCGGTGATATTCCAACTGATATAAGTTATTGGAATGGTAAAACCGGACACTTTGATGGTATATACACTTATACTTATACAGATACAGACACCTACCTGAAAGCAATTTGGGAATATGGTTACAAGACTGCTGATAATGCAGCCCGTGTTATTGAGGCTTCTAAAGCTCTTTACGAAAATGTCGCAGCAGAAGAAAAGTCTGAACTAGATCGCTGTATGGCTGAAGCCTATGCTTTGCGTGGGTATGCACAATTAATGTTAGTCAATGTCTATGCTCATCAAGTAAAAGTGAATGGTACTGACCATTCATCTGCTCCCGGCATCGTATTGATAGACAAACCTATTGAAGCTCTTTCTCAGGTTAGCCGTTCGACAGTTGGACAAAGTTATGAAGCTATTGTATCGGATTTCAACTTGGCAATAATGCACTTTGATGCCGCTGGGGGTGATAGGCAATCCTTGGTATTTTTCAATAAAGCTGCTGTATATGGTTTGTTGGCACGTACACATTTGTATTTGGAAGATTGGGACAAGGCAATGCAATATGCACAAATTGCTCTTGACGAAAAAGGAATTGCCGAATTAACCTATGGTACCGCTAAATACAAGGCATTGTATAATAACGAGGCATCCAACACTGAAAGTATGTTTGCATTAGCCATTACCCAAACAGACAACTGGTCGGCTAATTCGTGCGGTACATTGTGGTCTAGTTACAACTATAGTCCGAGTCCTAAATTGCAAGCCCTTTATGGTAAAAACGATTGTCGTACAAGTATCTTCGAATGGGATGCTAAATCTTCTCCAACTGTGCCTATATTCAAAGCTGGTAAATTTTCACATTATGATTCTGGTAACCCTGCTTATGGAACCAATTATATTGTGAATGCTCCTGAAATGTTTCTAATAATCGCAGAAGCAAACTTAAAAGGTTCAAACGGCAGTTTAACCAAAGCACAAAATGCCCTGCTAACAGTAGCTAAGCGTAATGCAGATATTACATCTGTATCTGATTTGCCTGCTACATCTGATGGCTTAATGAAATTCCTTAAGGACGAACGTGCGCGAGAATTATTTCAAGAAGGTTTACGTTTGTATGACTTAAGACGTTGGGACGAAAATGCAGAGGTATATGCTGCTAAAGCCCCTACTGTATCATTCACTTATACTAACTACAAAATCTCCAATTTGGTATTCCCCATTCCAAGTGCAGAAATAAATGCAGGTTTTGGAGTTGAACAAAATGATTGGTCAAGTACTTTACCGAGGTAAATCGTTGGAACTTGTAAATAACGCAATTCGATTATAAAATCGGATTTTATAAATAAAGTGTTTTTGAAGAGGTTGTGTCTTTTGTGACACAACCTCTTTTTTTATTCTAGACTCTCGCAACAACAATCAACTTTTAAAAAACAATAACTATCAATTATCCATAATCTTATAAAAATATCGTATGTTTGCAATTAGATAAATGCATGAATATGGATTCTAAAAAACAACTCTACATCATTAGTGGTTGTAATGGTGCTGGTAAGACTACGGCATCTTATACTGTGTTGCCGGATGTTTTGGAATGCAAGGAGTTTGTCAATGCGGATGAAATAGCTCGTGGATTATCTCCTTTTAATCCCGAAAGTATGGCCATTGAAGCCGGACGGTTGATGTTGCAAAGAATCAATGAATTGCTGAAAAATCAACAAAACTTTTCTATAGAAACCACACTTGCCACAAGATCTTACACTCGCCTTGTCCATCGTGCACAAGAACAAGGATATAAAGTTAATTTAATATATTTCTGGCTGAGTTCGCCCGACTTGGCTATTCAGCGTGTAGCCCAACGTGTACGTAATGGTGGACACGACATTCCCAAAGAGGTTGTGCTCCGGCGTTATCAAGCAGGCATTGATAACTTTTTCAATATTTATATGCCTTGTGTGGACTATTGGCTATTGGCAGATAATAGCGAAACACCCCGTATAATTGTTGCTGAAGGTGGACGAGGAATGGAAATGCATATACATCACATTGAACGATTTAATAAAATACAAAGTTATGTCAGAGAATGAACGAAAAGAACTAAGCGAAAAGTTACATTTCGGTTTGGCATTAGCCGAACGTCGTATGCTTGAAGAAAAAGCATTGCGCAATGAATGCATTATACAAGGCTTGCCCAATGGAGAGATTAAAAGTGTACCGGCACGTATCATACTGCGTAGACTTTATGGAGAAGAGCTGAAACGATAGAAATATCCTCTCTTCAATAAACAGCAAACCTGAATTGTCTGCACGACACGAGAGCCAGTGCGGATTACAAAAGTACATTCTTTATTCCCCTGAATTATAATAAAAAATATATCCACTCAGTCTTCGTTATTCTATGTAGACTATATTCTCTTACAAGAAGACTTCCTCATTACGTTTTTGACATGCTCCAAACAGTAGTTTTTCATAGCTATAGAATTCTTTACTCCAATTACTTTGTATTTGGAATAATCTCCATTTATAAGATAGAGACAATTACATGGTGTTCTATGCATAAAATGGATAAATAGGTAGGATAGTATTTATGTAACCATTATAAATTCAATAGTATTTTACATAAGGGTTTACATTCTCATAGATGGAATAAACAACACGAGTAAATAATTGACAAAAAGCAACTAAATGATAGATATTGACAAAGCCCTTCTAGTTTTTGAGAAAAAAGATCCTAACGTTATGATTATAGCACATCAGTACAGAATTAAACACCTTCAAATCAGGATATTACCATTACAAATAGTATCATATAAGTAGATTGTCATTTACAGTGGATATGTATAGAGTATCTTCTCTAGAGGAATACTTTATTTCAGGAGCTCTTTTTGTTTATTTTGTATTGCTTATTATCAACAATATAGACATATTGTAGTTCCGCGAAAACTCTGGTGATTTCGTACATCGGTATGAAGACTCAAGAAGTGGTAATCAAACCGAGCGTAAAAGTGGTTATGATGCCTGATACAGAGATACTTGATGAAGTAACAGTAGTGGCTTATGGCACTAAACGTAAACAAGATTTGGTGGGTTCTATCAGCAGTGTAAAGAATGAGATTATCAGTAATTCACAAGCTACATCCGTGTCCAATGCATTAGAAGGAGCTGTGGCTGGTTTGCAAGTTGTAAGTTCTTCCGGCCAGCCGGGACAAGATGCCAATATCGTATTACGCGGTATCGGTTCTATTTCGGCCAGCAACAATGCACTGATTGTAGTAGATGGTGTGCCCTTCAACGGCAAGTTGTCGGACATCAACCCTACAGACATTGCTTCAGTGAACGTGTCGAAAGATGCTGTATCCAACTCTTTGTATGGTTCCCGTGCAGCAGGTGGTGTGGTCATGATTACTACCAAGACCGGACGCAAAGACAAGGTGGCCATCAACTTTAACGGCTCCTGGGGTGTGGCACAGCGTGCGTACAAGGACTATGATATGGCTACTGATCCGGGAGAGTTCTACCGTTTGTCTTGGTATGGTCTTCGTAACACCTATTGGGCGGCTGGAAAATCCATTGAAGACTCTAATTTAGCAGCCAGTCAGGATTTGCTGGGCGAACTGGGTAATTACAATGCTTATATCATCCCGCAAGGAGAGTATCTGGTAACACCAGATGGAAAACTTAACCCCAATGCACGTCTGCGTTATAATGATTCGTTTGCCGATGCCTTGTTCGACAATGCCTTCCGTCAAGAGTATAATGTATCTGCATCGGGTGGTAATGACCGCACAGATTACTATGTATCTATGGGCTTTCTGGACAATGACTCTTATGTGCTAGGTTCTTCTTATGAGCGCTTTACGGCTCGTGCCAACGTTAACTCTCAGTTGAAATCCTGGTTGAAGGTAGGTACCAATGTAGGCTATTCCAAAGCAACTCAGAATGGTGTACAAGAGAATGCCGGAGCTGCCTCCAATCCTTTTGAGGTGGCACGTTCTTGGGCTCCCATCTTCCCGGTTCATGCCTATGATGCAGAAGGTAATATGAAATATTATGAGGACGGAAGTCCTATGTATGATGCCGGAAACGGTGAGACAGACGGTACATCTAAACGTCCTACGGCTACTAACCAGAATGTGATAGCCAATATGAAAGAGGATATTCGTGAAACTGTGTACAATAATCTGACTTCACGCTCGTATCTGGAAATCTCGTTCTTGAAGAATTTCAAGTTTACAGCAAACTACAGTTATGATTTCACGAACAGTAGCCAGACAGTATTCTACACTCCGCTCATCGGTGACGGACAGTCTTTCGGTGGTCGTGGTACAAAAGGAAGCTACAACACTACGACTACCAACTTCAACCAGATTCTGGCCTACAGCAATGTTTTTGGCGATAACCACCACTTGTCGGCCAAGATAGGTCACGAGTACTATAAGTATGAATATCAGTATTTAGCAGGACAGAAGACCAATTTCTTTAATCCGAACAATCCGGAACTGGACAACGGTGGACAAATGCAATACATTAACAGCTACACGGCAAACCATAACATCGAGGGGTATTTCGGTATGGCAGACTACGACTATAGCAACAAATATTATCTTTCTGCAGCCTTCCGTCGCGACGGTACTTCCCGCTTCTTGGACCGCTGGGGTAATTTCTGGTCGGTAGGTGCCGCTTGGCGTATTTCCAACGAAGCATTCATGGAGGGTACAAACTCTTGGTTGAACGACTTGAAACTGCGTGCGTCTTATGGTACCCAAGGTAATGAAAGCATCCTTTCGGAGTATGACTATGCCTATGTGTACACGCCTTATCAAGACCAATACACAGTTACTTGGAATGGTTCAGAGTTGGGTTATTCACCGGAATTCTACGGTAATCCGGACTTGACTTGGGAAAAGCAGAAGACTTTTGACGTGGGAGTAGATTTCCGTCTATTCGACAGAGTATACGGTTCATTCGAATATTTTTATCGTCGTACAGACGATATGCTCTTCAAGCGCCCTGTAGCTTACTCTACAGCCGGACGTCCGTATAATTGGGAAAACCTGGGTGCGATGAAAAACACTGGTATAGAGTTTGAAGTGAATGTGGATATTTTCAATCAGCCCGACCTAAAGTGGACGGTATCGCTCGTGGGATCTCACTACAAGAACCGCATCGTGACACTGCCCGAAGAAAACCGTGAAAATGGTATCACTTCCGGTCCGTTCAACCTGCGCGAAGGTAAGAGCCGCTTTGAATACTATACTTATATGTATGCCGGCATGGACGAAAAAGGAAATGCCATGTGGTACATGGATGAGACAAACGAGAAAGGGGAAGTGACAGGCCGTACTACCACCACCACTTATGCAGACGCAACCCGCTACTTCATTGGAAAATCTGCACTGCCCGATTTCAACGGTGGTTTGAGCACTACTTTCTCTTACAAGGGAATCGACCTTTCTATAGCAACGGCTTTCCAAATTGGTGGCTATGCTTATGACTATTCTTATCTGTCCGGCATGAGCTCTTCATTCTACGTAGGTCATAATAAGGATATGTGGAAAACATTCAACCCTGAGACCGGTCAAGGTTCACTTCCTATTTGGAATGCTGACAATGCTTCCAACTCTTTCACTCAGCAATCAGACCTCAATCTGATAAAGGCCAGCTACTTCAGCATCCGTAACATCACTTTGGGCTACACATTGCCGAAGAACCTGATGCAGAAATTGGGTGTTGAGAAACTGCGTATCTATGCTACGGCAGATAATCTCGGCTTGTGGTCCAAACGTCAGGGATTTGACCCTCGTGTGGCAATGGCTGGTTCTGATGATGAATATGGAGGCTATTCTCCGATGCGTGTGATTTCCGGAGGTATCAACCTTACATTCTAAACTAAAAAATAAAATTGTATATGAAGATAATGAAATATATGATGCAGGTGCTTCTTGTTGGGGGCCTGCTTACATCTTGCATTGAAGATGCTGATGTTACCGCTTATTTGACTGAAGACCAACTGGGCAATGTGGCTCAGGAAGATCCTGATAAGGCTTTTTCAGCTGCTGTGGCAGGTATGTATACTGATATGCAACAGTATGTTGACGTCAATATGAGTCACAACTATTTCGGTCAAAAGAGTTTTGATTACTTAACATCGCTGATGGGCAACGATATGATTATGACCGGACGTTTCGCCATGAGTATGTATCATTATTTGCTGGATTACTGGCAACAGAACTATACTCCGACCAACAACCGTTGGAAAGAGTACTATCGCGTCATAGCCAATGCCAACAATATCCTCAAGCTGATTGACCCCAGCAGTGAAGATCCCGCCAATTTGAAATATCGTGCCATTGCCCTTGGTTTCCGTGGCTATGCCTACTTACAACTGACTTACTTATATCAGCATTCCTACTATACCGGTGCGGATGGAACGAAATGGGGCCGTGGAGAGAAATATGACTTCTCCCAGTTTCCGTGTGTACCGCTTATTACAGAGGATACAGAAGGTGACCAGCCACGTGCTACTGTAGCCCAAATCTATGAACAAATCAAGAGTGACCTTACTACTGCTTTCGATTTGTTCAAGAATTTGGATATGACGCGTACTTCCTCACCCACTGATATGGATGGCTGCGTGGTAGCTATGCATTTGGCTCGTGCAAATATGGTTATCCATGAATGGGATGAGGCGATAAAGTATGCGCAAGTGGTGATTGATAATTTCCCCATATTGCAGAGTGAAGACCAGATACTCCAGGGATTCAGTAATATCAGCTTACCGGATGTAGTATTCGGATGTGATATTACAGCAGACAATAGTACGACTTATATGTCTTTCTTCTCGCAGATGGATACTTATGGTGATGGGTATGCCGGCATCGGTGTATGGCGCGCTGCCTTTAAGCCATTAGTAGACCGTATCGCGGATACTGATATCCGTCTGCAATGGTTCTGCTGCGACCGTTCTACAGGTGTAACAGATGCTTCCGGTAATCGTATAACATTGATTCGTGACACTCAGTCCCCAGTTGCCGTGGAATACCAAGCTGTAAAATTTATCGGTACAGGTCGTGATAACATCAAGGCCGGTGTGTTCAGCGGATGGGAACTGGGAGATTATATTTACCTGCGTTCAGAAGAAGCTTACATGATAAAAATGGAAGCTTTGGCTCACAAGAGTTCTGCAGAAGCAGTGACTGAACTGAATAGCTTTATGAAGACTCGCCAGCCCGATTATAATTACACTTTCACGAATAAGGCTGACCTGATAGAGGAAATCATTTATCAGAAACGTGTAGAGTTCTGGGGTGAAGGTTTGGAATATATTGATAATCGTCGTTTGAATATTCCTGTAGATCGTACAGATGAAACTTGGGGCGCAGAAAATAATAATCACTTCTCTGCCGGTAAGTTCCGTTATAACCAAGAAGACAGGCCGTTCCTTTACCAATTACCTCTCTCTGAAATAGAGAATAATTCTCAGCTTTCTCCGAGCGACCAGAATTAATACCTCAAAGGACATGTTATACGGAAAAATAACACAGAAGCGCTATCTGTGCAGACTAATCAAGTTGCATTACCCCAACAATAATAATGCGGCAATTATGATGATTCATCCGGTTGAACATACCGGAATTTCATAATAAAGTGTTTTTGAGAAGCCACTCATTGTGAAATGGGTGGCTTTTCTTCTCTTAATCCTACAAAAGACTTCAGGGGAAGTGTTATTTCAAGATTACATATCTTCCCAAAAAAGCCCTTTATAAGAAACAGAGCAGTTTTCCCATTCTTTGTTGATTGTGAGAAAATATTCTCCTTTTTTCTTCAATATCCCCCAATCTATCCGTTCATTATTGTGTTCAATTTTTACCTATTCGTAAAATGAAAAAATACAATGCCGGTCTTCCATCCGTTGGCTTCAATAAAAGTGAGGTCTTACCGATACGCCTAAAACCGTCATTTACGATTCTTCTTGAGACTGTTCTGCTATATTCTTTAAAACTGCCAATTCTTTTTTCGACTATAGAATTTCATAATATACCTTATCATTTTACACCAAGTCCACTATTATCGTAATGCACATTACGATAATACCAATTAGAGACGATAATTTGTATAAAATGAATTTCTCCTTGAACTTTTACACAAGAAACTATAAAGTAATTTATTAAGCTCCTTTAGAAATGATCTCATAAGTTCATTAGTTTTTTATACAGCAAACACAGATTTCCTATATTTGAAATAGGAATAAACTAATATTTATCTCTATCTGAAATGGGAATGGTTATTCTGTAATTTGAAATAGTATTTACATGAAATGCAATATTCTTATGGATGAAATAAGTAATACAAGTAAATATTCAACGAAAAATAAACAAATAATAGATATTGACATAATTACCCATTCTTTTAAAAAGAGGAATACTAATTTTACAACCGTAGTACATTAATTGATACTCAAACAGCTATTAATCAAAATATTACATTTATTAATGGTATCACATAAGTAAGGTTTTGTTTATTGTAGACCCATATAGGACAGCTTTGAAAAGAGTATTCCTTGTTTTAGCCAATTCTTTGACTTATTGTATATTCTTTATTATCAATATATTATACACATTGTAGTTCCGCGAAAACTTTGGTAATTTCGTACATTGGTATGCAGACTCAAGAGGTTGATATTAAGCCGAATATAAAAGTATTCATGCGTTCCGATTCTGAGATGCTTGATGAGGTAATGGTAGTAGCTTACGGTACAGCAAAGAAGTCCGCTTTTACTGGTTCAGCCTCTGTGATCAAGTCTGAGACATTGGAGAAACGTCAGGTCTCCAACTTATCGAATGCACTTTCCGGTACTGTATCTGGTGTACAGACACAAAGTACAAACGGCCAGCCGGGTACGAGTGCGACAGTTCGTATTCGCGGTATCGGTTCTATGTATGCCAGCAACAATCCTCTGTATGTAGTGGATGGTATTCCTTATGAAGGAGATATCTCCGCTGTCAATTCACAAGATATTGAATCAATGACCGTATTGAAAGATGCTGCAGCTGCTGCCTTGTATGGTGCACGTGGTGCAAACGGTGTTATTTTGGTTACTACAAAGAAAGGTAAGAGCGGTGATACGCAGATTTCTTTAGACGCCCGTTGGGGAGTCAACTCCCGCTTAGTGAAAAACTATGATGTATTGCAGAATGCAAATACCTATATGGAGACTGCATATTCTGCTTTGTATAACGGATACTTATATAATAGCGGATATACAGCAGAACGGGCTTATCAATTGGCCAATACAGACTTGTTCCCAAAGCTGGGCTACCAAGTTTATACCATACCTGATGGACAATATCTTATTGGTCGGAACGGCAAGTTGAACCCTTATGCAGCTCTGGGATATAGTGACGGTGACTATTATTATACACCGGACAACTGGTCTGATGAGATGTTCCAAAGTAATTTGCGTCAAGAGTATAATCTTAGTGTTTCTGGTGGTTCGGACAAATTAAGCTACTATCTGTCTGCCAGTTATTTGAATGATGAAGGTATTATTGAAAATTCAGGTTTCGAACGTATCTCCACTCGTATGAACGTGGATTATCAGGCTAAAAAGTGGTTGAAGCTCGGAGTTAATCTTAGCTATTCAAATGTAACAAGCCGTTCACCGGGCGATCAGGATACCGACGCCGCTACTTCTTCCGGTAATGCGTTCTTTGTTGGTAACTTTATTGCACCAATTTATCCGATGTATGTACGTAATGCAGACGGTAGTTTTAAATATAATACCAATACCGGTTATCATGTATATGATTATGGTGATGGTGAAAGTACAAATTTTACTCGTAACTTCATGAGTATGTCTAATCCTATGAGTGGTTTCCTTTATGATACAGAGAAATATTTGATGGATATTTTGAATGGAAAGTGGTATGCTAAGGTTGATATTATCGATGGTTTGTCTTTGACTGCTTCATTGGGTTTGCATATTGACAATACACGCCAACATAGTGTGGGTAACAAATATTATGGTCAGTCGGCTTCTTATGGTGGTTCTGTTATGCAGTATTCCTCACGCGTTTATTCGCTTGACCAACAATATTTGTTGAATTACAAAAAGTCATTCGGTAACCATAACTTAGATATTTTGGCAGGTTATGAAAGCATGGACTTCAATACAGAGAGCCACTATATTTTAGGATATAACATGTATAGTGATAATAACTGGACAGCTTCCAATATTATCGACCGTAAGAATGGTTCTGGTAGTTACAATGAATATGCCACAATCGGTATCATTACACGTGCCAGCTATGATTTCAATGAGAAGTATTATGGTAGTGTTTCTTATCGTCGCGATGCTTCCTCCCGTTTCCATCCGGATAACCGTTGGGGTAACTTCTGGAGTGTGAGTGCAGCATGGGATATGGCGAAAGAAAACTTTATCAGCCAATATGATTGGATTAATATGCTGAAGCTAAAGGCTTCTTTCGGTCAGCAGGGTAATGACAACCTCTATTATAAGGGATATACAAACTACTATCCGTATCAGGATCAGTTTACGGTAAGTGGGTCCGACGGCGTTTTCTCTGATGGCGTGCTTTACTATAAGGGAAATAAAGACATCACATGGGAAACATCCAATTCATTCAATGTGGGCGTGGACTTCGCCCTTTTGGGAGGACGTATTGACGGTACAATTGAATACTTCAACAGACAGACTAAGGACATGTTGTATTACAAACCGGTGGCAATGTCCAACGGTTATACCCAATTCCCTATGAATCTCGGTTCGGTGCGCAATTCCGGTGTTGAGATTGAATTGAACTATACTCCAATTGAAAACAATAATTTGAAGTGGGTGATTAATTGGAATGGAACATTGATGAAAAACAAGATACTTGAATTGCATCCGGATTTGAAGGGAGAGATGATTAGTGGTTCTTACATTTATCGTGAAGGTGAATCTCTATATCAGATGTATCTGACAAAATATGCTGGAGTAGACCCTGATAGTGGTGAAGCACAGTATTGGGCAAAGGGTGAGGATGGTGTAGAATACAAGACGTGGGACTGGTCTGCTGCCTACAATTCCAACAGACAAGCTTCCGGTGACCTGCTGCCCACTATCTATGGTGGTGTCGGCACTACATTGGAGTTCCGTGGTTTTGATTTCTCTATCCAGTGTGCTTATCAGCTGGGTGGTACCATTTATGATAGTGGCTATCAAGCTTTCATGCATGGCGGTGATTCTCATTATATGGGATATAACTGGCACAAGGACATCTTGAACGCATGGACACCGGAGAATAAAAATACCAATATTCCGCGTGTAGATGCCATTGACAAGTATACCAATTCTTCATCAGACCGTTGGTTGACAAGTTCTGATTATTTCTCTATCAATAACATCACCCTGGGTTATACTTTACCTAAGAGATGGTTGAGAAGTCTGGGTATCGGAAGTTTGCGTATTTACGGTGCGGCTGACAATGTGGCTCTTTTTTCTGCTCGTAGAGGTCTTGACCCACGTATGAGCTACACTACAGCTTCCACGGATAGATATACGCCTATACGTACTATTTCTGGTGGTTTGAAAGTAACATTCTGATAATAGTTCAATAATAAAAATAGAAAGAATATGAAGAAATTATATAAAATAACCCCGTATGTTATGCTTGGTTTGATGGTAACCGGATGTACAGATCTGGATACGGAACCGCTGAGCTCGACCATTACATCCGACCAAAAGGAGGAAGTTGTTGAATCCGATCCTTCCAGGCTGGAAGCAAGTGTAGCAGCTGTGGCTGCGAATTTCACCCAATATGCCAAAATCTACACAGAAGACGACAATGTACATAGTGATATAGGTTTTCCTACTATCATGCTGGCTACAGAGTCAAGAGGTACGGACATGATTTCGGATATCACGGGCTATAACTGGTATTCCAATTCAGCCAATTACAGTGACTGTTTGAATACAAGCACAGCTACCATTGAATTCTGGGGAACACTGTATAATCAGATTTACACGGCCAACAATGTAATCGGTACCGTAGATAATGCAACAGAGGATCCGACATTGCAGTACTATTTGGCACAAGCACTGGCAATCCGTGCTTTTGACTATTTTACATTGGTACAGTTGTATCAATTCAACTACAAGGGGCATGAGAGTGCTATGGGCCTGCCTTTGATTACAGAGCAGAACGCAGCAGAAGTCGCTGCCAATGGGTGTACCCGTTCTACTGTACAAGAAACTTATGATTTTATCTTGACAGACTTAAATAAGGCTATTGAGTTGCTGACAGCTACTACAAAAGAACGTGCTGACAAGCGTTATGTCAGTCTTGATGTCGCATACGGTATTCGTGCACGTGTTTATTTGGCAATGCATAACTATGCTGAAGCTCTGAAGGATGCGGAATCTGCACTTGCCAACACGGCTTCTACTCCGTATTCACGTTCGGATGTAAGTAAACCTTCATTTATCAATATTGAAGATAACTCATGGATGTGGGGTATTCTGATTACAGAGCAAGACCGTGTGAGTACAACCGGTATCTGTAATTTCCCTTCACATATGGGGTCTTTGAATTATGGTTATGCTTCAGTAGGCGCATGGCGTAGAATCAGTCCTAAACTGTACGACCAGATACCAGCAAGTGATGTCCGCAAAGGCTGGTTCTTGAATAGTGAAGGCATATCTGCAAATTTGCCGGCTGCTGCCCAGACATACATTACCGGTAAAAAGGCACCCGCTTATACACAAGTGAAGTATGGAGTACTGAATGATCAATGGGGAACTGACAACAATGCTACGGATGTAATACTGATGCGTGTTGAGGAGATGTATCTTATCAAGGCAGAGGCACAGGCTATGAGTGGTAACGTTAGTGGTGGTGTATCTACTCTTAACTCTTTTGTCACCACGTATCGTGATCCCTCTTATAAGTGTGCCGCTACTACACCGGAGGCGGCGCAAGAAGCTGTTTGGCAACAACGTCGTCTTGAATTCTGGGGAGAAGGTATGGCATATTTCGATATCATGCGTCTGAATAAAGGCGTTAACCGTTTGGGATGTGGTTTCCCGACTACTGCCGTATTTAATATTGCAGCAGGTGATCCGATTCAGATTTACAGTATTCCTAATAAAGAAGTACAATATAATCCGTTGTTGGAGAACAATCCGTTGGTTTCAGCACCGGCACCAATACCTGATGTGGAATAAAGAATAAATTAACTATTAAAAATACGGAATATGAAATATATAAATAAGATACTTAATCTATTTGTCATCGCGCTGATAGCTACATCTTGCGATCCTGATGCAGAAAGTTATACTTTGGGAGAACTGGAAGACGGTAACCAAGGTATCTGCTTTGTGGGCAATTACATCCAAACAGTGGAAGTAGAGCCAGGAATCACCTCTTTTGAGGTGACACTTACACGTGCATTGACAGATGCTGCAGGCACTGTTGACGTTACTGTAGTTAATAATGAAGAAAATGTGTTTGTATGTCCTTCTACGGTATCATTTGCGGCTGGAGAAAAAACTGCAAAACTGACTGTTGAAGTACCATCGGCTGCAGAGGGTATTACTTATAATTTGCAGTTGGCTTTGAGTGGAGATGATGTTAGCAATTACTCTTCCGGTTACCATGAGATTTCTGTGAATTTCGCTATTCTGAAATGGGAGTCTATTGGTACCGGGTATTATTTGGATGGTACAGTTTCTAATTTCTTCGGTGTAGATTCGTCTCTTCCTTTGGCGGTGGAAATTGAAAAGACCACGACCGCTACCAGTACACGTTTCCGCTTTGACAGCCCGTTTGCTAAAGTAGCTACTGCACAAGATGAGGTTGGAGGTTTCAATGGTTATCCTTTTAATGAGGAGGGTGACGTTGTTCCCGGTGAATATGTTTTCATTATTGATGTAACTAAGTCGGGCGCTTCCTTGAAACCGATTCAATATGGCATGGACTGGGGGTATGGCATGTTTAGCGGTGGCTCTGTCTATGGTAACTTGTCTACCAATATAGCCTCTTATCCTTTGGGCGTTTATAATGAAAAGGCCGGTAGCATTACCTTCCCGGCTAATTCGCTGTACGTAAGTATGGCTGGTTATCAGGAGGGTGGTAAATATCCCTGCTCTAATCCATCTTATCTGTACTTAAGTGCAGAGGCATATCTTAATTCTTTGGAGACAGAGTAACCTAAAAATAAAAAAATGCACATTAAAAAAAGCCGGTTCACACAAGGAATCGGCTTTTTACTTTAAATACCGGTTCATAAAGATTGAATCGTTGATTTATAATTTTTCCTTATCTTCCGCTAACAGAAAGTTTCGCAGTGAAATCTGTTTGATTCCTTTATAATTTCCCCCACTCTGCATTTCATCCATTGTAACTACATATTTGGGGTAATTGTCTGCTATTTCCAAAAGATTGCCGAATTCTCGCTGAACAGTGGCATCATCGGGAAGCATATACGCTACTTGGATATAGACTTTATGGTCGTCTTTGGAAGCAATGAAATCAATTTCCTTATTTCCACTCTTTCCGACATATACTTCATATCCATATCTTAACAAATCAATGCATACTATATTTTCCATTAACTTGTTGATGTCTTTTCGAAAATCGAAATGCTGTATGGAATTGTGTAATCCCAAATCTTCAAAATAATATTTCTCACCAATCTCAAAGATTTTCATTCCTTGGATTTCTGCTCGTTGAATTTTGTAAATAAAGAAACTATTGCACAGTGCCTTTAGATAGTTCAGAATTGTCTGCGTAGGAATGTTGACGTGTTGCGACTTTAAATATTTACTAATATTCTGGGCAGAAAAAAGAGAACCGGTATTATCTATCAGATAAGCTACGAGATTTTCCAAAAAAGAAACATTTCGGATTGATTCACGTGCGACCACATCTTTTAGTAGGATAGTAGAATAAACGTTTCTCAAATACTCGAATATGATATTCTTGTCCATTGTTAGATTATGAATGTAGGGCATACCTCCGAATGTAAGATAGAGTTTTAGACTTTCGGTGGAGTCTTGGCATTGATTGAAAGTTAAGAATTCCCCATAGCTAAGTGAATGAATGGGAAATTCTATGTATCTTCCTGCCAATTGAGTAGCAAGTTCACTGGATAGCATTTTAGCATTACTTCCGGTGCAATAGATATCGCATTTATTTTCATTCAATAAACTCCGCAGACACAATTGGAATTCTTCAATCTCTTGGATTTCATCTACAAAGAGATAGTTATGATTATGCCCAATAACCTTCTTTAAAACATACTGATAAAGATCCATGTAGTTCCTAATTTCCGTGAAGGAAAGTTGCTCTTTATCTACAAAAATAATGTTGGCTTCCGGTATGTTTTTCTTTATGATATCTGATATCTGTAAAAGAATGTAGCTTTTACCTATCCTACGTTGGCCGGTTATTACTTTTATTATATTTTTATCAATAAACGGTTCAATTCTCTTTATGTATAAAGGACGGGAGATATAATTTTTCATATTCAAACATGATTTAGTTTATATACAAAGATATAAAATATTTCAATTATAATTGAATCTTGCCGTATATATTATATATTCATCAATTATAAATAACATATGTAAAGCAAATATTTCTCAACAAAAAAAATATTTTGGAACTTTCATGGATAAAATTTATCTTTCAAGATAAATTCCTCTATATAATCTATCGTTATTCTTGAATAAAAAACATTTATTGGGTTAATTAGTACATCACCAATTAAAAGAGTAGAATGAAATGTTACAATAACGCGCTCATTATCAGCTTTTAATTATTCAAAACGGTATGAAATGGGTACTTCGAGCCACTTACCTCCCTTTGCCATATACCTTTATAGATAATATACAATAGAATAAACTCCGTTTTATAGCAAACGTAAACAATTGTTTTTTAGCAATATACACTTATTGTAGTTCCGCGAAAACTCTGGTGATTTCGTTTGTTGGTATGCAAACCCAAGAAGTAACGATTAAACCTCATGTAAAGGTAATTTTGAAATCCGATTCTGAGCTGCTTGAAGAGGTTGTGGTTACCGGTTACGGTACATTTAAAAAAGCATCATTTACTGGAGCTGCTTCTACTGTAAACACTTCCACCTTGGAAGATGTACCTGTTCTTTCTGTTGCCGACAAACTTTCTGGTAATGTCGCTGGTGTTACTTTTGGCTCAAGTTCAAGTAATCCGGGTTCTGTAAGCAGTATCCGTGTACGTGGTATGGGTTCCATCAATGCCGGAAACAATCCGCTTTATGTTATTGACGGAACACCGGTCACAAGTGGAGACTTATCCGAGTTCACTTATAGTGATGCAGGAACTGATATTTTGTCTTCACTCAATACCAATGACATCGAGTCTATCACAGTTATCAAAGATGCGGCGGCTGCCTCTCTTTACGGCTCGCGTGCTGCTAACGGTGTTGTGGTCATTACGACGAAAAGCGGAAAACAAGGCAAAACAAATGTAAGTTTCCGTTCCGACTGGGGTTTCTCAAACATGGCAATAGATTATCGTCCTATGCTCGACGGTGACTCGCGCCGCGAACTCTTATGGACCGGTCTCAAGAATTACGGGTTATACACCGGAAACATGTCCGATGCAGATGCCGTAACTTTTGCAGACCAAAACATCGAGGATTTTGCTTCAAAACCCTCGACCGGATGGACGGATTGGAAAGACCTGCTTTTCCGTAACGGTTCTCATCAGAACTACCAGTTGAGCGTATCTGGCGGTAACGACCGTACCAAGTTCTACACCTCAGCTGCTTATACCAATCAGGAAGGTATCATTTACAAACAAGGTCTGGAACGTTTCACCGGTAATGCAAACCTCACTCATAAGTTTGGAGACTTTGAGGTTCAAGTTACAAGCCAATTCTCAAAAGTAAGACAAAACAAAACCAATGAAGCGACCTCCTATGATGGGCCTGTGGCCAATTACGCATTCTTCCAGAGCCCCTCATCAACCCCTTATAATGAAGACGGCACATTAAACAATGGTTGCGGCGTATTTGGAGTCAATCCTTTGTATGAAAGAGAACACAGCTCCGACGTTTATACCCTGATGAAGGCATTCAATACAATCAAGTTGACCTATAATATTTGGGACAAGTTGAATTTAAGTGAAAAGATTGCTTATGATTACGCACAAGGTACCAATGATGTTCTTTGGGACAGACACTCAAACAATGGTGCCCCCGGTGGTGTCATGCAGCGTATCGTCAATCGTAATGACCAGCTGAATACACAAACCCAGCTCTCTTACATCAACTCTTTCGGTCTACACAATATTGACGCCCTGCTTGGTTTTGAAACACAAGATACGGAATATGCTTTCAACTACATGGCAGGCCAAGACTATCCGGGTGATTTGTACGAATTGACAAATGCCGGTTCAACAAGTGCCGAAACCAACAGACAGAGCTATCGCATGACTTCGTTCCTCGGACGTGCCAATTATAACTACGCAGACAGATATTATCTCGGTCTCAGCTATCGTACCGACGGAAGTTCACGTCTGGCAAGAGAAAACCGTTGGGGAAGTTTCTGGTCGGTTTCCGGAGCATGGAGATTCATAGACGAAAGTTTCCTGAATCCTGTCAAGAGTGTATTGACAGATGGAAAGCTCCGTGTGTCATACGGTGTAAACGGAACGCAACCATCAGACTATTATGCTTATATGAATCTTTATAAATACGGAATCATATACAATGGACAGTCAGGAATGTCAATCGTCGGAATTGCAAACCCGGACCTGAAATGGGAAAAGAACAAAACATGGAATATCGGTCTCGACCTTTCATTCATCGACCGTATCTCTGTAACATTCGACTACTATCAGCGTAAAACCAGCGACCTTATATATGACCTCCCCGTATCACAAGTCGGCGGATATTATGATGGCAATTATGGGTATACCACCCCGCAAAACATCGGTTCACTGAAGAACTCCGGTTTTGAGTTGACCATTACATCAACCAATTTCAGAAACAAGGATTTCACGTGGACCACTTCTCTGAACATGGCACACAACAGCAACAAACTGACCAAATTGGATGGCCAGCAGAATGAAATCGTATCAGGACCGCTGATTCACCGTGTAGGCGAACCTTACTATTCATACTATGTTTATGAATACGCCGGAGTCGACGCAGAGACCGGTAAAGAAATGTTCTATCTGAATGACGGAACAGAGAATGCCCGCAAGACAACTACAAATATCTCTGAAGCCAACAAAACTATTGTAGGCAAGCATCAGGCTAGTATAGAAGGCGGTCTTACCAACAACCTCAAATGGAAGTTTATCGACTTGGGCTTCACTTTCACTTATTCATTGGGTGGTGATGCTTTTGACTACTCCACTTGGCAGCACTCCAATGGCGGTTCATATCTATACGGTGGTGCCGTACCGACATACTATGACATCTCAAAGATGTGGACAGGCCCGGGCGACACGAATGCCACATTGCCTAAATTTGAATATGGAAGCGCTGCTTCACTGTCTTCACGCTGGCTGATGCCTACTGATTATCTACGTCTGAAGAACCTCACATTAGGTGTAAGCATTCCGCAAAACTATATCAGCAAGCTTGGGCTCAGCAAAGCCAGAATCTACTTCTCTGGTTCCAACCTGCTTACATGGAAGTCTAAAGACTTATTTGTAGATCCGGAAATGCGTGTAGACGGACTATGCACATTTGAGACTCCGGCATTGAGAACATATACATTCGGAATAGAATTGAATTTCTAACTAATAAAGATACGAAAATGAAAATATTAAAGACATTATACACAGCAACGCTTTGCGCAGCTATGGCAGTCAGCACTTCATCATGCCTCAACAGTTGGCTGGATCAGTCACCCGCAGACGGAATAGATGCTGAAACCGCAATCAAGAACAGCGATGATTTGGCCAATGTGCGGACGGGACTTTATGCTGCCGTTAAAGGTAACAGTAGCCTGATTAATTATTATGGACGCCTCATGTTCGTATACGGTGACATGAGAGGGGAAGATATCCAATATGAATATAACGGGGGAAGTGGAAGAGCAAACTTCTACTACTATATGGAATATACAACTGCAGACAATTTCACCACCTCAACAGCCGTATGGCAGATGCCTTATGTAGTCATTGCACGCGCCAACCGTCTGATTCAGGCAGCAGAAAGTGGCAACCTGACCGATGCGGCAGAGGCAAAAGCCACTATTGACCAATATGATGCAGAAGCAAAAGTTCTGCGCGCCATGGCACTGTTTGACCTTACACGTATCTACGGTAAACCTTATACGGTAGATCAAGGCAGCTCACTCGGTGTGCCCATCGCTACCTCCCCACTAGAATCGACAGAAAAGCCAAGCCGCAGCACGGTAGCTCAATGTTATGAGAGTATTGAAAAAGATTTGACAGATGCAATCAACTCAAATGCACTGCCCAAAACCAATGAAGTGGGTTATGTCAACCTTTGGGCTGCCAAAGCCTTGCAGGTACGTGTATATATGACAAAAGGCGAATGGAGCAAAGCTTTATCCGTAGCAGAAGACATCATATCAAACTCGTCTTACAAACTTTGGGAACCGTCAGAATATGTTGCTGCATGGAGCAAAAGTGATGCCAATCATTCAAAAGAAATCATGTTCGAGATTTCCATCAACAACAATACTGACTGGACAGACCGTGAAGGTATTGCCTATTTATATGCCGACAAGGCTGGCGCTTCTCCCGGATATGGAGATGTAATTGTCACAAAAGACTTCTCTGACATGCTTACATCCGACCCGGCAGACATCCGTAACGACATATTATTGGCAGCGGCAGCAGGAGGATTTGACAAGCGCAAAGTTTACATCAACAAAATGCCAGCTGTAAACGGAGATGTGCGTTACTCCAATGTCCCATTGCTACGCTTGTCAGAAGTTTACTTGTCAGCAGCAGAAGCAGCTTTCCAAGCCGGAGACAAGAACAAGGCTGCCAACTTGCTGAACGATATCATCTCCAACCGCACAACGGATGAAAGCAAACAAGTAACCAGCGGAAACATCACATTAGACCGCATCTACATCGAACGCCGCAAGGAACTTGTAGGTGAAGGACAGCGCTACTTCGATGTTATGCGCCGAGGTGAAACCGTTACACGCTACACGGACGTTAATGACAGAGGATGGCACGACGTATTGAGCGAAGAAGCGCGTACATTCAACCGCGACTCCAAGAAAGCGCTCCCGTTGATTCCCGTCGGTGAAATCAATGCCAATCCGAACATAGAACAAAATCCAGGCTATTAATCAATAGTAGCCTAAAGAAACTTGGGAATTTTCCCAATGTGTTTTTATAAATAAAGTGTTTAGAGGAGGTGTGCCAGTGATGGTATGCCTCCTTCTTTCAATATATCCACCAATATAGGTTTCACTCCGCTGACAAAACACTCAACGGCAATAACCATCAGGATAAGTCCCATTAGGCGCATCATCACATTGTTTCCCGTCTCACCCAAAATTTTGACCAACCGCGTGGAAGCACGCAATATGAAAAAGGTAATCAGATAAATAAAGGCAATCATTCCTATAAGAACTCCTTTCATCTGAATGGTGTGGGCATCCTGCATCAGCACAATGGCATTGGCTATGGCACCGGGACCACAAAGCATCGGAATTCCAAGAGGAGTAATGGAAATATCATCGGCATAAGTCTTGATTTCCTCGTCTTTCAGCTTCATTGGAGTATAACGGGCTTGCAGCATATCGAAGCCAATCTTAAAGATAATAACTCCACCGGCAATACGGAAACCATTGGTAGAGATACCAAAGAATTTAAAGAGGAACTGTCCCGCAAACGTAAAAACCATAATCGTAATAAAGGCAACCAGAGTGGCGCGCGATACTACCGACTGCCGTTCACGGTCCGTCATTCCATGCGTCATGGTCAAAAACACCGGCATGGTGCCAAGAGGGTTTGTCAACGTAAAGAAGGAGGTAAAACAAAGTAAAGCGAAAGGTAAGATTGTGTCCATAGCTGTATAATATACGTTTCTGTAGACAAAAGTACAACTAAAAATTTCAATGTCACAGAATCTGCATCAATTCTTTCAGATTACTGATATGATAAGTCGGTTGGAAAGGCAGTTCTTCCTTCCCCGTTACATTATAAAACACTTGGTGCATACCCACTCCTTTGGCTCCTGCCACATCATTCTCCCAACTATCGCCTATCATCAAAGAATCATGCACCTCGGATTGTGTGGCAGAAAGTGCAAAATGAAAGATTTCGGGCCAGGGCTTCAAGATACCGATGTCATCAGAGAGAACAATCTTCTTAAAAAAGTGGTCAATGCCTGCCGAACGCATCTTATGACATTGCAACTCTTGGAAACCGTTAGAAAGGATATAGAGGTTATATTTCCCCGCCAAATATTCCAGTACCTCATACGCATGCGGCATCAGCCGACTTTTTGTGGGAATGACCGAAAAGAAATCATCAGAAAAAGCCTCGGCCAAAGCAGCATCCCCCGCCCCTACTGCCTCCAGAGGATATAGAAAACGCTGGCGGTTCAACTCTTCCTTACTGACCTGCCCTCTGCCGTATTCTTCCCATAGCTCTACATTGCGATACTGATAAAGTGTATAGAAATGCTGGAAAGACCGAAAGAAACGGTCATAATCATACTTCTGATACATCTCTTCGAATGTATCGCGTGCATTAAGGGAAAATGCCCAAAGCGTATCGTCCAGGTCAAAAAACAGGTTCTTATATTGGGATGCCATAATTTAAAGGAAAGGGATATATAAAAATAGACGCAGATTATCAATTCCAATAACCTGCGTCCGTTCTGTATCAGTCTATAACAGTATTATTTTACCTGGATTACCAAATACTTGGACACACTCCAGAAGTCTTTCGGATTTGTAATCTTCAAAGTCAACTGTCCTTTATCATCCTTCTCCAACGCATAAGAGCCCGCGGGATGAGTAGTCAAGATATCAGCATCTTTAGAGTATAGTTTAATCTCTTTTGTCGTACGGATATCCACTTGTGTAAAGTAGTCCTTGTTGATATCAGAATCTTTCAGCACCTGGCCTTTTTTGAAAAGTCCGGTATTTGTCAATATCTTCTGGTCCTTCAACTCTTTCTTCGTACCAAATACAAACCAAGCCGTATTGAGTGCCTTATCTTGTTCGGCAACGGTTTGAGCCTTCGCCTCATTTTCGGCAGTCAATTCTTCTTTCTCAGTAGACAAACCGGTTACGGCAGCATCCAGTTCCTGGATACGGATATTCTTGGAAGCCAGCTCAGCCTGCAATTCCTCGATACGCTGGGTCTTTGCCACCAACTCCTGAGTCAGGGACTCCACAGCCCTCTTCAACTGGGCAGAGTTATTCTTACTGTTCTTCAGCATGGACTGCAGTTTGGCAATCTGCTCCTTGTTCTCTTCCATCTGCTTACGGATAAACTCAATATCCGACGCAATCTGCTGCTTGGCATTCAAAGAGCCTTCTGCCACAGCACCACGCTGCAAATCCACACGGCTCTCTGCTGCATTAATCTGGCGAAATCCCTCTGAAATATCATTGAAAGTGCCCATCATCTCGTCCAATTCAGCATTACGCTGAGTCAGTTCCATCAATAAAGAATCATTTTCAGCTTTCAGCTGGTTCTTACTGCCACCAGAGAAGCTGTCACACGAAGCCATTACAGCCGCGCATACAATTAAAACTGCTAACTTTTTCATACGCTTTCGTTTTACGTTTGGTTAATGAAGTTATTTAATCGTCTATTCCTGTTACTACAATCACAATTTCACCGCGCGGTTCGTTCGCCGTGAAATGTTCAATCAATTCTGTAAGCGTTCCACGCACCGTTTCTTCGTGCATCTTTGAGATTTCCCGCGAAACAGAAGCCTGACGTTCGGCACCGAAATGTTCGGCAAACTGCGTCAAAGCTTTTACCAATCTGTGGGGAGACTCATAGAACACCATGGTACGACGCTCCTCGGCCAATGCCTTCAGGCGGGTCATCCTTCCTTTTTTCTGTGGAAGGAAACCTTCAAAACAGAACTTCTCATTCGGCAGTCCGGAAGCCACCAATGCCGGTACAAAAGCTGTCGCTCCCGGCAGGCATTGCACTTCGATGCCGTTACGCACACACTCTCTGACTACCAGAAAGCCCGGGTCGGATATACCCGGCGTACCTGCATCCGAAATCAAAGCTACAGTTTCTCCCCCCTTTATTCTATTAACAACACTTTCAACCGTTTTATGTTCATTAAATTTATGGTGAGATTGCATCGCATTCTTTATTTCGAAGTGTTTCAGCAATATGCCGGAGGTACGTGTATCCTCAGCAAGTATCAAATCCACTTCTTTCAGAATCCGGATAGCACGGAATGTCATATCTTCCAAATTTCCTACCGGGGTAGGCACTACATAAAGTTTTCCCATACTTATCGGTCGTTTAGCTGAAATATTTTTTGAGGAGTTCCATAAAATCGACGGCGGCTTCATTTTCTTCATCCGGGTGCACTTCCGAAGCAAAAATATCCATAGCCTTGTCCAAAGAAGGAGCCTCACCCAAACGTCGTACCACTTCATTCATCCGTGCAGCATCGCCTGCGAACAGTTCGCGGACAAAACGGAATGAATCGTTCAGACTGATGGCATGTTTCAAATCCTTGGCAGGCTTGATGCGTTCTGCCAAAATAGGAACTGTTTCCGGTTCCTCACATACCATCTTCACTGTATCAGGAATAACCGATTCGACCGGAGAAACCGATTCGGTCAAAGGAGTAGTAACAGCAGGGATTTCCTTCAGGGGCGGCACAACAGCCGTTGGCGCCTCCTCAAGCAGTTCTTGCAATGCCTCCAAGCGTACCTTCATCTGCTGGATATTCCGTTTTGCCACAATCCTCAATGTCGGATTGGTATCACTTGAAATGGCTTGCATCAAACATTTCAATTCCTGAATATCTAATTCTATGTCATTTAATAAGGTTTGCATATCCTTTACACAGTCCGTGTTAACGCTACAAATGTAGAAATAAATAATGAAAAAATATCGGAAAGCAAACAAAAGTGTTACTTTTGCGCTTAAATATAACACTCGAAAGCATGGTATTATTCTCAGAAGATCATATACAGGAAACCAAACGCAGGGGAAGAATTGAGGTCATTTGCGGTTCTATGTTTTCCGGCAAAACCGAAGAGCTGATAAGGAGACTGAAACGGGCAAAATTTGCCAAACAACGCGTAGAGATATTCAAGCCCGCCATAGACACCCGTTATTCCGAAGCCGATGTAGTATCGCATGACAGTCATTCCATAGCCTCCACTCCCATCGACTCGTCTGCCAGCATTCTGCTCTTCACTTCAGAGATAGATGTAGTGGGCATTGACGAAGCCCAGTTCTTTGATAGCGGCCTGATTGATGTATGCAACCAGCTTGCCAACAATGGTATACGCGTCATTGTTGCCGGACTGGACATGGACTTCCGGGGTATTCCATTCGGTCCTATGCCGGGACTGTGTGCCATTGCAGACGAAGTTTCCAAAGTACATGCCATCTGTGTGAAATGCGGCCAACTCGCCTCTTTCTCCCACCGCACCGTCAAGAACGACAAGCAAGTGCTGCTGGGAGAAACCGAAGAGTACGAACCGCTATGCCGAGAGTGCTATCAGCAAGCCATCCAAGCCGACCAAAAGGAAAGCGGTCATTAACGAATACAAAAAACAGAGCATTATGGAACGCAAAAAGATTACATTCGACAGTTTTATCCGCGGTGTCATACTCGGTGTCATCATTATCGGCATCCTTATGCTCTTCAAGCGTCTGAGCGGCGTATTGCTGCCATTCTTCATCGCATGGCTCATTGCCTATCTGATATACCCCCTGGTCACCTTCTTCCAGTACAGATTAAGGCTCAAGAACCGGGTCATATCCATCTTCTGCGCCTTATTCAGTATTCTGATTGTAGGAGGAACCGCCTTCTATCTGCTTGTGCCTCCCATGATGGACGAATTCGTCAGGGTAAAAGATTTGGTAATAGACTACTTTTCCAACGGAACCCACGACGGCAATGTGCCCAAAACACTCTCTGAATTCCTTCGTGAGAACATAGACACCCAGTTTGTCACCCAATTGTTCAAGGAAGAGAATATGCTGAACGCCATCAAGGAAACCGTTCCCCGGCTCTGGTCCTTGTTGTCAGAATCCGTCAATCTGCTGTTCAGTTTCTTCACTTTCTTCCTCATTCTTCTCTATATAGTTTTCATATTGCTGGATTACGAAAGCATTTCCGAAGGGTGGACCCACCTGGTACCACAGAAATACCGGCCCTTCGTAATCAATGTAATGAACGATGTGAAAGACGGTATGAACAGATACTTCCGCGGACAAGCATTCGTGGCATTGTGTGTCGGTATTCTGTTCAGTATAGGCTTTCTGATTATTGATTTCCCACTGGCCATTGGACTCGGCTTGTTCATCGGCGCTTTAAACCTAGTACCTTATTTGCAGATTATCGGCTTTATACCTACCATCGTGCTGGCCATACTGAAAGCAGCGGATACGGGAGGAAACTTCTGGATTATCATTGCATCGGCCCTTGCGGTATTCATCATAGTACAAGCCATTCAAGACGGATTCATCGTACCGCGTGTCATGGGGAAGATTACGGGCCTGAATCCTGCCATCATCTTACTGTCTTTATCGATTTGGGGGTCATTGATGGGGATGCTGGGTATGATTATAGCACTTCCGCTTACCACCCTTATGCTCTCCTACTATCAACGTTTCATCATAAACAGAGAAAAAATTCACAAGTTTGAACAGACTGATAATCAACAAGAAGAGTAAAAGCAGAAGTCGTTCTCAAAACTTTTTCCCTTAATCCATTTGTTTTTTAAACAAAAGTGCCTATCTTTGCACCCGCTTAACAGCAATAAGGTCTGATTCGCTAGCTCAGCAGGTAGAGCACAACACTTTTAATGTTGGGGTCCTGGGTTCGAGCCCCAGGCGGATCACTGAAAACAAAAGAAAAATCAAGCAAATCCCTGATAATCAAGCATTATCAGGGATTTCTTTTTTCTCCCAAATAGCAAAAAGGGGTACTTTAAAGCATATTCTAAGTGTGCAAATCGTGGTACATAAATTGGGTTGAAAAATGTCCCACGATTTAGCTTCTTTCTCACTGATTCATAGCTTTTTGCATAGTCGTACTTTGGAAGAGAATACATAGTTTTGTAACTCTAAAAACGATGTAAAAATGGCTAGAAAAACCTTCAATGTGCTATTCTTTATCAAGAAGGCTAGATTATTAAAGAACGGAGAAGCACCCGTATGTATGAGAATCACTGTAAACGGTTGTATGGTCGATGTTTTGGTAAAAAGGAGCTGTCCTGTAAATCTATGGAATCAAGCAAAGGAGAATTCAAAGGGCAAAGACCGTATGTCGGTGGAACTGAACCACTACTTAGAAATCACACGTTCACGCATACACCAAATTTATAGAGAATTGGAAACTTCCGGTAAGACTATTACAGTCGATCTAATGAGAAAATTATATTATGGTGTGGACGAGGATAGCAAAACTCTATTACAGGTATTCAGGGAGCATAACGAACAAAGCCGTAAGCTGATAGGTAAAGATTTTGTTAGTAAGACGGTTCAACGGTATGAAACCACTACCCGATACTTAGAGGAATTCATCAAGAAAGAATATCAGTTATCGGATATTGCCTTGAATAACTTGGAAGCCAACTTCATTTCCAAGTTCGATGCTTTCTTGAAAATCGAAAAAGGTTGTGCGCAAAATTCCGCTATCACTCGATTGAAGAACTTGAAGAAGATTATCCGCATTGCTTTGGAAAACGATTGGATTAAGAAAGATCCATTTGCTTATTACCGCTTTAAACTGGAAGAAACCGATCCTGAATTCCTGACGATGGATGAGATTAAAATAATCCTTGCCAAAGAATTCACTATTAAACGAGTGGAACAGGTACGAGATATTTTTGTATTCTGCATTTTCACGGGTTTGGCGTTCAGCGATGTAAAAGACTTATCTCCTGAACATTTGGTAAGAGATAACAAAGGGGAGCTTTGGATAAGGAAGAACCGCCAAAAGACAAAAGTCATGTGTAACATTCCTGTGTTGCCTGTGGCAGCTTCTATTCTTGACAAATATAAGGATGTAGCTGAATGTACCGGAAAACTTTTACCTGTATTGTGCAATCAACGCATGAACAGTTATTTGAAAGAAATTGCAGATGTGTGCGGAATACATAAAAACCTCTCTACACACACCGCTAGGCACTCGTATGCCACTACTATTTATAAATAAATCAAATTACTGAATAGTAATTAGTTACATTGTATTATTTTGAAAAGGGTAATGTTTTAGCAATGTGCTATCTGCTCTAATATTCTTAAGATTTCATCATTTCAATAACCTGTTGCAAAGATAATATCTAATTTCAATACCATGAGTTCTTTTCAGAGAAAAATAATCATAGAACCTATCAAACTAATATTATCAACTAAAATATTTATACATTATTATGCCATTTTTCCAACCTACACATAACACAGATACCCTGCAACATCTATCTTGACAACATAAATAGAGCTAGCCAATAGTAGTTTGATTAAAGTTTCACACCCCGTATTGTTAAATTATGTTGTCGCTACCAAATATTATCAAGCAGCTTCAATATTATTCTTTATCTTTATTGAATGAATATAAAATAACTTATTTAGAACATCTATGATAAATTCTATTTCATTCAAAAATTACAAAGCTTTTTCAAGTGGAAGTTTAGAGTTGAAACCCATAACAATACTTTTGGGTTCTAATAGCTCTGGAAAAAGTAGCCTATTGCAACTGTTTCTTTTGATTGAACAGACAATGAATAACCCAGAACCTTACGAATCTGCATTAAAACTAAATGGACGATTTATAAATTTGGGAGAAGATGAAAATCTTATCAAAGATAAAGATTTAAGTAAAACCTTGAATATTGAGTTTTCTTTCAAAGCATTACCTTATATTCAAAAATTGCAATTACTTTTAAAAACGGTAGATCATCAATTAACTCAGATAGGGAGAATGATTGAACGAATTAAAAACAAAGAGAGTGATCAACTAGACATACTTGAATACACAATTTTCAATAAACAGTACGAAAGCTTCATAAATGAAGTTCAGAGTATAGAGTATTCACATCAACCTATTGAGTCTGAGATTTACAAAAACAAATCACTCATATTTGATTATATGATTTCTCATCATAATTTCTTATTTGAGGATTTTGCTGATAAAAAAATTACTACAAATCAGAAACTTTCAATCTACAAGGATATTTTCACATTTTTAGAACCTTTGAAAAATCTATATTCCGAATCTGGAGTATTAGGATATAACCTGAAATATAATCCACAAACACGGAAAATAGAAGTAGAAGAACAGTATGTTGAGATCAACAATAAAAGTTTAATAAAATTCACATCAAAAGATATCTCCAGTGATATTTTAGATTTTGAACTTTTGAAGAAGCATTCAGATTCTTTGGTAAACTCTTTTGAATACGATGCATTAAAACTAGATGAAAAGTCTAAAAATTCAGTTTCCAGGTATATAGTTTTCCTCTTAAATGAAGCATATAATATCGTTGCCGATAATTTTGAAAACAAAAATATAAATTATGTTAGTCCTTTAAGGGCTCATCCTCAGAGATACTACTTATTAGATGAAGCAAACATAAATACCTCTTTAAATACTCAAAGTGGAACAAGTTTGGCTGAAATACTTAAGAAAAATACTCAAATAAACTCAAGAGTAAATACTTGGCTTAAGAAATTTGGCTTAAAAGTTACAGTAAAAGAATTCAAAGATATTATTCACAACATAAAAATACATCAAAATGACTTGGATTTAGATATTACAGATGTTGGATTTGGCATTTCACAAGTACTTCCCATTCTAGTACAAGGTTTTATGTCAAATAATAGATCATTAACTCTAATAGAACAACCTGAAATCCATTTGCATCCCAAAATGCAAGCTGATTTAGCCGATTTATTTATTGATATAGTAAAATTAGCCGCAGATAAAAAAGGAAAAATAAAGAAGAGTTTACTAATAGAAACACATAGTGAGTATTTATTGAAACGTTTACGAAGAAGAATCTCAGAAGGCAAACTAAGTAGTAAAGATATTGCTATATATTTTATTGAACCTAGAGATAAAGACAATAAAGATTCGGCTTTAATCAAAAATATAGAAATATCAAAAGATGGTTCTTTTGAATGGCCAAAAGATTTTTATATTACTGAATTTGAGGATGATATGACTTACTTTCAAAACCTATCAAAGAAGGGTAAGAAAAAATGAATAGATTTACGATTGATGCAGATTTTATATCTTTAGCGGGCTTGGATGACAATGTAGATTTGCTTCTTGATGTATTAATGGTTTTTACACAAGACAACGAATTTAGGCTATGCTTAGACACTTCGGATATTGCATTTCAAAAATACCTAAATGTATCCATAAATAGTGAAGCTATTCGATTCTGGTTTAACTGTTTGTTTCAAAATAAACAGAGTAGAAAATATATTGATTATATAACGATTAAAAAACGAACATACTCCGATGACAAGCAAATTTATATAGAAATTTGCAACAATTCATGTAGTGCAATGAAAAGAATAATAGTTGCAAACAAGCAGTCCTACAGTGAATTAATGGAATTGTTGTCAAACTCAGAAATACAGCTTTTGGATGGGTACCAAGCTAAAGCAATATTAAATGTGCGAAACATACAAATATCAATGGGAGCCAATTCTCCTAATATTAATGGAAATAATAACACAGTAAATAAATAATAATTATGACACAAGTATCTGTAGGTGATCATTCGCCGAACATTAATGGGAGTGGAAATCAAGTATCAACTGGAAATCATTCTCCTAACATCAATGGAAATAGCAAAATAAAGATCAAATATGCTACTGGTGGTGGCATAATAGGCTTCTTGTTAGGCATAGCTGCTTCTATTATCGCAAACATTATTACATCATAGCAATAGCAGTGGAAATAAAAATCACATTTTACGTTGTTTCCTTGTTTTCTTGTTAAATTTTAGCATTTCATCCTCGGGTATGAGAGAAGAACTCTCTTCCGAGGAGGTTAAGGGAGTTAATGAATAAGTTTGATTATTTCTTTGATTGTGAAATGAAGTAATAGAAGTATTTCTTACTTTTTTTGTGATAAAATAAAAATCTGGATTACTTGTTTCCCTACTATCAAAATTGCAAGAAAACAAGTTTTCTTGATTGCTATCCTGGCTGATTCCGATTTTTCTTTTATTTAATTGAAATGCTTGTTCTTGAACCTTAAATTGTTCTTTTATAGATCCGTTCTTCATCATATTGTGATAATAGAACGATTCTGGTTGTGGACGATTGTAACTAAATAGCCTGTCAAATCCTTGTTCTGCCTGTTGGAACAGATTCACACGGTCAAAACCACCTATTACCGTCCCTTTCTTTGTATTCTTGTGGTTGGTAAGCGGTGATAACTTCTTTTTGTTGGTTTGGTCTTTTCTGCTGACAATCAAATGGCAGTGCATATTCAGTTCGTTGTAGGAACGGTTGCGGTCGAAATGAATTTTGCCGTAAAACTTTATATCCGCTTCGGATAGTCCTTTGTTGAAGTTCTTAGCGTATTCGGGAATAAACACCTCTCGGATATATCGTTTCATGGCTTCGGCTTTCTCCTGTTCGGTGTTGCCCATTGCCCGAAGCTCACTTTCTGATGGGCTGACATGGATAGCGAAAAACTTAGCATCTGTTTTCAACAGTTGCCCGATATTGGTATCTATATCCTTTATCAGAGCCGATTTGTAGATATTATCCTCCGACAGGTTGAAAAAGCCATCGGTATAGATACCCTTTTCCATCCGTTCCAAATCTTCATGCTCGCAATAATTTGCTAATTGTCGGCTACTTCCTGCATTGTTGTATGTACCTTTTGATGGTGGGGCAAAATCTATGTGCATGGCTCTATGTGTTTATTAGATTGGTAATTTCTGCTTTTAGGCTCTCTTTCCGTTTACTATCCATCACACCACAAGCGGATAACTCGGAATAGAGTTGGATTAGTTGGAGTAGCTTCTTATAATCCCGTTGGTGTACCTGATACAGGGCGGTGAGTTGCTTCCCCTGTTGGTTGATTACATCGGCGTGTTTTCCGAACTGTTCACTTACTTTCTGTAATACGGCTGTTTGCTTCTCCCTACTGGTTTCCATCTGTGAGAGGATAAGCGTTTCCAAAGTCTTACCAATGGCATCAAACCGAACCGCAATAGAATTAGCAGTTCTTATCATGGGATTTAATTGTTCTTCCTCGTAGTGACGGATGAAGCGGATTATATCGTCCTGCCGTTTACTTATCTTCGCCAGTTCCGATTTTACCGATTCAGGTGCTTCCGATGGGTTGATATGTGCTTTATCAATATAGTCAAATGCCAACTTTACAACTTCGCTCTTTTTCAGCGAATAGCGTTTGCATATCTTCTCTACCAAAGCTGCCGTTTCCTTGTTTACGGAAATGGTGGTGAATATAGTTTTTCGACTGTTATTTGGCATGGTGATTACTTTTTTATAGAAATATGAATAGATAAATACCTGATAATAAGCATTACAACGGGAATGATTATTACAGGTGTCATTACAGCGTGTTTTCGTAACACGCTAAAGCCGAAGGCTTTGTCCCGCAGGGCAAGAGGGAAGAACAGGACTTGTCCAGTTCCCTCTTGCTTCATTTAGCGAAATGAGCCGGGCCACAAGGCAAGGCGATTTCTGCTAAATAGGGAATGGTGACACTTCGTCAGGCGGTAATATTACCCACCTTGTTTTGCTTCGGTTTGCTTATCAAGTTGATTTTCCTTTTTGAACCGTCCATAGGTCTTGCTATCAGCATTTTCCTGAACAAATGCCCGAATGTCAGCCGAACGATAATAGGTCTTATGACTTATCGTGAAGTAAGGGAGCTTACCACTTGCCCGATAACGCTGCAAGGTTCGGAAAGATACTTTCAGCAGGAAAGCTAAATCCTGATTGTCTAACAGTCGGTCGTTTTCATCCAGCACTTTATCGGTATTGATAAGAGATTGCAGGTTTTGACCTATCTCCCCAAGTTTCTTCGATAGCCTTTCCATCCACTTATCGAAATTTTCGTTGTCTATATACATTTTGCTTCGTTTTTAAGTTTAATATTATTGTTTTCAATCGATTGATGAAGCAAAGTTCGGCAAATGGGTGTAAATAAGTTAGGGGAGTAGATATACTACACCCCTAAGAATAGTTGGTAAATAATTGATTTACAGATATCCTTTCTTTTCACTTTCTTCGGTAATGGCTTTCCGAAGTATATCCAAAAACTCGGTGCGTTTGTTAGCTTTCCGGCAAATTACATTCTCATGCTTTTTATGAATATCTCCTAATTTGATATTAAAGAGGTGTTCAAACGCTCTTCCGATTTCTGTAAGTGGTGATTTTGTTCCATTGTAGGTTACAACTCTTTCAGATAAGAAGATTCCGCTAACCAGTTCCATGATTTCTATAAGATAGGTTTCATCTGTAAGATGAAGCGGTGAGAGTGGAAATTTATCCTTCCGGTTTTGGAACTGAACTGGATATTTAATTCGCATATTGAGTATGCGGATTTCTGTATTTATAAGTCCTATTGCTTCATCAATTAGCAATAGCAAAGTATTTTTCCCCCTGCTCAAATTGCACACGATGCGATTTGAGCCTGTTTAGTCCAAAAGAGAAGTAGCGCAATAATACTGCGCAATCTCGTTCACTTATAGCAATGCTTGCCAAATGGTTAGCAAGTTCCTGTAATGCAGCCGTTAAATCGTTTACGGCAAATTCTTTCTGCGAGTATTCCGACAATAGTCGGAAAAATCTCTGTTCGGATAACTGATTCATTGTAACTATTATTTAAGATAAATTTGTTCATTCACAAATTATTTTTCATATATCTATCAAATTTAGATGCTAATTTATGAGCAAAAAATAGATTTAAAACAGCAACAAATACCCCTGCAATAAAACATGTCACAATCTCAATAACGGCAAATGAACGAACGATACTATTGATACCCCAGATAATATACGGTATTGAGAGCAAAGATGTAATAATAATAGGGATATATTTTCTAACTATCATCCATTGACCTATGTGGATTAAAATATGAAGTGAAAATCCTGAAAAGACAGCAATCCACACATTATACCATTGTAATGTTAAAGCCCAAACGGTTACAATGCCTATAATTATAAATTCTTCCAACACTGCTAATGCAAATGCCGGAACTGACAATCTCTCATAAAAAGAAATTTGTTTAGCTACTTTGGGGTACTTTTTCGCAATCCATGCCCCGTCTTTAGTAACCCAATGTTTGAAACCTATAATCTCTTCAAATTCGTGGAGCATAAAAATAATAGGGAACAGGCTTACAATTAGTTTTAATTCATTCATAATCTTTGATTTTATTGTTTTACAATTTATTTGCAAAGTTACTTTGCTTGGTATTTGGAGAATTGAAATTTAAGCCATAGATTTGTCCAATCACGCCAATATTTGAATGATGTATATAACAGCAGGGACATTTAATATTATACTACGACAGGTAAGTTTGCTTGAAATGGACGAAGCAGAGGTATTTAGTGCATTAGGTATTGATAGTTCATTATTTGAGAAAGCGACAAATAAGATTGACAGCAGCATAGTAGGGCAATCTCTTGAATATATGGCAAGTCAAAGACCTAACATACGAATAGGACTTAAAATGGGATTTAACTTTCCCGTGTCTGTAATGGGAGTAATACTCAATCTATATCAGAACTGCCGTACTTTGAAAGATGTATTTCAAAAATCACCTCTTTATGCTCCTGCTGTCAATACGATATGTTTGTTTAGTAACCATTCTGATGAACAATATTTTTATCATTCAATGCAAGTCGCAGACAAATTTTCAGAAAATTATCCAATCGCAACAAGGCATGTTTACGAATCTCAATATGGTATCATACTTCAACTTATCTATGCTTTGACCGGGAAACATATTACTCCTGTATCGGTACATTCCCCATACAAGCAAGAAACTACACCTGATTTACTGGAAACTCTGATGCAATGTCCGGTAAAGTTCGATAAGCCGTTTATGATGATTTTTGATAAAGAGATACTTGAAACTCATATTACCAGTGCAAATCCCGAAATGCTGTTTATAGCCGAGCAGTTGATTTCTGGGCTACTTGAAAAAAAACAGCAGCAATCAGTTTCATCTGTTGTCCGTAGGTATATACTTCAAACCGTTCCGGGAATAAACCTCAGTTTGAAAAGTACTGCTCGTGATTTGAATATGAGTGATCGTACTCTTCAACGAAAGTTATTATCTGAAAACACTTCATATCAAACAATTCTTGATGATGTGAGAAAAGAATTGGCAACCAAATACCTTAAAGAGAATATATCATTGGTTGAAATTTCTTTTTTGTTAGGTTTTGAAACTCAAAGTGCTTTTAATAAGTTTTTCAAAAAGCATTTTGAAAAGCAACCCTCTGCTTTTAGAAAGAATAATTGAATTAAGAACGAAAGATACCATATATCTGACAAATGCCATTTGATTCCAACTACATACATTTTTTCCGAAACGGATTAATAACATTAACTCTATCAGTGTAGCATCCAGTCTGTGCAAGTCTTAAGCTAAAAATACTACCCGAAGCGTAGTGCAGGTGTGGAGATTTTTAGCTTAACCCTTTAGGGCTTGGACTTGAACGGACTGGATGCGGAGCTTACCTTTGTTAATGTTTTTAGTCTGCTTTGGAAAAGACGATCAAACTATTCCTCTTTGTTCTCTGGAAATATTTCATTAATTTTCTTCCAGTGAGGAAATTTCTTGTGTGCTACTTCGGAAGTAATATCACTTTCAGCAACTTGGTACTTACCACTTACTTTGGTAAATAACTGTTTCATATCCTCATTTACTTTCTGATTAGTGATTTTTGCGTAAATCTGTGTTGTTTGAATAGACTTATGTCCCATCAATTTGCAAACGGTTTCTATCGGTACACCTTGCGAAACTCCTATCAGAGTTCCGTAAGTATGACGGCTCATGTGGTAGGTTAAATCTCGTTCGATTCCGCATATTTTAGCAAGTCCTTTCATGTTTACGGCAAGGCTGGGACGGTTAATCATATTGAATACTTTATCACTTTTTCGTTCTTTCTCATACTTCTTTATAATCTGTAAAGGAATACTCAACAGTTTAATGCTGCATACTGTACCTGTTTTCTGACGGGAGATTTTTATCCATGTACTACCGTCTTGTTCCTCTATTAAGTTATTGATAGATAAAGCGCACATATCCGCATAGGATACACCTGTAAACACTGAAAAAACGAACCAATCTCTTGTGCGACTATATCTATAGGATGCTATAGGAGTGGTGAGTATCTTTTGAAACTCTTCTTCCGTCAAATGCCTGTGTAGTCTTTGTGGTGTTTCCGCTATAAAATTGATAAACGGATTACGCTTTAGAGTACCCTGATTAATAGATCGCCTTATTATTTTCTTCAAAATAATAATATGATTCAAGACTGTATGTGCTGACATTTTTCTTTCAACTCTTAGATAAAAGTCATAATCATTGATGAACTTGTGATTCAGACTGATTAAAGGTAAATCTTCTGTTTGATAGCGAGATAGAATAAAATTAGAAAGATGTTTATATACAGATAAATAGAGGTAATAGGTCGAATAAACACGGTTTACACCGACACGTTTTTCAAATTCCTCGTTATGTTCCTGAAAGAGTTGTAACAAGTTCGTTGCTTTAGCTCCTATGCCGTATAAGGCATTTTTTACCCTTTCGGCTGTTACATATCCTTCTATTTCTACAATTTTGGAATAATGCGTTTTTACTTGTTCTTCCAAACGGTCAAGTGTCTTATTTATCTGTACAAGTTCCTTTCTTTCTTTTTTCGCTCGTCCTTTCTTTGTGTCCCAATCAGAGGGAGAAAGATTTTTCTTAGTACTGAATTGTACGGATTTAGCGTCTATCGTGATACGCCCGACAATCGGACAAGTTCCATCTTTACGGGGCTTTGAAGTATTGAGATAAAATAATATAGCAAACGTGCTTCGTTTGATTGATGTCTTTGTTTCCATAATGATAATTGTATTAATGATGTTTTTATTGCTCTATACCTGTCAATCTGAATTTACCTTTTATCCGTTTCTCCAGTTTGTCGGTATCTTCCGATATTTTATTGTTGTTGATTTTTGCATAGACCTGTGTTGAACGTAAATCACGATGCCCTAACATACGGCTGACTGTTTCTATTGGTACTCCTTGCGAGAGGCAAATTTCAGTCGAGAAAGTATGTCGTGCTGAATGAAAAATTAGTTTACGTTTTATGTCGCATATTTCAGCAATAATTTTTAGATTCTTATTTAATCTGCCACAACTAAGCATGGGTAATAATTTACTATCAGGGGCTAATCCTTTGTATTTCTCAATAATTTGCAGTGGGATTTCCATTAGGGGAATTTGACATGGCGTTCCTGTTTTTTGTCGAGTAGTTTCTATCCACAGAATATCGTCCGAAGCTCTTACTATATTTTTCTCTGTAAGATTACAAATATCCCTGTACGCTAGACCTGTAAAAACTGAAAACAGAAACATATCACGGGTTAGATACCTGCACGGGTGATCTAACGGGGTATTTATTATCTTGTTTAATTCATCACGAGTTAGATATTTTTGCGTGAGTTTTGGTTTTTCCGGAGAATACCCTTCAAATGGATCTTGGGTTATGATACCTTCTCCAATGGCATATTTTATCATCTTACGCAAATGAGCTGTTATACCTAAGATAGTATTAGGTTTTCTTTGTAGTTCTATCCGCAAATAATAGTCATATTTCTCTATGAAAGAAAAATCGAGTTGGGTAAACGGTATATCTGACAGTTTGTATTTCAGTGTCATAAACCGTTTGAGGTGCTGCAAGGAAATTTCATGTTGTTGGTATGTGGATAATTCACGATTTACCCCAACTCGCTTCTTAAATTCTTCATTATGATGTGTGAAGAACTTGATTAGTGTTTCCTGTTCGGATGCGATGCCTTGAAAAGTATTTTTCAAATTGGTAGCGGTTACGCTGGTTCTTATCCTGTAGTTTTCGGTAAGTGGTGCTAATTGACACAGCCATTTTATCAAGTGTACTGTTTACTTCGGTAGCGTGTTTGCTCTTACCTTTTACTCTACCTGAAACAATATCCCAAAGTGATGCCTTAGCGGTAATCTTTGCACTGAATTGTGCTACATCTCTGCCAATGGTAATTTTCCCAATAACGGGACACTCACCGTTTTTCTTTTCATCGGTCTTTCTTAAATAAAAATGCACTTTCAAATCTGCTTTCATATCTCTATTTTTTTAGTTGATAAAGTTAATTGTAACAGAGTTATTTAAAATGATGCAAGTTACTGTCAAACAGACCGTTTAATGGTCTTATGAGGACAGCGAAAAGAAAAAATGATTCTATGAATAGAGTTCCACTTTAATTCATTGTTTTTCTGCTTGTTGCCTACCTCTAAAAAGGGTAACGGATAAGCAACGGAACTACTACTTAGAAATGCTCTTTTCTGCTTTTTCAATGGTAGACAACTAAAGACTGTAAGCGACAAATAGATTTGATAATCTACTATTTACGTCTGATTGCTATTAATTACCTTTTTCGTTTATACTTATGCCACCTCTATATGCCTTGCGAATGGCGTAAGCATGGAGAATGTAGCCAAGATGTTAGGTCATGCAGATACCAGCGTAACTAAACACTATGCACGAGTACTGGATCAAAATATTCTAAAGGATATGCAGAAAGTAAATAGCTGTTTATCAGAGTTAGCTATATAAAAAAGGAGTAGTCGATAACAGAAAAAGGATTGGGAAGAATGAATTTCATTTTCTCAATCCTTTTCTTTTAAGGTAAGTTTTCCAGAACTCAATATGAAGCATTGACAAAGGTAAGTTCCGTATTTAGCCTGTTCAAGTCCAAGCCTTCGGTTTAGATAAAAATCTTCCTCTCATTACATTCGAGCGTATTTTTATCTAAAGACTTGCACAGACTAAATACTTCACTGGAAAAGTCAATGATTCAAATTAAATTCCGAAAAACAATGTTTTAGAGGGTGGCAGGTTATTCTTTCCAACTTTCAAAATAGTGCTTTTGGAGCAGTTTATCAATATCACTTTGGCGATAGATAATTTTACCTTTTATCTGGATAAATGGGATTAGCCCTGTATCTCTCCACTCTTGCAAGGTTCGCAAACTGACATTTAGTTTCTTGGAAACTTCATGGTTAGAAAGAAAGCGTTCCCCGTTCAGGTGGGGTTTGTAATGCTTGACAATAGATTCAATACCGTTTAACATTGAATCGAGCGAAGAAATAAATTCTTTGACTTGCGGGGTATCTTTATTTATTAGTTCCATGATTGAAAGATTGTTTTATTGAAATATTGATTTCAAGATTACTAATCAGTTAAATGATTAGCTGATTGATTAGTTACGCAGATAGTCACCCAGTGATGAAATGCTAAGTACATCTTTTGCCGGATCATAATCTATATAGAGCCGTTTGGATGCAGTGGTAATAAAATACTGGCTACCATCTTGCTGTATTTCATAAGTGGCAGGCGAAGCCTGTTTGGTCGTTTCCGATACATATATAATAGAAAGAAGATAGTCTTTATCGTTCCGGTAGATGATAACCGTAGGATTCAGATTAACACTTTCCCATGTGCCGACAATAGAAAACAAGTTGAAGGACGGATAATCTTCTTTAGTTCTTTTCATAAGGCGTGATTTGTTTGGGTGATTGATTTTGTGTTTCGCTATCTGCAATAATTCTTTCTATATCGGAAGACTTATAATAAATCTTACTGCCGATTTGAGAATAAGCCAGCCGCCCGCTACTCCGATAATATTGTAGTGTTCGCTTGCTAAAGCCTAACAACAGGCACACTTCCTGACTATCCAACCAGTTTTCTACTTTCTGGGTATGAGTGTTGCACAAACTTTCTATCCGTTTGGCAAACTCTGTGAACCGTTCGCAGATATACGAAAAGGTTCTCTTTTCAATGGTTACTACTTCCATACTTTCATTTTTAAATGGTTTATAAAACGTGTTGATTTAACTTTCACCAGCAAATGAAAGAAGAAACATGAGCCGTTTTCAAAACTGTCTGGGAGTGGCACGATAAAGCTACTAATGTCTAGTTACCTAAGTGTATACATAAGAATCTACGGAAGTAAAATAGCGAATTCACTATCAGAATCATTTAATAAAAAACCAATAAAAGGACACAAAAAACGAGTTATGTACTTACATCATAGTCTATAACTTGTTTTTATTGGCTCCATTATTGTAATGCGGAGATTAAACATTATATTTACCGCAATATAGTTCAGCAAACAAATAGATGTGAAATGAGAGAAAGTGAAATTCTATATCCGTCACTACCACTTTCCCAGTATATTAAATATTATTGGGTACTAAAGACCGATGAAGTAGAACCAGTGATGATTCAAACTATTCCATCGGGCTGTGTACATCTCGTTTTTCATCGAGGCAATAATTTGAACATCCAAGCAAAAGGTTTACAGCCAAAGAATTTTATTCGAGGGCAATTTTCTGTTTATGGGAGTTTAGTTTCTAAGGGCAATATTGATATGATTGCTATTATATTTCATCCTTTAGGCTTGAAACCTTTTATACAATGCCCTATGAGTGAATTATATAATCGTTACATAGACGTTGAAGATTTAGAGGATATAGAATTGAACCATCTTAGAATTTCCATTTCTAGCGAAAGAAATATTCAGACATGTATTCAGTTTATCGAACTCTTTTTCATGAAGCGACTGGTTAATAGAGACTTTAATCACCAAAGGGTACAGAACTCTATCAGCCAAATAATCAATCATCCGCAAATAGAAGTGAATACCCTTGCGGAAAGTGCTTGTCTAGGATATAGGCAGTTTAAAAGAATATTCACCAATAATGTAGGGATGAGTCCTAAAGAATATTACAGAGTAGTTCGTTTTCAGCGAGTTCTGTATCTATTGCAGAATAATCCGGAAATAGAGATTGCAGACCTGACCTATTCCTGTGGTTTTTACGATCCATCTCACTTGGTAAAAGACTTTAGAGAGTTTTCAGGCTGTTCGCCAACTCAATATTTATCTTCCCGCTCTCCGTATTCTACATTCTTTTCCGAAGATTGCAGACTTAATGTTATCAAATCCAATCGTTTTGCATAGTTCCGTTTTAGATAAAGTCAGTTTTTTACAAGTGAGTGACAGGCAAAAGCCTTATTTTTGCGGAAGAATTTAAAACTGAAATGTTATGCAAAGAATTGATTTTAGCCACATAACCGATGATATAGCAAAGGTTATTGAAACGGAAGAAAGGTTGTTAAACGACTTGTCTGTAGAAGTAATAACACTAAGAAAAAACAAACAAAATCGTACCATCAAGCAAATACTTGGTCATTTGATTGATTCGGCATCTAACAATCATCAACGAATGGTTCGTCTGCAATATAGCAAAGATCTGCTTTTTTTCCCCGATTATCGTCAGGATAATGATCTTTGGATAGCTCTGCAAGATTATCAAAATGCAGATTGGGCTAACTTAATCCAGTTATGGAAGTTTTATAATTTACATATCATTCAAGTTATTCATTCTGTAGATATAACGAAATTGGATAGTTATTGGTGCGATTTTGAAGGGACAAAGGTCACCCTGAAAGAAATGATAGAGGGTTATTTGGATCATTTACACTTGCATATAAAAGAAATTCATGAATTAATAGTTTGAATATTCAATAAGCTATTTAGTTATTTGCGACAACTATAATATTTTAGAATAGACTTCTGCTAGTATTTTGCAAAACAGAAAGCCGGAATATGGAACGGATAAAAAAACGAATGAACGGCTTTAATCTATTGTGTTTATCCATTGTTGCAAATAACTCTCTTTCATATATAGAATGTTTTATCGAAACATGAAAAATAGTAGCTCATCAAATTTGTTTTCAGAAAAACATTAAAATATATCTCTATTTAAAGAGAAATCACTATTTTAGCACACTGAATCAATACACTCTATATGTAGATACGCGGATATTCTATCCATACAAGCTTTTAGTTGTAGCAGAAACTCTTTCTGTTACTTGTTTGCGTATTATTTCCTAACATTTTAGTAATATTATTTTTAGCCCGAAAAAGGTGCGTGAATTTTTATGTTTGTAACGGATAGTTGTATTTCAGATCCTGCTATGGGATTTTTCTAATAACAAATATTCAAAACACAAATGGGAATCATCAACAAAAGACCAATTTTATTTGAAAAGTCCAACCATAATATTTGGACTGATCCTTACATTCAACAGCAAATATTAAAAAAACATCTCGATTTTCAGTCTGATGAAGCTAGTCGAAAGCAAGAATCTGTTTTAAAGATAGTGAATTTTGTGCTTAAACATTCAAAACCTGAAAGTCATTTACTTGATTTGGGATGCGGTCCGGGATTATACACGTCACTTTTTGCTGACGAAAATTATGATGTAACAGGCATTGACTTTAATAAATCTTCAATAGAGTATGCAACGGGAAAACAGAATGGAATTAAATATATTCTGAATGATTACATTAATGATTATCCCAATGGTAAATACGATACTATAACCATGATCTATTGCGATATGGGAACCCATTCGGATAGTGACCGTGACCGATTACTGGATAATATATATTGTTCGCTGACTGATGGTGGAGTTTTTATTTTTGATGTTTTCTCGGAAAAGATAATTAGTGATAGACAAGAAAATAAAAGTTGGGAATATGCACCTCACGGTGGTTTCTGGGATGAAAGTGAATATCTGCTTTTGAGCCAAACGTTCCATTATCCTAAGAATAAAGTATTTGCATACCAACATAACTTGGTACTCGAAGGAACAATCAAACATTTCATTATTTGGGAAAGGTATTATTCGGAGAACGAAATAACAGACATATTAGAAAAGGTTGGATTCCGTAAAGTTTCAATTTATAAAGATTTACTTGGCAAGAACAATTTCACATCGAGTAGTGAAATTTTCATAGTCGCAGAAAAATGAAATGTATGATTGTATATGTAACGTAACTATTTAAAGCATAAGTGAAACGTTTCTTAGAAACAAAGTTATTTAATCTACTCTCTTACTCTGTTGATGGCAAAGAGATTGATCGTATAGAATTATCAATGGCTTATGATGATTTTGTACGGCAACTTCTCTTGTTTTGTCAGGAGGAGCAGAATATTATATTATTATGCTTTGCCATAAATTACACTGTAGCAGAGGTCAAAGAATTGAATATGCGATTGGAGATTGAAAATGATAATTCTTCGCTTGAAATCCGATTATTATTGGCTAAGGTATTAAGTATATTGGATTCTACTTTTAGGGTAGTACAATTTCGCTTGGATAACCCCGATTTATTTCCGATAAACACAGAAAATAATTTTTCCCCCGATGTCTATCTAGCCAATGATGTTGATATGATTGATATTATGGAATTGATATGCGGTTTGTTTTATTCACACTCCGTAAGAAACAAGGTTGGAAATACTGTGAATTTTTCAGAACTGGCACGAGTATTTGAGAAAGGAATGAACTTCAAATTTGCAGACATATACAAGAAAAGGGATGATGTTTTTAAGCGTAAAGCTACAAAATTGACAGAGTTTCTAAATGAATTAATAATCGCTATCAAGATAGAAAGTAAAAATAGAGGGTATCTGTAAATCAGTAGCTTATCAATATTTTATAGGGGAATAGATCATCTACTCCCCTAATTTATTTGCGCCCATTTGCTGAACTTTGCTTCATCAATCGATTGAAAATCTTAATGTTTAACTTAAAAAAGAAGCAAAATGTATATAGACAATGAAGACTTTGAAAAATGGATGGCGAAGTTATCCAAGAAGCTCACTGAAATAGGGCAAGACCTGAAATCCCTTATCAATACTAACACCGTATTAGATGAGAATGAGAAGCTATTGGATAATCAAGATTTAGCATTTCTACTAAAAGCATCTTTCAGAACTTTGCAACGCTATCGGGCAACAGGGAAGCTACCCTACTTTAATATTGGACGGAAAACCTACTATAGAGCCAGCGACATCCGGGCTTTTGTTCGTGAATATGCCGATTCTCAAACCTACAAACAGTTTGAAAAAGCCAATCAATTGGCTAATCAGCCCTGATAGCAAAAAGTAGCAGAGGAAAGAAGCCTATGTCTGGGCTATTCCTCTGTGCCACCACCCCAATTTAGCACAAACTGCCTCACCTATCGGTTCAGCTCGTTTCGCTAAATTGAGCAAGAGGGAACTGGACAAGTCCTGTTCTTCCCTCTTGCCCTGCGGGGCAAAGCCTTCGGCTTTAGCGTGTTACAAGAACACGCTGTAATGACACCTGTAATAAGTATTTTCTTTGTAATGCTTATTATCAGGTATTTATCTATTCATATTTCTATAAAAAAGTAATTGCCATGCCAAACAGCAGTCGGAAAACAATATTCACTACCATTTCCATAGATAAGGAAACAGCAGCTTTGGTAGAGAAGATATGCAAACGCTATTCACTGAAAAAGAGTGAAGTTGTAAAGTTAGCGTTCAGGTATATAGATAAGACACATATCAACCCATCCGAAGCACCAGAATCTGTGAAGTCTGAACTGGCGAAAATAAATAAGAGGCAGGATGATATTATACGTTTCATTCGTCATTACGAGGAAGAACAACTGAATCCCATGATACGGGTAACAAATGCTATCGCTTTGCGTTTCGATACCATCGGAAAAAATTTGGAAACTCTTATTCTCTCTCAACTAGAATCCAATCAGGAGAGACAAACAGTCGTACTTAAAAAGCTAAGTGAACAGTTCGGTAATCATGCAGATGTTATAAACAATCAATCCAAACAGATTAATGCGCTCTACCAGATACACCAACGAGATTATAAAAAGTTACTTCAACTGATACAACTCTATTCAGAACTATCTGCTTGCGGTGTGATGGATAGTAAAAGGAAAGAGAATCTGAAAACAAAAATCAGTAATTTGATGAATCCGTAGAATTATGCACATAGACTTTGCCCCACCATCAAACGGAATATACAATAATGCTGGAAGTTGCAGACAGTTAATTAATTACATGGAACATGAAGATTTAGAACGGATAGGAAAGGGCATCTATACCGAAGGCTTTTTCAATCTGACAAAGGATAACATCTATAAATCAACCGTCATAAAAAATATAGATAGTAATATCGGGCAACTTCTAAAAACGGATGCTAAGTTTTATGCTATCCATGTCAGCCCATCGAAAAAGGAACTTCAAGCTATGGGTAACACAGAGCAGGAACAAGCCGAAGCAATGAAGCGATATATACGGCAAGTATTTATTCCTGAATATGCCAAGAACTTCAATAAAGGACTATCCGCTTTGGATATAAAGTTTTATGGTAAGATTCATTTTGACCGTGAATGTTCTGATAATGAACTGAATATGCACTGTCATTTGATTGTGAGCAGGAAAGACCAAACCAATAAAAAGAAGCTATCACCGCTTACCAATCATAAAAATAGCAAGAACGGGATAATCAAAGGAGGTTTTGATCGGGTGAATCTAATTAAGCAAGTGGAACAGAGATTTGATAAACTGTTCGGCTACGAAAGACAGTTAACCGAATCTTTTGAGTATAACAACACGATGAAGAACGGCAGCATTGCCGAGCAACTTAAAATGCAGCAAGGACAGATTGCAAATACGGAGATACAACCAATTAATCAGCAAAATGTTGGGACAGCGATACAGTCGGATATACAAACGCTACAACAGGCTGATAATATGCAGATTAATATTAATGTACCAGATTTAGTATTATCTTCTTTATTGGGCTTGCCCACTCCTCAGCCAAACAACAGCAATGAAGAACAACAAATCCCGATGAAAAGAAAAAAGAAGAAGTCTAAGCGAGGATTCAGGCGGTAGCCCTGTTGTTACCGAAGTTATTTCTTGTACCTATGTCAGTTATTCCCCACTCATGCTTCCTTGTCCGTTTGGAGGGCGAAAACTCATGGAAAAAACGCCTACTACCATGAGGTTACAGAACGGAGTAAAAGAAGGTAAATCTATAATTAGTGTTCATCAGCAGTTTTGCTAGACTATTAAAAAATATTTTAGATGTAATTATGGCTGTTTTTCAAATATTTACTAATTTTACAAGCAAGAAGGGAATCACTTTAGGAGAAAATTTTCCTTCTTCTGCATTAAGTCAGTTTTCCTAATGCAATGTAATAATAATATAAAATTGAAATGATAACAAATGAGTAGATTACAAACTATAGAGAATGCCCTTGCAAGTATAAACGAAACTGTTTTTCAAGAATTATGCGATAGTTTTTTAATTCTTAAAAATGAGAATTATCGTGCTTTTTCGAGAGTTGGAAGTCAGAGCGGAAAACAAAAAACAATAAAAGGAACACCTGACACTTTTTTGTTGTTGCCTAATGGTAAATATGTATTTGTAGAATACTCAACCAATATTACAAAAGGTGTATCAAAATTGCGAGAAGATATAGAAAAATGTCTTGATACTACAAAAACAAAAATTCCGATAAATCAGATTGTAGAAATAATACTTTGCATAAACTTCAACTTAAATGTAGATGAAATTCAATCTTTGAAAAATTTACTGGGAAAGACTAAAATTGCATTAACAATTTATACACTTGATTCTCTATCACTAGAACTACATTTACAGCATAGAGATATAGTTCACAAGTATCTAGGATTACCTTTGGATACAGGACAAATTGTTTCTATTAGAACTTTTGTTGATGAATACAATAAAGCATCTAAAGGTATAGCAACACCTTTGAATAATACATTTCTGCACAGAGAGGAAGAATTGGAGAACATTAAACAAGTAATCAAACAAAAAGATTTTTTAATAATTACTGGTATTGCAGGAGTTGGAAAAACAAAAATAGCTATTGAAGCAATTAATAGTTTTTTAGCGGAAAACTTATCTTATAATGCTTTTTGTCTTTCGTATAAAAATTGTGAATTATTAAGTGATTTATATCAGCATTTTGATGACAAGAAAGATTATATCCTTTTCGTTGATGATGCTAACAGAATAGATGCTTTTAATCAAATTACCGGTTTTTACAAGTCGCAACGGCAGGGGAATTTGAAGATTATTATTACTGCAAGAGACTATGCTCTGCCAATTGTTGAAAGTTATTGTTTTGGATTTGCACCTGTCCAATACACTTTAAAAAAGTTCTCAGACGAGCAAATTACTGATATTATTAAGGCAGAGCCCTTTAATATCTCAAATTGGCAGTTTCATAAAGAAATTATTCGTATCGCAGACGGTAATCCTCGACTTGCAATTATGACAGCATTGCTTGCAAAACAGGAGCAAAATATTTATGCTTTAGCAGACGTATCCGATTTATTTGAAAAATATTTCTCAACATTTATAAATGATGATGGAGAGTTCTCCAATCAGTTTAATATCAAATGCTTGGGGATTATTGCTTTTTTCAATGCAGTGCCTTATAAAGACAAAAATACAATTGAACTAATTTTACAAAATTTCCATATTGATTATTCATCATTCATTGATGCAATAGAAAAATTAGACAGATTGGAACTAGTGGAAATTCGATATGATTATGTGAAAATTCCCGAACAAAATCTAGCAATTTTCTTTTTCTATAAAGCATTTGTAAAAGATAATTTGCTTTCATTTGAAACACTTTTAAAGAAATATTTTAATGAAAACAAAAATCGGTTTAAAGATTGTGTTATTCCTGCAAACAATACATTCGGTTTTGAAAATGTGATGCAAAAACTTCAACCTATTCTTCGAAACTATTTAAAATCAATTGAAAATGAAGAAGAAAGAGCATTTGAATTTTTAGAAACATTTTGGTTTTATCTGCAAGAAGAAACATTGTTGTATGTTTACAATGAAATAAACCAACTGCCTTTACCTCATGGCATTAATTATGAAGTAAAATATGAAACAAACGATTTTGCTTATAGCCAAAATTCTGTTATTGAATTACTTGGTAACTTTTTTCGATTTCAAAATAAGCTCAAAGATGCTATTGAATTGATTTTTGAGTTTATCAGAAAGAAACCAGAACACCTGCCCGAACTAATACATAAAATAAGAGAAGTATTAACCTTTGACTGGACAGATGAACGCTTTGGTTTTGAAAGGCAAAACATACTTTTTCAAATTTTAATTGAAGGTTTAGCAAAAAAGGATGTTTTGTATTCAACAGCATTCTATGAATTGTCAAAAACATTTCTTGCTTTTAAATACCAACAAACAAAAAGCGAAAGACATTATGCAATATCTTTTTATCAGTATCCCATTCCCAATAACCAATGGATTAGGTTATTTCGAAAGAATATTTGGAATAATGTAAATGACTACTTTAGCGTATTTCCTGAGGAATCTCTCGAATTATTACAGAGTTATGCAAATGTTAGCCCTGATGTTATAAAAGAGATAATGGAATATGACATTCAATTCTTAATACCTATTATTGAAAATTATTTAATCCCTGACTCATTTGTACATTGTCATTACGTTCAAGAACAGATTAGATGGTGCAAAAGAAACGGAATAGAACATTCTGAATTTGTTTCTTTATCTCAAAAATTCACAAACCCAACTTATGAAAAGTATCTTATTTTAGATTGGGATAGATTCAGAGACAAGGAAAGCTATGATTTTGAAAATCACCAAGAATATGAAAAATTGAAAGAAGAAGAGATTAGGAAATCTTTTATTTTCAATAACATTAAAGAAATTGAATTATTTTACAACACTTTTATTTACTTAAAAAGCATTGCAAAAAATGATTGGGGCTATAATAATTCATTTGATTTAATTGTTGATGAAAATTGTACGAGAAATTTCGAATTAGGTTGTCAGTTTTTGACCGAAGTGATAAATGCAGATAATCAGACTGGTTATGTGCCAAGAACTATCTTCAGGAATCAACTAACAACACAAGAAAAATCTCAATATATTTGGAACATTATACAAGGAAACGATTTTAAGTATAGATATTCTTGGGAGTTATCTTTTTATGACAACTTGGCAGACAATTTAATTAATGAGAAATATATTGAACAAATTAAAGATACTGTAAAAAGATTGCCGGATAAAGCTTCAATATGGTTTGGAGGATTAAAGCGATATTTAAGTATTGAACCAAATTTATTTGTAGAATTATTACAAATTATCATTGATAAAAACGAAAAACAAAACGAAATAATTTTTGTACAATTCAATATTATAGAAGACTACTTTGAGGAATTAGGAAATGACATTGATTTAATAAAGAAACTATACTTGCAACAAGATTCAATAGACAATCATTTTGATCTAACTAGAAAAGGATTTTCTAAGATTATACAACGAGATGAAAATTTTCTTATAGAGTATCTTGATAATTTGTATTTAAAAAATAAAAATCAACATTATTTGCATGAAGACAAATATTTAAATGTCATTTGGGAATCCACTAAAATCGAGCCAATACTGAAAAATATTTTTGATTTTCACGATAAAAAAGAAGTATATTTAGGAATTGGCGAGCATTTCTACAATTCTTTTTTTGGGAATTTGTCACAAGAAGCAAGTATACGTGCCAAAAACTTCCTGTTGAATTATTGCAAAGAGAATTATGACAGTTATAAAAAAATGAATCTTATTGTAGATATAGCAAGACACTCAATGAAAGAGTTATTCGAAGATGTGTTATTGCTGTTTATATCATTAACACAAGAAATTGATTTATTTTCTAAAATATGGTGGCGAGGAAATGGCGGAACAGTTGTTTGCGGTGATGTCAATCTCGGCGATTTAGAGGCTTCTGACTGGCGGAATATTCTTTCTATTGTGGAAAAATCAGATTTGGGAATAAAACTAATACCAATAAAAAAGTATCTTAATTCTCAAATTGAAAACGCATTAAGATATGCGGATTGGGAAAGAAAGAGAAAATTCATTGAAGATGATTGAGTTTAGAATTATAGATTTTGTAAATCAGAAGAAAAGGTTTATCTTTGTTTCTAGTATTCTCCATGAGCAAACTACCGCAAAAGCACGTAGCAAATTAGTGGGATAAATCATGGGATATGCTTGAAGCAAAAAATATAAAGTTTTAAATATCAGCGTGGTAACTCTGTAAGGAGAATCCCAGGCGGATCACCAAGAAGCTGGACAAAACCAGACAAAGAAAAGACAACTCCTACAATATCAAGGTATTGCAGGAGTTTTTTCTTTGTATAAAGTCCGTGACCTAAGACACGAAATGGTCACAAAAAGACATACTTTCGTGACCAATTCGTGACCTGTCCGACCTTTCGGATTTTAGGTCACGGAATGTCTGAAATTGTCGGTTTGTTGTCTTGATTTGTCCGTACTGCAAATATCTCATTTTCAGTTCATCAATTTAATTTTGTAACTAAAAAAGAGATTATGAGAAGTACTTTCAAGCTACTCTATTTCGTCAAACGAAATGCAGTAAAGAAGAACGGCAACGCACCGATTATCGCACGTATCACTATCGACCAAGTTGTAGCCCAGTTCAACACCAAACTGGAAATAAATCCGGCTCACTGGAGCGTGAAGTTAGGCAAGGCTTCCGGCAGAACCGCAGAAGCCGTACATATCAATTCTATGCTGGAAAGCATCCACAGCACGGTACCCCAACAAGACTAAATGGTTGATTTATAATATTGAAGCAATATAATACTGGCGAAAAGAAAAACAGAAGTTTGTCATTTACTATCCTTCGTCCATTCGTTTGACTAAGCTGTCTTGCAAACGGCTAAGATATGCCGTCCAATCCTTCTTCCGTTCTTTCATGGCAATATAAGCGGCATAATAATCGCCTAACTCCATTTAGAGCACCGTACTGAGAAAATTCATCATTTCTTTTATTCCCACGTTGCCATTGTTAATGCCACCCGAAGAAACAAGGTTGAGAAATTCAGGTCTTTATCGAATTGTGCGCTATCGGTACATAGGCGTAAATCAAACTTTCCACGAACAACATAATATTCATCATACAAGGTCGAATGAAAACGATAATATTGGTAAAAGTCCAGATTACGGTTAAAGAAGCAGGTCAGGTTATCCAGTTCTTTACTTAATATAGTTTCTGATTACATCATTACTACCATCGGGGCATTGTGTTTCTATCCGATAAATCTTATAGAAGGAATGAATTTGCAGTTTTGTTTTTAAATCATTGAGAACCGCTTGCAAACGACGCACTATTGAAAGAAAAGTTTCAACAATATCATAACCGTAGAGGTCGATTTCAGATATATTGACCTCTATTTCAGCTAACATGTTATTAACCAGTTCTTTCATTTTACTACTTTAATAGTTTTGTAAATTTAGACTCAGTACAAATACTTAAATCCGTAGTTACAAACTTCCCATTGTAAAAAAGAGAAAATATAGTAGCTGGTGTAGGAGAGTTTTGTGCTTGCTCTCTCGTTTCCAATTTAATTACTTTCAAAGGAATATTTATTTCTTGCGCAAGAACACGCAACACTCCATTTACATAATAATCCGTATATGGGCAACGATTAGAATAATAAGCCACTATTCCCAGTTTGTCGGGGCATTCTCCACTTTTGACGCAATCATTAAAATATGGAACTGCACTATTCTCATGAAAACTCATTACCAACAATGAAAATCCATTTGGAAGTTTTTCTATTTCCTTAAAGCCATGTTGCAGCAACCATTTCGTATCACTCATAAAATGGTTCTTTTTTGTACCTACAACAGTAACCAATCCATTTTTTTGTTGCTTTTTTGCATCTTCAATCACAAATTGGAGCAAATTATATCCATGCCCTTGACCTTTATACTGCCCTGAAACCCAAAAACAATTAATCATTAAATAATTAGGGGCAGTAACCGGAAGCCACGCATATTCAGCAGGAACATATTCTATAAAAACTTTGGCTCGTGCATCAAGCCGCCTAAAAACATAGCCATTAGCAAATTCCTTTTTTAGCCATTCCTTTTTGGACTCATATCCTTCCAAGCATTTTTTGTCAGAGAATGCGCAGCAGATATGTTCTTTATCTATATTATCCTCTGTTAGAGTTATATATTTAGGTAAACTATTTTCCATGCTTTTATTTATTTTATCGGTATGTAGATTTTTGTGATACTCTCTTTTTTATTTTCTTTTGAATAATTGATATACTCCTCAAAAGACATCCCATGACGAAGTGAATATTCTTGGCTTACGTTAATGATGTTATACCAGTCCTGCAAATCTGTATAATACCCCTGCAACGTATAGACCGCATATTTACCTTGTGGTAGCCGGATTGTACCAAATTCACAAGTAGGCATAATTTCCTTTTGTACCGATGCACAAGCATAGAAACGACATTGATTAGGGTTTGTCACATTAGGGTCGTCAAAACTTAACCCAATAAAACGTGTATCGGGCAGAAGTAAGTCATTGCTCTTTAAGAAATGTATCAATTTACTCCATACTGTTTCATAAGGTTCTTCCTCTCCGTACTTACCCCATATACGGATATATACTAAATTTAATCCCTCGAAATTGTAGACTTCAGAATGCAATTCGCACTCCTTTCCATCATGTTCGCACTCTTTTAATCGCATCCTTAATCTGCTGATATATGTTTTGGGAGAGATACCAAATTGTTTCTTAAATGCTTTGGAGAACGATTGCGGATTATCGTAGCCGACTAACCCAGCCAAATTCTGTAAACTCATGTCTTCAGTTTGCATATATAGTACAGCTCGTTCTACTCGTTGCCTCGCCACATAAGAGTATAATGGTTCATCCAAAGCAGAACTCATCATACGGAGCAATTGCCGTTGAGACATATTTACTATGTCGGCTATTACATTCAATTGCAATGGCTGATGCAGATTAAAATTTATGTAATCAATTACTTGATTGACTTTCTGTTTGTATATATTTTCAGTGCTACTTTTCATCTATAACGATATAATTTGCAAATATATAGAGTTCATACAAATGTATGATTGTCCAATCTCGCCAATTTTAGAAATCTTAGGTTACGGTTTTAGGAGGTTATGTCAAAACGTTGGCACAACCTCGTTTTTTTAAAGGCATCTACGACGTAATGAGTTGGCTGGAAACTTTATAAGCATACCGATGCTTCAGAACAAAAAGCAGAATCACAATGATTGTCAAAGCCTCCGAGAGTGGCATTGCCAACCAGATTCCCGACACACCCAAGAACTTCGGCAACAAAATAAAACTCGGAATAAGGAAAACAAAGCCACGCAACAAAGCAAAAATCGTAGCTGGCTTTATTCTTTCAACACTCTGAAAATAACCTACCACAGCAATATTCACAATGAAAAAGACAAAGCCGCTTGCAAAATAGGGGAAACCGTGTATCGCTATCTTCGCCGCTTCACTGTCAAGACTGATGAAAAGGCCAACCAGCAGATAAGGATAAACAGTGAATGCCACCGTTGCAACCACACCGCAGACCACAGCCGTCAGCAACGCAATACGTTCCGCCGTCATCACTCTTTCCTTGTAGCCCAGTCCGAAATTATAGCTGATAATAGGCTGGGCAGATTGTGCAATAGCATTACCTACCATGAAAACAAAAGGAATATAATAGCACGCTATACCGAATGCCCCTACGCCATCGTCCCCCAGATAGGACATAAATACCTGGTTCCCGACGAACATAAGAACAGCAAGCGTTGCCTCTCCCAATAAGGCAGAAGGACCGATACGGCACTGGTAACCAATATTCCGCACGGAAAGCCGCAGGCTCTTGACACTCCATTTGAGTGGTTGTAAACGCAAATGCCGAGCATAAAACAGTAGATAGACCATCGCCACCAGTCCGCCGGCCATGATGCTGATGGAAGTGGCAAATGCTGCTCCCATGACTCCCCAGCCAAAAGGAAAGATAAACAGCCAGTCGAGCACCACATTGATTACAGCCGTAATCAGGCTGCACAACATAGCCAGCTTTGGAGCACCGTCCAGACGAATGACGAACAGCGGCACCGTTATCCATATCTGAAAGACCCATGACGGAACAAACCACAGCAGATAATCCGTCACCATAGGCAACAGATGTTCGGAAGAGCCGAGCATCCGGGCTGTTTCTGCCGGAAAAGCCATCATCAAAGTAGAGGGTATCAAAGCAACAATCGTTACAAACAGTAATGCTTGTGTCACATTCAACCGAGCAGACTTGCTTTTGCCTCTCGACAATTGGATAGAAGCGACCACAGAACACCCGGCACCAACCATAAGCCCGATTCCCGTAAAAAGCATCAGTAAAGGGACACAGATATTTACGGCCGCAATCCCGTCGCTACCTACTCCATGCCCGACAAATATCCCGTCAATCGCTGTTACGGCCGACATACTGAGCATACCCAGCAACGTAGGAACAAAATATTTCCGAAACAATGTAAACACATTCAGTGTACTCAAATCAATTGCATCTCTTTTCATGTTCAACTATATTTATAGGTTATTGTCTTGCCCAAAAGCAAAAAAATGCCGGATAAAATGATTGGTTTTACCCAGTCATCTTATCCGGCATTTTTACAGCCCTCCGATGAGGATTACAAAACTCTTTTGGTTTTCTAATTCGCGTGCAAAGGTGGGACTTCTTTTTCAAGTATCCAAATATTCATGATTTCTTTCACTGAAAAAGCAGCAAAACATGAACATTATCCACTACCATATCACTCTTTTGAAGGTAGACACACAGCCAATGAAAGACAGTCTATCAGTCTTTCATTGCTCTAACATAGGCTGTCAATACACTGAATAAATGATAGTTAGGCATGCGCACTATTGTGGTACGACTTCTCCACAAGCATGAAGAAGCCGTACCACAATAGTGAAGAAACTGCATCACAACCGTGCACAATAGTCATTAATAAGCTTTTAGTAGGAGAAAGAGCTGTTCTTTGCGGAAAGAAGACCAGCCATTTGCACAAGAAAAAACAGCATGCAAGCAAAGTTTGCCTACATACTTGCATGGCATCTGCTTACATACTGTAAAATGCGGTATAACAAACAATTAGAAAGCACCATGCAAGCATGTAAGCAAAATGTGTGGTAAACCTATTGTATCTCTTTTCATTTTGCGATGACTCCATAGTAAACCATGTTATCAATACGCTTCTGATAAATCTGGTTATTCTGCAGCAGATACCCCAAGGCCAAACACAAATCCACATCCCTGAACTTCGTCAGTTTCTGCAATTCAAAGATTGTACACTTCTTAAGATTGCACAAAATGGAATATACCATTTTCATATTATTGGTCGCCTTCTCAATACTCTTCATATTATTATCTTATTATTAGTCTTAAAATGATATCCTATATTATCTACTCAAATATAAGATAAAGACAGAGCAATGACAAACATTGCCCATTCTTTTCATTTCAGATAACATTCTTTGAACTACATATACCTAAAATCTGCAAAAAATATAGAACTTTATAAATATCAACACTTTATAGAAAGGTATATTCACATTATACTATATCCGGAAACGATTATGTTGGTATAATCAAGGTACTATTATATGCTTGCCTTCGGGAGTGACTACTACCGAGCCCATTTTGATGTAATGTTTCCCTTCCGGCGAAACTATTACCTTTGTTTCGCTACTCTTGTCGGAAGATTCTTTTTTCTCATTCATGAAACTCTTGTCCCGCGAAGTGGTAACCGGATAAGTATCCTCCAGATAGCTCTTCATTTCGTCCACTTTTCCGTCTTTGAACCACACCTTGACAGCCGACCACCCCGCAGGAGTATAAGCGCGGAATGTCCAAGCCTCTCCCTCCTTATTCAAATCTCTAAATGCAGGCTCTCCTAAAATGGTACACACCTCTTTAAAGCTCATACCACGTTCAATGCTGCTCAACTGCTTATAATCAAACCCGTAGCTTTCATAAATGCCACAGCCCATCACCAAGACAGCGAGTAACAAGCCTAAAACAACTGACATCTTTTTCATAATAGAAAGTTTTAGTATTTATCCATACAGCAAATGTAGTATGATAAAAACCTCCTTTTCCGTGATTCTCTCTATTTATACATAGGGATTTCCCTATCTTCGAAGTTTATTCCTATCTTTACAACCTATGTACAAAGAATATCATCCCAGCCCCCTGCTCTCCCCCTATATTGACAAATATTGGGAGTTTAAAGGACAACCCGGATACGGCATGCATATCAACATCCTGCCGGACGGATGCACTGACTTTATATTCACGTTGGGTGAAGCCCCTAAGGCCGTACACGACAGCCTCGTTATGCAGCCCTACCATGCCTACTTCATTGGAAGCATGACTAAATATTCCGAATTGGTGACCCATACGGCAACAGTCCATATGCTGGGAATCCGTTTTCTGCCTTGCGGAATACTTCGCTTTATGGACCTCCCTTTGCAAGAGCTCACCAACTTGCGGTTAAACGCCGATGAGCTTACAAGCCTCTTTACCCACTCTTTTGCAGAGAGACTGGGCGAACTGGAAACCATTCAAGAGCACCTGGTCTTTATTGAAAACTTCCTGCTTCAAGCCTTATGCCGATACAGTCCAAAAGCAGAACGGAGCATGCTGTTCGCCATACAGCAAATCAATCGATGCAAGGGTGACTTGTCACTCCTCCGGTTAGCGGAGGAGACCTGCCTATGCCAACGCCATTTCGAACGGAAATTCAAGCAGCACACCGGACTTACACCCAAAGAGTACAGTCGGATTATGAAGTTCAAACATGCTGTAGACTTGTTGCGAAGTACCTCTTTCGACAATCTGCTGTCCGTTGCCATCAAAGCAGGATATTATGATGTTTCCCATCTCTCAAAAGAAATCAAAAAGATGTCCGGCAACGCGCCAAGCCAACTTCTCACCTCCGCTCCATTGGAAGAAGGGACTTTGAGTTATGTGAAAACATAAAAGTCGATTTTTTACAATAGCTCTTCCTATTACCATACCTATATTTGCAGCAATCAAATCAATAAAAACATCCAATATGGCAACATTAATCGAGAAAGCAGCAGAAATCTTGGCAAGATGCGAAACCGTCGTCATCACTTCCATCAACCAAGAGGGATATCCCCGCCCCGTTCCAATGAGCAACATCAAGTCGGAAGGGGCCACAACCGTATGGTTGGCGACCGGCAAAGACAGTCTTAAAACAAAGGAGTTTGCAGCCAATCCGAAAGCAGGTTTATGCTTTCAGGAAAAAGGAAACAGCGTAGTACTCACCGGTGAGGTGGAGATTATAGAAGACGAAGCCACCAAGCAGGAAATGTGGCAAGAGTGGTTCAGCGCACACTTCAGCAAAGGCCCGACAGATCCCAATTATGTATTACTGAAATTCAAAGGACACCATGCCACCATTTGGATTGACGGACATTTTGTACGCAGAAATCTTTAAGAAGAGCATTCAGTTCCTCATCTGATGTCTTGCATGGGGGGATGAAAACTATAGCCCCTTCGTTATCACCGGCAATCCGAAAGCTCCTTTCTGCAAAGTCAAGACTTTCGGTTTGCCTTTTCGTGCTTTGTTGTATGTGGCTGTGGAAACATGCAAGGTCTCTATCGCTCCATCCTCGAAAGCCACCTTTAAGTAATACTCCTTACGTACTCCGTCCGACACATAACGATGCTTGCCTACTTTACGTCTCTTTTCATGTTCTTTTATCAGCTTCTCAAGTACGGTGACCGTCACCTCCTTTGTCGAAGCAGGAGCCGCCATCCGATAATTCCCTACCAGAAAAAGCGAACAACTGATGACACCCACGCACACCACATGGCACAATATATTCACTGCCTTTTGCTCCATCGTTGTCAGCCATATCCATTTTTTATATAGAGGAAGTGTAACGACTGCCACCACAAGTCCTACCCCTACGGGTATCCACACAGCAGCCAACGTATCTTCATAGATGTTATATCCAATGCAGCCCAAAGCTACGACCAGTACAAACATCAGAAAACGGAGTATTTTTATAAACAGTTCTTTCATTGCCGCGTTTATATTTTTTGCAAATATAGGAAAAATATCATTCGACCGACTGTCAAATCTGTTCAATCTACATGAACTTACTTGCTTGATAGAATGTTATAACTACAATAACTAAAACAGAAAATATCATGGAAAAGAGCTTAATTCATAGTAATGAACTGCATTTTATCAGTAAGAAACGCATTCATCAAGCAGTAGAGAAAATGGTTGAGTCATTGGATTTGGCTGCGGGTTCCACAACCGGCTTCAACATCTATGCAGTAGTGGAGAGCTATTTCACGGATTTGGAAAAACGAAAAGAAATCAATCAGCTGCTCAACCTGGAACAAGATGTCTGCGAAGAAATAGAGGCAGAATTAAGTTATAAATAAACTACGGAGTTACCGACTACTATTAAGTTACGGGCTACAAGTTGTCCTGCATTATCATACTGCAGGACAACTTGTAGCCCGTAACTTATAGTGGCTGATAGCTAATAAATTGAAACTTGTAGCCCACTCAGTCTTTCGCCTGATGCACCGTCAACTGCGGGAATGGGAAGTCGATACCTTCCTCATTGAATACGGAGTAAATCTTCTTGTTCATATCAAAATAAACGCCCCAGTAGTCTCCGCTCTTCACCCAAACACGAATCACCACATTCACACTGCTGGCATCCAAGGCATGAAGAGCTACAAACGGTTCGGGAGTATTCAAGATACGGCTGTCTTCGGAGATGATACGACGCACGGTGCTCTCTACCTTGTCATAATTCTCACCATATTCTACACCGATCACCCAATCTACACGACGCGTATCCTCACGGCTGTAATTAGTCACTGTACCACTGCTCAACGCACCGTTAGGGATATAGATTACCTTATTGTCGGCTGTGGTCAGAATCGTATGGAAGATTTGAATCTCACGTACCGTTCCGGACACTCCCTGGCTTTCAATCCAGTCGCCTACCTTGAAAGGACGGAACAACAGTACAATCAATCCACCCGCAAAATTCTGCAAGTTTCCGGAAAGTGCCATACCGATAGCCACACCGGCAGATGCCAACAAAGCTGCAAAAGAAGTAGTTTCCACTCCCAATTTGCCGATAACGGCAATAATCAGCAGAATGGTCAGCAAGATATTGACTAAACTTTTCACAAAGCTCTGGATACTGGCATCCACATGTCTTTTTGCCAATAACCTCGCCAGCATTTTCCTAAGAAAGGAAATCAAGAACCGTCCTACCACAAAGATGATGACAGCTCCAATAATACGTCCACCGGCACTTACGCCCCAATCTATCAATTGCTGAAGGAATATCTGCAGTTTGCTGAAACCATCGTCAGCAACTTGGGCAGCAAAGGCTGCCATGAATAAAGATGATAACATAACTATACTCTTTTTTTAAAATTAATGCTGCAAAATTAACAAATAACTCTGACTTTCGTTCACTTAACTTGCCACTTTCGACGAAAACTCCTACCTTTGCTCCCGATTTCAACTAAGGGGTGCCCTAATACGACGGGCTGAGATCATACCCATTAACCTGATCCGGGTAATGCCGGCGGAGGGAAAAGAAGAAAAGTTCCCCTTTTCTGTATTCATCTAAACGAAACAATTGCAAATGAAGAGACATGCAATGGCGACCTGCCTCCTTATGGCAGCACTGGGTGTCTGTGCGCAGACACAAGAGCAAGACAGTCTGCGGGTGATAAACCTGCAGGAAGTGGAAGTCATCTCCACACGTGCCACAAACAGCACACCGGTGGCATTCACCAATATAGGCAAAGAACAACTGAAAAAACAGAATTTCGGACAAGACCTGCCGTATCTGTTGAGTATGACACCCTCCGCCATTACTACCAGCGACGCCGGTGCCGGGGTGGGTTACACCACACTGAGAGTCCGCGGAACAGATGGCACACGCATCAACGTCACCGCTAACGGTATTCCCATCAACGATGCGGAAAGCCACACGGTATTCTGGGTCAACCTGCCGGATTTCGCCTCCTCCGTCAAGGATATGCAGGTGCAACGCGGAGCTGGTACCTCAACGAACGGTGCAGGAGCTTTCGGTGCCAGCATCAACATGCAGACGGGTGATTTCTCCATGAAACCCTATGCAGAATTCAACGGTTCCTACGGCTCCTTCCATACGCACAAGGAGACGGTGAAAGTGGGAACGGGACTCATCAACAATCATTGGTCGTTCGACGCGCGGCTCTCCAACATCAGTACAGACGGATATATAGACCGGGCGTCTGTGGGACTGAACTCCTATTACCTGCAAGGAGGGTACTACAATGACAACACCTCTATCAAGCTGATAACCTTTGCCGGCAAAGAGCGCACTTACCACGCATGGAACTATGCCAGCAAGGAAGAGATGGAACGTTACGGACGGCGTTATAATTCCTGCGGATTCATGTACGCCACCGACCGGGACGGCCATGTATACAACAAAGAATATTATAAAGACGACAACGGCGAGAAGCATTACCTCACGGACGAAGGAGGTGCACTGCATTTCTATGACGACCAGACCGACAACTATACGCAAAAGAATTACCAGCTGCTATTCAACCACAATTTCACCCCACAATGGAACCTGAATATCGGCCTGCACTACACCAAAGGCGACGGATACTATCAAGAATATAAAGGTGAACGCTCGTTAGCAGAGTACGGCATGTCTCCTTTCGAATACAATGGCGGCAAGGTAGAAGTAAGCGACCTTATCCGCAAGAAGGCAATGGACAACTGGTTTGGCGGTGGAATCTTCTCCGTAAGCTACAAAGCCGACCGTCTGCATGCCTCGCTAGGCGGTGCACTGAACCGCTATGACGGCGACCACTTCGGCAGGGTGCTTTGGGTAAAGAATTATATCGGCCATCTGAACCCCGACCACGACTACTACCGCAACAACGCCACAAAGAATGACGGAAATATTTATCTGAAAGCCAATTATGAACTGGTAAGCGGCCTCAGCGCCTACCTCGACCTGCAATACCGCCACATCAACTACAAGATAAACGGACTGAACGACAAGTACAACTGGACTGCCGCCACTCCGGGAATGCAGAAGCTGGACATCGACGAAGACTTCGACTTCTTCAACCCGAAAGCCGGACTGTCCTGGCAAATCGACCGCAACCACCGCCTATACGGTTCGTTCAGCGTAGCCCATAAAGAACCTACGCGCAACAACTACACCGACGGCTACTTCACCGAACATCCCAAGGCTGAGCGTTTGTTCGACTACGAACTGGGATATACCTTCGCCAACTCATGGCTCCATGCGGGTGCCAACTTCTACTATATGGACTATAAAGACCAGCTGGTACTGACGGGAGAGCTGAACGAGATAGGCGAAGCCATGGCCAGCAACGTGCCCGACAGCTACCGTACGGGTATTGAACTGATGGCTGGCATCAAACTGGACTGCGGCTTGCAATGGGACATCAATGCCACACTCAGCAAGAACCGTGTGCAGAACTTTACCGAGACACTTTTTGAAAACGAGGAGGCTGGGTCGGAAGCATGGGTCATCAAACACGGGGATACCCCCATCGCATTCTCTCCCGACTTCATACTGAACAACCGCTTCGGCTATACGTTCAAGGGATTCGAGGCCTCGTTACAGTCACAATATATCAGCAAGCAATACATGAGTAACGCCAAGCAAGAGGAGTGCACACTAGATGCTTATTTCGTAAGCAACCTGAATCTGTCCTATACCTTCAAGTTGCCTAAAGTAAAGTCGGTAACCGTAGGGTGCACCATCTACAATCTGTTCAATGAAGAATACGAAAACAACGGATACGCAGGCAGCGGATACTATCACGACGACAACGGAGGAAAAGTCCGTTACAACTATGCCGGCTACGCTGCCCAGGCGGGAACGAATGTATTGGGACATATAGCAATCAATTTCTGATGGAACATACTCTTGAGATTATAGGCACTGTGGTCGGGATTCTCTATCTCTGGTTGGAGTACCGGGCAAGCATTTATCTTTGGATAGCGGGCATCATTATGCCTGCCGTCTATATTTTTGTCTACTATGATGCGGGGTTGTATGCAGATTTCGGCATCAACATCTATTATCTGGGTGCTGCCATCTACGGCTGGATGATGTGGAAGTACGGAGCTGTACTACGACGTACTATCTTGAAACGGAAAGATGCCCCACAAAGGGGAGAGAACAACAGAACAGAAGAACAAAAGCAGGAGCTTTCCATTACCTATATGCCGGCGCGCTACTTGCTGCCGCTTACAGCCGTATTCACCGCCGCCTTCCTCGGCATTGCCTGGATATTGATAAACTTCACGGACAGCAATGTGCCCTGGCTGGACTCCTTCACCACCGCACTGAGCATCGTCGGCATGTGGATGCTGGCACGGAAATATGTAGAACAATGGTGGGCATGGATTGCGGTAGATGCCGTTAGCGCCGGACTGTACATCTACAAAGGACTTGATTTTACAGCCGGACTATATGCCCTTTACACAATTATAGCTATCTTTGGCTACTTCAAATGGAGGAAAATGATGAACAAGGATGAAGGATTAGAGATTAGGGATTAGGGATTAAGAAAAACATGAAAGACGAACTATCAACGAGCAACGAGCAATTATTAACTATTGATGCCGTAGTTTTGGCGAACGGGGAATATCCTGCAAGTCCCCTACCTTTAAAGATATTGGCGGAAGCGCCTTATGTGGTTTGTTGCGACGGCGGAGCGGACGAGTACATCCGCCGGGGCCATACTCCCGACGTAATCATCGGCGACGGTGACTCCCTCAGTGATGAAAACCGCCGGAAGTTCGGACATATCCTACACCGTATCAGCGACCAGGAGACCAACGACCAGACTAAAGCCGTCAATTTCCTGCTGGCGCAAGGTAAACGCCGCATCGCCATCATCGGTGCCACGGGCAAGCGTGAAGACCATACACTGGGAAATATCAGCCTGCTCATCGACTATCTCCGTGCCGGAGCCGATGTACGTACCTATACCGATTACGGCATCTTCATCCCCTGCCGGGATACCCGCATCTTCCCAAGCCATCCCGGACAGCAAGTATCCATCATCAATTTCACTGCACACGGTCTGCATGGCAAAGGACTGGTCTATCCTCTCAGCGACTTCACCAACTGGTGGCAAGGCACACTCAACGAATGCACCAGTACGGAATTCACCATCGAGGCGGAAGGGGAATACCTGGTATTCGTCACTACTTCTTCGCTTCCGCCACTTCAACAAAGTACACGCTGATACAAATCATGGCAATGGCAGCGGCTTGCGTCCAACTGAAATGGTCTTGCCCCAAGGTGAGGGAAACAACGGTAGTCACCACCAATATCAGATAGCTGTACATGGATACAACCGTCGTCTTGAGATACTTCAAGCCCACCGGAACCAGAAAGTAACTGAGGTAAGTAGGGAAAACCAGCACAAAAGCCAGCACCGCCCACGGCACCCAGTGCCACTCCCCATGCAAGGCATCCGTAAGCAAGGGTGCATCCCAGCCTATAATGGACGACACAATCAATCCCGCTACTGCCGCACCGCCAAAGATGTACTTCATCATCGTCACTACCCCGACCTCTTCCAGCAGTTTCTTGCTCACAATCAGGTAAACGGCAAAGACCAGCGAGCTCACCATGCAGAGCATGTTGCCCGTAAACGCATCGTGCGCCAGGTCATCACTGCCTTGCGTAAGGATGCACAGCAACGCACCGCCAAAACCCAGCGCTATGCCGATTATCTTCATCAGCGTAGCCTTTTCGTGCAGGAAAAAGACAGATATCAGAAAGACCCAAATGGGCTGCATGGAGTTGAAGATGGCACTGGAAACCGGAGTCGTCTTACTGATGCCCAGCAGATAGCAGGACATGAACCCGTAGAGTCCGAAAGCTCCCAGACAGAACAGCCCTATCCGCTGCCGCCTTGTGACCGGTGCCTCCTTTACAAACCAGCTTGTTATCCAAAATGCCACGGCAGCAAAGACACAACGCACCGTGACACCTGTCAATGCACCCAGCCACAAAGGGAGCAGAAATTTCAATCCATTCATATTCAACCCCGCCATGACGCGCGATGCAACCATACTGAGATTGGCTTCCAGTTTCTTATCTTTCATCAGCTTCGTATTTTTCCCCTCAAACAATTCATTACTTTGAAATGTTTTAGGAGAAAAAGGAGATAACACTATGGCAAAAGTTAAAGAAGAACAATCGTCTCAGCAAACAAAGCAAGTCCTCGCGTTCTCCACCCGGCTACGCCATGACCTTAAGAAAGCCTGCCGGCAACTGGATGAGGGAGAAGGACAAGAGGACGTCACAATCAGTAAGGAGGTGAAGGCATGGCTAAACAAATAATATGGTCGCCACTTGCCAAAGAGGCGCTGAAGGACCTGCTGATTTCCTCGCAAGAAAGAGATGGCAACAAACGGTGTGGCGGGACTCTGTACACCTTGTTCCAAAATGCATTGTACCGTGTCACGCTGAATCCTTTTATCGGACAGCCCACCGAAGCAGAGAACATACGGTACATCATTCCGCATCCCGACTATACGCTTCTTTACCGGCACAGTCTCCGGAAGATTGAAGTGCTTGTGCTATGGAACAACCATCATAAGTTGGGCAGCATGATAAACATCATCCGGGAAGAACCCGATACAGAATAAAGCAGCCAATCTTGTCAAGAGCAGATTTATGGAAGATTAACGGAACAGACGCATGATCGTCCGTTCATATAGCCGGAACAAACCATGTATCCGTCCCGAACATATCATCCGTTTATCCTCGACACACCATCTGTCAGCGCTGAACATATCATCCGAAAGCTCGGAGCTTTTCATCCGAAACATCCGGACTTTTCGTCAAAAACATCCGAGCTTTTCGTCAAAACCGCCGGGATTTTCCAAGCAAATGCCTGCCATTCCGTTTGCTGAAGTGGAGGATTAAATCTGTAAAGCACCGGTTTAGGAGAGTAAACCCTAAGCTTTGGCTAATGAAGTGGCAGAAGAAGACAACAAAAAAGGAGAAGCGACGCCTCTCCTTTTATGCTAATTTAAAATTGAATCTGAACTAAGATTGCAGTTACAAAGATACAACATCCGAAAGGCAATGTCAAGCAATCCGGTGTTTTTCTTTACTGACGTCCCATTCTTTATACATGCATCAGATATTGCTTGAAGTCCGCAAAGTCCTTCGACATTGGCAGGCTCTTCTTCTCGCCGCGCATAAAGGCCTGAAGCTTGGCAGGTATTTCTACGGCTTCACCGATAATCTTCTCCACTGTATCCTTGAACTTCGCCGGATGGGCCGTTTCCAAGAATACGCCCGTTTCGCCGGGTTTCAGTCCTTCGGCCAGGGCCCGGAAGCCGCAGGCTCCGTGCGGGTCGAGCAGGTAATGGTCCTTCTTCCACACTTCCCGCATGGTTTCGGCAATCTGCTCGTCGGTATAAGTGGCACCGCTGATTTCGGCAGAGATGGCGGCATGGCTGCCTCCGTAAAGGTCGAGTACACGGGCAAAGTTACTCGGGTCGCCCACATCCATCGCGTTGGCAATGGTAGCGATGCTGGGACGCGGCGTATAAACACCTGTCTGCAAATATTGGAAGAAGATATCATTGCGGTTGTTGGAAGCGATAAAGCGTTCCACGGGCAGTCCCATACGCTTGCCGAAGAGGCCGGCAGTGATGTTACCGAAGTTACCGCTGGGTACACACACGACGGCATTGCCTCCCTTGCCGGCACGTTTCAGTTGAGCATAGGCATAAAAGTAATAGAATGCCTGCGGCAAGAAACGCGCCACGTTGATGGAATTGGCACTGGTCAGTTGCAGATGTTCGTTGAGCTCGCGGTCCATAAAAGCGGATTTAACCAAAGCCTGGCAATCGTCGAACGTACCATCGACCTCAATAGCCGTGATATTCTGCCCTAAGGTAGTGAACTGTTTCTCCTGGATTTCACTGACTTTTCCCTTCGGGTAGAGCACATAGACGTGTATGCCTTCCACACCGAGGAAACCATTGGCAACGGCACTGCCCGTATCACCGGAGGTAGCAACAAGCACATTGACTTGCTTCTTGCCCTCTTTCTTGATAAAGTATCCCAGCAAACGCGCCATGAAGCGACCGCCTACATCCTTAAAGGCAAGCGTCGGACCATGGAACAGCTCAAGCGAATAAATATTCTTTGTCACCCGGACCAGAGGGACATCGAAACTGAGTGTGTCATAAACAATCTGTTTCAGCGTATCGGCAGGAACATCCTCGCCAAAGAAAGCATCTGCCACGCGATAGGCTATCTCCTGAAAGCTGAGTGTATCGATGCTATCGTAAAACTCTTGTGGCAGAGTTTTGATTGTAAAGGGCATGAAAAGCCCCTTGTCTGCGGCAAGCCCCTTTACCACGGCCTCTTCAAGAGTGGCTTCGGGGGCTTGTTTGTTGGTGCTATAATATTTCATTGCGGTATTTTTTTATTCACCACAGAGTCTCACAGAATTCTCTATAAATAAAACCCCGTAAAACTCTGTGTTACTCTGTGGTGGAACTCATAAATTCATTAATAAACTCGTCTTCTTTCATCAGTCCGTAACTGCCTTCGCAGGCTGCCACTTCATCAAATGTCCGTACTTCGTCAGCCTCGATACCCGGATGCCAAATGAGGAACGGGATAGGTTCGGCCGTATGCGTACGGAGTTCGCAGGGAGTGGGATGGTCGGGCAATACGGAGATAGCAACGGGTTCCTCCCAATCCTTCACAGCCTCGTAGATAGGACCTACGGCACGGCTGTCCAGATTCTCAATCGTCATAATCTTCAAGGGGACATTTCCTTCGTGACCGGCCTCATCACTGGCCTCGATATGCAGGTAGACAAAATCATCCGTCCGCAATGCATCAAGGGCGGCAGCCACCTTATTCTCATAGTTGGTATCATAAAGCCCCGTCGCACCTTCTACGGTGATGCGCCGCAATCCGGCATAGTAGCCGATGCCGTTAATCAAATCCACGGCAGAAATCACAGCACCACGCTTCACCTGCGGGAACTTGTCTGAAAGGCGCTCCATCTGCGGACGATAACCGGGACTCCACGGCCAGATGCTATTGGCAGGGTCCTTACCCTCGGCCTTCCGCTTCATGTTGACCGGATGGTTTTCCAGCAACACTTGCGAACGGAGAATCAAATCATTAATCAAATCGGCAGTCTGCTTCGGAGTAAGCTCTGCACCGCCTTCGGGGACCGAAATATTCTCCGTACCCTCCATCGGCTTCACCATCAACGGACGGAAAGGCCTCAAAGGGACATCGTGGGGCGGCGTACAGTCAATGCGCTTGTCCCCTCCTTTTATTACCAGCAGATGGCGGTATTGCACGCCCGTATGGAAATGCACGCGGTCATTACCCAAATGCTCCTGAAGGTATTTTACCAACACATCCGCTTCCTCTGTAGTAATGTGCCCGGCAGAATGATTCTTGATATTGTCTCCCTCGATACAGATAATGTTGCAGCGCATCGCCATCTCACCCGGCTGCAAGTCCACACCGATACTCGCCGCCTCCAATGGACCGCGGCCTTCGTACACCTTCGGCAGGTTATAGCCCAGAACGGACATATTCGCCACCTCACTGCCGGGATGAAATCCCTCGGCCACCGTCACCAGCCTTCCCACACGTCCCATGCGTGCCAGCTTGTCCATATAGGGAGTTGCAGCCGCCTGCAGCAAGGTTTTGCCTCCCAGAGCCTTCACGGGCCAGTCGGCCATACCATCACCCAATATAATGATGTGTTTCATCTTTCTATATTACGATTTAGATTAAACGTTTGCAATGCTCATAATATCCGCAAATACCCCCGCAGCCGTTACACCCGCACCGGCTCCGTAGCCTTGTATCATCATCGGATATTCCTTATAGCGTGCCGTGGTCAGCAGGATGATGTTATTGCTGCCTTCCAGCCCGTAGAACGGATGGTTGGCGCCGACTTCCTGCAAACCGACAGATGCTTTGCCATTTTCCAGTTTGGCTACGAAACGCCAATGCTTGTTCTCGGCTTCCAACACCTTGCGGCGGGCTTCGAAATCGGCATCGAGGCTCGGCACTTTCTTCCAGAAGTCATCCAGGGAGCCTTCAAAGAAGTCATCGGGCACAAAGAGGTTCTTCTCAACATCGCTCTGTTCCAAACAGTAACCGGCCTCGCGTGCCAGAATCACCAGTTTGCGGATAACATCCTTTCCGCTGAGGTCGATACGCGGATCGGGCTCGGAGTAACGTTCCTCCTGCGCCATCTTAATGGTCTTGCTGAAAGGAATGTCGGCACTGATTTTATTGAAGATATAGTTCAACGTACCGCTCAGCACGGCTTCAATCTTCAATATCTTATCACCGCTATGGATAAGGTCGTTAATGGTATTGATGATGGGGAGTCCGGCACCTACATTGGTTTCAAACAAGTACTTCACACCGCGTTGGCGGGCAATCTGTTTCAGTTCACGGTAGTTCTCGTATTCGGAAGAAGCGGCAATCTTGTTAGCAGCCACTACCGAAACATTGTGCAGCAGCAAGTCCTTGTAAAGGGAAGCCACGCCTGCACTTGCCGTACAGTCCACAAAGACAGAGTTAAAGATGTTCATACCGATAATCTCATTACGCAGCGTTTCCAGAGAGCTGTCCTTTCCCTTCTCCTGCAGTTCTTCACGAAAACGTCCCAAATCGAAACCTTCGCGGCTGAACATGGCTTTGTTTGCATCGGCAATGCCCACTACATTCAGCTGCAGGCCGTTCTCCTGCATCAGCTTCTGGCGCTGGCTGTGAATTTGCTCTATCAAGCTGCCGCCTACGGTTCCTATGCCGCAGATAAAAAGATTCAGTACCTGATATTCCGACAAGAAGAAAGAATCATGGATGACATTCAGCGATTTGCGCAATGATTTGCTGTCCACTACAAACGAGATGTTGGTTTCCGAAGCACCCTGCGCACAAGCAATCACATTGATACCGTTACGCCCCAACGTACCGAACAACTTTCCGGCAATACCCGGTGTATGCTTCATGTTCTCGCCTACGATGGCCACGGTAGCCAAGTTCTTTTCTGCCTGAATAGGAGAAATCTCTCCCATCTCTATCTCTTTGGCAAACTCCTCGTTCAGCACCTCGCAAGCCAGGTCGGCATCCGCATTGCGCACACCGATAGACGTTGAATTCTCCGAAGAAGCCTGGGACACAAGGAACACACTGATGCCATTCTTTGCCAGCGCCTTGAAGATACGGTAGTTCACACCGATGACACCTACCATACCAAGGCCTTGCACTGTAATTAGGCTCGTATCATTGATGGATGAAATACCCTTGATGGCCTTGCTTTGCGGGTCGGAAACCTCTCGCTTGATGACAGTTCCCACACCCTCCGGATTGAAGGTATTCTTCACCAGAATGGGGATATTCTTGTGGCAAACCGGATAGATTGTAGGCGGATAGACCACTTTCGCACCGAAGTTACAAAGCTCCGTAGCTTCCACATAGCTCAATTCATTGATAGTGTATGCCCTGGAAATCACACGCGGGTCAGCTGTCATGAATCCGTCTACATCCGTCCAGATTTCCAGACTGTCGGCATCCAGTGCAGCAGCAATGATTGCCGCCGTATAGTCAGAGCCACCTCTACCCAGGTTCGTTACCTCTCCCGTCATTTTGTCTGTGGAGATAAAACCCGGAACCAATACGCGTTTGGGCAGGCTGCTGAATGTCTCGCGCACCAACGAATTTGTCAGCTCCGTATCCAGCACATGCTTGGAATGCTTCTTTTCCGTCTTGATAAACTTGCGTGAGTCAAACCACTCCGCTCCCGTCAACTGGGCAACGATGATAGATGAAAGACGTTCGCCATAGCTCACAATCGTATCGGACGTCTTCTGCGAAAGGTCCTTTATCAGATAAATGCCCTGAAAGATGTCCTTCAGCTCGTTGAGCAGCTCACCAATCTGGCGTTGCAAGGCAACCTGCGCCTCGCCTGCCGGAATCACTTCCTTAATCATTTCCACATGACGATAGACAATCTCCCGGAACTCATTCTCGTAAGAAGCATCACCGGCTGCCGCCATTCTAGAGGTGTTTATCAACTTGTCCGTGATGCCGCCCAATGCGGACACCACCACGATAACCGGTTCATCGACTGCTTCTACAATTCTCTTGACGCTCAAAATACTGTTCACGGAACCTACGGACGTTCCGCCGAATTTCATTACTTTCATTTCTCTTTATATTGTTGAGATGGTTGATACAATGTGTCGGAAACAAGCTGCTACGGCTTGCATTGACTTTAATTAAATGGAAAAACTGCTTGAAAATGGTGTAACACATAGAAACACAAAATACTATCCCTAACCCCTAAGGGTCATGGTCCACATGGATGTGACTGTATGTTGATAGTACTTGTTCATAGTCTCTTGTTTCTATCATTTATGATAAGTGTTGCAAAAGTAACAATAAAAACATTCAATCTATCACTTTTTGCGACTTTTTTGCGATAAAAATACAGAAAGCCTCTAAAAAGGCAAGAAATATGCACAACTTACGGCTTACACTTTCACACTTTCCATACCTTTTTTCTGTATATCCGTTTATTCTTTTCTAACATTTTGCTATCACTCTCAATATATATCATTATATTTGCATGGAAAACATGAAAGAAAAGTGCGCATGAACCCAGAAAACACTTCCGTTTTGCTAATATACACCGGTGGAACTATCGGAATGATAGAGAATGCAGAAACCGGCGCCCTGGAAAGCTTCAACTTCGAGCAGTTGCAAAAACATGTTCCCGAACTTCAGAGATTTGCGTTCCGTATCGACACTTATCAATTCGACCCGCCCATGGATTCCTCGGACATGGACCCCGATGCCTGGCGCAAACTGGTACGCATCATCAGCAACAACTACAACCAATATACAGGCTTCGTCATCCTGCATGGCACAGACACCATGGCCTACACAGCTTCTGCACTCAGCTTCATGCTTGAAGGGCTGAACAAGCCCGTCATCCTAACCGGCTCGCAACTGCCCATTGGCGTGCTCCGCACAGACGGCAAGGAAAACCTGCTGACCAGCATCGAAATAGCCACCGACCGCCACTCCAACGGACAGCCCATCGTACCCGAAGTCTGCATCTTCTTCGAAAACCACCTGATGCGCGGCAACCGTACCACCAAAATGAACGCGGAGAACTTCAATGCTTTCCGTTCCTTCAATTATCCGGTACTCGCTTCCGCCGGTATACATATTAAATATAATAATGTGCAAATTCATACGCACGGCACTCCCCACGAACTGGAGCCTCATTATCTGCTTGATACCAACATCGCCATACTGAAGCTTTTTCCAGGTATTCAGGAAAATGTCGTGGCAGCCATACTTGCCACTAAAGGACTGAAGGCCGTAGTCCTCGAAACCTACGGTTCCGGCAACGCTCCCCGAAAGGAATGGTTTCTACGCCGCCTGCATGATGCCTGCGAACAAGGCATCATCATTGTCAACGTCACCCAATGCAGTGCCGGCACTGTTGAAATGGAGCGCTATGAAACCGGTTACCAACTGATGCAGGCAGGAGTTGTCTGCGGATATGACAGCACAACGGAATCTGCCGTAACCAAGCTGATGTTCCTTCTGGGGCACGATTATCCGCCTGCCGAAATACGCGAACTGATGGGACGACCGCTGGCAGGGGAAATTACCGTGTGAAGCACAACTATCACTGCACCGGGGTCAATTCTCCCGTCACAGAATCTATTATGAAACCGCTGACATTGATATCATTCGGTATCAGCGGATGATTGATAATAGCTTCCACCGTACCTTTTACCGATTTCTCCGTATCTTCGAATCCATACAGCCAAGACTCGAAATCCACTCCGCAGAAACGAATCATATCAATCGTCTCTTGCTTGATGCCCCGGGCCTTCATATGCTCTATCATCTGGGCGCTGCTCATGTGGCACGCACCGCAATCGGAGTGGGCAATAACCATCACTTCCGTCACGCCCAACTCGTAAATGGCCACCATCAGGCTACGAATGACACTACCGAACGGATGTGAAATGATTCCACCCGCATTCTTTATCATCTTCACATCGCCGTTCTTGATGCCCAAGGCTGCCGGCAGTAAAGCGGTCAAACGGGTATCCATACAAGAGAGGATGGCAATCTTCTTATCCGGGTATTTATTCGTGATGTATTTCTCATACCCCTTCTCGGCTACAAAACGCTTGTTGTATGCAAGAATATCTTCTATCATGGCTTTTATAACATGTTATTGTTTTCTACTCACAAAAATAAAAAAACTCTATGGGAGTCTGCAAGCCCTGCATCGAAAAATTGTACCTTTGGGCAATCATTTTAGAAGAGAATGCACAACTATGGCTAAAGAGAAGACGGTTTATGTATGCAGCAACTGCGGACAAGACTCTCCCAAATGGGTAGGCAAGTGTCCGTCGTGCGGAATGTGGAACACGTATGTGGAAGAGGTGGTACGGAAAGAAGTGGTGAACAAGCGTCCCGTATCGGGCATAGAGACCGCCAAAGCCAAACCCATAACCCTCCATGAAATTGTAGCCGATGACGAACCGCGCATCGACCTCCATGATGCCGAACTGAACCGGGTACTAGGTGGTGGTCTTGTACAAGGATCTCTTGTTTTGATTGGCGGCGAACCGGGCATCGGGAAATCCACCCTGGTGCTACAAACCGTACTCCGTATACCGGAGAAACGTATCCTCTACGTCTCCGGCGAAGAAAGTACCCGTCAGTTGAAACTGCGTGCCGACCGTTTGACAAGTGCTTCCAGTGATTGCCTCATCGTGTGCGAAACTTCCCTGGAACAGATTTACGTCCATATCAAGAACATCCGCCCGGACATCGTCATCATCGACTCCATACAGACGATTTCTACCGAAACCCTTGAATCGTCGCCGGGAAGCATCGCCCAGGTACGGGAATGCTCCGCCTCCATCCTGCGTTTTGCCAAGGAAACGCATACGGCGGTCATCCTTATCGGGCATATCAATAAGGAAGGAAGCATAGCCGGCCCCAAGGTACTGGAACATATCGTGGATACCGTACTCCAGTTCGAGGGCGACCAGCACTACATGTACCGCATCCTGCGCAGCATCAAGAACCGCTTCGGAAGCACTGCCGAACTGGGTATTTACGAAATGCGGCAAGATGGATTACGGCAGGTGAGCAACCCATCCGAACTGCTGCTGAGCCAAGACCATGAAGGTATGAGCGGCATAGCCATCGCCTCCGCGATAGAAGGCATCAGACCGTTCCTCATCGAGACGCAGGCATTGGTCAGCAGTGCCGTATATGGTAACCCACAACGCTCTGCCACAGGGTTCGACATCCGCCGCATGAATATGCTGCTGGCCGTATTGGAAAAACGTGTAGGCTTCAAACTGGCACAGAAAGATGTATTTCTCAATATTGCCGGCGGATTGAAAGTGAACGACCCGGCAATAGACCTTGCCGTCATCAGCGCCATCCTCTCCAGCAACATGGACACGGCCATAGAGCCAGAGGTGTGCATGGCAGGAGAAATAGGTCTGTCGGGAGAGATACGCCCGGTAAACCGCATTGAGCAGCGCATCGGAGAAGCAGAGAAACTTGGCTTCAAGCGTTTTATACTTCCCAAGTATAATATGCAGGGACTCAATACCCAAAAGATAAAAATAGAATTAATACCGGTACGGAAGGTAGAAGAGGCATTCCGTGCCTTATTCGGATAATCGTTATGATACAAGAATACCAACTACGCGTATTGCCCGAAGTAGCGGCAAACGAGCAACGCCTGAAAGAGTACTTAATACACGAAAAAGGACTGAATGCACGGGAGATAACCGCAGCGCGTATCTTGAAGCGCAGTATCGATGCCCGCCAACGGACAATCTATATCAACCTCAACGTACGGGCATATCTGAACGAAATGCCGAAAGAGGACGAATATCAACATACCTTATATAATAATGTAGAAGGAAAGCCCCAAGTAGTAGTGGTAGGCGCCGGTCCCGGAGGACTCTTCGCCGCCCTGCGACTGATAGAGCTCGGTCTGCGCCCCGTCATTGTGGAGCGTGGAAAGGACGTACGGGAACGCAAGAAAGACTTGGCGCAAATCAGCCGCCAGCAACTCGTCAACCCGGAGTCCAATTACAGCTTCGGAGAGGGAGGTGCCGGAGCTTACTCGGATGGCAAGCTGTACACACGCAGTAAGAAGCGTGGCAATGTAGACAAGATTCTGAACGTCTTCTGCCAACATGGAGCCTCCACTTCCATTCTGGTAGATGCACATCCGCACATAGGTACAGACAAACTGCCGCGTGTCATCGAAAACATGCGGAACACTATCATCCAGTGTGGTGGCGAAGTCCACTTCGAAACACGCATGGACGCCCTACTCATAGAGAAGGATGAAGTCAAAGGCATTGAAACAAATACCGGCAAGACTTTCCTTGGCCCGGTGATACTTGCCACCGGTCACTCTGCCCGGGACGTATACCGCTGGCTTGTCGCCAACAATGTAGAGATTGAAGCTAAAGGCATTGCCGTAGGCGTACGACTAGAACACCCTGCCACCTTGATAGACCAAATACAATATCACAACCGGAACGGACGGGGAAAATATCTGCCTGCCGCCGAATATAGCTTTGTAAACCAGGTAGACGGACGAGGAGTATATAGCTTCTGCATGTGTCCCGGCGGCTTCGTTGTGCCCGCCGCCAGCGGTCCCGAGCAGATTGTAGTCAACGGGATGAGTCCCAGCAACCGCGGTTCCCGTTGGAGCAATTCGGGAATGGTGGTAGAGCTACGCCCGGAAGACATAGAGCAATTTACTATTGACAATCTACAATTTACAATTTCTATGCAGCACGACAGCGCGGCTAATTGTCAATTGCCAACCGTCAACTCCCAATTAAGCATGATGTATTTTCAAGAGTATCTGGAGCGCCTCTGCTGGCAACAAGGCAATATGAAGCAGACAGCACCGGCACAGAGAATGGCAGACTTCACTAAGAAAAAACTGAGTTACGACCTGCCGGAAACTTCGTATGCACCGGGACTGGTTTCCTCACCTCTCCACTTCTGGATGCCCTCTTTCATTGCAGAACGCCTGAGCAAAGGTTTCCAGCTATTCGGGAAATACAGCCGTGGTTTCTTGACGAACGAGGCGACAATGATTGGAGTGGAAACCCGTACTTCGGCGCCGGTACGCATAACAAGAGACAAGGAGACACTGCAACATGTACGCGTAAAAGGATTGTTCCCTTGCGGAGAAGGCGCCGGATATGCCGGAGGCATTGTTTCTGCCGGAATTGACGGCGAACGATGTGCGGAAGCGGCAAAGGCATTCTTTGATTAAGCTATAATATTTACATCCAAATTTTGATTTTTCACTTTTTCTCGTTTAATTTGTAAACTATTATCACATATATGTTGTTATATTGTATTTATTATGAGGTTCATCATAAACATTGTATGCTTTCTATTCCTTTTGCCTCTCATAGCTACGGCGCAAACATATAAATACATAGGGGTGGAAAACGGATTGAGCAACCGCAGAATCTTCGACATTCAAAAGGATTCGGTAGGTTATATGTGGTTCCTCACCAACGAAGGCATAGACCGGTACAATGGAAAAGACATCAAGCATTATAAATTAATAGAAGAAAACAAAGAGTCAAGTTTCCCCATCCATCTCGGTTGGCTGTATTTTGAAGAGAAAGGGAAATTATGGGTCATAGGTAAAGCCGGTCGTATTTTTCAATACAACCAAGAACACGATGTGTTCAACAGAGTATATAAACTGCCCAAGACACCGGTCAATATCAGCTACGGCTATATGGACTGCAATCACAGGATTTGGCTCTGCAGCAGATACAGCATCGCTCTCTACGACACACAAACCGGAGAGGTCCATCAAATGTCCAATGAACTGAAAAGCAGCATTACAAGTATCGAACAAGTGGACAATAACCACTTCTTCATGGGTACCGACAAGGGATTGCGATATGTCAAACTCGAAAATGAGACATTGCAGATTGTCCCTCTTGAACCTCTTGACAAAATCCAGGCCCAAATCAGTTCACTCTATTTCCACCAAGAATCACAAAGACTTTTCATCGGTACTTTTGAAAAAGGAGTCTTTGCCTACGACATACGGCAACAACGGATTATACACTCCAATACGGATTTGAGCGATGTAAACATTGCCCGAATCAAACCTCTGAACCAGACAGAGCTATTGATAGCGACAGAAGGTATGGGTATACACAAAATCAACATGAACTCGTGTATCTCGGAACCGTACATCGTCTCCAGCTACAAAAGCCACAATGAGATGAACAGTAATAACATCAATGACATTTATATTGATGAAGAAAAGCGGATATGGATAGCCAACTACCCGGAAGGAATTACCATTATAGACAACCGGTACAAAAGCTACAACTGGATAAAGCATTCTATCGGAAACAGACAATCGCTGGTCAACGACCAGGTACACTCTGTCATTGAAGACAGTGACGGAGACCTATGGTTCGGAACAAGTAACGGAATCAGCCTTTATCAATCGAAAACCGGGCAGTGGCATTCATTCCTGAGCTCCTTCGACCATCAACTGAAAAACAAGAATCACATCTTCATTACGCTATGCGAGGTATCACCCGGCATTATTTGGGCAGGAGGATATACTTCGGGAGTATACAAAATAAATAAAAGGACACTCTCGGTAGAATATTTCTCCCCTTACCTGCTCAATCCGGACAACATTCGTCCTGACAAGTATATCCGCGACATTGTAAAAGACTCCAAAGGATATATCTGGTCCGGAGGGTTCTATAATCTGAAGTGCTTCGATTTGTCCCTGAATTCCGTCCGTCTGTATCCCGGAATAAATTCCGTCACCGCCATTACAGAAAAGGACGACGGACACATGTGGATTGGGACAAGTGCCGGACTGTATCTGCTGGACAAAGAGTCGGGTAGATTCCAATATGTCGCCTTGCAGGAAGAGACGACCTACATCAACACACTTTACCAAGCGGAAGACCTCTCTCTATATATAGGAACAAACGGCTCCGGAGTGGTTGTCTACAACGCAAAGGACAATACGTTCAAGCATTATCACAAGGACAATTGTGCCTTGATTTCAAACAACATCTACACCATACTCCCCGAGTCGGACGGGCATATCCTGATGAGTACCGAAAACGGAATCAGCTGTTTCCACCCTACGGAGAAGACATTCCACAACTGGACCAAAGAGCAAGGGCTGATGTCCTCCTGCTTCAGTGCCTCTTCCGGAACGTTACGCAAGAACAAGGGTTTTGTCTTTGGCAGCACAGACGGAGCCATCGAATTCCCCGAAGGGACAAAGTTGCCGGACTATGTCTACTCTCCTATGATACTCAGCGATTTTCAGATACTCTATCAGACTGTCGTTCCCGGCAGTACGAATTCCCCCTTGAAGGAAAATATCAACCAGACAGACCGGTTAAAGCTGAAATACAACCAGAACACTTTTTCCCTCAGCATTTCATCCATCAATTATGACGCGCCGGACAATGTCACTTTCTACTGGAAGCTGGAAGGCTTTTACGATGACTGGAACCGCCTGGGTGAAGAAGGGCATCTCCGCTTCACCAACCTTGCCTCGGGCGATTACAAACTTTACATACGGGCGGTATCCAAGGAAGAGCCTTATCTTTATTTTGAAGAGCGAAGCATCGACATCAGCATTGCGCGCCCCGTCTGGTTCAGTTTTTGGGCCATAGCCTGCTATGTCCTGCTGACAGTACTGATGTCCGTTGTCGGTTTCCGTGTCATGGCACTGAGAAAACAGAAAAAGATATCCGATGAGAAAACCCGTTTCTTTGTCAATACCGCGCATGATATCCGCACGCCATTGACACTGATAAAGGCACCTCTGGAAGAAATGCTTGAAAACAAGACACTGAACGAAGCCGAGACCAACAATATGCACATGGCACTGAGAAATGTCAACTCCCTCCTGCGCATGACTACCAATCTGATAAACTTTGAACGGGCAGAAGTATATTCCCCTCATCTGTACATAGCAGAATATGAACTGAATACTTACATCAAGGAGATATACAACAATTTCCAGACCTATGCCACCATAAAACATATCACTTTCAGATACGAAAGCAATTTCAGCTACATGAATGTATGGTTCGACAAAGAGAAGATGGACTCTATCCTGGAAAATGTCATATCCAATGCTCTGAAGTATACTCCCAAAAATGGCGATATACTCATTTCTGTTTATGACATGAAAAGCTCCTGGAGACTAGAAGTCAAAGATAATGGAATAGGAATTCCCGCCAAAGAACAAAGAAAACTGTTCAAGATGCACTTCCGTGGAACAAATGCCATCAACTCCAAAATAACGGGAAGCGGTATCGGTCTGATGCTGGTGCGGAAGCTGGTAAGCCTGCACAATGGAAAAATATACATTGAGAGCACCGAATGCCAAGGCAGTACTGTCAGAATCATCCTTCCCAAAGAGAAAGAACAGTTCAAGAACTTCACTCTGTCCGTTAAGGATAAGAAGACCTTCTATGAACCGGATGTCCCCACCGTTCCTTTGAAACTTGCCGGAGAACTCCGGACTGAAGACAATGACAAACTGCATCGCATCTTGATTGTAGAAGACAATGACGAGCTGCGCAACTATCTCTTCCAGTCGTTCTCTCCGATTTACAATGTACAAGTATGCAACAACGGCAAGGAAGCGCTGACCATTGTAAAACAATTCTGGCCGGGACTGATTCTTTCCGACATCATGATGCCGGAAATGCGAGGCGACGAATTATGCATCGCCATCAAGAACGATATTGAAACATCCCACATCCCGGTAGTACTGCTGACGGCACTGGGAGATGAAAAGAACATTCTCGAAGGACTCCATATCGGTGCGGACGAATATATTGTAAAACCTTTCAGCATAAACATACTGAAAGCCAGCATTGCCAATCTGCTTGCCAACCGCGCATTGCTGCGCAAGAGATATGCGAATTTGGAAATCAATACAGAAGAAGAGCCCTCCACAACTACCACTTGCTCCAACAGTCTCGACTGGAAATTCATGTCGAATGTAAAGAGACATATCGAGGAGAACATGGATAATCCCGATTTCACAGTAGACGTATTGTGCTCGCTCCTGAATATGAGCCGTACCAGTTTCTACAGTAAACTGAAAGCGCTGACCGGCCAGGCACCGGCAGATTTCGTACGGAATATCCGTTTGAAACATGCTGCCGAGCTATTGAAAGAAGGGAAATATTCCGTGACTGAAGTAGCAGAAAGAACCGGTTTCTGCGATGGGAAATACTTCCGGGAAGTCTTTAAGAAATATTTCAATGTCAGCCCCAGCCAATATGCGAAAGGAGACACTCCCCGCTCCCCAAAAGGAGAGGGAGAATAGTTCTGCATAGGAGAATTTTTCATTTTGCAGCCCCGCACAGACAAACCCTAAAAAATAATCCGTATTTTTGCAGAAACAAAAAAACGAGAATGACTCCTGAAATAGCAATCGTCGACTCCAACACCCTCTCCTGTCTGGGACTGCAGAACTTGCTGGAGGAAATCATCCCGACAGCCATCATCCGCTCTTTCCGTTCCTTTGGCGAACTGATGGATGATACGCCTGACATGTATGTGCATTATTTCATCTCTTCACAGATTTACTTCGAGCATACCGCTTTCTTTCTGGAGCGCAAGCCCAAAACCATTGTGCTGGTCAATGGTGAAACCGTCCCCCAACTGTCGGGCATGCCGACGCTAAACATCTATCAGGACGAACAAAATCTGGCAAAAAACATTCTGCAGCTGCGCCAATACGGAAACCAATACAGACAAAACCACGGAAAGCCGGCACCCGCCAGACACTCGGATATGGCAATAAATACAGCCGCCGGGCACGACCTTTCCGCCCGCGAAATAGAAGTGCTGGTGCTGATTACCAAAGGTCTCATCAACAAGGAGATTGCCGACAAACTGAACATCAGCCTGACCACCGTCATCTCACACCGCAAGAATATCACCGAGAAGCTGGGTATCAAGTCCGTGTCCGGGCTGACTATCTATGCCGTGATGCACGGATATGTGGAAGCGGACAGAATATAATCCTACAACCGGATACATCAGAAGCGAAGTCTTTTCAGAAAGACTTCGCCCCAATTAGTGTGCTAATGTGCTAACATCTAATCGTTCCTCCGTGGGGTAAAAATCGTTCCACCATGGTGGAACGATTTTTACCCCACGGAG
>OODB01000212.1_pt1 | contig 63348 bp, 61 predicted proteins | sample 1671721 | NCBI WGS metagenome assembly OODB01 (sample SAMN06348185, study PRJEB24527) | human gut metagenome | biome: human gut; feature: ankylosing spondylitis patient; material: feces | host: Homo sapiens | place: China | collected 2015-10
TTACATCCATAAGCAAAAGGACGCATGAAAAAACTTTCGTTTTTTCACACGCCCTTTTACTTACTTGATTGTTAAGTTTATCTGTCAAAAGCTTATACAATTTTTATTTAACGTTAATCTAATCGATAACATTATCTGATAATCCTAAACCATTATCCCAGAAATGATTGTAGTTTTCCTATGATTATTTAAATAATGATGTCAGAAACAAAAGTCCCCGGTTTTAATGTCTGCGGATTGTTCCATGCTGCTATGACTGTATCTTTTTCATCTGATAGAACTCACCCTTAAGCTCCATAAGCTCATCATATGTGCCATATTCAACACAGTGTCCGTCTGCTATAACTGCTATCTTGTCAGCATCCTTTATAGTCGACAATCTGTGTGCAACTATAAATGTTGTTCTATCCTTTGTAAGATTATTGAGTGCTTCCTGTATGAGCTTCTCAGATATACTGTCAAGCGCTGATGTAGCTTCATCAAGCACTATAACCTTAGGGTTTCTTATAAGCGCCCTTGCTATGGATATACGCTGTCTTTGTCCTCCTGACAGCTTTCCGCCATGCTCACCAACCATCGTATCAAGTCCGTCTGGAAGTGAGTCAATCAGGTCTGTAAGATTAGCTGCCTTTACTACTTCATTCAGCGTAGCTTCATCTACATTTTCAACACCATAAGTTATATTATCCCTTATAGTTCCTGAGAAAAGTATAGAAGTCTGTGGAACTACCGCCAGATACTTCCTGTATGACCTTAAGTCAATGTCCTTCATATTGTGCCCATCTATAAGCACCTCACCCTGATTAACCTGATTAAAGCCAATAACAAGGTTAAGTATAGTTGACTTTCCTGCACCTGATTCACCTACAAGTGCTATGGTTTCACCCTTATCCACATGAAGGTTAAGCTCATGAAGAACTGGTCTGTCTATATCATTGTATCTGAACATAACATTGTTAAAGTCAAACTCACCATCCACGTGGTCTATGACTTCTTTACCTTCATTATGTTCTATATCTTCCTCTAACAGTACCTCTCCTATTGAGTTTACTGACTCTATACCTTTAGCTATAGTTGGTATAAGTGACATAAGCGATGATACCTGACTTACGATAGTTGCAAAGTAACTCTGATACAATGTTATGTCACCCGGCATAACTGTTCCACGCACTGCAAGAAATCCTGTGAAGCCAAGGCAGACAACCTGAAATATCTGGAATATTGCCCAGCCCACCGAGCCGAAAAGTGACTGTATGATATCAAGTCTGTAACCTTTTTCTGCCACTGCAAAAAGCTGTCCGCTCATTTTTGAAACTTCTTCCTCCTCAAGCGCATGTGCCCTTGTTACTGGAATAAGCTCAACCATCTCCATAACTCTTGCGGAGGTTTCTTCCATTTCCTTACGGAACTCTGTGTTTCTCTTTTTCATAACATTTCTGAAGAATACCATGGTTGCCGCTGCAATAGGTGTAGTCAGCAGGAAAAATATGAATACAACCATACTCTTGTTAATAGTTACAACAAGTGCAATTCCTATATTTAATGCTATGCTAAGTATACTAAGAAACATCTGTGTCGACAGTGTTTCCACCGCCTCCACATCTCTCATTATCTTAGACTGCAATCGTCCTGACTGCGTTTCCTTGTGATAAGATATTGAAAGCTGCTGCAACTTACGCACAAGAGCTTTTCTTAAGCCTGTTTCAGCATATCTTGTTGCAAGCGACTTGTACCTTGTATACATATAGTTCATCGGGACATTAAGTATGACAAGAAATACCATGATAACCGCCTGAATCATTATATTCTGGTAGGTTTCCGGTGAGCCGCTTGTAATATCATTTATAATATTCGCTGTCACTATAGGGAGTACCCATACAGGTGCGTGCTTTATAAAGAAAAATATAACCGCAAGAAAGAACTTGTGATAATTTCCTTTATAAAGTCCAAGTAATATCTGCATTGGATGCCCTTTGTGCTTTCTGTAGCACTCTATAAACCAGCTTTCAACATCTATTCCTTTAGGTGCTTTAAGATTCAACTTTTTCACCTTCTTCTTTATCTGATATTTTTTCGCCCGCCATATACGATAAAATTATATTAAAGCATTCTTCACTTCGTGCAATACTTTGCTCTGCTTTCATCGCACACCGCTCACTGCTTAATTATCTCATCGACATTGTCGGCTACGATTTCTTCGCCGTCACAGCCTGTTACATTTACGTTCTTTAAGACAAGGGTCTTTATGTTGCTTACAACCATGCCCTGTCTGCTTGCCTCATCACAGCCTAACATCATCGCTGCAACTCCTGACTTCGCATTATCAGCATATGTTATATTGATATTCTCAAATACAAGCTCTTCTATCTTGCTTTCTGGAAGACCGCATATATATGTTCCTGCTACGTGGCAGTTCTTTGCATTGATGTTCTTAAATACAAACTTCTTTATAGATGGTGTTCTGTCATCTACTGGAAGAGGCTTCTTAGAACCAACATACTCTGTCTTTCCATCTGGGTCACAGAAGTAGAAGCTGTTTACAACGAAAGGTGTCATAACATTATCCATATCTATATTCTCGAAAGATATATCATCAAGCACTGAACGCTTTCCTCTTCCTCTTCTAGTCTTAACACGAAGTCCTCTGTCCGTATTCATGAACAGGCAGTCCTTAATATGAACATCCATAACTCCGGCAGCTATCTCACTACCTACAGTTACTGCACCATGTCCATCTCTCATGCAGCACTGTCTTACTGTCATATTAGTTGTTGGAATATTGTACTTTTCAGCCATATATATTTTTCCAGACTTAATAGCTATACAGTCATCACCAACTGAAATATATGTTCCAAGTACAAGTACATCATCGCAGCTTTCCGGATCAAGACCATCTGTATTATGTGAATCAGCAGGTGCCTTTATCTTGACATCAATAAACTTAAGGTGATTGCTGAAGTATGGATGAAGTGTCCAACAAGGTGAATTCTGTACAGTTATGCCCTGTAAAGTAATATGCTCACAGTGATTTATAAAGAATAAGTTAGGTCTCCATGCTATATTACGTACCTTGCAGTTCTTCCACCAGTTATCGTGTGTTGTGCCGCCATCAATAGTACCTTCACCTGTTATAACTACATTTTTAACATTAAGTCCGCATATAATAGCTGCAAATGAGTCTACAGGATTACCTTCCCATGAAGACAGATTATATTCTGATCTTTCATCATATGACTCAATCATTCCAGGGAGAATAGCGAACTTCTCTCTGTCTGTAAATGCTAATAAAGTTGCACCCTTTGCAAGTTCAAGTGTAAGATCATCCTTTAAGAATATGCTTGATATTCTGTAAGTTCCCTCTGGAACAAGTACTCTTGTATTTTTCTTTGATGCCATAATAGCACACTGTATCGCATTGGTATCATCATGTTCGCCATCGCCATATGCACCAAAGTCTTTTACGTTGAGTGTAACAAACTCATAATCTGTATGGAAGCACACTGGACCGTATTCTTTTCCATCATATACAGCAGTTACTTCATAGTCTGTATCAGGCTTGAAGCCGTATAATGATGTTACCTGCTTGTCTGTATGTGCAAAATGCTCTCCATTAACGTATATATCATATTCCTTTTCTGAATAATACTTTCCTGACTCTGTTAATTCTACTACAGCATTTCTTGCTGTATTAGTTACTAATACTAACTCCATAATGCTCCTCCCTTACCGCGGCCATAATCCTGATATTCTCTGTTTCTGACTGTTTCACTGTATACTAATGCTGCCATGCTGATAATTGTATCATTGGCTTCTGTATCCTCACCTGTGAATATTTCACCAGACATAACCTTATCACATACACCTAACACAATGCCCTCATACTTTTCTGTGTGAAGAGCCTTCATACGGCAACCCTTTAATACTGCATAAGCAAAAATAAGCTCTGCCTCATCATCCATATCGTCCATTCCTTCTGCTGCGACACCAGATTCAAGCACAGCCTTTACAGAAGCCTTATAGTAGTCCTGCATTTTTCTGAATATCTCGTATATCATCTGGTCCATAACTTCCATCGTATCAATAAGTGAAGCTGCGTAGACAGATAATTTCTTTAATGCCTTTGTTCTGTCCTGAGAATACTTTACAGTAGCAAAAAGCTCATCATTCATGGCATTATACTGACCTATAACATCATTGTACTGCTCTTTTCCACCATCCTTAGTTTCATATGCCATATAAAATGTTTCATACTGGTACGCCTTGCAAAGACACTTCTTATCATCTGCATCCTTAAAGTAACCATTATCATTTCTTTCAAAATCCTTGAAGCCTTTTGCAAGTTCTATTGCAGCATTCCTGTACTTTTCATCACCTGTAAAGTCAAATGCTGTATACATGGCTGTTCCTGACATAAATCTTTTAAGCTCATTCTTATTAACGCTGTCTAATACACTGCTTTCAAGCACTTTGTCAAGCGCTTCTGTAAGTGCATCTGCCGCCTCTTCACTTCTTAATGCCCTGTAAAGTGAAGAAAGTGCATTAAGTCTTAATCCAAGAGCATACACATCTTTATTGCTTATAAAATCATCAATCTGTGATAGCTTTGAAAACATAATTTTTTCCAATTCTGCATCTCTGTTAATTATCATATTAATCCTCTTTTCTGCGCACGTTTTATGCAGCCCTGCTGCAATGTTGTAATGCTTTGTGTCAGGTGCGCTAAGACACATCTTATTATCAGATATATCTGATTACTCTATATACTTGAAATAATCAAACATCGCATAGTACTCATCTGTTCCATGTCTGCCATCCGCATCCGTATACTCACTTCCGTATGTTCCAGCGAAAGCATACATACCTATCATGGCTCCTGTAAATCTCTTGCCCTTTTTGTAGCCCTCATCACACAGATAGTAAACATTATCAAGAACCGCTGCTTTTCTATAATCTTTCTCATCATAGCTGTATGAAAATGTACGTCTTAAGTAATTCGTATCACACTTTAAGTAAATATATGGATTACTGTTATCCACCTGTATACCCTCATGTGTTATCACTTCTTTGCCTATCTTTTCAACTATGTTCAACATAAGTCTAGGTTGTTCCTCTAGTGTTGCAAATATACCAAACTTAATATATGTATTCTCATCATAGTAACATGTCATACCACAATTCTGACCCGGATACAGCTCTGGCATATTCATCTTGCATATTGCACTGAACTTAAAATGCTTCTGTCGTCTTAACAGTATATTTCTTGCTTTCATGGAGTCAAGGTCATATAAACTTCCCTTAACATATACATGCGAATCTGCAAGATTAATTCCATCCGGCTCTGGAACTCTTGAGAACCACCATTCCTTGCTTAAGTCAATTCCATTAAAATCATCATCCGACTCTGACTCCCATATAGTTTCAGGAAGTTCCGGCTTTACCTGAAGTGCACTCGGACCATTAAGATTATTGACTATAGGCCATCCGTCAGCCGTCCATGTTATAGGGTCAAGAGCTGTTTCCCTTCCTAATATGCTGTAGCCATCGCCTATCTTTCTTCCGCACAAATATACCATATACCACTGGCCATTTTGTGTCTGCACTGGCTTGCCATGTCCACACCTTTGTATAATCTCATCAGGATTATTCTGTCGCATAATAGGATTATATGGACAGGGTTCATATATTCCCTTAAGTTCACGGCTTCTTGACACTGTTATTCTGTGTCCTGGACCAGTTCCTCCTTCTGCCTCAAACAAATAATAATATCCATCTTTCTTTAAAAGATGCGGTCCCTCAGGCGCTCTCTTGTTATCTCCATAATACAAAAGTTCTGCCTTTGATATCTGCTTGGTGGCATCCTCATTCAGCTCAAATATTCTTGCGCCTCTGTTAAGAAGCATATATCTTCTTCCATCATCATCGTTAAATATAGATGGATCTATTCCGTCCTCATCAATGATAGCAGGCTTGCTGTAAGGTCCTTCTGGGTGTTCTGAACTTACAACTATCTGCTTTCTGTATACAATGCCCGTATCATTAAGCCTGTATGTTGCTGTTATATAGAACTTACCCTTATAGTATGATATATCCGGTGCCCAGTATCCTCTTCCACCTTCAAGCTCATTGATATTCGCCCAATCTGGGTTTGTTATCGCATATCCGATAATTCTCCAGTGGACAAGGTCTTTTGAATGTGAAACTGGTATACATGGATAGTATATAAATGATGAATTAACCATATAGTAGTCTTCACCAACTCTTACTATCGAAGGGTCTGGATACATTCCTGTCCTTATAGGATTGTGATACATATCCTTAAGCTTATGTCCTACTGCCTTTTCAAAATATTCTTCAAGCTCCAGAAAATGATTCTGATGTGCTATCTCATATGGTGTCAAAAGATTAACATCTCCTGACAAAGGGGACATTCCTACTCTTTCAACAAGATACCTACAAGTCTCCACGTTACCAGACATAGCAGCATAATGAAGCATATTTTTGTTATTATCATCATGTATATTCATACTTGCTCTTGAATACTCCACAATGTACTTAACAAGTTCAAGATTGCCTGTCTTTGCTGCAAGAAGAGCCATAAGAACACCATGTTCATCCTTTTCATCTATAAGATTAGGCTCATTCTCCAATATTGATTTAACTTCTTGAATATTCTCAAGATATATCGAATCTGCTAACTTTCTCATCCTACACCACCTTATCCATATCTTTATCTCTTTATAGACTGTATTGCCTATCAGCCATAACGCTGCAATTATACATACAACTTATTGTTATCCTGCTGATTATCTAATTTTATCATATAGACATAGCTATTTCTACATATAAAAACTCATATACACAAAAAAAGACGGAAATGGTATTGCCATTTCCGCCCTTTATAATTACTAAAAATTATATGCTTTTATTACTCCTTAACAGCACCTACGTTAACACCCTGTACAAAGTACTTCTGACAGAATGGATAGATAATCATGAATGGTAAAATAGCAACGATTGTAGATGCATTAGAAATTGTGTTTGGATCTACTGAATCATCGTTAGGAATGTTACTATCCATAACCATGTTACGAAGCTTAATCTGGAAGTTGTAGTACTTATCTGTTCTGATATAAATCTTGAAGTTTGTATAATCATTCCAGAATGTTACGGCAAACATAAGACCGATTGAAGCAAGGGCAGCCTTAGAAAGTGGTAACACAATCTTAAAGAATATACCCATAGGTGAGCATCCATCAATCTGAGCAGCTTCGAAAAGCGCTTCTGGAATACCTTCGAAGAAGTTTCTCATAAGTACTAAGTTATATACGTTGATAGACATAGGTAAAATTACTGCCCACAATGTATCAAGTAAGTGTAAGTTCTGCATAACTAAGTACTTAGGAACCATACCACCATCGAATATCATTGTGAATAATAACATATATGCAAAGAAGTTTCTTCCTGGCATTTCCCACTGAATAAGAACGTAACCACCAAGTGTAGCAAGTAATAATCCCATAAATGTACCAACAATTGTTGTTATAAATGAGATAACTAATGGTCTAAATAAAGCTGTTCTCGAGAAGATAGCAGCATAACCACCTACTGAAAATGTACTTGGCCACCATCTGAAGCTTGTTGCTGAATGAGCATCAAATGAATCTACAATAACCTTCCACATAGGAAAAAGAATTAACAATGAAACCAATATAAAGAAGATTGCATTGACTATTGGGAAGATTTTGAATTTTTTCTTTTTCTTTTTATAAACTAACTGTTCTTCACTCATCGTCTAACCTCCTATACAATTCCACGTCCACGGACTTTTTTACTTGCGTAGTTACAACCAAGTACAAGAATCATACCTACAAATGACTTAAATAAACCTACGGCTGTTGTATAACCATAATCAGAGAATGAAGCCGAGAATGTCTTATTGTAAACGTATGTCTGTAATACCTGAGATACATCGTATGTACCAGCACTCTGTGTAACGAATACTGATTCAAAAAGGTTCATAACCTTAGCAAGGTTAAGAATAAATACTGTGATGATTGTATTAGCTAAAGCTGGAAGAGTGATATATATAAGTCTCTTGAATCTGTTAGCACCATCCATCTGGGCAGCTTCGTAAAGTTCTGGGCTGATACCTGATAATGTAGCAAGGAAAAGAATAGTTCCCCATCCTGTATCCTTCCATACGTTCATAACGAAGAATGTACCTGTCCAATACTTAGAACTACCAAAGAAATCTATAGGATTACTGATAAGTCCCATATTCATTAATGTACCATTAACAACACCTGAGCTGTTAACTGAAAGAATCATCTTAAATACAGCAGCAACTACAACCCATGACATAAAGTGAGGTAAGTAGATGATTGTCTGTACTGTTTTCTTGAATGCCATGTTAGTAATCTCGTTAAGAAGAAGTGAGATGATAACTGCGGCACCTGTATTAAGTATTAACTTAACGATTGATAATACGAGTGTATTTCTAAATGCCTGCCAGAAATATGTATCAAATTTTAACATAGTCTGGAACTGGAAAAGTCCTACGTAATATGGGTTAGCTAATACATATGATGTGAACGCATAACGACATCCTAACATTGGCCAGTAGAAGAATAACATAACCATGATGAATACTGGGAGGTACATAAGATAAAATCCTCTGTAGTAGAACATCTTCTGCGTAATGCTCTGATTTAATGAGTTCGATAAGTATTTGCTATCTACTCCAAGGTCTTTCTTGAATAACTTAACAATATCCCAGAATACACCAACGATAGCAATGATAAGTCCAAGTATAGTAATATATAAACCTGAACCAATTGAATAAGTATTACCACCATATCCATTTGATAATAAATCAGATATATTATGGTAAACATACTTTAAAGCACCAGTCTTAGTCTTACCATCTGTACTACTAAACTGAAATGCAAACATAGAAACTATAGAAACAACTGTAGCAAGTACTGAAGTTACTATAGATAACTTTTCTTTTTTAGCAACAACTAAAAGAATACCAACAACAATAAGTATCATATAAAGATACCACATAAATGGTACGTTGATATTCATAAATCCAAATGCATATGCCTTAGGTGTATAACCATCCATAAGCTGTTCATTTGACTTAACGAATGGAAGCAATCCGCCTAATAACATGATAACCATACCAATAATAGCTAAATATTTAGTATTACCAGTTGGCTTTCCATTAAGTGCTCCACACTTAGGGCAAACCTTTGCCTTCTTAGGAAGCTCTGTTCCACAAGACTTACACTGCATCTTTATACCCTTCTTTCCTAATATTATAGTAACAATGCCTATTAAGCAAAAATCGTGCCAGAAGACCAGGTCTCCTGGCACGACCATATGTGATAACAAGTATCACTAATATACATATTAAGTAGTATTAAATCACTAATTACTTACCAGCGAACTGTGTATTTAATGACTTAACAGCTGCATCAACCTTAGAACCAACAGTGTTAGTATATTCTGTCATACCCTGATCAACTGTCCATTCTCCTCTGGCTACCTTATCAACTACTGTATATCTTTCTGTGTTGATATCACCAACAAGCTTACCGACTTCTTCTGTCATAGCAGGAGAATCAACTAATGTAGAGTTCTGGAAGAACATATCTGAGCTCTCTGTAACGTTAGCTGGCTGTTCTGCCTTTCCAGGATCCTTACCATTAGCGAAACCAGCAAGAACGAGGTTACAATCAAGATGAGCCTTAGCATACTTTGTCTTAGGATTAGACTTCTTACCAAGGAATTCGAATGAACCATCATCCTTTAAATTGTAGTAATATCCCTTAGGACCATATTCCCAAAGTGTCTGGATATCACCACCATCTAACATCTTATCAAGGAAGTACTTGAAGATTCCTTCTGCCTTACCTGTTTCAGCTGCATGAGATGTGATACACCATGATGGTGCAAGTCTTTCTGCATACTTACCAAGTTCCTTAACTGGAAGGAGAGGAATAAGAGAATCATCAAGACCAGCTGTTGCTAAGTAACCTCTTAAAGTATCAGCCCACTGACCAGCCCAGTATGTAAATACACCTGATTCTGTCTTAGGATCTGATGACTTGAAATCGTTACGTGCTGTAGCAGTTGTCTTTGTGCTTGATTCCTTATTGATAAGGCCATCATTAACAGCGTTCTGAATTCTCTGAAGAGCATCTTTCATTTCCTTCTGTGTGAAACCATCTACATACTCACCCTTAGCCTGATCATAGTAGAATGTAAACTGTGCATTCTGATAGAATTCAGGAAGATAGTTTGTATAAGGTGCTTCCTTTGAATAGAAACCAGGAGCTGAGATTACGTAATCAACACCCTTAGCTTCCTTCATCTTCTTAAGCATTTCGTAGTACTGGTCATATGATAATGGTGTCTTCTTTAATTCATCAGCGCTGTAACCTGCTGCTGTTGCCCAAGCTTCCTTAACATATGTAACACATCCGTTACCACGAGTAGGAACAAAACCATAAAGAGCCTTTTCGCCATCAACGCCTCTAACATAGTTAGCCTGCATAATCTTTTCAGCATCTGAGATAAGTCTTCCAGAAGCCTTTGTTGCTGAATTAGCCCAAGCATCTGTCATATCCCAAAGAAGACCCTGGCTGGCATAAAGAGCTAAGTAGTCAGATGAAAGAATGATTACATCTGGCATAGCACTTGCATCAAGCATTGAGTTAGCTACTGCATCATAGTATGAGTTGTGATCTGGACGAACAACTTCAAAGTCAAGTTCTGTTAACTGCTTAAGCTGCTCATCGAACTTGTCACCCCATTCTTCCATCTGAGGTACTGTACCATCAACCATAACTGTGAATGATTCTGGCTTTTCTACGCTTGCCCAATCTACTGTTGCTTTGTTTTCTGTTGAAGCATTGTTATTTCCACATGCTACAAGACCCATTACTGAAGTAAGTGTTAAACCTACAGCAGTAAGTTTTTTAACTGTCTTTCTCATAAACTTGTAAACCTCCCTATATTGGTTCTTGTGGGAACCGCCCCACTTAATATGTTTTTGACATAGATATATTACCATTTTTGTACTATTTTAACAAGACTATTTTTAACAATTCTTGTATTTTTTTTGATTTTTTTGTGAAATCCAGTATTTGTGCGGCTTTTTGCATTCATATTTTTTAACATTTTGTTAACATAGAGGGTCTTTTGTATTCTTTTTGAATATTTTTAACAGTTTTGAAATTCGACATTTTATGTAAATTTTGCACTATTATATCTGTTTTTTCAGCATTTTTTTACACCACATTAACAACCTTTTGGAGAATTTATCTAAATCAATCACTAAAATTGTGCTTATTTACCAGCGTTAATTTTTTATTCACACTTTAAACCTTACTGACATTCATACATTTAATCATTTTTTACAAAATTATTATTTCTCCAGAACTTTTTTTGCAGAATTTCACATTTTTTTTATCTTCCATCACCACATTACCTGAAAATGCATCTGTTATTCTTTTCTCCAATATGCCCGCTTTTTCTTCAGCAGCAGCAAGTTTTATTGTAACGTCTGCACCAAAGTCCGTATCCATAATATCAACACCGATATCGTTACATATATACTGTAACTTTCCATATACATTGTAGTCTGTAACTATTACCGCTGTTATTCCACTGCTTACCACTGCTGTTTCTGCAATCTCAAGTCCTGCCTTTGATGCTGCCTGATAAGCCTTTATAAGTCCACCTGTTCCAAGAAGTACTCCACCAAAATATCTTGTGACTACTATGAGACAGTTCGTAAGACCTGATGTACTTATAATATCAAGTATAGGTTTTCCAGCTGTCCCCTGTGGTTCACCATCGTCAGAAAATCTTTGTACCTGCCCGTTATCTCCTATTATATAGGCATAGCAGTTATGTCTTGCATCCCAGTACTTTTTCCTCACCGCATTTATATACTGTTCTGCTTCATCTTCATTTTCCACACTAAATATATGTGCTATAAAACGGGACTTTTTCTCCTCTATCTCCCCTGTGCCATTCTTTAATATAATGTTCATTATTATTCTCCTGTCCTTGTATTGTAAGATTTCTCTATTAAAATTAAAACCATAAATAAACAGCTTCAAAATACTCCGCCAAAAGTATGCCGTATCCAAAGTTTTTGACCCTTATATAAATATATGGTATAATATCATATATATATTGTCAGGGTCAAAATGTATTTTACCACTGACTGATGCCCATAAATTGCTCCATTGCTTTGCAATTCTCACAATATATGGCATCACATATCTGCCACTCAGAACAATATGGAGGTTTTACAATTATGAATTATGGTGGAAACGGCATAAGACGAAAGAAAAAGCTTCTGAACTCATCTGCTACCAAGTTCAAGACGAAGTTCGGCATTTTTATTGTCAAGCTTCTGCTTGTATGTGCTATAGCAGTTGTAATCGGAGGTTCGTGCCTGGTTTTTGGTGCCGCGCAGGGTATTATACAGAGCGCGCCTGACATATCATCCATCAATGTGTCACCAGAAGGCTTTGCCACAAAGATATACGATAATGAAGGAAACGAAATACAGACTCTTGCCAAAACAGGAGCTAACCGTATATATGTTTCCCTTGACCAGATACCTGTTGAGCTTCAGCACGCATTCGTTGCCATAGAGGATGAACGTTTCTATAAGCACAATGGCATTGACCTTCAGGGTATTATGAGAGCTGCAATGATTACTGTATCAGACGGAGAAATGTCACAAGGTGCAAGTACTATCACACAGCAGTTATTAAAAAACAATGTTTTCAACGCTTATAATGAGTCTACTATGGAAAAAATAAAGCGCAAGGTACAGGAACAATATCTTGCTATAAAGCTTGAAACTGTTATGTCAAAGGATAAAATTCTTGAAAACTACCTTAATACTATCAATTTAGGAAATGGTTATTATGGTGTACAGGCTGCCGCTAACGGATACTTCGACAAAGACGTTTCCGAACTCTCATTAAGTGAATGTGCAGTTCTTGCTTCCATTACAAAGAACCCATCAAGACTTAATCCTCTAAGAAATCCTGATGATAATAAGGATAGACAGATTGCAGTTCTTAACAATATGTTAACACAGGAATATATCTCATCTGAAGAATACAGCGAAGCTGTAGAAGATGACGTATATGCAAGACTTGAAGGTATTGATGTTTCTGCTACTGCTTCATCAACAAACTACTCTTACTTTGTTGATGAAGTAATAGAACAGCTTATCAATGATCTTATGGAACAGAAAGGCTACTCGAAACAGCAGGCAACCAATATGATATATGCTGGTGGTCTTTCTGTGTATACAACACAGGATATGTCTATGCAGGAGGCAGCAGACTCTGTGCTTAATGACCCTGGATACTATCCTTCAAACACTTACTTCACCATCAACTACAACCTTACGGTCAAGGAAGCTGATGGAACATTTTCTTACTACTCACAGAATAATATGGAAAAGTGGTTTCAGGAAAATGTGAATGAAAACTTCAGCCTTACTATGAACGATGAGGATGCCGCACAGAATTATATCGACACATACAGGGATGCCATGACAGAGGACGGCGGCGCTGTAACTTATGAAAAGTCTTACTTTGTCATACAGCCACAGATATCATTCTCTATTATGGAACAATCAACAGGTTACGTAAAAGTACTTGTTGGTGGACGTGGTGATAAAAGTACTGACCGTGGTCTTAACCGTGCCACTAATGATGTTGCAAGACAGCCAGGTTCTTCTATTAAACCTCTTGTTGCCTATGGACCTGCACTTGATACTGGTGCCATAACATTAGCTACCGCTATAGATGATGCACCTTATTACTACTCTGGTTCCGGTGCAAGACTTGTAAAGAACTATACAGAAGGCGAATATCTTGGATATATAACTGTAAGAGCTGCACTTACACGCTCACAGAATGTACCTGCCGTAAAGGTACTGACACAGATTACACCAAGTGTTGGCTTCAGCTACCTTCAGAAGTTTGGTCTTTCAACACTTGTATCCCCACAGAATCCAGTCAATGGAAACCATGATGTGGTACAGTCTCTTGCACTTGGAGGTATGACTAAGGGTGTAAGTAATATAGATATGACAGCTGCATATGCTGCTATTGCCAATAAAGGCGTGTACACAAAGCCTATATATTATACCCAGGTACTTGACAGCGAGGGTAATGTTTTAATAGATAACTCTATACCTGAAACACATAAGGTTCTTAAGGAATCATCTGCATGGCTTCTTACAAGTGGAATGGAATCTGTTGTAAGTTCTGGTACGGCTACCCGTGCAAAGGTTTCTAACCAGCCAACAGCAGGTAAGACAGGTACTACACAGTTTGATACTGATATATGGTTCTGTGGATTTACACCTTATTACACAGCATCTATATGGGTTGGTTATGATGACAACTCAAGAACTGTAAGCTCTATAAACCACACTTCTATATGGCGTGCTATTATGGAACAGGTTCATGAAGGACTGCCTTCTGGTTCATTTGAACAGCCAGACGATATAGTCCAGGTAGCTGTATGCTCCAAGTCAGGAAAATTGCCAGTTGAAGGCTTATGCGACTCTGACCCTCGCGGAAGCTGTATCATAACGGAGTACTTTGCCGCTGACAACCAGCCTACTGAGCAGTGTGATACACATGTTAAAGTAACTATATGTAATGATTCTGGTGATGTCGCCAACACTGGATGTACTAATGTCACAACAAAGATATTAACCAAAAAACCATCAAGTGACTCATTAGGAAGTAGTGAATCCGGTTATTCAACAAGAGATGCTGAGTATTCTATAACAGAGGACAAGCTCACAAAGCTCTGCTCTCTCCACCAGTCAGCGGCTACTATACCTACAGAAGAAAGTTCAACCAGTGGTGAAACTAACACAGGCGCAGGCTCTGAAAGCACAACAACTGCAGCAACAACATCAGCCACTAACAAGCAGGACTCTTCTACAACTAAAGCAACGCAGAAAACAACTAAAGCAACGCAACATAATTAATAAAAATGCGGATGAGAGTGAACAGGAACTTTGTATTAATAACATTCATGTTCACTTTCATCCGCTTATATTTTACATTTCTTTTTATCACTTTTTCTTCATTTTCGGGTCAAATACCCATGATGCAATATAGCCAAATATAAGTGCCGCTGACACTCCTACAGCGCACGACTGGAAACCTCCCTTAAACAGTCCAAGAAAGCCTGCGTTATCTACTGCCATCTTCATCCCCTTCCACAGTACATTTCCAAAGCCTGTGAGTGGTACACTTGCTCCTGCACCTGCAAATTGCACAAGCGGTTCATATAAACCGACTGCTCCAAGCACTATTCCTGATGTTACAAGTATAACCATTATGCGCCCAGGCATAAGTTTTGTTTTCTCCATAAGTATCTGAGTAAGCACGCATATTATGCCGCCTACTATAAATGCTTTAACATAGTCCATACTCTTAGTTCCTTTCCATATTTATTTTAAGCTGCTCTCTATTGCTTGTGTACATTCTCATAAATTCCTATATTCAGAAATATTATAAATATATCCGCAAATAACATCACTTAGCTACACTTTCAAGCACAATACCATGTGCAATGCCCGGAACTGACTTTCCCTCATTGAAGCTTACCTGTGAAAGAAGCGCACCTGTCGGTATAAACAGTACTCGTCGCATATCACCGCTTCTAAGCTTTGAAAGTATAAAGGTTTCAAGCACTACAGCACTACAGCCACAGCCGCTTCCTCCCGACATTGTCCCCTGTTTTTCCGACTCATATATCTGCATGCCGCAGTCCGTGTATATGCCGCTTATGTTAATGCCCTTTTCCTTTAAAAGGTCTAACAGTATTGTCCTTCCTATATCACCAAGGTCGCCTGTTATAACCATATCATAATAGTCATTTTTTATCTCAAAGTCATTATAATTAGCAGCTATAAGCTGTGCCGCCGCTGGTGCCATACAGGCACCCATATTCATTGAGTCCTTCACACCATAATCGACTATTTTGCCCGTTGTTATGCCCTTTACTATGACATCATATGGATAGTCGCGGTATGCTCCAAGCCGGTCCTTATTATCACAGCTTAGTATATAAGCTCCTGCTCCTGTCACTGTCCATGTTGAGCTTACAGGGCGTTGGTTTCCGTAACCCAATGGAAATCTGAACTGTTTTTCAGCACTTGCAAAATGGCTTGAGGCAAGCGCCACAACATCACTGGCATAACCTGCTGCCACACACATAGCACCTAGCGATATCGACTCTCCCATGGTCGAGCAGGCACCATACAGACCAAACAAAGGCACATTATACTCCTGCAATCCAAAGGAAGTCGCTATAAGCTGTCCCAAAAGGTCGCCTGCAAATATATATCTTATCATATCGGGCATATATCCTGCCTTTGTCATAAGTGTTTCAAATGCAAGGCTTTGAAGCTTACTTTCTGCCTCCTCCCATGTATTCATGCCAAACAGGTCATCATCAGACACGACATCAAAGCAGCAGCCAAGTGGTCCCTGCTTTTCCTTGCTTCCTGCCACACTAGCCCCTGCTTTAATGTATACATTATTATCAAAACTAATACTCTGCTTTCCTACTATCATACACTACACTCCGTTCCTTAGAAACAGTATTAAAATTCATTGTTTCTGTAATGTGTAGTGTATACATCAGCAGCCATATTTATACATATTTATAATTATGATTACATATCTTATTTATCACACCTGACAGATGTTAACTTTTAATTGTATATATATATGCTACAGTATGTTTATAACATAATCCTCCGGCTACGCTTCATTTCTTAATATATCAAGCGTATGCGCCGCTGCGCCAAGCATATCGGCTCTCTCACATGTTGAAAGATGATACTTTATGAATTCGCCAAACTCCTCGTCCGTGAGCTTATTAAGATATGGTCTTATGTAATTCGCAGCCCCGTCCGGTGATATTATCTGTATTCTTGTAAGACCTGCCTCACTGTTAAGCTGGGCGATATCTTCTGTTCTCATATAATCATAAAGGTCTTTTTTTGAGGATACTGTATGGTAATCCTCTGTCAGTCTGCCCTCATCAAGACACTCCATAATGTGCTGTTCCTTGAAAGCATATGTTATAACACTGTATTCATTCATAAGATACGCAACAAGAATAATCCCTCCCGGTCTTACTACTCTCTTAGCCTCCATAAGCGCCTTAAGCTTGTCTTCATGTGAAAAAAGGTGATACATCGGTCCAAAAAGAAGCGCCATATCAAACTCACCATCACTAAATCTTTTAAGCTTTAATGCATTGCCCTGATATGCCTTAACCGATGAATTCTTTGCCTTAAGAAGTCCAAGATTATGCTTTACAAGCTCAACTGCTGACACATCATATCCCTCATTGGCAAGCGGTACGCTGTATCTTCCTGTACCAGCCCCTATATCAAGTATCCTTATAGGCTTTTCATCACTCTCTGACTCCTCTTTTAACTTATCAAGATACTTATGGATATACTTCATTGATGTTATGTATTCGACCTGACCATGCCTTGAGTCAAGTCGTTTTTCCTCGTTAAACTTATTATAATGCTGTTCTAATTCTGTCATTGACATATTTATTAATCTCCATTCCTGCGGTTGTATATTACTAGATATTATCATAACTTCTTACATATATTGTATAAATATATTATGACAATGCCTGTTATCTCTGCATTATTTATATTATTACTATATTTTTACATAAAATAAATCATTTTCGTTCGTGACTCAGATACATTTAATAAAATCACAATAGATAATCAAATTTTTAAAATAGCTTAACAATCCAGTATATAAGCCCTGCCAGCCAGCTAAAGAATATACCGTAAAGTATAACCGGACCTGCTATCGTGAATATCTTACAGCCTATTCCGAATACCTGTCCTTCTTTCTTGTATTCTATCGCAGGCGATGCCACACTATTAGCAAACCCCGTGATAGGCACAAGACTTCCAGCACCTCCCCAGCTTGCCATCTTTGGATATATTCCAAGTCCTGTAAACAATGCACTTAAGAATACAAGTGTTATCGTAGTATAGGAAGCTGCATCATCCACTGATAATCCCCCCATCTTAAAAAGATTAGTGATAATCTGCCCGACTGTACATATACATCCGCCCATTATAAAGGCCTTAAGACAGTTTAGAGGACAGCTTGCCTTCTTCGTCACGCTTTCCACATACTGGTTGTAACTTTCATTTCTTTTACTGACATCCTGAACCATAATAATCCTCCATTATTAAAATCAAACTATTATTAGGATGTCTGTATTATCTATTATTATACATTATCATACAATTATTTCGAGCTTATCAAACCGCAATATATTTCAACATTGTAGTTTGTAGATTTAAAGTATTATACATCTTTATTAATATAAAATGACTTATATTTCCCCATTCATAATTAACATTTATCATAATCACACTTAACCCGGTATCTGCCGCTATTCCAGATAACATAATTCTCTAATCTTCCAGCTTCCTTCATACATGTAATTCCCTCACCCGTATTAGGATGTTTTCTTGTATACAACTGGTCTGATATGAATATAACCATAAGTGCCACGCATACAGGAATAATAATCTGCAGCTTTATTTTCCTGAAATAATTATCAAGAAATGGCGCTACAAAGTATACGATAATCATTCCACCTATACCAAACGCAAGCAGTCCCTCTGCGCATATTCGTCCGTGTAGATTAAGGAAAAAACCTGTATAATCCCACCATCTCTGTCCATCATGTGTAAGCTCAAGCACAAGTCCTGTAAAGTACTCGACAACTCCACACAGTATCACAGCAAGCACGAATTCCACCGCCGGTTTTTCCCTGAACTTCTTTAATAACATAAGTATAAGCAGACCGCCCACACCATATATAGGCAGCCATGGACCATGCAGCACACCACGGTTTGCAAATGAATGATACAGTATGACATGTGAAGATACTTCCCAGAACCAGCCTATAAATGACATACAGAAAAATATAAGTATAAGCGATGGAATTGAATAATTACGCATATATACTGTACTTTCAAAGTTAGCCCTGTGTTCCTTTAATATGAACAGCCTTGAAGGATATGACTCCTTCAGCACCTCCTGCTTACATCTGTCAACTTTTATCTGCTCTGCCTTTGCATCCTCAAAATGCCTTTCATTATTCGTGTTAAAAAGAATAACGCCAAACCAGTCGGCAAGCACTTTTCTTAACTTCTTAAAGTACCTTATATCCGACTGCGATATATCATCAATAAACCTTTTTTCTGGGTCCTCCTGCTTCATATACTCATATATATCTGCATAAGCTGTCTTAAGCTCATCATCCGTTGCAATCTCATAAAGATACTTATCGCATAGTTTCTCAACTCCAAATATATTGTTTTCTTTAGCTGTATCTCTTAAGCTTACATACATTTCTGTAAAAAATGCTGTTTTATATGGATTGGCAAAGAATACCCCGACAAGACCAAATGTCACAAAACTAAGCAGCGACCAGCCGATAAATGACAGGCTGTAGCAAAAGCTCCTCCACTTATACCCGTCCATCATTTTCCTTGACAGCGTTATCGCCTCAGCTGCGCTAAGGTTAGGATTTTCAGCTATGATATATGGCACAAGCTGATAAGAGAATGGCTTGATAAATGCGCCGACAACAGTTAGTGACCACAGTATCGTAAACACATCCTTTACAAAAAGCACCCACGCAACATGCATCCATCTTTTCACACGCATAAGAAACATAAACTTGTTGGCACCGGCCTTTTTATAGGTACGGCTTTCAAGAAATATTCTTCTTGATATGACGATATAGCACATTTTTATCATATATCTTATGCCAAAGTAGACAATAAGCGACAGTATGAGAAGAAGTATGACAACCGCCTGTCTTGACCCCGTAACGCCGTATATGACATCAACTATCATAAACACAACCGCACCGGATGAGAAGCTGTTTACAACAGAGGAGAGTATGCCTGACGTTCTTCCCAATATTTCACCCGCATTTGCCTTTGCATTATCTATAATATTCTCTGAATTAATCTTTCCCTGTTCTTCGTTATTCATAAGTACCGAAACTACGGCATTAATCAGCGCACTCTTTGTACGGTTATCAATATCAGTTGTGACAAAAGTTACACCCTGCTCCTCTATAGACCTCTTCTCATCAGGATTATCGGATATACTCTTGTATACGGATACTGGCATCTTAAGAAGATTAAAAGTTTCTGTGAATTCACTTCCTATAAATGCTGCTATAAGGCAGACAATAAGCAGAAACCAATAATGTGTTTTTATTATTTTCTTAGCGCTGCCCGCAAGCTCTTTTCTCTTTAACATATATAATAAACTCCTTTGTACCTATTGATTACACACGATACTCACGCATAAGCTACAAGATAGTATATCAGATGTCCAACACATTTTCCAACAGCTATAAATAAAACTATAAAACCCAGGCCCTTCTTAAGCCTTACACGGTGCGTAAGTATTGGAAGTGCCTTGACAGTTTCTGCAAGACATATAAGAAATGTGCCTATAAATATTCCTGATACCAGCCCGTATATAAGAAGTCCTGCCACACCTGCATGCAATGGAAGGTCAAATATATCCCATATATTTCCAAGACCCGCACCGATTATAATCATTTCCTCATATAGCATTATATGTTCCTTAGTGTCTGTGACATCCGCATATCTGTTAATCAGACCTATGCTTGATATAAGCGCAAAAAGTCCTGTTGCTGTGACAAGCCCTGCAGCAGCTCCGACTGCTATAAGACCTGCTATCTTTAATATCAGCATTTTCTAGCACCTTCATAATGGTCTTTAACGTGGCGCGGCATCTCATAGCTGCTGTCTATAAGTGTCTGTGTTTCATCCTTAACATACTGGTTCATAGCAACCTCTATCGGAGTTGGTGCCTTACTTAACTTACGTCCCATAAAATGGTCATAGAATACGGCTATTCCTGAAAAAAGTCCAACGGCATACGCTATTTCTATGACATTATAATCCGCATAATTATCTGCCCCTGACATCTTGTATATCTGCTCAAATATCTCCGTTGTACTTACATCATTATTGTAAGCCATAATTGCATATGCACTTCCTATGAATATTATTATGCATACGATTATGGTAAGAAGCACATTTGCCCACGCTGGCTGGTTATTCTTTCTATACTCTATAACCGCATCGCTCTCACCTATATTATTCACCTCAATGGTGTCATCTATCTGGCCTATGCACGATATAAGCTGCATGACATTGATACACACCCTGTCCTTTTTAACCTTGTAAAAACCTACCACCTTTATGCTTTTAATGCGTGCAAGCAGCTTTTTATCAGCGTATACATCGGCTATATCTGACAGATACACATCCTTCTTGTTAGTCTTTGTAAGCTGCCTTAACTTAAGATACACCGTCTTTGACATATTAATTCCTCCATTCCTGTAAGAATATATGGAGTATTGGCTTAATTATCCATTTTTATACGTGTTACACAAGATTTTTTCTCATCTTTTCCAGTATTTTCTTTTCAAGGCGTGACACCTGCACCTGCGATATTCCAAGTATGTCAGCAACCTGTGTCTGTGTATAATCTTCATAATATCTCATTCTTATAATACTCTGCTCCCTCTCACTAAGAGATGCTATGAGTTCTCTTACAACTATGTTGTCAATAACGCTCTCGCTGTAGTTATCTTTTCCCTCAAGTTTGTCTATAAGGCAGACTTCATTACCATCCTTCTGATAGACTGTCTTGTATATGGACTCTACTGTTTCATTGGCTCCCATAGTAACTATTATATCTTCTAAGGCTATCCCTGTCGCCTCTGATATCTCCTCTAATGTCGGCTCTCTGTTTAGTGAAGCCTTAAGCTTCTCTGCGGCAAGCATACACTTGTAGCTGTTCTCCTTTATGCTTCGGCTGACCTTTATTATACCGTCATCTCTTAAAAACCTTTTTATTTCGCCGGTTATCATAGGAACTGCATATGTTGAAAATCTTACCTCATAGTCCATATTAAAGTTGTCTACAGCCTTTATAAGACCTATGCAGCCTATTTGGAACAAATCTTCTATCTCTACGCCCCTGCCCTTAAATCTCTGGACTATACTCCATATAAGGCCGCTGTTTTCTATAACAAGCTGCTCCCTTGCCTGCTTATCATCATTGTGTGCTTTTATAATCAGCTCTTTGGTATGATCACAAGCATGCACACCCATTCTATATGTTACTATCTCCTATCTTTTTCTTCATAATAACAGTCGTTCCCTTCTGTTTCCTTGAATGAACTTCAAGCTCGTCCATAAATGCCTCCATAAATGAAAATCCCATGCCGGAACGCTCAAGCTCAGGTTTAGTTGTAAACAGAGGCTCCATTGCCCTGTGAATATTATCTATTCCCACTCCGTCATCCTTTATCTTTATTGTTACCTCATTATCCTTTAGCGAAAGGTCCATATACACTTTGCCCTCTTCTCCCTCATAACCGTGGACAATACAGTTAGTAACCGCCTCTGACACTGCTGTTTTTATGTCTGATATCTCCTCTAGTGTCGGGTCAAGCTTTGTCACAAAAGCTGCTGCCACAACTCTTGCAAAGCTCTCATTCTCCGACTTCGCATCAAATATTACCTCTACATTATTCTCAAGCATCCTATACATCCCTCCTGTTTTCCTTTTTAACCGCATCATAAAGATTATCATATATGTATACAATCTTGTGAAGTCCAGATATAAGAAGTATCCTCTTGATGCTCTCATTGGCACCAACAACGGATATATCCCCGTTATCCCTTATCTTCTTATATCTTCCCATAATAAGTCCTATTCCGGCACTATCCATAAAACCGACCTTGGAAAAGTCTATTATAACCCTGTTTACGCCTCTCTCATCGATTATCTCATCGATGACCTCCCTCATCTCGTCTGCAAGATGATGGTCTAACTCTGCATTAAGGCTTATAATAAGATTTCTTCTGCTGACCATATATATGTAGTCTGTTCTGTTCATTTCCTCTGACAACTCATTATCTTTACCAAGCAGCATATTATCATCCATAGCTTTCACATCCTCCTATCCCTCTTTTCATTATTTCAATGTAATTCACTGTGCTATACACTTTAATAATTGTGTATACAGTTCATCACAAATGTATGAAAAAGCCCCCTTACGCATATCCACGTAAGGGGGTTGTCTTTAGTCCGTTAATTAATGTGATGACACATATTCGTCAGCTTCTCTGTAATATCCACTTGTCTTAAAGTCATTAACAATGTACTCATAGTACTTCTTTGCATTATCAGTCTGTGATAAGGCAACATAACACTTAGCAGCATAATATGCAGCATTGACATTAGTTGAATCACACTTGAATGCCTTAGCATAATCCTCCGCAGCCGTCTCATAATCTGACTTTGAATACTCTGACTGTGCTTTGCTGTAAAACTCAGAAGCGGCCGATGCAAATGTTGCACCTGATATAGTATTGTAAAGTGACTTCGCTGAGTCTGATGGAAGCTCACTTACATCTATATCCACTATCTTCTCTGCTGCCGCAGTACGGTTGTTAGCTATATATTCATTAGCAGCTTCTATTACTGATATAAGAAGCTTGTTACCGCCTTCTGTACCATTAACCTTGCCAAGCTGTTCTTCAAGTGCCTCTTTATCAGCCTTGACTGACTTAAGCTCACTTTCAAGACTGTTAAGCTCTACATTGCCTGATGAAAGCTTTTCACTGTAATCTGCAAGACTTCTGTTATATTCTTCTGTCATGCCTTTGTATCTTGATGGCATAACAAGGAACCATATAAGTGCCGCACCTATGACTATACCCACAAGTACATTTATTATAGTGATAGCACCGTTACTTGGCTCTTTATAAGATGACCTTGGAAGTATGACATCATTGCCGTTAAGTGGCTTACTGTCCTCCTCCTTCACTTTCTTCTTAGGAAGGAAGCTTCCGCCTGTATCATTATCCTTTGCTGCCTGTGCCTGGCTTATCTGTTCAAGATACTTTAAAGCAAGCGTATTATTCTTATCTATCTTGAGTACTCCGTTAAGAAGCTTCTTTGCCCTTGTATATTCGCTGTCCTTTATATAGATAAGTGCAAGAAGTAAATGTGCCTTAATAAAATGTGGGTTAGACACAACTATCTTCTTGAGCTGGATAACTGCCATATCATAATTCTTATCCTTTGCATAATTCAAAGATAAGTTATACTTCTTAATAGCATTGGTAACAGCTTCAAACTTGTTCTGGTTCGACTGTATCTTTTTGATATAACTGTCAGCAACATTATCCTCTGGTGCAAAATTCTTACTCATAACCCACTGTGAAAGCGCTTCTACCACTTCGCCCATCTCACAGTATATAAGTCCTAAAAGATTTCTTGCATTGATATTGTACTTATTTATCATAAGGCTGACCTTTAAAGTTTCTATTGCACCTGAAAGGTCTCTTAATCTGGCTTTCTCTAATGCCTTGTTGTAATATACATCAGATGCCATAGCTGTCTTTTTATATATAGAAACGTCCGTCTGGCACTTTGGACATATGTCATTAGCTGACAGAACGCTGCCGCATTTGTAACATCTCATAATTATCTTTCACTCTTTCCATCAATAATCTTAGTTATAAGCTCTGTTATATCTGGGACATCATTGTTATATATAGCATCCTCTGCATCCTCAACCTCAAGACTAGGCTGGAACTTCTTAATCTCTTCATCAAAATCCAACATAATAATTCTCCTATCTATCAAACAAATGTATCTTTCAATAATATGATGTCAGGGTTTAAAGGTATTGCCCATGACTAATGTACCCGGATTGCTATATTGCTGCTCAATTCGCACAATCCTCCAACACCGCCTTAATGTCCGCAACAAGATAAAGGGAACCCACGCCAAACACCATATCTTCGTTCTTCAGTGCATATAGCGCAGCTTTCGCACTGTCATACACTTCAATCCCAATATCCGTATGTCTTTTAAAGGCTTCCTTTATATACTGCCTGTCAAGCTGCCTTTTTCCTCCGGTAACAGTAACTGCTATCCTGTCAAATGCCCTGCACGCACTTAAGACTTCTATCATCTCCTCAAAGTTCTTATCACTCACCACTGAGAAAAGAAGTGCTGCTTTCTTGTCAGAATGTGCATACATGGCATCAACTGTTTCTGCAAACTTTCTTATCCCGTGAGGATTATGCGCTCCATCAACATATATGTTATCAGTTACCTTTTCCATACGCCCCTGCCACTTATTTGCCGCAAGTGCTTTCTTTATGTTTTCATCACTCATAGCTATTCCATATGTACTTTTAAGCACAGCACATACTGTCAGTGCCAGAGCTGCATTCTCTGCCTGATATACAGCAGGTGTTGCCAGATGAAAACAATCACTATTATAATACTCATTATCCATTAAAAAATCAATACAGCCATTTAAGTTTTTAATGATTGTATACTGTGTTTTATTCACTCCACAGGAAAAGCTGTTATGCTGGCTGGCACATTTTTTAATAACCTCTGTGACTGAACTTTCATTGTCTGTATAGACTACAGGTACCCCCTCTTTTATAATTCCAGCCTTTTCGCCGGCTATCTTTTCAAGCGTATCGCCCAGAATAGCCGTATGTTCAAGACCTATCGCTGTTATTGCACAGCAGACTGGATGCTCTATGGCATTGGTTGCATCAAGTTTTCCACCAAGTCCTGTTTCTAAGACAACATAGTCCACTTTCTGCTCTTTGAAATATAACATAGCTATTCCGAAAAAAAAGTCAAAATATGCAAGCTTTACATTATTCGTGCAAACAGCCTCATATACCTGATTAAAATACTCTGTAAATTCTTCTTCTGGTATAAGTTCTCTGTTTATCTGTATACGTTCCCTTATAGTGTTAAGGTGCGGTGAGGTGAAAAGTCCGACCTTGTATCCCTGCTGTCTTAAGCAGCTTTCTATATATGAACAGACTGAACCTTTACCGTTAGTACCTGCTATATGTATTACTTTAAGTGACTTCTCAGGGTTTCCCATTATCTTAAGCAGCTTTCTTCCTCTTTCCACACCTGTTCCCTCATTAAACTGGTCAAGGGAGTCAAGATAGCTGCATATTTCGTTGTAATTCATGATGCGTTACCTGTTATATCCTTTCTTACTCTTTTTCTCTGTTATTCCGTATAAAGATGTTGGGGTAAAAGCCCACAACTACGATACCTAATAATTTTAACCACATAAACCAGAATGTTAAAGACGAATTCTGTGAAACCGCATTTCTTATCCAACCCCCTCAAATACATCTTCGTTACATCTTATAACAAGCGGCTTTTTATCTCCTGTATATACATACAGCCTGTCTTCCTTAAGATATACTCTCCAGTCCCTGCTTTCATGTATTTCTTTTAACATCGCCTCTATTGTGACTATCTGGCTTCTTGTATAATTCATTGCAATATGTAAAAACAGTTTATCGTCAAAGTGGAACTTATAGTAATATGCACTCCACAGCCTTTTTAAGTTATTCATCCTTATATCTGTCTGTGCCTTGTACGCAGCCCTCAGCTCCTGACCTTCCTTTTCCTGCAGCTCTAATCTGTCCTGCGCTATAATGACCTGATTGCTTAATTCATCTTTCTTTCTTCGCTTTTGCTCGCTGTCCTCTAATCCCCTGTCTAACTGACGTTTCACATCATTAACCCGCGCATAATAACTCTTGGTTTCCGCCTCTGTATGTCCACCATTTATGTATTCATCCTTTTTTAGCTCAAGCTCACTGAAATCAAGTGAAATCTTTGTATAATTCTCAGATGCAGCATCGGCACGCTTTTTGGCTTCCTCTAACTGCTTCTTTCTAGCCTCAAGTTCTCTTTCGCACCTTGCCTTTTTCTCATCAAGCCCGCTTACCTGCTTTGCAAGTGCCTGATACTCCTTCTCCTCATCATCTGCCTTAGCTCTGTCACTGTCAGCAACATATGATGGCATAAGCTCATCTGCGGCGTATAAAGGTCTGTTATACTTCTTAACTGCCACACTTATAAGCCTTGCAAGCTGGAATACTGATATTCTATTAAAATGTCTTAATGCCTGATACATCGTCTTTATCTCTATAGTCTTATAATCAAAGGCTTCTATTCCAAAGCAGTCTATAACAAGCTTTAACTGCATAGGTGTCTTCTGCTTTCTTAAGCACTTAAGAACACCCATTCCATTAAATACAGCAGGCATAAGCTCCTTGTGGACTATTCTTTTGGTTTCTATATCCGCCATCCCTATAGCCTTATCCATAATTGGCGACCACTCCTTAAGCTGGTCCGGTGTCATATTCTTAAGGCTCTGCATAAGATTATCCATAAATGTATCATTATACTTATCAGCTATAATGCGCATTTTATGTGCCGGTGCCATATACTGGTTAACCGTATAGCCGCTTCCGGCAGTATCCACAACAAGTATTGAAAGCTTTTCCCTGCCATCCTGTGTACTTATATCTATCTGCTGTGATAATGACACTAATTCCATAAGCTTGATATCTAACATCATAAGAAGCTGTTCTCTTTTTACAGCCTTAAGCTCAGTAATCCTGCTATCAACCATATCGGACACCTTTTTATAGTCATAACCGACCTTTAACTTGTCTGTAAACATCTGTGCAAATGAATTGGCAACATCTGCCATTCCCGATAATAATCTTGAACCTGTCTCCTTTGCAGCGCTTGTAAGCGTAACACTGTCAAAAAAAGCAAGCTGAAGTCTTATATCATCATCCGGTAACTGGTTAATAAGAGTGAATATATCTGTCATAAAAGCCTCCTTTCATAATAGGCTTAATTCTAACATTTCATTTTATGTATCATATCTGTTTATTGGCGGGAATTGTTACTTTGAATAAGCTGCCCACGCCTTTCTTACTCTCTACGTGTATCGTTCCACCATGCAGCTGCACAATAGCTCTTGTTATAGTAAGCCCAATACCAGCACCCCCTGTGCTTCTGTTTCTTGATTTATCAGTTCTATAAAATCTTTCAAATATATATTGTATATCATTATCATCTATGCCACAACCATTATCTTCAACTGTAATAACTACATTTTCATTCTCTTGTATAACTGTAATTTGAATATTACCATAATTATCTGTATACTTGACTGCATTGGATATAAGATTATTAAGCACCTGGCTCATCTTATCTTTATCAACACATACATCTATATGTTCTCCTATTATATCACATCGGATATTCTTTTTTGACATTTCGTTTTCAAAAATCAGTTTAACTTCTTTGGCGAGTTCATATATGTCTACATGTCCGATATGTAATATCATATTCTCACCTTCAATCTGCCGAAGCTTTCCAAGTTCGGTAATAATACCTGTTATTCGTTCAAGTTCATTATAACAGCTTGAAAGACGTTCATTAGTTGGTTCAAGGACACCTTCTATTATAGCCTCTATATTAGAAGAAACATTGGCAACCGGGGTTCTTAATTCATGTGCCACATCAGATGTTAATCTTCGTCTTAGCATTTCCTGATTATCAAGACTTTCTGCCATATGATTAACAGCATTTCCAAGCTCTGATAATTCCATTGTACATATATCAGTATTAATTCTGTTATTATAATTCCCCCGTGCTATATCTTTAGCTGCTCTTGTTGCTGCTTTTACTGGAACGGAGATTTTCCCTGCCAGAATTATTCCAGCTATCGCTGCAAACACTATGGATATAATTCCAACAACAGCAAGTCTTCCAGGTACAAGCATATTTATAATACCGGTTTCACTTATAAGTATATATAGCATAATAATTATTACCACTATACTTATCTTTCTTATATAATCATCACTACTTCTGCAATATTCTTCTTCATTACAGGCTTCATATCCTTTTTCTTTAATAACATTTATTATGTCTGTTATTGATACAATATCAGAGTCATACTCAACTTGTGCCTTTTCCTTTTTGTAATCAACCTTTGCATTTATAATTCCATTTGTACTATTTAATGCACTTTCAATTGTATTCTGACACATAATGCATGTCATACCTGATATATGCACACTATCTTTTATTACTTTCATTCTGATATTATTAAACCTCTCCTTATTGATTTTTTATTATAATGCCAGTGACAAAAAGAGCTTTTGCCACCAACTGGCGTATACTTGTTTTATTTAATATGAAGTTTAACAGACAATTTTGTGATTTTTATGTGGAATATACATTTTTCATTTTTTGACATAAAAAATCTGATGCCATCGCACCAGATTTCCAATACAGATTTTACCACGCCTACTGATAAAGAAGCAAAAAAGAGCTGCCAGCCATGCGGCTTAGCAGCTCTGTTTATTATATTTATTAAATTAGTTATGGGGTAATTAGCATACTCCCTGAGCGAGCATTGCATTAACAACCTTCTCGAAACCAGCGATATTAGCACCAGCTACATAGTTGCCTTCCATACCATATCTCTTAGCAGCATCATCGATGTTGTGGTAGATATTAACCATGATGTTCTTAAGCTTAGCATCAACCTCTTCGAATGTCCAGCTAAGTCTTTCACTATTCTGACTCATTTCAAGAGCTGAAGTAGCAACACCACCAGCGTTGGCAGCCTTACCACAGATGAACATTACACCATTGTTCTGGAAGTACTCTGTTGCTTCAAGAGTTGTAGGCATATTAGCACCTTCACAAACAGCCTTAACACCGTTAGCTACTAACTGCTTAGCATCCTCAAGGTCAAGTTCGTTCTGAGTAGCACAAGGAAGAGCGATATCACACTTAACTGACCATACACCATGCTCACCATTCTTCTTTTCATGGTATTCAGCTGACTTTCTTGCAGCAGCATATTCTGTAAGTCTTGCTCTCTTAACTTCCTTAACTTCTCTAAGAAGTTCTACATCGATTCCTTCTGAATCATATATCCAGCCTGTTGAGTCAGAGCATGTAACAACCTTAGCACCAAGCTGCTGTGCCTTCTGGATAGCATATATAGCAACATTACCAGCACCTGAAACAGCGATTGTCTTGCCTTCAAGTGAATCACCGTGGCACTTCATAAGCTCTTCTGTGATGTAAAGAAGACCATATCCTGTAGCTTCTGTTCTTGCAAGTGAACCACCATATGTAAGTCCCTTACCAGTAAGCACGCCTTCAAACATACCTCTGATTCTCTTATACTGACCAAACATATAACCGATTTCTCTTGCACCTGTTCCGATATCACCAGCTGGAACATCGACATCAGCTCCGATGTACTTGCAAAGCTCTGTCATAAAGCTCTGGCAGAATGCCATGATTTCTCTATCTGACTTGCCCTTAGGATCGAAGTCAGAACCACCTTTACCACCACCGATTGGAAGGCTTGTAAGTGAGTTCTTGAAAATCTGTTCAAAACCTAAGAACTTGATAATACCTAAGTTAACTGATGGATGTAATCTTAAACCACCCTTGTAAGGTCCGATAGCGTTGTTGAACTGTACTCTGAAACCTCTGTTAACCTGTACCTGACCCTTATCGTCTACCCAAGGTACACGGAACATTAATACTCTGTCTGGCTCTGTAATTCTTTCAAGAATTGCATTGCTTCTGTAAAGCTCCTCGTTAGCATCAACAACTGGTCTTAATGTGTTAAGAACCTCTGTTACAGCCTGTAAAAATTCTGGCTGATCTGCATTCTTCTTAGAAACTAATTCTAATACTTCATCAACATATCCCATAACCGTATAACTCCTTTTAATTAATATTCGTACGCTTTAGTACGTTACCCAAGTAATATTATATAAAGCTGACTTAATTTTTGCAAGTTTTTTATACCTTTTACATAATAAAATTGAACACATTTGAATATTATTAAGTTTAATTAGGTTTAACTTTAATTTTTGCCAGATTTTTCTTTACATTATTAAGCATTTTAAAACAAATATTGTTGTATTTTGTCTTAATATTTTTAAGCTGCCGTTCTGAGCCTTATCTCAAAATTTCAATGATTTATCATATCCGCCACATCAAATCCGATAAATACACATAGAAATGCAGGTAATTTTATGTATATCTATCAGATTATATATTTTACTCACTTTTTTATATCTATTTTATTTATTTTTTATTCCATATATGGTATATTGTTCTTTGTATGTAATTATTTTTTTACATTTTAGTAACATATTTGTTACATTTAACAAGCAATACAGAAGAACACCTGCATATAGGCAGGATATTGTACTTCACGAATTAAGGAGGTTTTATGTCAGGATTTATTGACAGAGTAAAAGGGGATATGCAGTATCTCTTTAAAAAGGGAACAGACCTTACAGACAGCGAAAAGAAACGCAAGTTAAGAGCCTGGTCAACAGTTGCAGGAATTGCACTGGTCGTAATACAGTTGGTATTTACTGTACTTGCACTATTAAAGTTGTACAAGCTTAACATACTTCCACTAAAGTATGTCATTATAATAGACATTGTTCTTGTTATTATAGCAATATACAACTTTGCTTCACAGTTCACTAAAACGCATATAATAGGTAAAGTACTTGCCGTATTACTATCTGGTGTTTTACTATATACATTTTTATTCACATCAAAGGTTGATGATACACTTAATAAGATAAGTAACGTACAGACAACTACTGATATTGTTGATGTTGTAGTCTTAAAGAATGATAAGGCTTCTTCTATAAAGGATGCCATATCTTATACATTTGGATATAACTCAGCAACTAACGCAGACGATAACAAAGATGCAATAAAGAAGATTAACTTCGATAACACTTCTAATATCAAGACTAAGGAGTATCAGGCATGGCTTGATATGTTTGATACACTTAACAAAGGCACTGATATTCAGGCTGTTATTATTAACGATGATTCTCTTCAGATGTTATATGATGAGAACGAAGAACTTAAGGACTCAATAAAGATTATCGGAACTATTGAGCTTACAAGAAAGATTGAGTTAAGCGCTTCCGATAAAAAGGTAAACGAAGAACCTTTCATCATCTACATATCTGGTAATGATGAAGAAGGTAAGATTAAGTCAACAGGACGTAGTGATGTAAATGTATTATGTGTTGTCAATCCTGTATCAAGACAGGTACTTCTTGTAACTACTCCTAGAGATGCATATGTATACATGGAAAACAATGAACTTGGCTCAAGGGGTATGGATAAGCTTACTCATGCCGGAAACTGGGGTATAGACTACTCTATCGCAACTCTTAACAGACTTTATGAATGTAATATAGACTACAGCGTAAAGGTCAACTTCACAGGATGTGTTGCTGTTGTTGATGCTTTAGGCGGAGTTACTATCAATTCAGATGTTGAATTTGAAAACGGATGGGAAGCAGCTCCTGAAACATATCATTATGTAATTGGTGATAATGAATGTAATGGTGAGCAGGCTCTTGCTTTCTGCCGTGAAAGAAAAGCATTTGCTGACGGTGACTATCAGAGAGGACGTAACCAGTTAGCAGCACTTACAGGTGTTATCAATAAGCTTACTTCACCTGCTATTCTTACAAGATACAGCGCAATACTTGATTCTGTTGGTGATATGATTCTTACAAGTATGCCAACATCTGATATAACTGCTCTTGTAAGAGGACAGTTAGCTGATACAAGAGGATGGAATGTACAATCATTCAGCGTAGGTGCTGAACCAGATTCCCTCCACAGCTTACAGTTAGGCACTAACGCTTCTATGTCTAAGTTATATACAGGCGATGTACAGATAGTTAAGCAGCTCATTGATAAGATTGAAAATGGTGATGTATTTGATGTTGATGAATATTATGAAGCTGAAGTAAAGAATGTACCTAACTATAATTCTTTCTATAAGGTATCAGAAAGCTCATCTTACAGTAATGGAAGTTCTAATAATAATACTACAAAGACTACAGAAGCCGTAAGAGAAAAAACACAGGCTGCAACAAGAGCTACGGCAGCTCCTACAGAAGCTGCTACTGTAACACAGCCTGCTACTGAGGCACCAACACCAGCTCCTACAGAGGCTACAACTCCGGCTACACAGCCAGCTACTGAAAAAACAACTCAAGCTCCTGCACCAACGCCTGCAGAAGCTACATTACCGGCACCTGCTCCAGTACAGGCCAATGCTGCAAAAGAAGCTAATAACTACAGTTCTGTTGAAAAAACGACTCCTTAAACACTCAGATAAATATTAACAGATATTAATAAAATCAGGCTGATTATGATATATAAATAATCACAATCAGCCTGATTTTATATTAATATTACTGCTCTATATACATCCGTGTACCAGTGAATTCACGCTTTACACTTCTATACCTTAATATCATGCTTCGCAGAAAATACAGCTACTTTCCGGCATGTTCTCCGTACTTTCCATAATACTTGCCATAGTACTTACCATAGTACTTGTTATCGTCCATATCAACCTTGTTAAGAATAATGCCTAACAGCTTGCAGTCTGTCTTTTTAATCTGCTCAAGCCCCTTCTGTGCATACTTATAACTCACACTGTTAGATGCCATAACATAGGCTACTCCATCGCACTCCTGCGCTACTATGGCACTGTCAATAACGCTTCCTATAGGTGGTGTATCTATTATTATATAGTCGTAAAGGTCTCTTAATACCTTTATAAGTGTCTTAAACACCTTATTTCCAAGAAGCTCTGTAGGGTTAGGTGGAACCGGCCCTGAGAATACTACATTGAAATTCTCGACATTAGTTGCATACATAACCTCTTCAAACTTATTGATACCAGATAAAAAATGTGTAAGTCCCTTAACTGATGTATTAATCTTGTATCGTCCTACCAACACCGACTTTCTAAGGTCTGCATCTATAAATATAACCTTCTTTCCAGCTTCTGCCAAAGAAACCGCAAGATTAAAGGATACTGTTGACTTTCCTTCACCCGGTGTTGTGCTTGTAAACATAATGACCTTAACGTCCGAACCACATAACTGTATGTTTGTCCTTAAGTTCTTATATGCTTCATTTGCTCTGTAATCAAGCTTTCTTAACCTTTCTATATTAATCGTCTGCATTATATCTCCATTCCTGTTTACTTGCTTTTGCTCTTCTTTTTCTTTGCCTTCTTAGCCTTCTTATTCTTGCCTACTCCGTCATCCATACCTTCTGATATAGGAATAACTGCAAGTGTACTAAGGTTAAAGTACTTCTCTACGTCCTCTGTCGTCTTAACTGTATCATCAAGCATAGACCTTACTATTATAACTGCACATGATAACACTATACCAAGTGCAAGTCCTATGAGCGTCCACTTCTGCACTGTATCTACTGCTGGCTGCTCTGATATTGATCCTTCCTCAATAACATTTACCTGCTCAATCTTCATAATATCGCATATTTTCTCTGATGATACCTCTGCAACTTTATCAGCTATTACTTTAGCCCTCTGTGGGTCATCACTTGTAACTGTAATCTGAAGCACTCGCGTATCCGATGGTGTATCCACAGATATAGTTGAGGCAAGTTCTGAAGCCTTCATATCAAGCTTAAGTTCTTTTATTACCTGATTCATAACAGGTGCGCTTGTAACAAGTATCTGATAATCTTTGGTAAGCTGTGTTGAAAGCTGTACATCAGACAATGTTGTAGCACTGTCATTAGCCCTGTTAAGTACATACAGCTTTGTTTCTGACTCATACTTAGGTGTTATAAGAAACTTTGATATCAGAAACCCTGCAAGACCTACTATAAGTCCCGTTGCAATAATTATTAATATCTTTTCCCACAATATCGACAGAATATGTCCTATGTCGATTTCAACTTCATCATTCTGAACATTATCTTTACCCATTCGTAATTAACTCTCCATATCAAATATATATCTTTTTATTATATCGGCTACTCCCGACTCATCATTAGTAGGGGCTATATAATCTGCATACTTTTTAACTTCCGGATATGCATTACCCATAACCGCAGATAAGCCGGCTATCTTAAGCATAGGTATATCATTCATTCCATCACCGCAGGCTATAAGTTCATCTTCTGTTATGTCAAGCTTACCAAGAAGCTCTCTTAATGAGTTATCCTTTGCAACACCATATGGCACAACCTCAAGGAAGTAATCTTCTGAATAGAAAGCATCTATAATACCCTGATACTTATCAAGCAGTGCCTTCTGCACTGGTACAAGCTTTTCATGCTTTCCAACAACTAAAAACTTTGCAACCGGATAATCCACATAATCTCTTAAGCTTTCTGTCTTTATAACAGATGTTGAATTACAGAACGCCTCTTTTATGACATACTCATCATCATCACTCTCTGCCACTATCTGTCCATCTGAGTATGTGAGTGCATATACATCATTAGCCCTTGCAAGGCTGCATATATCATCTATGCACTGCTTTGGAAGCTCATGGCTTACTATCGTTTCCTTTGTGGAACAGTCTACTATCTGACCGCCGTTATAGGCAAGTATATAACCTCCCTTTTCTTCAAGCTTTAACTCATCTGCTATAGGTGTTATTCCAAAAAGAGGCCTGCCTGAGGCAAGTATAACCTTTATACCCATATCTATTGCCTTGTCGACTGCCTTTATATTCTCTGCTGGTAACTTTTTATTATGGTCTGTAAGTGTCCCATCCAAATCTAATGCTATTGCCTTGTACTTCATACTTTCTCCATATTTTTTATATTCTTTAAAATGTAGTAATATCCTGATAAATATAAATTGGCTCATACAAGCCCTTAACTTAATATTTTAACATATTACCGCAACAAAAACTTTAACATATTAATATGTCAATTACAACTTATCAATTATAAACTATTAATTAATCCTCATCTGAGCAAATGCGCCGGATATGTCAAGCATTCCATACCCCGAAGAAACATTAGGATATTCAACACCATTCTGCCTTTTGGCACCTCTTATAAGATATGACTTTATCTCTGTATTTCCTATCACTTCCCTGTTTTTATCCGTCACGCCCCAGCTTAAAAACAACGCCGCTGCTCCTGCCGTGTGAGCTGCCGCAACACTCGTTCCTGAGCGTCTTGTATAGCCTCTTATGCCGCCAACACCATATACATCAACTCCCGGTGCCACTATATCAGGCTTAACCCTGTTGTCTGCCGTGTAACCTCTGCTGCTGTTTACATCACCGCTGTCCGTGTAGTGGTTATATCCTCCGACAGTTATGACCCTTGTCGCACATCCTGGCTCTGTGAGCGTTGTGTCTGCATCTGACTCTATAAAATATGCCTCTGTATCCGAAAGTGCCTCTGGTGTCATCCACGCATTAAAGTAACCCGGCAGATTGGTAAGGCTGTAAACTGGCACTCTCCACAGACCCTCCGCCGGTCTTTCAAACCTTAGGAATATTATTTCCTGTCCGGCTACGCTCTCAGTTATCTGATAGTCGACATATACCCTTGAATTCTCAAGAAGAAATGCGAATTCGCTGCTCATACCTATCCTTGCCGGTATCCTTGGGATTATTTCCCCTGTTGGTGAGATAATTGATATAGACAGGACATCAAGACTTTTAGCCCATATTTCTGTTGTAAAGCCTTTTCCTCTTTTCTCTACATTTATCTCCATAGTCCTGCTCTCAGGAACAACTCCTGCATAACCGCTGAAATGTGTCCTGCTGACCGCCTCATTGCCTGCCGGCACTACAACACACGTATTAGTGACCTTTGTATAGGCATCAAGCACATCCGCAAGTGGTGTCGCACCTGTCCTTGAGCCCGAACCACTTCCGGCTCCTATATATATTACAAGTGGCTTTTTCTTACTCTGTGCATAATCCTTTAAAAACCTTGCTGCAAGCATTATGTCGCTTTCCTCAAAGCATGTCACATCATCTTTTATATAGAAGAAGTCCTTAAGATACTGCTTGGCATTTTTCAGCTTAACACACACTATATCAGCCTGTGGCGCAACTCCCGTGTAACCATCTGTCACTGACGAAGCTGCTATTCCAGCCATAAATGTGCCATGTCCGTTTGTATCACGGCTCTCCACATAATCATACGGATTGCCGCCGCTATCATATACCTGTAACGCCCTGTTGATATCGTCCGACTCATATACCCTGCCATAACTTACCATATCAGAAGCCGTATACGGCAGTGTCTGGTCCCATATGGCAAGTATTCTTGTAGCCCCTGAACTGTCACGAAAGTTATTCCTAAGGTAGTCTATGCCCGTATCTATTAAACCTATAATAACCCCCTGACCTCTCGCATCAAGATATGGCTGGCTTGTCACCTGCACTGCTCCGGAAACTTCCATGCTTGATATATCAGCTCTTTCATTATTATTTCTATAGGATACATCAGATATTTCCATAAGTCCATATATTTTCGGTATCGTATAATATCCGAGCGAGCTTATATTAAGCTCCCTGTTATCAGGCAGAGCGCTGTGGACTATAATCCACTGGTCATCAACCACCTCAATACATATATCCTGACTATTCTCAAGTATCTCACTTATTATTGGAAGATTGACAACTATATAATCGTATATATCTTCATCTATAATCATATCACTACATTCTGACATAGAAAAATAATGTCCTTAAAGATAATCTTTAAGGACATTATATGCCACATACCAGCTTTTATTACATACCGGGAAGTGCTTCCTGACCGCGCATCATTATAACCGGAACTCCCTTGTTATTGATATAGTCCTCTGTTATTAACACTGAGCCTATATTATCATCCTTAGGGATTTCATACATTATGTCTAACATATATTCTTCTATAATTGAACGAAGGGCTCTTGCACCCGTCTTCTTTTCCATCGCCTTTGCAGCTATGGCACGGAGTGCGCTGTCATCAAACTTAAGGCTTACCTCATCAAGCTCAAGAAGCTTCTGATACTGCTTAAGTATAGCGTTCTTAGGCTCCTTCATAATCTTTACAAGCATATCCTCTGTAAGACCTTCAAGCGCGAATACTATAGGAAGTCTTCCTAGAAACTCTGGTATCATTCCAAACTCTCTTAAGTCCTCTAACTCTACCTTTGATAATATATTCTTATCATTATCATACTTATCCTTAAGGTCTGCATTAAAGCCTATAGATGACTGCTTGTTCAGTCTTGCCTTGATTATATCCTCAAGCTCTGGAAATGCGCCGCCACATATGAACAGTATATTTCTTGTATTAACAGTAACCTGTGGTACCATCGCATTTTTGCTTGTAGCTCCTACCGGAACTTCCACATCGCTTCCCTCAAGAAGCTTAAGCATACCCTGCTGTACTGACTCACCACTGACATCCCTGCTTCTTGTTTCCTTCTTCTTGGCTATCTTATCTATCTCATCGATAAATATGATACCTCTCTCGGCCTTCTCAACGTCATTGTCCGCTGCCGTAAGAAGCTTTGAAACTACGCTTTCTATATCATCACCGATATATCCGGCTTCTGTAAGCGATGTTGCATCTGTTATCGCAAGTGGCACCTGTAAAAGCTTTGCAAGCGTTTTTACAAGATATGTCTTACCACTTCCTGTAGGTCCTATCATAAGCATATTAGACTTTTCTATCTCTATATCATCCATAGTGCCTGTAGCCACTCTCTTATAGTGGTTATACACGGCAACTGACATCACCTTCTTAGCATAATCCTGACCGATGACATACTCATCTAACATATGCTTAATCTCGTGAGGTGCTGGAAGCTTCTTAAGGTCAAGGCTTGCCTCTTTCTTATCATCCTTAGCCTTTTCCTTCTTTTTCTTCACCTTCTGTCTGTCAGGTATATCATTGCCCATCATATTGAAGCCTCCGAACATACCCATATTAGGCATATTAGGAATACCCTTCATAATCTCATTATAATCTATGTCGTTATTGTTTATTGCATCAAATGTTTTCTGCATACAATCAGGACACACATATAATCCGCCGGGCATACTAATCATCTTACCTGCTTTGGACTCAGTTCTTCTGCATATATAACAGATTTTCTCGTAGTCATCACTACGGCTGCTGTCAGAACTGCTGTTGTTAGCTGAATTGTTAGTTACATTACTTACATTATCATCATTACTCATATATTCCTCTATTCTGCAACAGAGGCTTTAATATCAGCTTTTCTTGCCTAATGTTACCTCTGTGCTCTTTAGTACATATTCACTACCTTCAAGATGATAGTAATCAACCTTAACTGTCTCACCTGCTGCATAATACTGGAGAGTTGACTGTAAACCTGACATAGTTGTTATAGTCTGGTCATCAAAGCCTACAATAATATCATAGGCTGAAAGTCCTGCCTTCTCTGCTGCTGAATCAGAAGCAACCGTTCTTATCATAATGCCCTGTGGATATCCATACATAGAAGCATATGTGCTTGTGATATCAATAGCTGCAACACCAAGATAACCTACGTTATCTGATGAAACCTTCTGTCTTGTCTGTCTGTTCATAAGTGAACTTATAAGGTCTTTTACATTAGATACTGGTATTGAATATGCCATACCTTCGACACCATCACTTGATGTCTTTGCAAAGTTGATTGCTATAACTTTACCACTTGAGTTAAGAAGTGCTCCACCACTATTACCTGAGTTAATAGCTGCATCTGTCATTATAAGACCTGTAAATGTTACATTGTTAACTGTTATTGATCTGTCTAAGGCACTTATTATACCTGTTGTAACTGACTGTCCTTCTCCAAGTGCATTACCTATAGCTACCACCTGCTGGCCTACTGTAATTGTATCAGAATCTGCAAGTTCTGCAATAGCTATTTTGCTAAGTGTATCAGAAGATATATCTGATAATGATACTGCAACTACTGCTATATCCTGGTCTGACTTAGAACCCTTGACTGTTGCGCTTACTGACTCATCATCTACAAATACACACTTTAAGTTAGATACATTATCAACAACATGTGCATTAGTTACTATAAGAAGCTCTGTATCATTCTTTCCTACTATGATACCTGTTCCGCTTGTTGAAGCCTCATACTGCTGCTGTCCACCCCAGTTAAATATTGATGAAGAGCTGCTAGTTACTGATGTAGTACCATTGAGGGCAACCATAGCTGGAAGTGCTGCTGAAGCTACTGTTTCAACATTCATTGAACCAGCTGAAAGATTGGCATCACCAAGTGCATTAAGCTGGTCTGTTGTTGTTGTCATATTGCTTGACACTGTTGATATATTATAGCTTCTGTTATCAGAGCTGCCAAGATACTTATTCTCAATCTTGTATGTTGCAAACATAGCTGAACCTGCAACAACGCCGAATATAACTGCTGAAAGAACTATGCTTGCAATTTTCTTAGGGAGTGAACTCTTACCGCCATTAAATGTACCTGTGTTCTTCTTTCCCCTGCCAAATCTCTTATGCTTCTTTTCATTGTCATCCGGCTGTGTGTTATTAACGTTGTTATCACCACCAACATATGAATATCTGTAAGTCGACTGTTCTTCTGACTGGCTGTTATTCATATTATTGTTGTAAGATGTATATCCTGTATTCTGGCTGTATCCTGTATCCTGATTATAACTTCCTGCATTTGAATTATATCCAGCACCCTGATTGTAGCTTCCTGTATTTCCATTATATTCTGTATTCTGATTGCTCGTTGTACCCTGTGAATTATAAGAATTATTATTCCCATAATTGTTATCTTCGTTATTATACATACCCAACACTCCTTTTCGGTTATTATTTATTGAAAAATGCGGTCACATATATTCTTTTCGTATATCAAATATAAAATGAACACATTTCGTTGTTGATACGTTTAGTATATTCACGAAATGTGTTCATATTGTGTTTTACTTGTTAAGAAACTCTGAACTTCTATAAATTATTCAGACTTAATTATTCTCTTCTAACGATTTCTTAAAGCTTGCTGCCACTGCCTTAAGAGCCTCTTCTTCATCACTTCCATCGGCTATAAGTGTTATCTCTTCACCACACTTAACACCAGAGGCTAATATTGATATAACACTCTTTGCATTAGCACTCTTACTCTTATCTTCGCCATACTTAAAAGAAATATTAGCCTGATACTTAACAGCTTCATTGCACATTGCGCCCGCTGGACGAAGATGAATTCCAAGCTGGCTTGTTACCATTATATTTTCACTTACCATAATATCTTCTCCCTATTTATATTAATACTTTAAATATTATATTATATTACTGCTTTGCTGTAGTCTGCTGCGTAGGATTATTATTAGTGTTCGCCGTGTTGTCAGCCTTAGTTGTTGTTTCCTCCTGTTTTGCTGAAACTGTAACATTCACTGAACTACTGCCTGAAACACTGCATCCATCAGGTGCATTTATACTTACCGAAACACTATGTGTTCCAACCGCAAGCCCCGATGCATCGATACTGCAGCTTATATCTGACGAACTGATACTATTTAATAATGTATCCATACCAACTATTATAACATCTATACCTGAACCTTCAAGTACAACATTATACCCAGATGGAATATTATTAACCTTTATATCACCTGATGATATATGAACCGTCTTAGTTGATGCCGAAGCTATCTTTACAGTAACCTGTAATCTTGTGTCTGATACAATCTTAACACCAGATGGCACATAGTCTGATAATCTTACTGTATAGCTTTTATCCTCGCTAAGTCCTTCAACTGATATAACTGATGATGGAACTGTTATACTCTCTATCTTTGCCAGTGCAGCCTGCGTTCCTGCTATTACTGCTGATGTCTGGCTTAGAGTAGTGTCTGTAACTACACAGCCATCAGCAGGTGTACCACTCGTTCCTGCAACAATTGGAACAGTCTTTATTCTTGACATTTCCACTGTAACATCTGCGGTCTTTGATGAAAGCTCCAAATCATCATCAGAAATAACCTCTCCATCCGCATCATACATAATTATATCCGGCCGTGCCGTAACCGTTCCTTCTGCACCTGATATATCAACTGTTACCCCGACTGATGCTACACTTTCAACAAGTGATGTAGGTCCTGTAACCTTGATATATGTTGGTGAAGATGATGTCGATGCAACTGCATATCCTGATGAAGGTGTTCCTGTTGTATTGATATTAACCGCATATGTCTTAGTATCCCTGTTCTCTATGCTTAGCTTAAGCGCCGATGTTCTTGGAATTGCCTCAACCTCATTTAATACCTGTCCATCCTTTACAACCTGAACATATATATCCACATAATCTGTAAATGCAGTAACCTTACTTAAGTCTGCCGTGGCAACTATATCACTTGTTTTAAGGTCTGTAACCACGCTCTTAGGCCCGCTTACTGTAACTGATATCTTACCGCCGTCAACCACCTCAAATGTATAATCCTTCTCAGTAAGACTCTCTGTATTGGTAAGCTGAACTGTTATATTACTAAAAGTATAACTTGTGTTAGGGTCGTATATATTAACAATCACTGTCCATAATATAACCGCAAATACAGCAGATACGATTTTCAGGCTGAGATTATTAAATATCTTCTCTTTCATGCTTCAACCTGCCTCTCCATATCTTAAATGACTTGACATCTATAGTTTTTCTCCTGATATACTCAAGCTTATTCTTAAGTGAATCTGCATCTATATCGTGTATAAGCTCTCCACCAAATGCAACTGATACTTTACCTGTTTCTTCTGATACTATTATTGTAAGGCTGTCTGTCGCTTCACTTATACCAACACCTGCCCTGTGTCTTGTACCAAGTGCCTTGCTTAAGTTTACATTATCTGTAAGAGGAAGATAACAGGTTGCCGCAACTACTCTGTTCCCCCTTACTATAACCGCTCCGTCATGAAGAGGTGTATTATGTTCAAATATATTGATAAGAAGCTGGCTTGTAACTATGCCATCTACAGGAATACCTGTCTTTACATACTCTTCAAGAATAATATCCTGCTCTATGACAATAAGTGCTCCAGTCTTTACAGCACCCATCTTATAACATGCATCAACTATCTCATCCGCAGTCTTTACACTAAATCGTTCATCCTTATTGCTGTTATCACCAAAGTTAAAAAATCTCAACATAAACCGCTTACGTCCAAGCTGTTCAAGTGCCCTTCTTAACTCAGGCTGGAATATGATAACAAGTGCTATGATACCAACACTGATTGTTTTACCTGCAATCCAAAGGATGGTTTTAAGATTAAGGAGATACGCAACAACTGCAAAAAGTGCTACGACTATTATACCCTTTAAAAGTGCCCATGCCTTGGTATTCATAATCCACAATAATATATTATAAAGCACTACCGCTATGATAATAATCTCTATAATATCAGTCCACGTTATCCTTGGTATATACAATCTTGAAAAGTAATTCTGTAACAGATTACCCGTTGTTGTCACGCTCTCACCCCTTTTATAATTTACTTATTATATCTTTTTACTTGTCGAAATATAACATTTCGTCATCTTCCTCTGTCGCAGCTGTAGTAGACTTTGCCTGTCTTACATCGCTTATATCAGAAGCTTTCTTAGTCTTTCTTGCATTAATCTGCTTGACTCTTACATCCTCACCGGCAACATTTATCTTAGGAACAGCCTTTACATAATAATAGTATTCGTCATCTTCGTACTGTACATACTCTGTTCTTCTGAAATCTACCGCGAAGAATAATATATTGCATAAGTAACCAACTAAAGCACCTAATACAACACCTATAACTACAAGCACAATATTAATACCTGTCTTTAAAAACATTTCTCCTATTACTATAAATATAAACTGGAATACACTTCCTGCTGCAATCGCATATCCCCATGCATAATCAACCTTAAGTCTTCTTATGACATATACAATAATAACAGTGAGTGCAAGCGCTGCCATAACAAGTACAAGCTGTTTATTCTTTATAAGATTTTCTATAAGGTATGACACCTGAAGCATACTCTCTGTAAGTGATTTGTTAGATACTGCCGACTCGTATACACTTGCTGTATTGATTATATAATATATGATAACACCAAATGCTACCGGAATAGCAGAGAACACTGACGAACATAAACCTACTGCCACTGGTATAACATAAGGCATCTTTATATAGCACATAACGACTGTAAATATTAAAAGATAACCTGACTTTGGTGTAAATCTGAAGTATAAAAGGTACATAAGAAGTACCACACACAATGCTATAAGTGCAAATTCTACTGATATTGTATATAGATGTGCCAGCATAAATAAAGATAACATAACTATAGTAAAACCGACTGGCAGAAATGCACAAATAACAGATATAAGTACTACGATAACTGGATTATTAAGCTTTTCCATATATCCTATGCTTGCATTGAGCATAAAAAATGAAACAAGTGCCACTATAAACTTCAAAGCTGGAACCAGATATGTATCATACTTATTATAAAACCTTTTAAAATTCTCTTTTAACTCTAATAAAGCTGCCATCACTTCCTCCACAATTATCTTCTTTTCTTCTCACTATTATAGAACCTTTCAAGCTTGTTCAGTCTGGAAAAATATCTTTTAAGCCCTTTTCTTGAATTCTCATACTGAAAATTGTATACAAATCCTGCTATTATAGAAAATACAACAAGCATACCGATATAATAAAACGCAACTGTCTTTCCAAACGCAAGATAATCCATTGAATTAATATTCTCAACAAGTCCTTCAGCATTACATAGTACATACATAATTGCTACGATTGCAAATGCAAATGTTGTTGTAATCAATGTTTTTAATATGCCAAATGCTACATAATCACCCTTGAAGTACTTGGCAGTTCTTAGCATACGCCTTCCCTCATTCTTCTCATATATAGCCATCTTGGTCATCATTTTTACCTTATTCTCATTAAGCAAAACTTTCACCTCATTATAATCTACATAAGTTTTAAATAAATATACCATATTTTATCTTAATTGTATATTACTATTTGAGAATGTCCGCCTCTTGCTGCTGTTACTATACGCACTCTTCTGCCTTCAACTGTAAATGTACGGTCACTTGTGGCTGACAGATAGTTATTCCATACCTGGTCATAGCTTTCTGGAAGAAGCTGTGCTAACACACCCTTTATTCTTGAATCAAAACCACCGCTTCTTTGCTTTATGTATATTATTGCAACATTTGGCTGTGTGATTATCTCACCATAATAAGTATCTCCTTCTGTATATACATACACATTGGAATACTCATGTGTGAAGCCCTGTCCGTCTAATACTTCAGCAATATCACTGCTTGTCTTTCCATTGCTGCTGTTACTGCCTGAGTTATCTGAACCACCATTATCTGTGCTGCCTGAATTACTATTACCTGAGCTGCTGTTGTTTCCACCATCATATGAAGCATTACCAGAATTGCTGTTATTTCCCGAATTACTGTCTGAGATGTTACCTGAACTGCTGTTACTTCCTGAATTACTGCCAGTGCTGTTACCTGAGCTGCCATTACTTCCTGTGCTGCCGTCTGATGTACTGCTGCCAGTACTGCCCGAACCTCCCGAAGCACTTCCATCGTTATATGTACTTCCTGAACCGCTGTTACTTCCACTATCTGCTACACGACTTCCACCTGACGATGATGACTTAGTTATACTTCCATTTCCTGTATACACAGTATAGCCATTCTTAGAACCTGATGTAACACTCTCTATTCCTTCAATAGCCACCGCATCTGATACATCACCGACTGTCGCTGTAAGTGCTGCTGTACCTGTTCCTTTTATCGTAACAAGTCCGCTGTCATCAACTGTCATAATATCCTGATTGCTGCTTGTCCACACAAGTGCTTTATCTGTATCCTCCGGCTCCACTATAGCTGCTGCCATAAATGTAGTTCCAACCGGTACTGCTGTATCATCCATAAGTATCTCAACAGTTGTCTTTTCCTTTTCCTCTGTGCTGTTACTATTCGCTGCTGCATCCTGAGGTCTTAAGTTCTTCTGTGTAAGAGTCATCCCTACTGTATTGTCTTTACTCTTATTTCTGGCCGATATGATATTGCCTGCTATAACCGCTATTATAAGCACCGCCACAATTACACCTGCTATTATAAGCACCTGTGGTCTTATTTTATATTTTTTTTCTTTCATAATTTCTGTTAGTCCTTTTTCTTTTTATTATTTATTGCTTTTAAGTCCGTAGCAATATCCAACACCTCAAACTCCCATATACTCCCACCGCGAAAGCTTTTATTCCTAGTTAGTATAACATATTTTTTTATTAATTGAATTAAATTATGAAAAATAACGGAAAGATAACAAAAAAACGACATTTCCGGCTGGATGATATGTACCTTCTTTACTAGACGAAACCAGTAAGGAGGATACATATCATGACACAGAAATGGCGTTTTTAAATTTATATTATTATTAATTCATTTTCTATACAGACTATAATTTACATTTATAGTCTGCATTTATAACAAACCGTAAATAAGAAATTTTGAAAAATCACACAATTTTGTTCATTATCACAAATTATATTTTCAACACTCTGCCTATCACACTATTAATTATATATATAACAATATATATTGTAACGATTGTCGAGCCAACCGGTGTTGATGCAAATATCGATATTATTATTCCTGCGACTGCACCAAACACAGAAAGAACTGCTGCATATATTATAACTGACTTGAAGCTTTTCATTATGCGCATCGCTGACAACGCCGGAAATACAAGAAGTGCTGTTATGAGCAGTGAACCTACAAGGTTCATCGCAAGCACTATGATAACAGCTGTTATAACCGCTATCATAAGATTATACATACCTGCATTTTTTCCCATAGAACGTGTGAAGTTCTCATCAAATGTTACTGAAAATATTCTGTTATAGAATATTATAAAAAACGCCACGACTATGACCGATGCCACTATACACATAATAACCTCTGAGCTTGTAAGTGTAAGTATGGAAGTCGAACCAAAAAGTGTTGAGCACACATCACCTGACACATTGGATGAAACCGAAAATACATTAAGTATAAGGTATCCGACTGCCATTGAACCTACTGAAAGCATAGCTATAGCCGCATCTCCTTTAAGCCTTGTGTTATTTCCTGTTCTAAGTAAAAGCACAGCGCATACTATGGTAACTGGCATAATAAAAAGATTAACATTGGCAATCTTTAGCACTGTTGCTATTGCAAGTGCGCCGAATGCAACGTGTGAAAGTCCATCACCTATGAATGAAAATCTCTTAAGCACGAGAGTAACACCAAGAAGTGAAGAACATAAGGCGATAAGCACGCCAACTATAAGTGCATATCTTACAAATGGATATGACATATAAAACTGAAATTCCTGTATCAAACCTGACATTACTTATCATCTCCTTTTATCTTACCTAACACATCCGCCTTGTCACTGTTTAAGAATTCTTTCTTAGTTCCATAGAAGCTGTCATCGCTGTCTATATAAAGGATGTGTGTTGCATACGATACCGCATGAAGGTCGTGCGATACCATAATTACTGTTATTCCTTTATCATTAAGCTGCTTCAAAAGCTCATAAAAGTCTGCTGTCACCTTTGGGTCAAGTCCTGTAACCGGCTCGTCTAAAAGGATAACCTTTGAGGTTGCACATAATGCCCTTGCAAGCAGTACTCTCTGCTGTTGTCCACCAGAAAGGTTGCGGTAACACTTTTTCTTAAGCTCCCATATATCAAGTTCTTCCATTTTCTGTCTTGCAAGTTCCTTCTCCCTCTTTCCATAGAAAGGCTTAAAACCGCTTGCCGCAAGTGTTCCTGACAGTACAACCTCCCACACAGTTGCCGGAAAATCTTTCTGTACAACTGTCTGCTGTGGCAGATAACCTATCTCATATGCCTTAAGTCCGTCCGCGTATATAATATCACCTGACACTTTATCTATAAGACCTAATATTGTCTTTATAAGTGTACTCTTACCAGCGCCATTCTCTCCTAACACGCACAGATAGTCACCCTTGCCTATCTTAAAGTTCAGCCCTTCAACCACTGCCTTTCCGTCATATCCCAATGACAGGTTGTTACACTCAATATATGACATATGTGTCACCCCGCTTTCCTGTATTTTTATATTTTTATGCTTATTATTTTATGTTCAAGTATAGTTTCATTACACATTATTTAATTTCAATAAATCACGCAAATATGTCTTTCTGAAACTGACATATTTGTGCAATATTTTGAATTTACTCATTTAATATAGTACACTTTATCCAAGTAATTTAAAGCGATTATGCAAGTGCCTGCTTTAACACCGTGAGATTTTTAACCATCACATTTATATAGTTATAATCATCTGACTCTGTTGTTTTAGCGGACTGCATTGAATCAAGTACTAATATCTCCTGATTTTTATCCTTTGTGTTGTCTTTTATTGTATTTGCAATCTTTTCATCCGAGCCATCTATAGCAAGTATTACCTTAGTTCCTATTTCGTCAACCTTTCCGGCAAGAAATGTTACTGTCTTAAAGCTGGCTTCTGTTTCTGCGCTGCATCCTGCAAATGCGGCATAATAGTCAAGATTATAATCATCCACAAGATATCTGAATGGGAACCTGTCGCCAAATACTACTGTATCAAGTCTTGATGAACTGATAACTGTTTCATATTCTTTATCAAGGTCTGAGAGCTGCTTTATATATGCATCTGCATTGCTCTGGTATTCATCTGCATTTTCACTATCAAGTTCTTTTATTACATTGGCAAGCTGCTGTGTAAGAACCTTTGCATTCTTAAGTGACAGCCAGATATGTTCGTCATACTCTGTATCTTCATCTGATGCATCACTATGTTCACTGTCATCATCATCTGTGTGGCTGTGACCATGTTCATCGCTCTGCATGCCCTCGACAACCTCTTCCTCCTTGGCCCTGTCACCAAGAAGCTCCATCATATTAACCTTTTTCATATTCTTGTTAGCTGTTTCTCTTACTGCATCCAGCACCCACGCATCTGATGAGCCGCCGACATACACAAACATATCCGCTGACGATATTTTAGCCATATCCTTAGCAGATGGCTGATAACTGTGAAGGTCAACACCGCCGTCTATAAGCAGCGTAAGATTGAACTTTTCTGAGTCTTCCCCGATAATATTCTGTATCCAGTTATACTGCGGATATGTTGTACATACTATATTAAGCTTTCCATTATTTACTGCCTCACCTGAACCCGAACATCCTGTAAATGCTAAAAGTCCAACCCCTAAAAATGCACATAAAAACAATGTCTTAAGCTTTATTTTTATATTTGATAATCTTTTCATATGGTTTTATATTTTCCCTTCTTTGTTATTTTTCTTTCTTTTTACAGTCGGCACATAGTCCACAGAGTGTCGAACCATTACACTCAAGTGTAAAGCCATACTGCTTCATAAGAAGCTCCCTTATATCATTCATAAAATCACAGTCGAGGTGCATAACTTTACCACATTTTCTGCACTGCATATGAAGATGTTCATCACAATTATGATGTTCGTCTGATATTCTGTAATAATAATTGCCACTGTTCGCCGTCTTAAAACGCACAAGAATATTGTGCTCTATCATTCTGTCAAGCGTTCTGTACACTGTCGACTGGTTCACATCTATGTTGTTACTTTCAAGATAGTGATATACATCAGCCGCACTAAAGCTCTTCTGGTTCTGCAGCTTAAGATACTGCTGTATCTCCTGGGTTACCTTTGTTTTATAACTTTTTTGCATGACATGTCCTTTCATAAAAGACTTACTACAACAAATTTGCAGCTTTGATTCAATTTGCAAATCGTTTGCATTTTGCATATTATCATTATTGGGGTGGTGTGTCAACTTATTTTTTATATTATAATAAAAATAGGTGCAAAGAATTTCATTTACAAAATTCTCTGCACCTTAAAATATCCTTAAATCAAATTATGCCATATTTACTGAAGCTCTCTATACTTAACACCCTCATCTAATGATAAATACTTTATACCAAACCTTTCTCCCAGACATTACTGTTTTCTCCCAATTATAATATATTTGGGGAGAAAAACAAAAAATTGGGAGTAATAATATTATATTCAATCCAGTAACTTTCCCGCTTCATATGAACACTTCTTATCTGGTGTGTTGGATGTTTAAATCTAGCATACTCCCAAAATACTGCCCTGCTTATGTTACCATTAAGAAAATTAATATTCGCTGCTCCCTACGCCACATAATCAACATTATTCCCAGCAATATCCGCATAATCCGCCTTTTTCTGGTTCTGTCCGTACTGTGTTGCCGGATACTTTATCGCAGTATTGGTAACGCCGCCCGATACATATGACCTGCCACATTCCGGACACACAGCTGTCTTAACTGTAACTGTGGCATTGATAACTTCACCATCCTTAGAAGAAGCTTTCCTGTATGCATTTAAAACATGCTCCTGCTCATGTGCCATAACCTTAGAAGCTGCTCCTGACGGGTCTATATGTGTTGCCCCCTTATAAGACACATTAGCTTCATCCGAACCATCTTTATACTTCCTGTTCTTGCAGGTTTCACATTCCATCTGTCCTGACCTTTTCATAGCCTTTATCTGGGCTTCACTTAAGTCTGAATTATAACTGCTCTCTATTCTCATAATGTTACCTCCATTTTTTACTGTCTGTATTCTTTATCTTCCAACCTTCTTAATGACCGCCACAAACGCATCCACTATAAATATAGCAAGTGCTATAGCCCCTGCCGCACCTATAGTAAACACAAGGCTTGAAAGCGCCTGCTGTGTATCGGCTGTGAAAAGATAATATACCGTTTCATACATTCCTGCTCCCGGCACTATCGTAAGTATTGCCGGTATAAGTGTGGTCGTGACCGGCGTTTTCATAATTCTTGCAAGAATGTGTGATATAATCGCAAGCACAAGTCCTGACATAAATGTTGCCATAAGCATTGATGTATACTTTTCTGTATACAGATATATAGCCCAGCCTGCCATACCAAGTATTCCATTAACAACAAGACACCTTTTCGGTGCCTCTATCAACACTGAAAAACCTATTATTGCACAAAAGGCAAATATACTCTGCAATAACATAAGCGTCCTCCTTATATGCCATATCCTATTCACGTAATCTTTACTATATCCGCCAGAATCTCATAAAAGCAGCAGTCCCACATATACTCCGAGTGCAATCATCGCCGCCTCAGCAAATGCCTGTAGTATATTGGCATTACCCGATGTATAGTCGCCATGAAGCGTATCCCTTATCGCATTCGTTATCGCAGCACCCGGCACTAACACCATAATCGCACCTATGATAATCCTGTCGATATGCATACCTACTCCTATGTGCACCATCACCGATGCCATAACTGATATCACAACCGAAGCCGTCAGGTCTTTTATAAGCGAATTAAGCCCTATCTTCTTGCCCGCATGAAGCCACGCCGCAAGAAATATGCCGACTATCGCAGTAGCTAACATATCATATCCGTTGCCGCCATACATACCTGCAAATGAGGCAACAACGAATATTGTACATATGTCTTTAAGCCACCACGGATACTGTGTCTTATCAAGGTGCTTTAACTGTGAAAATGCTTCCTCTAACGATATAACTCTTTTATAGAACTTTCTTGATATATCATTAACCTGAGCAACTACATTAAGATTGGTTGCACCTCTGTTTACACGCCTTATAACAGTGAGCGCATCTATTGACGGGTCATCAAGCGATATCATAATACCTGTTGACACAACAAATGCTTCACTTGTCTTAAGTCCTGAAGTCTTTAACATATAGTCGATAGTTTCCTCTACCCTGTATATCTCAGCTCCATTTTCAAGCATAAGAGTTCCTGCAAGCGCGGCTGTGTCTATAAGCAGCTTGTAGTCCATAGAAGCCTGCTTCTTTATGGAGGTCTGTCCTGCTGATATATTATTTTCTGATACCTGCTGTTCCATAGTACACCTCATTTCTGCGCACATTTTTTCGCGCACAACGGATTTGTATCAAATATTCGCAGACACAAATCCCGCGTTTTAAATATCTCTTTTTACACTCCCCGCCTCCTGCAAATTAAATATTAAGATAAAAATATTACTAAAATATATACTTCTTCAATTCACAGTTTTTTATACCAAATGCCGAGAATTCCTCATTAGTCATATTGTTAAAGTATGACTGCACCACCCTTGATATGCCGTTATGAGCGACAAGAAGATACACCTTATCTTCACTGTCATTTTTTATATCATCAATGAGATTATATATTCTCTGGCACAGATGAAGCATAGTTTCTCCACCGTCAAAGTCATCCACAAAATTCATCTTTGCCTTTGCAAATTCTTTGCCATCCCTTGCTGTTGACTCATACTTTCCAAAGTTCTGCTCCTTTAAGCGTAACTCCTCCCTGCAGGGTATTCCAGTAACCTCTGATATATACTTCGCCGTATCTGCCGCCCTTATAAGTGGAGAATAAAGAATTTCATCTATATGGATATTCTCCTCATTTATCCTTTTTCCAAGTTCGCGCGCCTGATTACGTCCAAGCTCTGTAAGTGCAATATCCGTTGCACCACATATTTTATTCTTGACATTCCATATCGTCTGTCCGTGTCTTGTAAAATAAAAATAACTACTCATAATTCATAACCTCAACCTTACACATATCGCTAAGAAGCTCATCTGTCATATTGTATACAGCATCAATGATATAATTTCTGTACGATGCATTGCCGTCAAGACTGCCCATTCTTTTATATGCTGTTTCACCGCTTATGCCCATAACACTTACCGCTGCAGCTGCATATTCAGCTATTATTTTAGTGTCTGGTGAAGAGATACCTGAAGCTGAATTTACATTGGCAGCCTTATAACCTGCTGCCACATATGCCGCCGTGAGCGCCGATAACTGGCAGCCTGCGCCCGTCACCCTGCTCATCATAGGATGTCCGTTTCTTATACAATATACAACACTTCCATCTGTAACTATATCTATTGCACCTGTTATACACACTACCATACCTGTCTTATGTGCAAATACTCTTGCAAACTGCACCGCCTCCGGCAGATTATCTTCACTTACCCTGTCTATATCATTTGCTTCAACACCCTTTGAAGCATAGTGAAATGCACTGTCCTCACTTGCAAATGCAGCTGAAAGTGCCTTAATCTCTGATATATTGCCACGTATTACAGTTATATCCAGCTCTTTTATAAGCCTTAAGGCGCTGTCTGTACGGAACTTTGATGCACCCGCACCGACAGGGTCAAGTATGACCGGATGATTAAGGCTGACCGCCTTCTTACCGGCAGCAAGCATAGCTTCAAGCTTGCTTTCAATAAGCATACCTATATTGATATTAAGTCCGTCACACAGTGACGTTATCTCCTCCACCTCACACACATCCTCTGCCATAATAGCCGCACCGCCGCTCGCAAGCAGTATATTGGCACAGTCATTCATACTGACATAATTCGTTATGCTGTGAATAAGTGGCTTTGTTTTATGCACATTTGCAATAATATTATCAAACATTTTCCCACACCTTACTATTCTATACTCTGCTGCATCTTAGAAAGTATTCCCGAACGCTTGAGGCTTAACACTATCACTCCCGATATAACTGCCCCTGCAAATGTTGATACAAAAAATGGAAATACATATACATAAAATGCAAGATTAGCCGCATTTTTTCCCATAAGGAATATTGCTACCGGATATGCGCACAGACCGCCAAGTATGGAGGTTCCTGCGACTTCGCCGACCATCGTTGCTAATATATTGTGAAACTTCTTGTATACAAGACCGCATATAAATGCACCGAACATACTTCCCGGAAACGCCATAAGACTTCCCATTCCCAGAAGATTTCTTATAAGTGATGCAACAAATGCAGTCATAACTCCGTAACCTGGCCCTAAAAGCACAGCACAGAATATATTCACCATATGCTGCACCGGAGCACATTTACTTCCAAACACCGGGAATGAAAAAAGACTTCCCACAACTGCAGCTGCGCACAGTATTCCTGCTATTGATAACTTTTTGATATTAACTGACTTCATATTTAAAACCTCCCTCGCCGCCTCATAATTCCACTGGCGGCACTGCTAGTAGTATACCATATTCTGCAATTGTGTGATATAGTATCTACCATATTAATCATAGAGTTTATACTCGGAAATGAGGATTAGTGTGAAAAGAAATTTTCACACTCGAGATTTGTGTCTGCGCGCACTTGACACAAACTCGTTATGCGCAAAAAACGTGCGCAGAAATGAGGATTATTATGAAAACTTATGAACGATTACTTAACTATGTCGTTATAAAAACTCCCAGTGATGAGGAAAGTATGACAACTCCGTCCTCTGCCTGCCAGTTTGACCTTGCCGTAAAGCTCAAGGAAGAGATGATACAGCTTGGTTTATCCGATGTTGTATTAGATGACAAATGTTATCTGTACGGAAAGCTTCCTGCAACCGCCGGCTATGAAAATGTGCCTGCCATCGGCTTTATCGCACATATGGATACTGTGTCCGACTTTTCTTCTGGCACTATAACGCCTGTTATAACAAAGAATTATGATGGCGGCGAACTTAAGCTAGGAAATAGCGGACTCACTCTTAGTCCTAAGGACTTTCCACATCTTGAGAGCTTAAAGGGAAGAACTCTTATAACCTCAGACGGAACAACCATACTTGGTGCTGACGACAAAGCCGGCATTGCCGAAATTCTTACAATGGTTGAATATATTATCTTAGAAAATGTAGAACACGGTCCTTTGTGCATAGCATTTACGCCTGATGAAGAGATAGGAATGGGCGCAGAACACTTCAATCTGTCACAGTTTGGCGCCGACTATGCATACACTGTTGACGGTGATACAGAAGGCGAGATACAGTATGAGAACTTCAACGCTGCAAAAGCTGAGTTCACTATCAAAGGCTTTAACGTACATCCCGGTTCTGCAAAGGACACCATGATTAACGCAAGCCTTGTCGCCATGGAAATAAACAATGCACTTCCAGCTATGGAAACTCCACGCGACACTGAGGATTACGAGGGCTTCTACCACCTTATAAGCATGTCAGGCGATGTCTCCAAAGCCCACCTTTCATACATCATACGTGACCATGATATAACTGTATTTGAGGCAAGAAAAAAGACATTACAACATATCGAGAAAATAATAAATGAAAAATGGGGTGCTGGCACAGCCACTCTTACAATGACCGACCAGTACTACAATATGGCATCCATTATAAAAGACTGTATGCAGCTTATAGACAAAGCCAAAGAAGCTTGCCTTAAAGCTGGCGTAAAGCCGCTTATACTCCCTATCCGCGGCGGTACAGACGGCTGTCTTCTAAGCTACAAGGGACTCCCATGTCCTAACCTTGGTACCGCCGGCCACGCCTACCATGGTCCTTACGAGCACATAACCGTTGAAGGCATGGATATGGTCGTAAATACCCTGATAGAACTTGTTAAATGCTTTTGCTAATGATATGATGATGCTAAGGGTCGAAAGTTACAAAAAGGCGTTCATGCTTGCATGATAAGACTTTTTGTAATTTGCGACCCGCTAAAACATGAGGAAGGAGCGATTTACGTAGTAAATCTGCGTATTCCGAATGTTTTCAGAATTGCGGGAGCTGCCTTGCAGCGGAGCAATCCGTTGGCATCTTTACTACCGGGTTCACAACTCAAAAATCTATCCATGCTTGCATGATAAAGATTTTGAACTTGAAACCCGCTAAAACATGAACCCGCTAAAACATAAGGAAAGAAAGAGGTATACATATGTACGAATTCACTAATGACTGCCTTATCGGTATCAAAGAAATTGACGATGAACACGCAAGATTATTTAAAATGGTTAATGATGCTATTGCCATGAGCAATGAGCTTGATGATATAACTCCTGTTGCTAACAACCTTATAGCTAACCTTAAGGATTATGCCGCAACACACTTTGCCCACGAAGAGGCTTATATGGAGAGTATCAACGACCCAGAGCTTGCACTCCAGAAAAAGGAGCATGCTGCATTTACTAAAAAAGTGAATGAATTCCAGCTTGATAACTCATCTAAGGAGGCCGCAAAAGCTTCATTTAACGATTGTATTTCTTATCTTGTACGTTGGTTATACCGCCACATCTTAAGCAACGATATGATGATTGGCAAGATGTGTCCTGTATCAACAGAGTCAACAGAGGAAACAGAAAACAGCTTATTTGCATTTACAGATAAATATAAAACAGGAATTGAGCTTGTAGATGATGAACACAGACGTCTTTTTGAAATAATAGACCAGACATATACTCTTATCCATGACGACTTTGCACATGATAAGTATGACCAGATAATGCACTTACTTGAACAGCTTAAGAACTATACAGAATTCCACTTCAATGATGAGGAGGAGCTTATGGAGCGTATCGGATATCCGGACATCAATTCACAGAAGAAAGCTCACTCTGCTTTCATAGAAAAGCTTGTCGATATAGATATCCACGACTTAGATGCCATGGACGACAACCAGCAGCAGTATCTTTTAGACCTTGTCAACTTCCTTGTAACATGGTTATCTAACCATATTCTCGGTGCCGACAAGAAAATTGGCGAATATATGGCAGCAAATAATATAGCTTAATCTATTAATATCAAATTTATAACTTCAAGAATCCAGTGGAAGAATAGCGTTGCTTATGATTCTGGATGCAAGTATTGTAGTAAAACGCATCCAGTTAATTTGAACCATTTTCATAAAACGATACACGGTATCTTTTGCAAAACCATTGACAACATTCCACGTTCCATAGATGTTATCCGCCTGTCCGTTATAACAATCATCACGCATCTTATATTGTATGTCCGTCTGCCACTAACAGACATAACATAAGCGGATGCCTGTAGTGCGGACTGTGTGAGATGCACTTGAAGTTTAACCGTGCTGAGTCTTAGATTCAGCCGGTTAAAGCTTCTGGCATCGAAGACAGTCTGCGCTATAGGCATCCGCTTATGTTATGTCGTCCGTTCGTCCGTACATTTATCCGTATATCAATCAAATATATTCTAAACACCAATATCTACTTTGATGCATTATGCTTCTCAAAAAACTTCTTAGTCTCTGCCACTACAACCCCGCTTAACGCAAACAGCGCAATCATATTAGGCAGTGCCATAAGTCCGTTAAATATATCAGCTATTGTCCATACTGCACTTACAGTCATATATGGTCCGATAAATACGGCGAAAATGTATATCCAGCGGAATATCTTAACGTGCTTCATATTACCGCCGCTTAAGTATTCAAGACATCTTTCGCTGTAGTAATCCCATCCAAGAATAGTTGTAAACGCAAAGAATACAAGACACAGCATAAGCACAAAAGATGATACCTGTGCTGGGAATGGAAGTCCGTTCTGGAATGCATATGTAGTAACCTGAACACCCTGAAGTCCTTCTACCTGCCATGCTCCTGTTATAACTATAGAAAGTCCTGTAAGTGTACATATAACTATTGTGTCTATAAATGTACCTGTCATACTTACAAGTCCCTGACGTACAGGTTCCTTTGTCTGTGCTGCTGCCGCTGCTATAGGCGCACTACCAAGTCCTGCCTCATTAGAGAAGATACCTCTCGCAACACCCTTCTGCATGGCTACAAGCATACTTCCGACAAGACCACCAGTTACAGCCTTAGGTGAGAAAGCTGCCTCAACTATAATCTTAAATGCTGCTGGAACCTTTGTTATGTTAGTTATAACAAGAACTCCAACAAACAACACATATAATACAGCCATAAATGGTACAATAACCTGACTCACACTTGCTATTCTCTTAACTCCACCTATAAGAACAAGAGCTACACATACTGCAAGCACAAGAGAAGCTATAACAACTGACCATGAATATTCTCCAAGAAATGGTATATTTACGCAGTGTGAGTTATCTGCATCAAAGAAGCCGTTAATAGCACTTGATATACCATTAACCTGACTGAAGGTTCCTATACCGAACAGACCAACACATACACCAAAGAATGCAAATATCTTGGCAAGCCATTTCCAGCTCTTTCCCATACCAAGCTCTATATAGTAAAAAGGTCCGCCTAAACTGTGTCCATCCTCAGAAACGACACGGTACTTGACTGCCAAAAGTCCCTCGGAGTACTTTGTTGCCATTCCAAAAAATGCTGTGACAACCATCCAGAATAACGCTCCCGGACCACCTGCACATACAGCAGTTGCCACACCAACTATATTACCTGTACCTATAGTGGCACTTAACGCTGTACACAGAGCCGCAAAGCTGGATATTTCACCCTCGCCCTCTTCTTCATTCTTTACCATCCACTTTAATGCAAGTGGGAGCTTTCTTATCTGGAGTAAACCAAGGCGCACGGTAAGAAGAATACCGCCTGCTATGATAAACACCATAAGAGGCACACCCCAGACAAAATCGTCAATCGCTGTAAGAACCTGATTAATTGAATTCCACATATGTCCTAACTACCTTTCCTGCTTTTCATACATCATCTTAATTTATGCGCACACTTTTTTGCGCATAACGGGTTTGTGTCAAGTGTACACAGACACAAGTCCCACATGTGAAAAAATCCATTTTTCACACTATGATATAAGTGCCATAAATATAAATAGTCATTTCTTTCTGCCTAAAGACTTTTTATATAAGACACTATCATAATAAATATGCATAAACAATGAACTTTAATAACACACTCTGCCATTAATCATTGTCTGTACATATCTATGCGACAATTATCCGGTTATATAACTACTGTGGAAATCTGATAACCCATCAAAACATAATGTTTAAGATTATGCCGGTCTGTATATACATATATTAATAAAATATAAAATGTATCACATACAGTCCTGAACATCTGAACTTGTAGAAAACATATAAATAATATATTCAAATAAATAATACAATACACATTACTTAATCTATGCCTTCTCTGTCCTTTTGCCTGAGAGATTGATATATGCATAAGAAACATATATGTTGCACCTTCGGCTTCTGTTTATCCAGAATCTCCAGAGAGTCGATCCATTTACAGTTGCACTGGCACGCCGCCAGCACCTGAGAGTGTTACTCCTTCGGTAGACCTCAGTCACTTTCCTGCAAACTTCATATCGAAATTGTCATAGACTATCATATATCTATTTTCAACATATTTCAACAAAAACTTTAGAAAAATATAAGAAAATTAAAATATTAAGTTAAATGGCATTAAACCATCTGCCAAATTCACTATTAACTTTATCATAAAGAAGCCTCTTATCAGCTTCTGGTAAAAATGCTGCATATGCACTATTCAGCGCAAGCGACTTAAGCTCATTTTCAGTAAATGCAAACTGCTTCTGCAATATCTGATATTCCCTTTTTAAGGTCGTACCTGAAACTGTCATATTGTCAGTGTTTATAGTAACATTTACGCCTCTGTCAATAAAGAGCCTGAGAGGGTAATCCTGAGACTTATCAACTGCGTGTGTCTGCATATTGCTTGAATAACACATTTCAAGATATATGCCCTTTTCACTTAATGTATCCATAAGTGCTTTATCAGATGCACTCCTGATACCGTGTCCTATACGCACTGCCCCAAGCTCTAACGCCTTCCACACACTTTCTGCGCCTGCTGCCTCACCTGCATGTATAGTAAACGGTATGCCCTCACTTGCAGCCTGCCTGAATATATCCGCAAAATCTCCTGTCGGATATGCCGCTTCATCACCCGCAAGGTCTATGGCACACACGCCATTTCCAAGATACTTTAAAGCCATTCTTACTGTTTCTTCATTTTCTTTATGATTAGAATTATTACGCATACAGCATAATATAAGCTGTGCCTTTATATCAAAGTCCGTAGTCCCCCTTTTTAGTCCTTTAACTGCTGCACTTACTGCCTCATCCTGCGTAAGATGTGCCTTAGTGTGAAGCTGTGGTGCAAATCTTATCTCAACGTAACACAGTCCCTGACTGTATACGTCCCTTAACAGCTCATATACAGCATACTCTATACATTCGCCAGTCTGCAATACCTGTAACGGAAGTACAAACTTTTCAAGATATTCGGAAAGATTATTACAGGAAGGTGATACCTTTAACTGCCTGTATAGTTCATCCTTATTCTCACATGGCAGACTTATATTAGACATATCCGCCATATTAAGAATATTATCGGGGTTAAGTGAACCATCAAGATGTAAATGTAAGTCAATCATAACCATCCCTCCTTACATAACTTATAAATGCGTTTTACTCATAAATAACTTCCAAACATTTTAAATAATAATATTCTGCAACAATAATATCTATCATATTCTTATCAAGACCATACTCAGGATACAGCTCACTGAACTTTTCAGCTAATATTCTTGTGTAACCTTTTACTCTATGTACATGCTCTCCACTTTCAAGATTTCTAAACTCAACGATAGTACCAAGCATTTCGATAATATCCTGATTACTCTTTTCAAGCTTTTCTTCCTGTGCCTTAAGTGTTATATAGGCTCTTCTTAACAAGGTCAATATTAAATGGTCTTGCTATAAAGTCATTGACACCTGCTTCATTACCTATGTTATATGCAATAACTGTCATATGATAAATCTATACCCTGCTCAAGACCTTTCCTTATCTGTCTCATAATATCAAAAGGAACTTCCGGCTGTGCATACCTGCTTATATCAACCTTACTGCTAAGTCCAAGCCTTATCTCCTCCATCTGAAATCAGTCATGATCTGTTGTAGCATAATACTCTACAGGAAGCTTTTCCATAAACCCAAGTCTTATCTGCATCATCTGTATTGCAAAATATTCTTTTTTGGCATTCAGCGACACATCCAGCCCATTTAATATGCCTTCTTCTATCTCCTGCCACTGGTCAGCTGTATAATCTGATTCATTCAAATAATTAGTGTCGTTAGCGGTCATATATCACTCCTCGTATTCTTATACATCCAACTCTTTTATAGCATTGACAGTAAGCCCATATGCCGCCTTTACCGCTTCATAAGCCTCCTTGCTTCCATCAATATGTCCATCTCTCAACTTTTCTGTAAGTTCAAAACTTGCTTTATAAAGAGTGTCAAAACCAAGATTAAGACATATTCCCTTCAGAGTATGTACCGCTCTGAAAGCTTCCTCTGCATTATTCTGTGTCATAGCATTTTCAAGATTACTATAACTTGCATCATCAATAAATTTTTTTGCAAACTTTGTAATGATCGCTTCGCTTGGAATTCTTTCCAATACTGCATCATAATCTGAATCCATTTTCTCGTAACATTCTCTTATTGTCATTGTTCATCTCCATTCATAACATTTTATATATATTTATTGTGAATTAATTATTTTATCAAACTTTTTATGTATCTGAATTGTTATATTGTTTTACAATTCACATAATCCTATTGTCTTATCCAATATTGAAACCAATTACCCAATATAAAAATATTCCTTAAATTATTTACCCAACATTGAATAATGTTTTAACTCTTTTTAACTAACATGAAAATATACCTTGAACATATCTAACCAATATTAAAATATGCTTTAATGCCCTGCACCAGCCCGTCTTTTAATGTATCGAGTGTGCTGTCACTGTGGTCTGAACATGAATTGCCAAGTTCAATGTCCACAGATGGTATCGTGCTGTATGAGGTCTGTGTAAGGTCTATAGCCATACTTCCCTGTCCATTAAGCTTTATACCATTATCCTTAAGTCCGCCTATAAGTGCCTCACCAAGCGCATTATGATCCTGCCAGTGCGATGTAACCGGTTCCATACTCTTTAAAGCTTCAGGAACTGCTATATAAAAACATCCTTTATCATAAGATAAACCGTCACTGTCCCAGTGAAGTGCTATATGACAGTCTGCTATATTGTTCGCCATAACTGTCCTTGCGACATTATCAAGCTGCACATCTTCCTCATCCCTTATCATAAGGACATCAAACCCTTCATCAAGCAGTGCATCTCTTAGTATCTCTGCCATACGGAGTGTGACATAACTTTCAGCAACTCCATCATTAAATGTCATACCAGATGACACCGCAACCGCCATAGTTGCTCCCTGTGCTGTAGTTCCGCCTGTTGTCTTGGCTGAACCATCCGGATGGCACAGTGTCTTTACTGTTGTTCCGCCTACCGTACCATGACCTGCATTGACAGCTACAACTATGCCGTTAGGATTAGCGCTGCTTTTATACATAACCGCACTTCCATCCGTTATAACTGCATTATCACCATACTGCCATGAAGCATCAAAATATACTCTCTGCCTGTCACCATATTCCCTGACAGCCTCCTCTATCTGCTCTTCCTTACTTTCAGAATTGTCTGTATCATTATACAATTCATTATCTGAAGCCTGCACATTTTCCTCTGCTTCTTCCAAAGCTTCTGTCTGCATAATGGCAGTGCTGTATTCCTCACTACCAGAATTTGTCTTATAACTATTATCTGTGCCACCTTTACATGCCATCAACGTGACACTGCATAATATAACGCATAAGCACATCACTAAATGTTTTTTCATACCACTTATCCTGTCACTCTGTCTGTTAAACTATCAAATATTCTTTACACTACAATCCTTTTCTGGCGTATACTTTCTGATTGCTACATTACTTTGCAATTTATTATTAATATATAATTATATACATTATATGCCATTATTCGACATTTATCTACCATAATTTTCATGTAAATAACAATAATATTCTATTTTTATAATATTCTATCTGGGAGGCTTTAGGTAAACGCCCCATCCAAGTACCTTGACTTCAAAAAGACCGCTAACCACGGTCTTTTAAAAGTCAAGGTACATGGGGTGGAGCGTTTACAGTATAATAAGTATATCTATTTTAAAAAAGAAGTTAAAAAAGCTGTGTTACTATCATTAACACAGCTTCAATACCAACTATTTACATTGTCATAGTGATATCAACAACACTAAATCATATCACATTACATTGGCGTTCTAACCTCTATTAAGTTACCATCTAAATCATAGAATCTAACCACTTTTTGTCCCCAGCTGTAAGTCATAAGATGGTTAACATATTCAACTTTTGGATATAGTTTTTCTAGCTTCTCAATAAAAGCTTCTATATCATTCTCTTCAAAATACAACACAGTTGAATTATTTTTGTGAATAATATCTTTATTGACATATTCATGCCATATTTTTTCATCCTGCAGCACAAGCCCCTCTGTCATAATTACATTTCCATCACTATCAAGTAATACTTCAAGTCCAAACAAATCATAATAAAATTTTTTGGCTAATTCTATATCATTAACAACAATCAAAATATTTTTCAGT
>OODB01000214.1_pt1 | contig 62863 bp, 47 predicted proteins | sample 1671721 | NCBI WGS metagenome assembly OODB01 (sample SAMN06348185, study PRJEB24527) | human gut metagenome | biome: human gut; feature: ankylosing spondylitis patient; material: feces | host: Homo sapiens | place: China | collected 2015-10
ATCGGCCGCAGAGCGCGGGACTAGGATCTGCATCCCGCGGTGCCTGTGCATTCCCGACCAACGTAGTCCCCGAACAGCGGACTGAGGCTAGTCAACTAGAGGCTTTCACAAGCCTCGGCCTTTAGGCCGAGGTAGTCGACGGAACACCTCTTTTTAGTGATTAGTCGATTTTAGGCTTCATTACAAATCTTCGAAGGCTCATCCGCTATGAATAAGTACACTTGAGCGCTTGAACGATTTTTGAGCAAACTAACGCAAAAGCTTACATTTAGTGCCTCAGCTTGAGTGAAAACCGTCTAAATATCGAGATATGCCTGTAGGATTGTCAAAAAGTTGTTCGCTAACGTCTAAATGAGCGAAAATGCTCATGACGCAAACAAATATAAGGATTATCGGAAATGGGAGAAAAGGCCCCTGAAATTTCTTCTCTGTCTTTTGAAGAAGCTCTTAAGGAACTGGAAGCCTTGTCGCAGCGCCTGTCTCAAGGCGGTCTGCCTCTGGAAGAATCTGTTGAAGCTTATGCTCGCGGCTCTGAACTGCGCAAACACTGCAATGACTTGTTAAAACGCGCAGAAGACAGAGTACGTGAACTGGATCAAAAGTTCGGCAATCAGCAGGATGATGACGAACCTGAAGAAACCCCGGTAAGCCGCCGTTCCCGTCGAAATGACGACGATATCCCTTTCTAAGAAGTTATGACTGTTGCTTTTAAAGATTGGGTAAAGGCTTGCCAGCAGAGGGTTGAAAAAGCAGCTGAAAATAATCTTCCTCAGGAAGCTCTTATTCCCCAAAAACTCCATTCGGCTATGCGCTACTCCGTCATCGGAGGCGGTAAGCGCGTGCGTCCGCTGCTTGTTTATGCCGTCGGACAAATATATGATGCCGATCCCGAAAACCTGGACCTTACGGCCTTAGCTGTTGAATGCGTCCATTCTTATTCCTTGATTCACGATGATCTGCCGTGCATGGATAACGACATACTGCGCCACGGTAAGCCCACTACTCATACGGCTTTTGGTGAAGCAGTGGCCATGCTTGCAGGCGATGCACTCCAGCCGGAAGCCTTTCTGTTCTTAGTCAGAACGAAGCTGCCTGCTGAGCAGAGAATTAAGCTCGTCGAGCTTTTGGCCTACGCATCTTCCACGCGAGGCATGTGTGGAGGGCAAGCGATTGACCTGAGCGTCGTCGGCAATCAGAAGATGACGATTGAAGAGCTGCGCCTAATGCACTCGATGAAAACGGGGGCGCTCCTTAAGGCCTCAGTACTTCTGGGTGCGTTTGCCGGAAAAAAGACTCCTTCACAGCACGATCTTTCGCAGCTTGAGGTTTATGGAAATGCTATCGGTTTGGCTTTCCAAATCGTCGATGACATTTTGGATGTCGTCGGCGATACGGCTGAGCTTGGTAAAACAGCCGGTAAGGATGCTTTAGGAGATAAACCGACTTACGTCAGCCTGCTTGGCCTGGAAAAAGCCAAAGAACTTGCTGAAGAACAATATTTAATTGCCGCCAAAGCCGTTGAAGGGCTCAGCGAAGATTTGGACGGCAAAGAACGTTTAATCGAAATCGCTGATTTCATCATCAAAAGGACTCACTAAGAAGTAAGCAGCGATGACTACCATTCTCGAAACTATTAATTCTCCGGCCGATTTAAAGAAATTGTCGATGCCGGAGTTAAAACAGCTTGCAAACGAACTTCGTACTTTCATTATCGATAACGTTTCCAAGACAGGCGGCCACCTTTCGTCTTCTCTGGGAACCGTCGAGCTGGCTATCGCTATTCACTACGTGTTTGATACGCCGGAAGATCGGTTAGTTTGGGACGTCGGCCATCAGGCTTATGCGCATAAGATTCTGACGGGGCGTCGGGACCGCATGTCGACGCTTCGCCAGTACAAAGGCTTGTCCGGCTTCCCGAAGCGTTCGGAAAGTCCGTATGACTGTTTCGGAACGGGTCATTCTTCCACTTCTATTTCCGCGATTTTAGGCATGGCCGTCGCGGCAAAGACCTTGGGAAAGAAGGGTAGAAGCCACATTGCTGTCATCGGCGACGGTGCAATGACCGCGGGTATGGTGTTTGAGGCCTTGAACTGCGCGGGCGACATGAAGGATCTCCGCCTGCTGGTGATCCTCAACGACAATGACTGTTCTATTTCTCCGCCGGTCGGGGCTCTAAAGAATCACTTTACGCAGCTGATGAGCGGACAGTTTTACGCTCAGGCCCGAGACATCGGCAAAGCGATTGTGCGTCCGTTTCCGAAACTATTCGATCTAACGAAGCGTGCTGAAGAGTACAGCAAGGGTATGGTGGCACCTCACTCCACGCTGTTTGAAGAATTCGGAATGAACTATCACGGTCCGATTGACGGTCATGACTTAGAAGTGCTGATTCCGGTGCTTCAGAACATGAAACAGCTCAACGGGCCGCTGGTACTTCACGTTGTGACGCAAAAGGGTCATGGTTATGCTCCGGCTGTCGACAATCCGACTAAGTATCACGGAATTTCTCCGTTTGATTCAAGCAAGGGAATCGTTCCTTCTCCGCATGCCAAGACCTACACTGAGGTATTCAGTGACTGGCTCGTGGATATTGCGCGCAAGGATCCGGGTGTGATTGCGATCACGCCAGCGATGAAAGAAGGCTCCGGATTGGTGGCTTTTGCCAAAGAGTTTCCGAACCGTTTCTTTGATGTTGCGATTGCCGAACAGCATGCCGCTACTTTTGCAGCCGGTCTTGCAGCGGAAGGCTTAAAACCCGTCTGTACTTTCTATTCAACTTTTTCTCAGAGAGCTTTTGACCAAATCGTCCACGACGTGGCTATTCAGGATCTTTCGGTTCTGTTCCCGCTGGATCGCGGTGGTTTAGTGGGTGCGGACGGTGCAACGCACCACGGATCGTTTGATTTGTCTTTCCTGCGCTGCATCCCGAACCTTGTGATTATGGCGCCGTCGGATGAGAACGAATGCCGTCAGATGCTTTATACCGGATACAAGCTCGATCATCCTGCTATCGTGCGTTATCCGAGAGGCAGAGGACCCGGCGTTCCGGTTGATAAAGAAATGCATGAACTGCCGCTCGGCAAAGCTCGTCTGGTGCGTACCGGAAATGCACCGAAGGGCGCCAGAGTTGCAATGCTGGCTTTCGGAAGTATGCTGGCTGAGGCCAAAGCAGTGGCAGAAAAAATCGATGCCACCGTGTACGACATGCGTTTTGTAAAGCCGGTTGACGGCGATGCGATCGAAGAAGCTGCAAAAAATAATGATCTTTTAGTGACTCTGGAGGAGAATATCATCATTGGGGGCGCCGGTGATGCATGCCTTGAGGTTTTAGCCGCAAAAGGTATTCCTGCGGATGTATTTCAGATCGGAATTCCCGATCGTTTCATCCAGCAAGGAGATAACTTACATCTTTACCAAGAATGCGGTATGGATGAAGAATCGATTTTGAATAAGATTGAAGAACGTCTCAAAAGAATAGGGTAATTTTGGAGCCTTCTTATGGAGCTCAAGACTGACGAACATATTAAAAAGCTCAATACCTTCGGTGTTGACGCAAAAGCGAAGAACTTTGCCGAGATCCGTTCCATTGAGGATTTAAAACAGGCAAGAGAACATCTCCGGCAGCAACCTCAGGACTTTATGGTCATCGGAGGCGGCTCTAATGTATTGTTTAGAGAGGATTATCCTGGCTTCCTGCTGCGGATGATGATTCCTGGTTTTGAGAAGATCAGAGAAGACGACGAACATTATTTCGTTCGTGCCGGAGCCGGCGAGGTTTGGCACAGCTTTGTGCGCAAAATGCTTGATGCCGGAATGCCCGGTCTTGAGAACCTGGCTTACATTCCCGGTACCGTCGGTGCGGCTCCGATTCAAAATATCGGTGCTTATGGCTTAGAAGCCGCAGAGTTCATTGATTCAGTTGAATGCTTTGATATGGACACCGGTGAAGAGCGGACGCTGACCAATGAGGAATGCGACTTCGGCTACCGCCACTCAACGTTTAAGAAGCCGGAAAACCGTCGTTTGGTCATCACTGCTGTGACGTTCAAGCTTCCCAAGAATTGGGTTCCCAACACTTCCTATAAAGCGCTTGCCGAAGAGATCGAGATCAACAGCTTCCCCGAGCTCTCTCCCCAAGACGTTTACTCCTGCGTGATTTCACTGCGCCGCAGAAAACTGCCGTCTCCGGTGAAGTTCGGAAACGCCGGAAGTTTCTTCAAGAATCCTGTCGTCGACAGAGAGACTTTTACAAGTCTTCTTCGGACCAATCCTTCTTTAGTTTCTTATCCTTTGGCCGGCGGTCGTTTCAAGCTTTCCGCCGCCTGGCTGATCGACAATGCAGGTCTTCGCGGTTATCGCATGGGCGACGTCGGTGTTTGGGAAAAGCAGCCGCTTGTTCTTGTGAATTACGGACAGGCAACGGGTGAGGATATCTACGCGATGGCTCAAGACGTGAGACTTCGCGTCAAGAACTGTTTTGGCGTCAAGCTCGAGCCGGAAGTTGCTATGGTCTAGGTGAGTTTCCGCAGGCGAAGGCTCTGCGGAACTAATTCGTCCAGTCTTTTTTATTAAAGCCAAGGGAGGGACCGACGTGGTCCAAGAGTTCCTTGGCTTTTTCAATTCCTTCGTTCGTGAGGACCCGAGAATGCTTACGCATGCATTTCGGTTTCTCGATAAAACCATCGTCCACTAATCGGTCCATTGCCGTCCAATCGTGACTTTTCCAAGACATGCGGACATCCGGCTTGCCTTCTTCGGTAAAGGAAGTCAGATAAAGAAGAGCCAGCGTCAGCTCGTCGATTAATTTGTCGCGTTCTGTTTTTTCCAAGACAATCCCCTCCAATTCACGAGACATTCAGTCTAATCTTCAAGACTTTTGTTCATAAAATGAGGAGGCCATTTCGGTCGCCACCGCAGTGGTAGACGATCTTGAGTTTGCGCTAAGAAGAACGTCAATCTCCCCAATCTTCTTTTTTGAAACCAAGTGAAGGACCAATTTGCTCCAGTAGCTCTTTGGCTTTCTCAACACCTTCGTCGGTCAAGTAACGAGTGTAGTTTTTTCTGTTGTGCGGAGGAACCATGAAACCGTCCTCTGCAAGATCGTCTAATGCCGTCCAATCATGCGTCTTCCAGGCCATACGGACATTAGGACATTGCTTTTCGGTGAAAGATGTCAAATAAAGGAGCACAAGCGTCAACTCTTCAGTCAGCCTTTCTCTTTGGGATCTTTCCATAGACACCTCCGACAAACTGGTTTTTCTTAGTTTAGTTGCATCCGATAAATTCAGGAAGTATTGAATGCGATAGAACGTCAAAAAGCCTCGAGAGCGGAATACTTTCGAGGCTTTCAAAATGCTTTAACAGAAGCTAAACGTCTTCAATTCTGCCTAAAAGCAAATATTCCATCAGTGCTTTTTGAAAGTGCAAGCGGTTTTCAGCCTCGTCCCAAACGACAGACTGCGGTCCGTCGATGACTTCGGAAGAGACCTCTTGCCCGCGGAAGGCGGGAAGGCAATGCATGAATAAAGCGTCTGGTTTTGCCGCTTTCATGACCGTTTCATTCACTTGCCAGCGAGCCGATTTGGATTGCCGTTTGGCTTGATTTTCGTCGTAACCGCAAGATCTCCAATTGTCCGTGGTCACAAGGTCGGCGCCTTCTGCGGCCTCTTCCGGAGATAGGAAAAAGTCATAGCAGTCATCGTTATCCGGAACTTGTGTCGGATTGATCGAGTATCCCGGGGGCGCCGAAATATGCACCTTAAATCCGAGAATGGAGGCTGAGTAAAGCCAGGAGTAGAGTACGTTGTTCGCGTCTCCGATCCAAGTCACGACGGCGCCCTTAATTGAACCCCGTTTTTCTATGAAGCTCATGATGTCGCCCATGACCTGGCAGGGATGACTGTCGTTGGTCAGGCCGTTGATGACCGGCACCTCCGACTCTTTCGCAAATGCCTCTAATCGGCTATGAGGGCCTGTTCGGATCATGACGAGGTCAACCATACGGGATACGGCTCGAGCAGTGTCCTCAATGGTTTCTTCATTTTTCAGCTGAGTTTCGCTCGTGTTCAGGTAAATCGAGGTTCCTCCGAGCTGAGCCATGCCTGCCTCAAAGGAAACGCGGGTGCGGGTGCTGGCTTTTTCAAAAAGCATCGCCAGCACTTTTCCTTCAAAGGGACGGTAAACCTCCCCGGCCTTGAAACGAGACTTGAGTTTTATGGCCCGGCGGAGAAGGTAATTTAACTCGTCCGCCGAGCAATCTTTAAGGCACAGAAAGTTCTTGTGCATGAATCACCTTAGATCTTCGGCTGTGCAAGGAACGATCTGATCACGGGAGTGATTCTCTTGACGAGTTCGTCAGCCTCGGCTTCAGTGATTGTCAAAGCGGGAACGAGACGAATAACGTTTCCGGCAGTGACACTGAAGGTTAAACCGGCTTTCAGACCGAGTTCGAGAATGTCGTGGGCATCACGGTCAAGAACGATACCGAGCATCAGGCCTTTGCCGCGAATACCGCGCACGCCTGGGAAACCGTTAAGAGATTTAGAAAGTGCTTTCTTGAGTTTCTTACCGACTTCAAGGGCGTTTTCGACAAGTTTCTCGTCTTCGATGATGGAGAGCGTTTCGAGGGCTGCACGCATAGCAAGAGGGTTGCCGCCGAAAGTTGATCCGTGATTGCCGGGTTTAAAGATATTCGCCTTTTCGCTCACGATGACAGCGCCGACAGGAACGCCGCCTGCCAAACCCTTAGCCATCGTGATGACGTCGGGTTTGATTTCAGCCCATTGATGGGCGAACCACTTGCCGGAGCGACCCATGCCGCACTGGACTTCGTCGCACATCATCAAGAGGTCGTGTTCGTCACAGATTTCACGAATGCCTTTGATGACGGAAAGATCGATAGGGACGACGCCGCCTTCGCCGAGAATCGGTTCAAAGAAGATAGCGACAACATTTTTATTTTCTTCAACGATCTTACGGATTCCGTTCAAATCAGACTCATCGACAAAAATGAAGCCTTCTGTATATGGAGAGAAATCTTCTCTGACAGAGGGATTGCCTGTAGCGGAAAGGGTGGCAATGGAGCGTCCGTGGAAGGCGTGTTTTAAGACAATAATGTTAGGAACTTCGATGCCCTTGGTATGCCCAAATTTACGGGCGATCTTGATGGCACATTCGTTGGCTTCGAGACCGCTGTTGCAGAAGAAAACAGCCTCAAGACCCGAATGTTCGACCAATTTTTCTGCGACTTTTTCCTGAAGGTCGATGTTGAAGTAGTTTGAGCAGTGGATGAGCTTGGAAGCCTGGTCGGCAATGGCTCGAACCAGTCTCGGATGAGCATGGCCGACGGAGTTCACGGCGATGCCTGCTAAAGCGTCCAAGTACTTGTGGCCTTCTTTATCCCAGAGCCAAACACCCTGACCGTGATCAAAAGAGACAGGAAGGCGACCATAGTTATTCATCAGATGAGACATGCCTGAAGATCCTTTATTAATAATTTGTTTCAAAGAAAGTTAATTTTTCAATTATATGTCCGAGAGCACGCAGTAGCTCAAGGCCTTTCGGAATATTGCCGAAACTACGGAAGAAAAAATCGGACCGAGAGTCAAAGCCCCGGCCCGATTTGTCTATCAGAGAAAATCTGTGGTTAGAACATCTTTTCCTGACGTCCTGCAATGTCCATATGGCTTGCAATATAACGAACTTTCGGTTTGGTACCAGCGGCTTCGTTCAATGCGACGGACTTGTCAACCAGGGCTTTCTGTTCAGGGGTCAGATTGTCGTAGTCAACGAAAGTCAGAGCCTTAACAGCGCAGGCTTCGACGCACTTAGGTACTTGACCGTTGGAGGTGCGCTGGACGCAAAGCGTGCATCTTTCGGCTTTGCCGGGAGTGCGCTGCTGATGCGGCTGAAGCGGAACGGAAGCCAAGGCCGGGCCATCCCAGTAAGATGTCTTGCCGCTTCTGTTGAACTTCGGAGCACCGTACGGGCAAGCCATGGCGCAGGCGCCGCAGCTGATGCACTTGGATTGATCAACAAGCACTTCTCCGTGCGGGCCTTTATAAATGGCCTTAGCAGGGCAGACCGGCAGGCAGGCCGGATTGTCGCAGTGCTGGCAGCTCACGCGGAAATAGTTGATGATGCGGTCCTGCAGATTTTCTGCACGATGGATCTGATTCCACTGGATTCCGGGAGCAACTTTATTTTCTTCTTTGCAGGCAACGAAGCATGCCTGGCAGCCGATGCATTTATCGACATTGACGATTATTCCGAACTGGCTCATCGCTTAGGCCTCCTTCGTGATTTGAACGGTTGTTTCAAAGTAGGGTGCATAGCCCGAGAGTTTGTCCCATTCGCGCGGGATCAAAACCTGGGTGTTCTGGTCTCCTCGCCAGCCGTACTGCATGCCGGCGGTTCCCGGAGGAACGATGATGGAGACTCGAGCACGAGCTCTTGCCTGACCGTACTGGTTCTTGATCAATACCTTGTCGCCTTCGTTGATGCCGCGGGCCTTAGCATCTTCGGGGTTGATGTCCACGGTGGACATCGGTTCGATTTCAAGCAGATACGGAGAGTCGCTGCGGGTCTTGGAGTGCGTAATGTACGGAGCGCGAGTACCGTTGATCAGTTTGATCGGATATTCGGCTGTCGGCTGATACGGTTCGACATAAATAGGAATCGTGCCGAGGTTGTGCATCTTCGTAATATTGGAAGACAACTCGATCTTGCCGGACGGTGTATCGAAACCTGGCTGACCGTCGTGACGGAGAAGGCCTTTTTCGTATTTGAGCGGCTGCTGTTTTGCACCCTGAACCTGAGTCATATTCGGCAGGTTCTTCTGAGCGTCGGCATATGTGGTGCCCCATTCTTTCAGGATGGAGTCGCATGCCTTGACAGGATCGCCGTCAAAGAAGTGTTTCGGATCATCAACTAAGCAGCCGAGCTGCAGTGCGATCCACCAGTCTTCCTTGGCTTCGCCCATAGGCTTAACCGGAGTTCTGACAGATACCTTGTTGCCGGCATGTGTGCCGAACGGTGCATAGCGTTCATAGTTCATGGCGGCGGGCAAAATAATGTCCATGTCGTGGTGGGTTTCATCACGGTAGAAGTAGTCCGTTGCGCAGGAGAAGTCCATGTTCTTGATGGCTTCTGCATAAACCTGAGGCTGCGGCCAAATCATGACGTTAAAGCCGAAAGCGACCATGCCGCGGAGTTTGCCGTTCTTGACGTGTTCAGGCAGCTGGTTCGGGTTGAACTGAACCTGAGTGTGATTCCAAACAGGAACGAAGTCTTTGTCGAGACGGTCTTTCTTGTGAGCCTTGAACCAGTTGTAATCAACGAAGTCTTCTGTGAGGCCGTTGTCGTGGACGATATAGCCTTTAGGACCGACACCGAAGAGAGCACCTCCGGGGATATCGACGTAACCCAGGATTGCGGGGATGTTCAGCAGAGCGCGTGCGCTGTTGACGCCGTTTCTGGAGTGAGAAAGAGACTGCGAAGTCAGAGCGAAGCTTCCAGGGCCTTCGGCGTACATACGAGCGGCCTTAACGATAAGGTCGGCAGGAACGCCGGTAATGGCTTCGGTCTTTTCAGGTGTGAAGTCTTTGCAGTAATTTCTGTACTCTTCAACGCCGTAAACCCACTTGTCGCAGAAGGGCTTGTTGTACAAACCTTCTTCGAAGAGGACGCGGCAGATACCGGCGCCTAAGGCGGCGTCTGTGCCCTGCTTGGGCTGGAGATGGATGGTTGCGAGTTCAGCAACTTTAGTGCGGCGTGCGTCAATCACGATGATGTTGACACCGCGCTGCTTAGCAGCACTGATCATATTCCACCAGCCGTGCGGTTTAGACCATGCACCGTTGGTGGCCATTACCATGAAGGATTTTGTCTTCGGGCCGCAGCCGCCGCCGGCGTACTCGCAGCCGAAAACAAGCTGTTCAGCCAGCAGAGAACCTTTACGGCAGGCAACAGAAGATTCGGTACCGTAGTGATAGGTGCCGAAGTAGCGTGCCAGGCGCATAGCGGCAGGACGAGGTTCTTTCGGGTCGCCGCAGAAGATGAAAAGTTTTTCTGCACCGTACTGATCACGGATCTTCTTCATATTGGCAGCAATCGTTGCCAAAGCTTCCTGCCAGGAAATACGAACGAATCCGGGATCGACACTTCCTTTCGGATTGGTGCGCTTCATCGGATAGAGCAGGCGGTTGGGGTTGTAGAGGCGCTGTAAAGTAGCCAAGGCTTTATTGCACAACAGCTTGCCGCTGTGTTCTTTCCAGTTTCCGACGGAAACTACGGTGTTGCCCTGTCTATGGAAATGAATACCGCACATCGGCATTTGGTTGCAGTTGTCGCAGATCGTGTATCCGTCTTCAAGCGGCTCTTGTGCGCATGCTGCTTTTGTGAAGAAGCTGCTTCCCGCGCTGATGGCGGAGAGGGCCGGGATCGTTTTGAGGATGGATCGACGAGTAACTTTCAATCCTTGTGTTTTGTCCATTGTTGAATTCTCCTCTTGGGGTAGAGTGGCGCGTCGGTTTTGATGGTATGTTCCGACGACTTAAAAACTATTTTCAACAAAGGAAAAAAGATCGCTACCGCGTCATTATGGGATGTCGAGAAAAAGGATTAGAACAAACCCAGGACGATCAAAATTGAGAGAGCTTGTCAAAGATGAGAAAAGTCAAGAGAGACAAGGCCCTAAAAAGGGATTTTTATAAATTTAAATTTTAGATAATATAAGTAAAAATACCTAGGTAATTTAGATTAAATTTTGCCTAAAAAATTAAAGGACGCTATCAAAAATGATAAGACTCTTGCGGTTTCTCCCGATGGTATTTTGCAATAACAGATAACAAAAAAGCCCGGGAAATTTTCCCGAGCTTTTGGAATCTTTGCTCTGCTTCAGAGCGAAGCAGACGGAAAAGATTGATTAGGCCATTGCCTTGATAGCAACAACCAGGCGGCTCTTATGACGAGCAGCGGCGTTCTTATGAAGAACACCTTTGTCAGCCATAGAGTCGATCACAGACTGAGCTGTGACGTAGAGAGTCTGAGCAGCAGCTTTGTCGCCGGCGAGAATAGCCTTGCGAACGTTCTTGATAGCTGTGCGATAGCGAGAACGCTGTGCAGAGAGGTGCTTGTTGCGAGCAACTGCCTGGATAGCGCGCTTGCGAGCTTGCTTAGAATTTGCCATTGTTTCTTTCCTTGCCTATGCGAGTGGCGAGTTTTCTTACTTTACCGGTCGCCACTAGCAATACTACGGGCTCGGCCGGTTTGGTTAAACAAATAAGGTAATTCGGTCCTCGAACCGAATCCCACGAAAGTGCAGAATTATACGGAAAATCTCTTTTGTTTTCAACCGCAAACTTATGCCGCTCTGGCGTTCGGCTGATAGAATTTTGACTGACCTGAATCCAGTTGATTTCAGGCTTTTTTCTTTTCGAGATCGCAGTGAGTATTTTCCGTAATGCAGCCGTTATTTCGGCAATGACGCTTTTGTCCCGAATCACAGGTTTGATCCGGGATATTTTGATTGCCCGTGTCTTTGGTGTCAGCGGTGACACGGACGCATATTACGTTGCATTTCGATTACCGAACCTATTGAGACGTCTTTTTGCAGAAGGTGCTTTCCAGCAGGCCTTTGTGCCGATGCTGGCAGATGTGAAGAGCAATCGTTCTGCGGAAGAAACGAAGTCTTTTATCGATAAAGTTGCCTCTCTTCTCGGATTCATTGTTCTTTGCGTCAGCATTTTAGGCGTCATTGCTGCTCCGATCCTCGTGTTTGTGATTGCTTCCGGTCTTGTGGAAGAACCGGCTACCTTTGATACGGCAACGCGCCTGACGCGCTATATGTTTCCTTACATATTCTTTATGTCTTTGGTGGCTTTGAGTTCTTCGGTACTCAACACCTGGAAGCATTTTGCGATTCCAGCGGCCGTTCCGATTCTTCTCAACCTTTCTTTGATCACCGCGACATTGTTTGTTGCGCCGTTGTTTGATCAGCCGATTTACGCCTTAGCGGTCGGCGTGATGGCAGGCGGTTTCCTGCAGCTGGCGGTGCAGATTCCGCAGCTTGCTAAGCTCCACTTGCTGCCGAGATTTGTGAATCCGTTTAAAGCCATGAAAGACCCGTCGGTCAGACGAGTATTGAAGCTCATGGTGCCGGCACTCTTTGCGGTAGGTGTCGCGCAGATCTCGATCTTGATTAACACGAATATCGCGTCTTTTCTTGCCGAAGGCTCGGTGACTTGGCTGGCCTATGCCGACCGTCTGATGGAATTCCCGACAGCGCTGCTCGGCGTTGCGCTGGGTACGGTTCTTTTGCCGAGCTTGTCAGCGGCTTTCGCCAAGGGCATGACGGATCGCTATAACGCACTGCTCGATTGGGGCTTGAAGCTCGTGGTGGCTTTTGCCGTTCCTGCGGCCATCGGCTTAGCGCTTCTCGGGGAAGGACTGGTATCCGTGCTGTTTCAAAGCAGCCGTTTTAATGTGAATGATGTTTATCAGACTGCGACTGCCGTGATGGGTTACTCCATCGGATTGATCGGTCTGATCGGAATCAAAATCCTGGCGCCGGGCTTTTATGCCCAGAAGGACATTAAGACACCCGTTAAGGTTGCCTGCGCTGCTTTAATCGTGACGCAGATCTTTAACTTAGTGAACGTTCCGCTGTTTTCTCATGCAGGTTTGGCGCTTTCCGTGGGTCTCGGTGCCTGCTTTAATGCCTGCTGTTTATTGATTATCCTGCGTCGCCGCGGTGTGTTTACGCCGCTTGCCGGCTGGAAAAAACTCTTCCTTACGGTGATTCTCGGAAGCGTTCTTTTGACAGCTTATCTTTTAGTTATTCAGCATTATTGTGACTGGACGCAGATGGCATATCCCTGGGCGGTTAAATTGGGTCTCGTGCTCGGCGTGGTTGCGGGTGCAGCCGTGCTTTACATCGGTACGCTGGCGGTTTGCGGCTATCGTTTATCTGACTTGAAGGCCAGCGAAGTCGACTGATCCGCTGGAGCTTTCACAAATGAAAACGGCTTGCTTAGTTGATAGAGCAAGCCGTTGTTCTTGCGGTTACTGTACTTCGTCTGGTTTTTCTTCGTCTTTTTCTTCGAATTCAACCTTGTGCTTCAAAGGCAAGACGGATGGGAATGCAACGAGTTCATCGTCCGGCATGGACAGAAGGGCGTCGGGGCCGTCTTTGGCGCTGTTGAATGCATAGTTCAGCTTTGCGTAGACGTTGGCGATGTTTTCTTCCAAGATTTCTTTGACTTCTTCGGGACTGTCTTCGACCTGAGCGATCAGATCTTCCAAAGCTTCTTTAGCGTCATTCAGTGTTGCAAGCGTCCACTCGGGGTCGTATTCAAGTTGTTCTTCACTCATTTGCGCCTCTTATTTGTTCTGAGTTCAACAGTTCATTGTATCGCCGCCGGCGAGCGTTCTTTGCATCAGGACGGAATCCAGCCATCGATCGAATTTATAACCAACGTTTTTGAGGACGCCGACATGACGGAATCCGCAATGTTCGTGCAGTTTGATGGAAGCCGTATTTTCGGAGTCACCTATCACGGCGATCATTTCCCTGAAGCCCCGGAGGTCGCACTCAGCAATGAGCGAGGTCAGAAGCTGCGTGCCTACGCCTAATCTGCGGCATTCCGGATGAACATAAATTGAGTCTTCCACCGTGTAGCGATAAGCCTTTCTCGGGCGGTACTGACCGGCGTAGGCAAATCCCAGGATTTGATGTTCCAGCTCTGCGACTAAATACGGATAGTGCCCGGCTTCAATTGTCTGCATGCGAGAGAGCATTTCCTCTTCGGAAGGAGGCGTGACTTCAAAGCTGGCGGTACCAAGCAAAACGGCTTGTTCGTAAATACTGGCGATCCCGCCGATGTCGGCCGGTTCAGCTTTGCGAATATTGACAAAAAGCTTTTCCATACGATTTACTCATCAATTGACATCAGAAATTCTACGTGTTTGGGATACAATTTTTTACGTTCCGCTCCCAAAAAGGAGCATAACTTCGAGGAATTTTCAATGCCGGGTTCACGTTTGGGCGAATACTTTTCTGTGATTAATTTTGGCGAGTCTCACGGACCGGCTATCGGTTGTGTGATCGACGGCTGTCCTCCGGGCATGGAGTTAAGTCAGGAAGATATCCAAAAAGAGCTTGATCGGAGACGTCCCGGAACGTCACGTCATGTCACTCAGCGCAAAGAAAGTGACACGGTTGAAATCCTCTCCGGGGTTTATCAGGGCAAAACCACCGGAACTCCGATTGCATTGCTGATTAGAAACGAAGATCAGAGAAGTAAAGACTATTCTGCAATCGAAAATTTGTTCCGACCGGCCCACGCTGATTACACCTATTACAAAAAATTCGGAATCCGTGATCCCCGCGGGGGCGGCAGAAGCTCAGCTCGTCTCACAGCCCCGACGGTCGCAGCAGGAGCTGTTGCTAAGAAATGGCTTGAAGAAAATCTAAATATAAAGATTCGCGCTTGTCTGATTAACTTGGGCGGGATCCCGCTGGAAGTTAAGGATTGGACGGCGCCAGACAACAATCCCTTCTTCACCGCAGATCCGGAAAAAGTTCCTGAATTGGAAGCTTGTATGGATGAGCTTCGTCGGGCCGGAGACTCTGCCGGAAGTGAAATCTATGTTGAAGCACAGGGTGTTCCTCCCGGACTCGGAGAACCCGTTTACCGAAGACTGGATGCTTGTTTAGCCTATGCCTTCATGGGTTTGAATGCGGTAAAAGGTGTTGAGATCGGAGACGGATTTGAAGTTGTAGGCAGTCGAGGAAGTCTGAACGCGGATCGTATGGGTACGCAATACGAAAACGGCTTTGCTAGCAACCATGCGGGCGGCATCTTAGGCGGAATTTCCACAGGGGCCCCGATTACCGCTCGAGTGGCGATAAAACCGACGCCTTCGATTCGTCAGGAAATGTCGACGCTGACCGTCGACGGCAAAGATACGATCGTCTCGACTAAAGGCAGACATGACCCGTGTGTCGGTATTCGTGCGACACCGATCTTAGAGGCGCTGACAGCTTTAGTATTGATTGATCAAGTAATGGCTCAAAGGGGCCAGTGCGGCAGAATTTGAGCTTCTAAAAATAGAAACGGGACCTAAACGGTCCCGATTTCAAACTTAATTGGCCTTTCTGCGGCGATCTTCGTCTCGCGGCCAGCAGTGAACGCCTTTCTTGTCGGGAAGAATTCTGGGATCAAAGATCGGATCCAAAATGCCTCTGCGTTTCTGCGCGTTGTAATCGCGTAAAGCCGCAATGGCGTATTTGCCGAGCATGAAGATAGCAACCAAGTTCACGATAGCCATCAAAGCCATGAACAGGTCAGCCAAATCCCAAACTAATGAGAGTGAAGCGACTGAACCAACGAAGACCATCACGACAACGAATACTCGGAAAATCGGCATCGCATATTTGCTCTTAGAAATGAACGGCATGTTCATTTCGCCGTAGAAATAGTTGCCGATAATGGAGCTGAAGGCAAAGAACAGCACGATGACGGTCATGAAGAAGTTTGTCCATTCACCGAGCTGGCCGGCAACGGATTTCTGAACCAGTGCAATACCTGTCAGCTTGGAACCCATCATCCATTCCGGAGAAAGAAGAACCAGCATTGCGGAGGCAGTGCAGACAAACAGTGTGTCGAAGTAAACGCCCATTGCCTGGATCAGACCTTGTTTTACCGGGTGAGAGGCGTCCGCTGCTGCGGCAGCATTCGGAACCGCACCCATACCGGCTTCGTTCGAGAAGAGACCGCGTTTAATACCGGTCATCAAGGCAACACCGATGGCAGCACCTGTGATGGAGTCAAAGCTGAAGGCCTTGGTCACGATCATGAGCAGAACGCGAGGGATTTCCGTGATGTTCATGCAGGTCACGACAAAAGCAAGCAGCAGGTATGCGCCGGCCATGAAAGGAACCATAAAGCTGGCAACCTTGGCGATACGGGTCATGCCGCCGAAGATCACTAAGCCGGTAAGAACGGCAAGGATCATTCCGGTGTAAGCGGGCTTAAGTCCCGTCGTGGTTTCAATGGACAGAGAAATCGTATTGGCCTGGACGGAATTGAAGATTAAGGCATAAGTGACGGATATCAACACGGCGAACACACCGGCCCAGAAAGGCGAACCTAAAGCGTTCTTGATGTAGTAAGCAGGGCCGCCCATGAAACCCCCGCCGGGTTTCTTTACCTTATAAATCTGAGCCAGTGTGGACTCAATAAATCCGCTGGCTGCGCCTAATGTGGCAATGACCCACATCCAGAAGATGGCGCCTGGACCGCCGGTAACGACAGCGATAGCAATACCGGCAATATTGCCGACGCCGACGCGGGAGGCGGTGGAAATACAAAAAGCCTGGAAGGGAGAGATGTGTCCTTCAGGCCTTGGAGTGCGGGACCCTTCCAGAACACAGCGGAACATTTCTCTGACGTTGGTAATCTGGACAAAACGAGTGCAGAAGGTGAACCAAAGGCCGACGCAGATCAGAAGTCCGATCAGGACGTAGGACCAAAGGACGTTGTTTAAAGAAGAAACGATTGAGGCGAACCAGTCCATTTGATAGTGAAATTAAGCGATTGGAAACGAGAGCGCTCAAGACGTACCTGGTTTGCTTATACTGAGCTCAGGGCCGGATGTTTTTTATCATGGCGGCTGTATTGACATCTAAGAGATCTCAAAGAAGAAACCGAGTAGGACTTTTACGTTCCGCAATGCGGAAAAGCACTGCAGGACAAACACTCAGCCCTCCATTCTAATTGCTCATACCATCCGTCAACGGAAGGGTGCGAAAAAAATCGCAAAAAAATTAAAAATTTCGGAATTCGTTAGCGTCTCGGTGAAATTGCTGACCGAAGACAGTCAGAAAATCTTACAGATTTTTATTCGCCGTGCTTTTCGGTGGCATACTCAAAGAATTACTTCAAAAATTTAGTGATACCAGTAAGAAATGAGAACACCGGAATCTCCTAAAACACTCTACGACAAAATCTTTGACGAACACGTCGTCCGAATGGAAGAAGACGGCACTGCAACCCTCTACATCGACCGTCATCTGGTCCACGAAGTGACCAGTGCCCAGGCTTTTGAGGGACTGCGCATGAACAACCGTCCTTTGTGGCGCAAGAGCTCGATTGTGGCCACAGCCGATCACAACACACCGACGACCGGTTGGGAAGCCGGAATGGAGGGCATTACTGATCCGATCTCCAAGCTGCAGGTCACGACATTGGATGAAAACATTCGTCAAAACGGATGTGCGGCGTTTTTCCCGTTCCTGTCCCGCGGACAGGGCGTCATCCACGTTATGGGACCGGAAGAGGGTGCAACGCTTCCCGGCATGACTGTCGTTTGCGGTGACTCTCACACGAGCACCCACGGAGCTTGCGCAGCAATTGCCTTCGGTATCGGAACGAGTGAAGTTGAGCACGTGATGGCAACCCAGACGCTGCTCACGAAGAAAATGAAAAACATGCGCGTGCATGTGGAAGGCAAACTGCAGCCCGGCGTTTTTGCTAAGGATCTTGCGCTCTACATTATCGGCAAGATCGGAACGGCCGGCGGAACAGGGTGCGCCATTGAGTTTGACGGCCCTGCAATTCGTGCGCTCTCTATGGAAGGCCGCATGACGCTCTGCAATATGGCCATCGAAGCCGGTGCACGCTGCGGGTTAGTCGCCTGTGATGATAAAACGATTGAATACATGAAGGGCCGTCCTCTGGCTCCGGAAGGCGAGCTTCTGGATCAGGCCATCGAATACTGGAAGACACTTCATTCGGACGAAGGCGCCAAGTTTAGTATCGAAGTCAACCTTCAGGCAGAAGACGTCGTTCCGATGGTCACATGGGGAACTTCTCCCGAGATGGTCGCACCGATCACCGGCTGCACACCGATTCCCGAAGATCAAAAAGATCTCGTCAAACGTGAGGGCTGGGAACGCGCTTATCAATACATGGATTTGAAGCCCGGTACACCGATGACTTCGATCGCTCCGAACAACGTCTTTATCGGTTCTTGCACGAACGGCCGTATTGAAGATATTCGAGCCGCTGCTTATGTGGTGCGCAAGCTTGGTAAGAAAGTGGCTCCTACGGTTAAACAGGCTCTGGTGGTTCCGGGATCCGGACTCGTCAGAGAGCAGGCCGAGGATGAAGGGCTGGACAAGATTTTTATTGAAGCCGGATTCCAGTGGCGCCGTCCGGGCTGCTCGATGTGTTTGGCGATGAATGCCGACCGCTTAGAGCCGGGCGACCGCTGTGCCTCAACCAGCAACCGAAACTTCGAAGGGCGCCAAGGCAATAAGAGCCGCACGCATCTTTGCTCTCCGGCCATGGCCGCTGCGGCAGCCATCGAAGGTCATTTTGTTGATGTGCGCAAACTTTTCTAAGAGAGGCAGAAATGGAAAAATTCACAGTTCTTCAAGGCATTGTCGCTCCCTTAGACCGCTCTAATGTCGACACCGATGCCATAATTCCGAAACAGTTTTTAAAGTCAATTTACCGCACCGGTTACGGTCCGAACCTTTTTGATGAATGGCGTTACCTCGATAAAGGCGAACCGGGGATGGATCCTGCCACCCGCAAGATCAATCCGGATTTCGTTTTGAACCAGCTTCGCTACCAAGGTTCCACGATTTTGCTGGCGCGCAAGAATTTCGGTTGCGGCTCATCCCGCGAACACGCGGCTTGGGCGCTGACGCAGTATGGCTTCAGAGTGGTCATCGCACCGAGCTTTGCCGATATTTTCTACAACAACGCATTTAAGAACGGTTTGCTCCCGATCAGTTTGCCGGAGTTTGTGGTTGACTACTTGTTTGATGAAATCAAAGCAAACAACGGCTATCAGCTCTCCGTCGACCTGGTCAACCGCGTTGTGATTGAACCCAACGGCAAACGCCATGAATTCGAAGTTCCTGAATTCCGCCGTTATTGCCTGCTGAACGGCTTGGACGATATCGGCATCACGCTGCAGCACGCTGACGAAATCAAGGCATTTGAACAGCAGCGTCTGAACCAGAAACCCTGGCTCGCTAAAACAATTTATTAATCAAACCTAAGAGAAGAAAACCAATATGAAAAAAATTGCAGTTCTCGCCGGTGACGGCATCGGTCCCGAGATCATGGCCCAGGCCCTTAAAATTTTAACGGCGCTCAAGCTTCCTCTGGAATTTGAGGAAGCCTTAGTCGGCGGTGTCGCTTACGCCGCTTTCGGTCATCCTCTTCCCGCTGAAGTCGTGGAACTCGCCAAGAAGAGCGATGCCGTTCTTTTCGGTGCAGTCGGTGACTTCAAATATGACAATCTGCCTCGCCATCTCCGTCCCGAACAGGCCATCCTCGGTTTAAGAAAAGCTTTAGGCCTTTTTGTGAATCTTCGTCCGGCCATTTGCTATCCGGAACTCACAGCTGCTTCTTCCCTGAAACCCGAACTTGTTTCCGGTCTGGATCTTCTGCTCGTTCGCGAACTCACCGGTGACGTTTATTTCGGCCAGCCCAGAGGCAAACGTATCAGCCCGGACGGTGTTTTTGCAGGTACTGAAGAAGGTTTTGACACGATGCGTTACGCTGTTCCCGAAGTTGAAAGAATTGCCCACGTCGCATTCAAGGCCGCGATGGGCCGCAGCAAACACCTTGTCAGCGTAGACAAGGCCAATGTTCTGGAAACTTCCCAGGTTTGGCGTGACACCATGATCAAGGTCAGCAAAGAATATCCGGAAGTCACTCTCGAACACATGTACGTCGATAACGCAGCCATGCAGCTTGTTAAGGCTCCGAAGAAGATCGATGTGATGGTAACCGGCAATCTTTTCGGCGACATCCTTTCTGATGAAGCCGCTATGCTTACCGGTTCCATCGGTATGCTGGCTTCTGCCGCTTTGAACGAGAAAGGACAAGGCCTCTTCGAACCTTCTCACGGTTCTGCACCTGACATTGCCGGCCAGAACATTGCAAATCCTCTAGCCCAGATTTTGTCAGCGGCCATGATGCTTCGTTATTCTTTAGGAATGGAGGAAGCAGCAGTCCGAATTGAAAATGCGGTTAAGAAAGTTCTTGCTCAGGGATACCGCACGGGAGACATCCGCAGCGAAGGCTGCAAGCTTGTCAGCTGTTCTGAAATGGGAGATGCGGTTGTCGCCGCGCTCTAAAGCAAAGTGAAGCACTACTCGATAGGAGAAACACAAATGTTGAAGTTAGGTATGGTTGGCTGGCGGGGAATGGTCGGCTCCGTGTTGATGGACAGAATGAAGCAGGAAGACGACTTTAAGTTTGTCAGCACCACATTCTTCTCTACCAGTAACGCCGGTGGCAAAGCACCGGAAGTCCCTAATTCAGATCCTATTCTTAAAGATGCCGATGATCTGGACGCATTGGCAGCCTGCGACGTAGTCATTTCCTGCCAGGGCGGTGACTGGACAAAAGCTCACTTCAAACCGCTTCGCGATAAAGGCTGGAACGGCTACTGGATTGATGCCGCTTCCACGCTGCGTATGGAAAAAGACGCCATCATCGTTCTCGACCCCGTGAACATGGACGTGATTCAGAAGGGTTTGCGCGAAGGCGTTAAGAACTACATCGGCGGCAACTGCACGGTCAGCCTGATGCTGATGGCCTTAGACGGTTTGATCCGCGCTGATTTGGTTGAATGGATTTCTTCCATGACTTACCAAGCCGCTTCCGGCGCCGGTGCTCCCAATATGCGCGAACTGCTCGAACAGATGGGTGCTCTTTACGGCGTTGTTGCTGAAGATCTGAAAGATCCTCGCTCTGCCATTCTGGCCATCGACCGCAAAGTTACCGAAGAACTTCGTTCTACCGACTTCCCCGACAAAGCTTTCGGTGTACCTCTTGCCGGCAGCCTGATCCCCTGGATCGACAAAGAAGTCGAACACGGACAGAGCCGCGAAGAATGGAAGGGCGGTGCCGAAGCTAACAAGATTTTGGGCAAACCCGCTATCGGAGAGCCCGGATGCATGCCCGTTGACGGTTTGTGCGTTCGCGTAGGATCCATGCGCTGCCACTCTCAGGCTTTGACGATCAAGCTGAAGAAAGATGTTTCCTGCGAAGAAATCGAAAGACTTCTTGCTGAAGCCAATCAGTGGGTTAAAGTCATTCCGAACCGCAAAGAAGATTCTATTCATGAACTGACTCCGGCCAAGGTCTCCGGAACGCTTTCTGTTCCTATCGGCCGTATCCACAAACTGAATTTCGGTCCGGAATACGTCACTGCCTTCACAGTCGGCGACCAGCTCCTTTGGGGCGCTGCCGAACCGCTGCGCCGCATGCTGCGTATTCTCGTTGACTTCAAAGCCTAATTGCCGATGAGAGTCGCATTAGGACTCGAGTACGACGGCCGTTCTTTCGAGGGCTGGCAGACCCAGCCTTCCGGACAAACAGTCCAGGATTATCTCGAAGCGGCCGTTGTTCAGTTTACGGGTGAAAAAGTTAAAGCCGTCTGTGCCGGGCGCACAGACGCCAATGTTCATGCCACGGGTCAAGTGATCCATTTAGATACGGGAGCCGACCGTAAGGAGATTTCTTGGGTTCGCGGCTTGAATTCTTATCTGCCGACGGAATGTGCGGTTCGCTGGGCGAAAGTCGTCCCGGACGAATTCCATGCGAGGTTTTCCGCTTGCAGTCGGACTTATGAATACTGGATCGTCAATGAGCCGGTTCGTTCTCCGATTCTTTCCGGCAGAACCGGCTGGGTCTTCCGTCCGCTCAACGAAAAGAACATGGAAGCCGCAGGCCAGTTCTTGGTCGGCGAACATGATTTCTCCAGTTTCCGTGCCGCAGGGTGCCAGAGCAAGACGCCGGTGAAAAATATTGAATATCTGCATGTCATTCGTCTCGGACGATTCATCAAGATTCGTGTCAAGGCAAACGCCTTCCTTTATCACATGGTTCGAAATATCGTCGGCTGTCTGGTTTACGTAGGCACGGGCGCCAGAAGTGTTGATTGGATGGGAGAAGTTTTGGAAGCAAAAAGCCGACAGGCGGCCGCTCCGACTTTCTATCCAACAGGACTTTATCTGACCGGCGTCGGCTATCCGGAAATCTTTGGCCTGCCTCAGCACGGAGCTTCGCCGTTTCCCGGCTGACAAATTTTTGTTAACGAACTCAATGAGTTTGAGTTCATGCAGAGCGGCTGGATTCGATTAGAATCAGTAGATTCAGTAAAAAGAAACTAATTTGCACTATGAGTTGGCTCGATAAAGTGCTCCCGAAAATCAGTCGGAGTAACGGCGAAACTGCCAAAAAAGATATTCCTGCAGGCGTGTGGACAAAGTGTTCCAACTGCGGAACGACGCTTTACGCTCAGGAGCTTCGCGACAACCTTAACGTTTGTCCGAAATGCAACCATCATATGCGCGTGAGTGCTCGTCAGCGTTTGGATATGATTCTCGACCCTGAAAATCGTCAGGAAATCGGTGCGGAAATTCGTCCTGTCGATCCGCTTGGATTCGTGGACAGCAAAAAATATCCTGACCGCGTTAAGCAGGCGCAGTCTGCCAGCGGAGAAACCGACGCTTTAGTTGTGCAGTCAGGCACCATCCATGCTATGCCCGCTGTCGTTGCCGTCTTTGAATTCGGTTTTATGGCCGGTTCCATGGGCTCGGTTGTCGGAGAGCGCTTTGCTCGTGCTGTTCAGGCCGCTATTGATAATCAGGCAGCATTTGTCTGTTTTACCGCTTCCGGCGGCGCTCGTATGCAGGAAGGTCTTTTCTCTCTGATGCAGATGGCCAAGACAACCGGAGTTATCGCTAAGTTGGCAGAACACAAACTTCCGTTCATTTCTGTCTTAACCGATCCGACGATGGGCGGCGTGTCTGCAAGCTTTGCTTTCATGGGCGACGTCGTTATGGCTGAGCCTAAGGCTTTGATCGGCTTTGCCGGCCCGCGCGTCATTGAACAAACCGTTCGTGAACAGCTTCCGGAAGGATTCCAGAGATCCGAGTTCCTGCTGCAGAAGGGCGCCATCGACATGATCGTCGATCGTAAAAACTTAAAGATGGAAATCGCAAAACTCATTGCACTCTTCCAAAAAGAGTCTTTGGACGCGATTGAGTAGCATTCTCCGGACCGCTTCGGCGGTCTTTTTAGTTTATTCACAATGAAATTTGAGACTTTGGATGCGTGGCTTCATCACATTGAGGGTTTGCACGCACAGGCAATAGATTTAGGCCTTGACCGCATGGAAACCATGCTCAAGCGTCTGGACATCCGCTTTAAATGCCCCGTGTTTACCGTCGGAGGCACCAACGGTAAAGGCTCTACCTGCGCTTTTATTGAATCGGCACTGTTAGCCGGCGGCTATTCCGTAGGTGTCCATACTTCTCCGCACTTGATCCGCTTCAACGAAAGAGTTCGGATTAACGGAGAAGACGCTAAGGACGAAGAACTGATTCGTCAGTTCGAGAAGGTCGAAGCCGCTCGGGGCGAGATGACGCTGTCGTACTTTGAATACACGCTGCTCGGCATTCTTCTTCTGTTTGCGGAAAAAGATCTTGATGCCGTGGTGTTAGAAATCGGGCTCGGCGGACGTCTTGACGCTGTCAACACGGTTGAGCCGTCCGTCTCCGTCATTACAAGCATCGGAATTGACCATACGGCTTATCTCGGAACTACCCGTGAATCCATTGGCTGGGAAAAGGCTCACATTTACCGTTCGGGCAAGCCGGCTATCTGCGCTGACGCTAATCCTCCGATTACGGTTGAGCAGTACGCCGATAAAATCGGTGCCGAACTCCTGGTTATCGGAAAGAACTTCAGGTTTGAGCACAATCACGGCGATAAGACCTGGAATTTCTATGGGTCAAGGGGCGAGCTCAGGAATTTGCCGTTGCCGACGATGCCCGGCGAACATCAGCTGAACAATGCCTCCGGAGCTTTCGAAGCCCTTCAATGCATGCAGGGAAAACTGCCGCTTAAGCGTGAAGCATTTGAATCAGCTTTATTGAATACTCGTATTACCGGACGCTTCTCTAAAGTCAGAAATGCACCGGAGGTCTACTTAGATGTCGGACATAATCCCCATGCGGCCAAAGAATTGGCAAAGACGCTGAGTGAGCTTCCGAAGGCAACACGTCAGGTTGCGGTCTTCGGGATGCTTTCTGATAAGGACCGCGCGCAAGTCTGCCGGATCATGGTTTCGAGCTTTAACAAGTGGTATTTGTCGGATCTGCAAGGTCCGCGAGGCGGAATCGCACAGGATCTCTGCGCTATGCTAAGTGAAGCAGGCGTTCCTCAGGAAAAAATTCAGACTTTCAAGACCGTCGAGGAAGCTCTTCAGAGAGCCATCGAAGAGGCGCACGAGACTGATAGAATAGTCACCTTCGGTTCCTTTTTAACAGTGGCTTCAGCTATTGAATATTTAAAGGAAAAAGTCGGACGAAATTAAAAAGAAAGGAAGAGCAGTATGCCTTTTTGGAAAAAGAAAGAGCCCGAAGTTCCGCAGCCTCATGTGGAACCAGGGATGAGCGCCCCGCAGCCTTCGGAGCCCAACCCTATAAGGTTCTCCGACGAACCGCAATTCGGCACGGTGCATCCTTCGCAAACTGCTGTTCCTCCGACTCGTGTCCGCCAGCCATCTGACGGTGAATTTGCAACGCATCCGTCGGCGATCCAGACTCCGGTGACCTCTTCTCAAAAGGAATCTTTTGCAACGGTCAGGCCGACTCCGGCTCCTGCGCAGGAGATGCCGCTTCACATAGAAGAAAATCCTTTTGCCTCGGCTCCTGCCGCAAAAGAATCTCCGACTGAAGTCAAACTCGATCCGGAAACCGCTTCTCATGCCGCCCCTAATGTTGAGCCTGAGCCTGCCGCACCGCAGCCCGAAAAGCGCAGTTGGTTTAAACGTGCGCCTAAAAAAGACGAGCAGCAGCTCGAAGAAGAGGAGCTGCGCCGTCAGAAATGGATTCATGCACGCCGAAGATTTGTCGGTACCCTGATGCTTCTGATGGCTGCCGCGATTGCGATTCCTATTCTTTTTGATAAGGAAGCGCCGCCTCCTGCCGTCACGATTCCGCTTCGGATACCGAAAGAAAATTCTGTTGATGTAACCAAGATCACCGTTCCGCCGGCTCCGGCGCCGGAAGAGGGCGAAGAACCGAAAGAAGCGCCGAAGGTTCCTCCCGTCCCGTCTGTGAATTCCGGTAAAGATCAGGCCGCTGCCGTCGCGCCTTCCGCTTCCGGCAATACCGCCGGTAAGGCTCCTGAAGCCAAGAACGACACTGCGGAAGCTGCTAAGAAAGCAGCAGAAGCCAAGAAGGCCGCAGAAGAGAAGAGGTCAGCCGAAGCTAAAAAGTTAGCTGAAGCCAAGAAACAGGCAGAGGCTAAGAAGCAGGCCGAAGAAAAGAAAGCTCAGGAGACTTCCGCTCCCAAACTTACCAAGGGCCAGTACTTTATTCAGGTGATCGCGCTTTCTAACCAGAATCGTGCTCAAGGCATTGTGGACAAGATGAAGAAGGCCGGAGTGCCTGCCTATCTTTCCCCGATCCAGGCTAAGAGCGGCAGGATTTACCGCGTGCAGGCCGGTCCTTTCAAATCTGCTAAAGAAGCTGAAGCCGCTAATGCCAAGCTCGGTTTGGCAGGTTTGAATACAGGTAAAGTCCAGTCAGTGAGGTAAGTGTGGATTTTTCTTCCTTAGGTCTCGGAGAGCTCGACTGGGTCTTCGTTGTTATCATCCTGCTCTCCACACTTCTTGGGGTTTCCCGCGGCATGGTTCGCGAAATTTTTGCCCTGGTAGGCTGGGTAGCAGCTTTCTTTGTTTCTCTTTACTGTTCTGCCGATTTGGCAGCGATCCTTCCGTTCCAGGCCCACATGGGCCTCATGACTAGGACTTTTGTTTCCATTGTTTTGATTGTGATCGGATGCGTATTTCTGGCCGGTTTAGTCGGTAAAATACTGCGCAGTATTCTCGCCTCTGTTTCTATCGGAGCAGAGGATAGGCTTTTGGGGTGTTTGTTCGGTTTTCTACGCGGATTACTCATTGTCGGGCTGCTGGTCTTTCTCGGCGGAACGACCGAGTTCTTTTCCAAGCAGCTTTGGTGGAAAGATTCTGCGCTGGTGCCGGCGTTTGAGAAGGGCATCACATGGTGCGCTCCTTACATTCCCGATAGTCTGATGGAATTACGTAAATAAAACTTAACCTTTAATCCTCGGAGTTAAATACAAATGTGCGGAATAGTGGCGCTGTACGCTTCCGGTCCCGTTAACCAGAGGCTGTACGATGCACTCCTGCTGCTGCAGCACCGCGGTCAAGACGCCGCCGGTATCTGTACGGTTGAAGGACGTCATTTCCATATGCATAAAGGCATGGGCCTTGTGCGTGACGTTTTTAGAACTCGCAATATGCGAGACTTGCTCGGTAACTGCGGTATTGGACAAGTACGTTATCCTACTCAGGGAAATGCAACGGCTGCGGATGAATCGCAGCCTTTTTACGTCAATGCACCCTTCGGTATTGTTCTGGCTCACAACGGCAATCTGACAAACGCCGAAGAGCTGGCTCAGGAACTTTACGAACTGGATCGTCGTCATATCAATACGACCAGCGACTCCGAAGTGCTTCTGAACGTGTTTGCTAATGAGCTGGCGCTCGCCACTCTGGGTCATCCGCTGGATGAAGAAGCCTTGTTCAAGGCAGTTTCCGGTGTACATAAACGCGTGAAAGGTTCTTATGCCGTCGTCTGCATGATCGCCGGTCATGGTGTTGTGGCTTTCAGAGACCCGTACGGCATTCGTCCGCTTTGCTACGGCACAACGCTCGGCGAAGACGGAAAGAGCGAATATATGATCGCTAGTGAATCCGTGACGCTGGAAGGCAGCGAATTCCAAATTCTGGGTGACGTCCATCCGGGAGAGGCCATTTGGATTGATGAGAACGGCGACCTACATAAGAAACAGTGCGCAGAACACCCGGTCTATTCGCCCTGTATTTTCGAGTATGTCTATTTGGCTCGTCCCGACTCTCAGCTCGACGGCATTTCCGTTTACGAAGCTCGTCTGAGACTGGGCGAAAACTTGGCAAAAGAAATCAAAAAATCGATTCCTTTGGAAGACATCGATGTGGTCATGCCAATCCCCGATTCTTCTCGTCCTGCCGCAGCTCAGTTAGCCAAGGCTCTGAATCTTCCTTACCGCGAAGGCTTCATCAAGAACCGCTACGTCGGCCGCACCTTCATCATGCCCGGCCAAGCTGTTCGTAAGAAGAGCGTTCGCCAGAAACTCAACGCGATGGCCATTGAGTTCAAAGACAAGAACGTTCTCCTGGTAGATGACTCCATCGTCCGCGGTACAACTATCAAGGAAATTGTCCGCATGGCTCGTCAGAGCGGTGCAAAGAAAGTGTTCATTGCTTCCGGTGCGCCTCCCGTCCGTTATCCGAATGTTTACGGTATTGATATGCCGACAACGGCAGAACTCATTGCCGGCGACAATCGTCCTACCGAACAGATTCGTATCGAAATCGGTGCCGATGCGCTTGTGTACCAGACGATCGAAGGAATGAAGGAAGCCGTCGGAGGACTGAATCCCGAGATCAAGCGCTTTGACTGTTCGTGCTTTGACGGAGACTATGTCTCCGGTGATATTACACCGCAATATATTGCCAAGCTTGAGAAAAAACGTATGGAAGCAAAGGCGGAAGCAAGAAAGGCAGCTTCTGACGATTAAGTCCATGCCGAACTGAAAGAAGAAAGGAAAGCTGAGTTGTTCTGCTTTCCTTTTTTCGTAGTCTGCTCAAGAACGCCTGAAGTTAGAGAAGTGAACTGCTTGATTAGCGTACTGCTGGTGAACTTGATTATTAACAGAGAGTTTTTTCATGGCAAACGAAGTAATAAATAATCTTCTTGCATGGCAAATGGTTAAGGAACTGGTAAGAAAGGGCTCCATTTCAGAAGCAGCAGTCGCCCTAGATTTAGATTCATCAAAAGCTTCAAGGTTGCTCAAATCTTTGGAAGATGAATTAGAGTTCCCTTTGTTTAATAGGTCTTCACGGCCTTTTGTTCCTACGAGTGACTGTCTGAAAATCCTCAATAATCTGGAAAGTCTTCTCGGGATAAAGAACCAGCTGTTCAAAAATTGTCAGAGGATTCGTTCCAACACTAAGCAGCTCTATATTCGATTTGGGGTAGGGACGGGGACCGATGCAAATTTCATGGTTCGCTGCGTTGAAGAATACTCAAAGGTCAACCCAGAAATTCAAATTGCCTTAGCGGATCATGCTTCGATAGAAGAATTAGAGAACGGTTTATGTGACGTGGCTTATCTTCCTCATTATCCGTTAAGTCCTGATTTCACTTGCATGGCTACGGTGGACGTCTATAACTTTCCTGTAGCTACTCCTGAATATCTATCGAAGTTCGGTTCACCGATGATGCCAGAGGATTTATCTCAGCATTGCGTAATCCGAAAGAAAAAACCTTTTTCTGTGCAGCAAACAGTTCTATGGAGGCACCGATTCTTCAAATTTTTTGAAGCCAAAGAAATTTTATATTTGGACGATCGCTTTGCTCTTCAGGCTGCATTGGAAAGTAAAGGAATTGCACTTGAGCTTCCTTTAGGACAGGTTGAGCCTTATTTGAAGAAACAACTTCTGGTGCCAGTATTAAACGACTGGCATATTCCTTGTCGGCATTGTTGTTTGGTCTGCAAGTCGAGTCTAATTTCGGAATTTTCTTCCGTGGGCAATTTGCTCGCCTGGTTTGGTCAGAAATTGAAGGATTTCGAGGATCAACAATGGAAAGCCATATACAAAGAACAGTTCCAAAAGTTTCCCATTTGGAACCGTCCGTTGAAAGAATAAAAACGCACGTTAAAGTTTTTTCATCTTGAAGTCATACTTATGGCAATCCGCACAGTTGTTAACCGGGTCAGAATGTTGCAAATGACACTGAATGCATTCTCCGTTATGAGGCGGGTTATGAGGATTGACAACTGGATGAAGATCTTTGGTTTTCTCGATGAGGGCATCGCGATTGTGACAACCGAGACAAGTTTTATCTGAAGGTTCTTTTGGTTTCTGGAGATCGGGACCATGACAAGTCTGGCACGGTACGCCTTTTGCGACGTGCATCTCGGCTCCGGTTTTTGCCGAGGCTGGCAATACGAAACTTCCAAAGGCAAAACAGATACAAATGAGAGCGATTGAGGAGGCTGTCTTAAACATAGTTTCTAATGGCGAGTTCCAAAAAGAAACTCGCCGACTCCTATCGAAATGGATTAGTGCTTTTTCGCTTGTTCAGCAGCGTGTTTGCCGGCAATTAAACCGCTGGCAACGACTTCACTGTGTCTTGATGTAATCGAGCCGCAGCCTGCACCGACAGCATACAAACCGAGGATCGGCTTATCGTTGTCTGCTCTAATAACACTGAAGTTTGGGTCAACTTCTAGGCCGCCTTCTGTCTTATAAATGCCGACATAAGCAGGAGCGCTGATGTAGTAAGGTGCTTTCAGCGGTTTAAAGAAGGGGTCGGTTCTTCCGAATTCGGTGTCTTTTCCTGCGGCAGCATCCTTATTAATTCGATCGATGGTTTCACGAAGAACCTTAGGGTCAAGACCGACTTGTTTGGCTAGTTCTTCCGGCGTATCGCCTTTGAAGAGACCGCCGCCTTTAATGACATCGTCTAAGCGGAATCTGCGGTTATTCTTTCCCTGAACAGTGTCAGATCCGATAATCAGATAGCCATGCTTATATCCGGCTCTGATGAGATCAAGGCAAATGCCGGAGTATCTTGCTTTGTTTTCATCAGTGATACGTTTTCCATCTTGTGAAACGACATAAGCTGGTTCTACGTCAACTATGAGCCAAGAAACTGGAGGAGTCCCGGCCTTGGGACGAGAGAAAAATTTTGCCATTGACTCCATGTCTTCCAGTGCCGCACCGATCGCTTTACCCATCATGATGCCATCGCCGGTTCTGTCTTTCGGTGTCGGATCATCAAGTCCTGTAATGAAAGAAGGAAGGGCGCTCCAATAGCGTTTGTAGCGTTTAAGCAAATATTCGTTATTGATGTATCCGCCGGTGGCCAAAATCACGCTCTTGCCATAGATAGAAAGTTTTTGACCGTTTTTTCTCTCGGCCTCTACGCCGACGACTCTGCCGTCATCCATGATTAAAGACTGAACCCGGGTGTTTCTCATAATTTCGACGTTGCGTTCTTTGAGTTCATTGAGCATAGCGGCAGCGAATTTTGCGGGTTCTCCGGCTACCATGGCAATACGGAACGGCATATTTGGATTGACCTGCATGAATTCGATGCCGTAATCCATGACAAACTTCATGACCTCAGGAGACATGAGAGCGGCTTTTTTGATCACTTCAGGATTATGTTTATTAATCCCGTCGTAAATCGGAGAGTTCGGTGTGTTATCACGTACTTTCTGCAGTGGTTCGTCGTCCAAGCCCTTAGCGAAGCGATTCCAATAATCTTCCGGGCCCACATTCTTAGTAACGTCTTGTTTGTCGTGAAGAGGAGTGCGATAAGTCTGGAAAACACCGCCGGAGATTGCACCGTCGCCGCCAGTACGTCCGCGTTTTTCAATCAACAATACTTTTGCGCCGTCTCGGGAAGCTGCAACTGCCGCAGAAAGACCTGAATATCCGCCGCCGACAACGATAACGTCGTACTCAGGTTTGTGATGAGTCTTTTGTTCTTGTGCAGAGGTTGAGGTCAATGCGCTTGCGGCGATACCACAGACAATTGGAAGGCTAATAAGGGTGCGTCTCTTGAGATTTGAAGTCATGGTTTTTCCTTGTTTGTAAGAAAACGACTTCAGTCTATGTTTTAAATTTTTGCAACAAAAGTTTAAAAATGAAGAAATAAAATGTAATTTCTACAAACTCATGAGTTTATAAAGGGTTTATTCTAAGAGTGTTTCCTCTAATGGTTGTGGTGTCAGTAACTAGCATTAGGAATATATCAAACGACAAGTTTAAGTACCCCACTTTTGGTTGCCATTGGATTATGGTGGACCGGAACCTCCGAGTCTCTGCTTACGCTTTGCATCTCTTACGGTCTCATTTTTTGTACCGGTGTCGGCCTGACTTATAGCGCCACCGTTAACAATTCCATTAAATTTTTTCCGGATCATTCTGGTTTATCAGGCGGATTGGCTACGGCGGCTTACGGTTTTTGCTCCGTTGGCGTTCCTCCGGTACCGCACTTACTCATTGATGCATTCGGCATTACGGAAGCCTTTCAAATCTTAGGTGTTGCGTTCGGAATCGTAATCGTGGTCGAAGGACTGCTTAGTCAAAAACGTCCAAAGGGCTAATGGCTAGCCCTTGAATATCTATTCAAACCTGCACATACTTATCTCCCTTTGGAGGGTGAGTATGAGAGAAATTCACAATTTGATGACAATTGGAGAAGTCGCCGGATCATTCGGAGTTTGTGTGGCAACCGTAAGACGGTCGTGCAAAAACGGCAAGTTTTCCCGAGTTATCAGGACCATTGGAAATCAAAGGCATTTTGATCCTGATGAAGTCCATGAAATGCTTCATCCTACCCGCGGCAAAAGGATCATGGTCGGATATGCAAGAGTCTCAAGCTATGATCAGCGCTCGGATTTGACAGCCCAAGCCGAAAGACTCAGCCAATACGGATGTCAGCTGGTCATTAAGGATCTCGGAAGCGGACTCAATTGTAAAAAGCCGGGGCTAAAACGCTTATTGAAACTTCTTTTAACAGGGCGCGTCGGTGCATTAGTTGTCACCCATGATGACCGACTGCTCCGATTTGGCACGGAGTTATTTCATCGCTCGCCTCATGGGCATCCGTATAGGCATCTTAGATGAGCCGGAACAGCAGCCTTTCGAAACGGAGCTCGTCAAGGATGTTATTACCCTGATGACAGTCTTCTGCGCTCGTCTTTACGGGAAGCGATCGTGGAAAAATAAGGTAAAGGAAAATACGGGTATAAAAAACTTAAGTTTTCGGTAATATCTAATTATTACTTTATTTTTACCCCTAAATGCCCAACCTTGAGCGAACACTTGTGCGTCAGTTTGAGATGCCCAATGAAACAGATAGAGCTGCATTGGATCGGATGTGTTCGTCGTACGGATTTGTGGCATCAAAATTTCTTTTTGCCTTTCAAACGAGAGAACTTCGAAGTGAGGTAAAGGACTTTCGCGCTTTTCGAAATAGATTGGTAACTGCTCTGAGCAGGAAATCTGTTGAATTTAACCAAAAACTCGCAGGCTTGCGAGCCAATGGGAAAACAGCAGAGGCAACTCTCTTGACTTTGCTCAGAGAACTCAAAGAGACTTCGGGTCCTCATCTTCAGGCGCGTCACTTGAAGCTGGCCTTGGAAGAGACTTCTAAGATGGCTCTGACGCATTGGAAAAGCGTCATTGCAGAATCAAAGAAGGAACTTGCAGATACGTTAAAGCGTTTTCACGATCAGGATCGTCACTACGCGTACTGGCTTCTTTGCGGCATAAACCGCCAATTCTTTGAATTGCTAGACGGAAGAATTCCGGTCCCGAATCCGGAAGTTTCTTTTGATCGGAACTATTGCCTCAGCTATGAACGACCTCTTTCTTTGAAGACGCTCCGGTGCATCGCCGGGATTGTCAGGCGGACAGTCAATAGAGTTCGAAGAAACAGCGTCTGCTATCCGAGAACGAAAACTTTTCACAACCGAATTGACTTTGATTCAAGCTGCTATACGGTCAGATCAGCAGAAGATGCTCAACTCCTTGAGCTTATGTCATTGCAGCCCGGTAAAAGGATTTCTCTTCGGCTCAAAGGTAAAAGTAAAATCCGCGGAACGCTCCAGCTGATACGTGATACTGCCGGCACTTACTCATTAAGAGTGTACGTACCTCAGCAGTGTGAAGAGAGAAGAAAGACCGGCAAAGTCGTTGGAATTGATCTCGGGTATACCGAGATGATGGCAACGAGTGAACAGGAACTTCTTGGGACGGATCTGGGAAAGTATTTTTCTGCGATAGCTGATAAAAGAGGAAAGAACAGTGAAGGCCGAAACCGAATGCACGCGCTCTTTCGCAGCCTTCTGAAAAAGTCAGGCAAGAACAATCTCGCTAAGGCAGAGCGGATTAGAAAACATAACCTCGGCAGAAAGAAGCAGCGGGCTAGATATATCCAGGATATTGGAATCATTAAGACCCTCGTTAACAGAGAGCTAAATCTTCTTTTCACTCGGAAGATAAACCCGATCAGGGCGATAGTCGTTGAAGATTTAAGTGCTCGGATGAAGGCTCACTTTGGCAAAAAGTGGAATAGACGGCTGAGCGGCTGGATGCGAGGATACCTTCAGGAGAGGATCAGATATAAAGCAAAGAAACATGGAATAGAAGTAAACGAAGTAAACCCTGCTCACAGTTCGAGAGAATGCCCCCGGTGTCACTGCACGGACAAAAAGAACCGACAAGGGGATGTCTTTAAGTGCTCGTGTTGCGAATACCACGAACATGCTGACTTGGTTGCGGCGTTAAACATACTCGGCCGTTTAGGAGATAAGGAGATCCGTAAAGGTATGTCTCCGTCTCGGGTGAAAGCAGTACTGGACGGTCGGCACGTCGGTTGGAAATTATTGAACGATACCGTTACCGACAGGACTTCAGATGAAGCGCGTGTTGTGAGCGAATCTCCCCGTTCAGCTTCATCGAAGAGCGAACGGAGAAGTGATGTACAGGTTTGTACAGCTTCCTGATAACGGAGAAGATCATTTCTTGGCTCTGGGACGCGGCCGTGTGGACACTGTTCGCTCTAAGTTTCATCATGTCATGAGCGCTGCTTCCGAAGGAGAATATAACTATATGGCAACCGTTCCGAATAACCGTGACCACAAAACATTTGTGCTTAGTAAACAGCTCATGCAAGACATGGTGACATCGGGCGAATTTACCCCTAAAACTAATCTACTGAAAGAAGGACGAAGTTTGGGTGAACTTTACGTCACGGGCTTGTCGATGTATGAAGGAAAACTGTTTGCGGTAAGTAAAAACTTCAACTGCATCTTTGAGATTGATCCGAAGAACGAGATGATTGTAAAGGCCTTTGCTCTCCCTGCGTCTCTTGACGATGTTCGAGGTCTCATTGCAGATAAAGACGGTTTTAAGGTCCTTAATCGGAACGTGCTTGTTACATTGAGAGATTGATAGTCGAAACTGAAATCGATCTCGCTCCGATTTAAAGAATGCCGGCTTAACGCCGGCATTCTGCCTATTGACAAGGTTGTTAATCTTCAATACCCCGACGCTTCGAAAAATCAAACCTTGAAAGGGCAAATAAGAAGATCGCACCTCTGAAGCACAATTCAAAGGCCATCGCAACCCAGACACCATCCAATCCCATTCGGGATGCCAGGTAGTAAGCCAAGGGAATACGAATGAGCCACATGCTCCCTAAATTCATAAGACTTGGGAACAAAGTGAATCCGGCACTCACAAAAATACTGCAGCTAACAATAGCGGCAGCAAACATCGGCTCTGCGAACGCCTCAATTCGCAGAGCACTGGATCCTAATTCGATAATGGATTGATTAGTTGTCATAAACCCAATCATCCAAGGAGCTGTCAAATACATCACTACGCCCATAGCCGACATGATGACCATGACCATGATGACGTTGATCTTGGAAAATCTTCTTGCCATGTCCGGCCGTTTTGCTCCGATGCTTTGGCCTACGATGGTGGAAGCGGCATCAGCAACCCCGTAACCTGGCATATAGCATAAACTCTCAGCAGTTATGGCAAAAGAATGAGCCGCCAAAGATAAAGGTCCTAACGGCGCCACAATCATCGTCGTGACGATTTGGGCGCTGCTCATGGCCATTCTTTCTAAGGCGATCGGAGAGCCGATTCTGGCGACTCGTCTCATGCAGAAAATCTCAGGAAGGAAAGAGCCGGGGTGGCCGACGAGGGCAATTTTGTCGGACTTTACAACCAAGAACCAAAGAAGCAAAAATGTGCTGACCGACTCCGCCAGGATGGTTCCTAAAGCAGCACCGGCAACACCAAGATCGGCTCCGGGAACCGTAATGCTAAGCCCCAGAATCTTGTAAGTGGCAGTCGGGAAGATAAGCAGCAAGTTAAATATGGCGTCCAAGAAGCACATCCCGATATTAATCATGCTCGGAAGTTTCACATTTCCCGTGCTTCTCAGCATGCTTGAAGCAACAAAGCCTAAAAAGGCGGCAGGGGTGCCGAGACAAAATATGGCGAAATAAGTTCTAGCATCTGCATAAAGCTCGGGGGCGCCTCCGAGCCATGTCGGAACATAGGGGGCAAGAGCAACGCCGACAATAGCAATTGCTATGCTGATAAGACCGCCGACAAACAATGACTGCCGGAGTACAGATCGTGCCTCATCGAATTGTTTTGCGCCGATTCTTTGTGCGACTTGAACCGTAAAGCCTGCTGTAACGGATGTGATAAGTCCCCATACGAGCCAGAGGGAGGAAGAGACCAAGCCGATCGAGGCCGCAGGGTTTGCGCCAAGGTGACCGACCATTGCCGCGTCGATGTATTGGACCATCACGAAAGAAATCTGAGCAAAAATCGCAGGCAGGCTCAAGCGCCAAACGAGTTCGATTTGGTCCCAAACATTTAATTGCGCGCCGTTTCTGATAAGAGAAAACAGCTGCTCTGTTCTTTTATCCTTCGTAGCCATAGCTCGCATTCTAGAAGCATTCTTTTCCTTAGGAACATTACGGAATGATTATGGGCCTTATTGCTAGAGAGCTTTTTGCTGCTTCTACTTAAGCGCGTGTTGAATTTTGATAGGGCTGTTAATTCATTAAGGCTGCTTCAAAAGTCTTACAACCGGACTTGCCTCGATCAGTCCCGGAATCCGATGTCCACGATCGCTCCCCTAGGCTAGAGGTTCAGCTCTTCCATCTTTGTTAACCATTTTGTTCTTGAGCTGGGCGCGCGGGGAAAGAATCAGGAAAATTTTCTTCTACAATCCGGATCTTTCGCCAAAAACTTTGAGAACAACGGTTTTAATTCTCAAGTTTTGTTTAATTTTCCTGCTCTTCAAACACCGTTTGTTGAAATGAACCAGCTTCTCCCAAAATACTTCGGATTTGATCCTGCAACGACGACGATCAGAACTGAAATCATCGCAGGCGTCTCCACTTTCCTCACAATGGCCTATATTCTGGCTGTAAACCCAGCCATTCTTGGCATTACGGGAATGGATAAAGGAGCGCTTTTTGCTACCACGGCGATTACCTCCGGCATTGCGACGCTTATCATGGCGCTCTATGCCAAGATGCCCTTCGGACTTGCACCGGGTATGGGTATCAATGCCTTCTTTGCCTATACCGTTTGTCTTTCGATGGGGCATACCTGGCAGTTTGCGCTGACCGCAGTGCTCTTGGAAGGTCTGATATTTATTCTCCTTACTGTGACCAATGTCCGAGAAAAGATCGTTTATTCCTTGCCGCCGAGTATTCAAAAGGCGATCGGTGTAGGTATCGGTCTTTTTATCGCTTTTATCGGTCTCCAAAACGCGGGAATTTCGGTTAAAAACGATGCAACACTGGTGGCTCTCGGTCAAATTTTCCAGCCGAGCGTTTTGCTGGTTATCGTCGGTTTAATTTCAACCGCCGTCCTTCTGGTTAAAAATATTCCCGGTGCCTTATTAATCGGTATCGCAATTACAACGATTTGCGGCATACCATTCGGCCTGACCCATTTAGACGGCTTTGTCTCTACTCCGCCTTCTGTTGAACCGATTTTCATGAAGTTCGAATGGCACAACATTTTCACCGTGGATATGGTGATGGTTGTCTTCTCCTTCTTATTCATGGACTTGTTTGATACTTTAGGAACTCTGGTCAGCCTCCTATACAAGGGCGGATTCGTTAAAGACGGCAAGATGCCGAGAATGAAGGAGTCCTTCTTTGCAGATGCTGTAGGTACAACCATCGGAGCCTGCATGGGAACGAGCGCGATTTCCACTTACGTTGAAAGCGCAGCAGGAGTTTCCGTCGGAGGAAAGTCCGGATTAACGGCTTTTGTGATTGCGGTTTGCTTCTTTCTGTCTCTTTTCTTTGCACCGCTCTTCTTATCGATTCCGGCACAGGCCACTGCCCCGGTCTTGATATTGGTCGGTTTCTTAATGATCTCCTGCATTAAGGAAATTGACCTGGATGATTATGCGGAAGCCATTCCGGCATTTATCTGCATCATCACGATTCCGCTTACGTACAGCATTGCAAACGGCATCGTCTTTGGACTTCTGAGTTATGTGCTGATTAACTTGATCTCCGGCAAGTTTAAGAAGATTCGCATCGAGATGTACCTGTTGTCGGTCTTCTTTATTGTGATGCTGTTGCTCCACTAATAGAAAGTTATCGAAATATTCCGATATTTCAATTAAAAATTGCCCCGCTTTTGTGCTCGCTGCTACTTAGTTGTGCACAAAGCGGGGATTTTTCTGCCGTTTTTCTGTTTGTTTCCCTTTAAAGCGCTAATCACACCTCAAAAAAGTTGGCACGGAATATGCGTGTAGTTCAAGTGCATTCGAACACAAACAGGAGAACCAAAATGTCAAACTCTCTCGCTTTAAGAAGACGGACTTTCCTTAATTTCGGCCTATTAGGTGCTGCAGTCAGTGCCGCCCTTCCTGTCAAAGCTTTTGCACAGGCACCGGCGAATGTTTCTTTCATCGCTCCGACAGCAGATAATCCAATTCGCATTAACTTTAATGAAAACGCCCTGGGTATGAGTCCTAGTGCACAGGCCGCTGCACGCGACGCCGTCGCAAAAGGAAACCGTTACGCTAAAGCAGAGATTACACAGCTCCACGGTAAGCTTTGCGATATGTATAAAGTTCCAAAGAATTTCCTTCTTTTGACGGACGGTTCTTCTGAAGGGATCAGAGCTCTAATGGGCGCATATTCCCGTCTTCCCAAAGTCCAGTTGGTTATTCCGGAACTGACTTACGGCGACGGTGAGCACTTTGCGAACCTCTATAACGTTCCTGTTGTAAAAGTTCCGATGCTCGCGGATTGGAAGGTCGATGTCGCAGGGCTCAAGAAGGCAGTGGACGGTTTCGACGGCTTCTCCATTGTTTATTTCGTCAACCCCAACAACCCGACGTCGACTGTTACACCTGCCTCTGAAATCGAACCTTGGGTCAAGAGTAAACCGGACAATACCCTGTTCATCGCGGATGAGGCCTATGCGGAGTATGTCAGCGATCCGAAATTCAAATCGATGGCAGGTTTAATTCAGGACGGGCTGGACAACGTAGTTCTCTTAAAGACATTCTCGAAGCTATATGCTATGGCCGGGATGCGGGTTGGTTTTGCGGTCGGCGCTCCGAGCATTATCAAGATGATGAAAGATCAGGTAGCCGGTGAAAAATTGAACTATCCGGGTGTTACTGCTGCTTTGGTTTCCTTAGATGATGAACCGTTCCAGGCTTATTCCAGAGCTTCGAACTTAGAGAGCCGAAAGATTTTAGCTTCTTGTTTAGATAAGCTCGGGGTTAAATACCTCCCTTCGAGCACGAACTTCATGTTCTTTGAGTTAAACGAACCGATTCGTGCATTCCAGAAGAAGATGGCTACTCGAAACATCATCGTCGGCAGACCGTTCCCGCCTGCAATGAATTGGTGCCGCATTTCCTTAGGTACGCCGCAGGAGATGGCCTATGTCGCAAATGAACTGACAAAAATGCGTTCAGAAGGCGTGTTTTAAAAATTTTTGATTTTTTATTTTATCGACGGCGTATTTTGTGTAAATATGCCGTCGTTGTCATTTGAAGTTAGGATTCAAACATGCAGCGGATAACGATTTTTGATCTGTCTGCTGAAAAAGACAGTGGCAGTGACGATGGTTAAAATCCCACAGGCTACGAGGATGGATGTTCCTAAAACAAAAGGCATTCCCGCTGAAATGCGGCGCAAATAAAGCTGGTAAGCGGAAATTAGCCATTCAATGCCGAAACAAATTAAACAGATCTCCCAAATCCAGCAAACGGGCCGGAAAGGAATAAACAACAAAATCAATAAGATTACGGGGATAGGCAAAAGGAGGTAATTTCCCCAAAAGTACAAGTGAGCCCCGAATAAAATCGCGCCAAAAATCGGGAAAATCAATCGCCACATATCAAACACTTAACCGGATAATATAAATACGATTCTTGGGGTGCAGCCGCGGGCAAAACGGCTACATACTTCAGGAAGCCTTCTGCTGCAGCATTTATTCACTCGAAGACAAGAGGAGGAAACCGAGGTCTTAACTCCGACCCGGTTTCTTCTTCTTAAATCTTCTTTGTGATACCGATGAGCCAATAGCGTTCAAACACGCCGGTCAGCAGCACTAAAGCCCCGGCGGCGCATATCCCGTACACACCAAAGAAAGCTAAAACAGCGGCAAGCAGACCTCCGATGAGGTATACCCAAATACGCAGAAGAGTGTTTTCTCCGGAATAAACTCGCCGAGCTCTTTCTGAAGTTTCCATCCAAAGCAGGCTGAAAGCAACGGTTCTAGCGACTTCGAGAATGAGGAAAGGCATCAACAAGTAGGCACATGCATCCCAAAATCCCAAGCAGCCGGCAAGAATGGCGTAAAGACCGCAGCCCATCAGAAGTGCATCCGAGACCATAAAGGAAGTCAGCCAGCGAGCTTTTTTAACACCAGGTTGTGATGTGCAACTAAATGCAACGCCTTTATAGCAAATGACAACCACTGCGCCGATGAAAGCCAGTACGGTAAAGAGCCGCATCAAAATATCCAGCCAGCCGATGTAAGGTCCTAAAAAGTCGTTTGTCGCAACTGAAAAAACAGACAGCCAGTAAACGGCTACTGCACAGCCTAAGCAAGTTGCATAACAAGCGAGTCCCCAAACACCGACCGAAAGCGGCGAAGTGAAATGCAGTATGCGCATTGCATGGATAAAGCGGGGAGGATCTCCGAGGTCAAAGACTAACAACGCGAGGTCTACCAGCACGATGAGCAGCGCAAGTGTTAATGCAAAAGGCAAAATTGCGGCAAAAAGAGGAGGACCGGCAAACCAGGCGATACCGGTTAACACCATGAAGCCAGCAGTCAGATTATTAAAGAAAGCATCCCAAACAATAATGTTTCCCCAGTCGGGGCGATGCGTAATATCGTGTCCTTGATAAAGGGAGGGATGCCCTTCAGCCCAAGGTTTAGGATTATTCATGTTGGTCATGTTCATCTTTTCCTCCTCAGACTAAACAGGCCGCGATAGCTGCAGCGCAAAGAATGAGCGTTGCAGCTCCTCTCAGATAATCGCCTGGCATGTATTTTGTCGGCGTGACCGGATCGGAGGGTAAGCCGTAAACTTCGGGCTTGTCCATTAAGAGGTAGAAGGAATTCAAGCTGTCGTAGTTTTCAAACGGATCGACACCATAGAGCTGAGCTTCCGGATGCCCATGGGTGATCAGATAGTTCACTCGGTCGCGCGCTTCTCGGACCATCAGCTCTCTCGGTCCGAATTGAATTGCTCCTGTAGTACAAGCCTCCTGACACGCGGGGCGCAAACCGTCTTTTAAGCGGTCATAACACTCCGCGCACTTCATGGAGTGCCCTGACTTAGGACTGATTTCAGGAACTCCAAAGGGACATGCTGCGACGCACATTCCACAGCCCATGCAGATATCTGTCTGATAATACACTCCTCCGAATTCGTTGCGCACAATTGCACCGGTTGGGCAAGCCTCATGGCAGGGAGAGGTTCGGCAGTGTTTGCATTGGTCGCTCATGAACAGCCATTTCCCGGCCTTAGGTTCTTTAAGAAGAGCATCAATCGTAGCCGGAGCCGGACGATCAACTGCATTCTTTTCAGAGAATCGTTCTATGAACTTTACGTGGCGCCAATTATTTGCGGAAAGGTCGCCGGTGTTATCGTAACTATCTCCGGACCAATGATAAGGATCCGACTCCAACTGATTCCACTGCTTGCAAGCTACTTCGCAGGATTTGCATCCGGTACAGATAGAAGTATCAGTAAAAAAAGCCAATTCCTGACACTTCGGGAGCGGACCATTTCGATCAAACAGGCTGTAAATCGGATCAATCTTGTGATTCTTCTTCGGCTGATCGGGCGCATATTTCTCTTTGACGACGTCAAAGATGTTTTTGGAATTGATGGATTTCATATTTAGTTCCTCTCTTCCGGTTGTGCGGCCCATGGTGTCTCAGGAATCGGCTCCGACATTCCTTTCGGGTATTCAACAGGGAATTCATTGAATTTTTCAATTTTGCTCATATCCGGCGTATCAATCTTCACCACAAAGCTCTTTGAGCTCGGGATTAGCCCGTCACCGGCCATATCCGCAGGGCTTAAGTCGTTAGTAATCGGATCGCAGACGATACCTTTATAACCCGAGCAGACAAAGCGGCCGGCGATGCTCGCCTGGCGCCCTTCGATAACGCCGATTCTCAAACGCGGTGTGACAAGAGCTCTCACTTGAATTTCATTTCTCGGACTCTTGACGGAAACATAGTTTCCTGTCGTGACTCCTATGCTTTCAGCTAATTCCGGTGATATTTCGATGAAAGATCTCGGCTGCAGGCCTACTAGCCAGGGAATGGTTCTCGTCATGGAGCCTGACATCCAGTGTTCGACCATATGGTAAGTCGTCATCACTGTCGGGTAGGCCGGATCTCCGGGCTCGGTTACCGGATTCATCGGATCGTCGATGATTGTGACATCCGGAACGCGGCTCGTGCTCCAAAGAGTATTGGTATATGGCGATTCAACGGACTCATAGAAGACAGGGAAGGGTCCTTCTTTAATTCCATAGGGAACGAAGAGCCAGGCTTTGCCGTCCGAGTGGGCGCCGAATGCAGCGGTGCCGTCCAGAGCAGCGCCGCCTCTGGCATCGGGAGCGGGCCGGTAGCTAGGCGGTTTAGTTGCGTCGAACTGCGGTTTGTCATATCCGACCCACTTCTGTTCGTGCTCATCCCACCAGACGAGCTTCTTTCTCTCTGACCACGGATGACCGTCCGGTGCGGCAGAGCACCGGTTATAGAGAATGCGGGAGTTGGTAGGCCAAGCAAAACGATAAGTCAGATCGATTTCATGATCGACCGTTCCGCCGTCGCGCCGTTTGGTGAGGTTTTCTCCCGCTTCGTTGATGAAACCGGCAAGCAGGCGGCAGCCGCAAGCAGTTGTCCCGTCACTCTTAAGTTCAGAGGAACCTTGAACAGGTCGCCCGGTAGCCGTATCAAAGCCGTTCATTTCAAAAGCGACGGCATCCAAGTCACAGTCTCCCTCGATCGGAGGAAGTCCCATTTCATTTTGCTTACCCTGCGGCACATCATAAGACCACGTGAGACTGCGTAAACCTTCATCTCTTGGAAGACCGGAGCTTTCAGCCAAAGCTTTGAGTCTCTTACCAAGCTGATAAGTCCACCAGGCATCTGATCGGCATTCTCCGGGTGCGGCTTTAATACGGTCATGCCACTGCATCAAGCGTTCTGTATTATTGACAGAGCCGTCCTTTTCTAAGCAGGAATTTGTCGGGAGGTAAAACACTTCGGTTTGAACTTCTGAGGGTTTAGGACCATTCGGGTCCGCATACCAGACAGAAGCGGTTTCGTTTTCGAATAAATCACAGACAACCAGCCACTTAAGGTTGCGAATCGCGGCGCGCCCCCAACCGGTATTGGGGTTCGTAACGGCAATGTTTTGACCAAAAACCAACAGGCCGTCGACTTCGCCTTTCTTTGCCCGTTCAATCGTGACGGTTAAAGACTCATTGCCGCCGAGTTTCGGAAGCCACTGATATCCGTATTCGTTTTCTTTTACAGCATAGTCGCCGTACCAGGCTTTTAGGAGGCTAACCATGTAGTTTGGAAGAGAAGCCCATGAACCGCGTTCAGTTTCGAGTTTCCACATACCATCTGACTTGTTTCTCGCACCGCTGAATCCATGGCCGTTGGCGAGATAGTCTTTGAGCGTGGCGTTCCCCTCTGCAACCTTTGGCAGCGGGATGTAGTTCGGAAGATCGGCAAACAATGTCGGGATATCCGTTGCACCCTGGACATTGGAGTGGCCGCGAAGAGCGAGGATGCCTCCGCCCGGTCTTCCGATGTTTCCGAGCAGTGTTTGAAGAATTGCACAGGTTCTGATGATCTGAGAACCGGCCGAGTGCTGTGTAAAGCCGGTAGCGTAACAGAACGCCGAGGTTCTGTCGGGCCCGGAATTGCGAGCCAAAAGTTCGGCGACTTTAATAATGTCGCAGGGGCGGCAGCCGCAAATATTGGCCGAAGCTTCCGGGGTGTACTTTTCCACCTGTTTTTTGAGCAGCTGAAATACGCAGTGAGGATCCTGAAGAGTCGGATCTGTTTTTGGCGCTCCACGGGAACCGTCAGGATTTATTTCGTACTCATAGTCCCAAGAATTAGGTTCTTTGCTGTAAGAACGGGTAGTCGGATCCCAACCGTTAAATAAGCCCGTGTTTTGATCAAAATTAAATTTCGGATTAATAATGGTTGAGGCATTGGTATAAGCAAGCACATATTCCTTGAACCATAAGTCCTTTTCCAGAATATAGCGAATGATCGCGGAAAGGAAAGCAATATCGGTTTCCGGGCGAATATGCACATGGTGATCGCAAGCCGCGCTCGTACGGGTGTAGCGAGGGTCCACATGAATGGTTACCGCACCCTTCTTTTTGGCCTGCATGGGCCAATAGAAGGCGCAAGGGTGGGCTTCGGCCATATTCGAGCCCATGATTAGGATGCAGTCGCTGTTGAGAAGATCACGAGGCGGGTTGGTGCAGGCACCGAAACCGAAGGTTGGGCTTAAGGCAGCAACGGTCGTCGAGTGACAGTAACGAGCAGAGTTCTCAACCGGCAGAATACCGAGGCCGCCGGTGAAGAGTTTTCTGAAAAGATAGCATTCTTCATTGTCGTTCGCCGAACCGCCGATAAAGCCGATATTGGCGCAGTTATTGACCGTAATGCCGGTTGTCGGATCTTTTTCTACAAATCCTTTATTCCTAGTGTCCCAAATACGTTTTGCCACCGTATCCAGCATCCAGTCCAAAGAGACCTCTTCCCAATGATCAGAACCCGGTGCGCGGTACATCGGTTTGACCTTTCTATAAGGGTTCTCATTCAGAGCATACGTAGAAGAGCCCTTGGGGCAAAGTCTGCCTTCGTTAACGGCACTTCTAGGATCTCCCTCAACATCGATTAATTTTCCGTCTTTAAAAAAGCCCAATTGAGAACATCCGACTGCACAAAATTGGCAGACGGAACTCCCGACCTTAGCGCCGCGAAGGCGTGTACAACGAAATGTCGTCCTTGGACTATAGACGTCTGTGATCGAGCTCATGCATCCTCCGATTGTTTCTATTGCCATTATTGATTTCCGGAAGAGAGGAAAGGCCTATCACGGCCCGAATCGAGATTTTTAAGGAGGGAAAGTACCGAAATTGGTTGAAGACGTGCAGTCCTGTGGTTTTACAGTCCATTTAACCGGCGGGGATTCTGTTGTCCAAAAAAGCAACTCTTAGTTTCAAATATCAATTTCCCCTTATATCGTTAGGTAACTATCCCTTTGTATATCCATGAAGACGTTACTAAATAATTTTCGGATTAATCCCTTGATTTCCTATTTTGGTTAATTAATACCACCCGTTTTAACTTATTAATTTAACCATCTGCAATTTTATATAACTTGTTTTGAGTTACTTACACTAATATTACGATGGGTTGTACATTCATGTTTGATCTGAAAAGGAAAAAATTAAACCAATATTTATGCTTGGCAATAGCCTCAGCTCTCGGCTGCAGCTTTTGGAGTCATTTGGGTGCGAAAGAACTCTCGGAGCCAATTGCGGGGTCTTATCATGCTTCCCAGCCTGGTGAGAATCTCATCGCTGCAAATGGAACGGTTTTTGAACACGGAAATAGTTTTGGGGAATCTCCTCAAAAAATATCCGGTTCTTTCGGTATGTTGTTAGCAAATGTTGGAAATGCCTATCAACTTGACTTGAATGGTAATTTCTCCAATTCAGTCTATTATGACGGTGCAGTCATTACGAATTGGAGCGGGACCCAAATTATCGGTAAAAAGGACGATAAGATTTCTTCCATTGCCATCAGCAGCGGTCATTCATATGACTCCATGAGTTATTACAACAATCGAGGAAGCGCGATTGCTAATTACAGCGCCGGGCAAACAGAAGGCCATCAGGAAATTTTTTCAAGAATTGATTCAATAGGGTCGCCGGAACAAAACTTTACTTTTGGCGTTGTTGAGCGCGGCAAGGGGATTCAATATATTGAGTCCATAGGCGTCCTGTACGCGAATCCAATTGGTATCTTAAGTGGAATCGATGATTTGTCAGGTCCGCATAATCGAACAAATGAATTTTTTAACGGCCGACAAATCATAAAATCGATTGGCAGCGTGATTGTAGATTCCTTGCAGCAAAAAGCAGAAAAGATCAATGATCCCGGAAATGGGGGAACGGAGATAAGGAATTCATGGCCTGTCTTCGGGGTACTGAATTGGAATCAAATCAGAGAGGACGGAGAGCCTAATCAATACATCGGGATTCAATACTTGATTCAGGCCACTACAGACTTACCTCAACAAAGCGTTGAGGGACAGGAAGGCTTTAGTCGGCGAACCGTAGGCATTGCAAACCGAGGCGGACTTCAAGTTATTGAGTCTCTTAATGAAGATGGGGCGAGGATTAGAGTGGGCTCCAAAACGCAGAATGGTACATATGCAGGAGGCGCAGCTGTTCATGTTAGCTCTGTGAAACCCGATTATGATGACGCTTCTAATGCGGTTACCGTGTTAAAAGGAAAATTTACCATTGAGTCGGGATCCTTATACGCGGCCGGAACGAATACAAATCTTGGGGTTCTCAAGTTAGAAAATTCACCGTCAAACAGTGGTGAGCTTACCTTGAACCCGGGTGTAAATATTTTCATCGGACGGTCGTTGATGGGGAAGGGAAATCCTGAAAATTCTCTTCTTTCGGTTGGAATAAAGGCAACTCCATACCGCATCCGTTTTGGTGATCACAGCGGTCTTTATAACCAGGGCAGATTCCGGGGGAATGCACTGTTTGTTTTTTCTAGAGAGGGAAACAACGTAACTTCCGGCGGAGTCTTTTTGAAACAAGTGGAGAAACAAGAGGACGGGTCGCTATCTCGAATTAATCTTGCCGTTATGGGGGAAGATCCAGATAAATTATCAATCAAGGGTGCAGAAAAAGTTCTCCGCTCAGCAGCACGTCGAGTTTTTGTAGATACAGGTGCTGAAAATTTGGAGACGAGCCAACTTAATGGAGAGGTCAAACACGGAACAGTGGCTATTAATGAGGGCTTGATCAATAAATATAGGGCGGCATATGCATTAAAACCGATTGGTTCGGTCGGAAACCCCGACGAAGTCAAGGAAATCGGATTTGAAAGCGAAGCAAACAGCGGAGATGCAGCTTCCCGCTATCAATACGAAGGAGAGATCGTCGGAAGTATCGAAGGAGGAGATTCGCACGGGACCGATGAGCCGCAAATTATTAATGACAAGACCTCAACAATGACAAGTATTGACGGAGTCGGACTGACTCAATACTTCATTTGGCGCCAAGATAACGAGACGCTTTATCAGCGACTCGGAGAAATAAGGGATGATGAAAGTGCAGAAGGTCCATGGGTCCGAGTAATCGGCGGAAGGAATAAGTACGATAAAAATGGAGTTTATTTCCGAAACGATTTTGGAGGCATTCAATTGGGCTTAGATAAAACAGTAACGCATACAGAAAACGGAAAGTGGCTGGCGGGAGCCGGGTTAACTGTTCTTCGAGGAAACGCGGACTTATCTAACGGCGGTTCTGAGAAAAATAATATGGCCAGTTTAAGCGGTTACGGAACGTTCCTTTGGAACAACGATATGTATGTCGATTTAGTGTTTAAATTGAGCCGGATGCACAATAAGTTCACTGCCGTTTCCGATAATTATGACTACATTTCCAGAGGTCGCTTTAACAACTATGCGATTCAGCTGGGCGCAGAAGCCGGGAAACGTATTTGTTTCGGAAAGGAAGAAAATTGGTTTGTTGAGCCGCAGTTCCAAATTTTGTACGGTCGGATTAAGGGAAATAGCTTTGATACGGACACCGCTGTCGGTGTTAGAACAAAAGCCATTAATAGCGTGATAGGACGAGTTGGGCTTTCCGGCGGATACAAAGGAAGTCTTGGCAGCGCTTTTGTCAAGGTGGACGGTCTGAGAGAGTTTACTGCTCGGTATCGTGCCGACTATCACATGATCGGGGGAACTGCCAATAACAGAAGCACAGTTAACCTAAAAGACAGTTGGTTAGATGTTGGCATTGGAGGGACGATGCATTTGTCTAAGAACACATCAGGTTTTGCACAGATCAAGCGCTCTTTTGGAGGTAAGCTCAACCAAGAGTTCCGGGCCGATATCGGCTTGAGGTATGAATTTTGAGGATGAGAATGGATAGAAAACTTTAGCCGGCCCGTCATTGACTTCCTCCTCTTCATGTAAACGAAGAGGAGCCCGGCCGCTTCAGCAAAAATGCCTAAAGGTGGATTACGAGCGCGACGAACGCCGGTGGTGAGTAGTTCAGATCTTGCATAACGGGTAGTATCACCTCTAAGAAGCCTCACACGGCAGTTCTATCACCTGGACCTTTCCGACCGGAACGACCGCTATCCATCTCAGGGCTCGCCCGCGGAGAAGTCCTCTGTATCTGCATAACAAATGCCATTGAGTTTCGCAGCCTGCGATAGTTTCTTCTCTCAAATGATCAAGTTAGACGTGAATTGGCGACGAGGCGGGGACGAAGCGATGATCAAAAAAAGTGTGTCAGACCGATAGCTTCCTCGGTAACGAATGCTCTTGACTTTTTAGGGCCATCATTCTTTTGTGTCGCGTACGCAGCATTAACTAAAAAATAAATGTTTGTTCTTTTGGTAAACGGGTACGCATATCCCAGTGACAAACCGGAAAGGCTGCTCCTACTGTAAGGAGAAGAAGAGGCAGAGCGCGATTTGTTGAACCCGGCAGCTACCATTGCCTGACCGCATCAGGGCCAGTTAAAGCCTTCACCAAACGCTCAGCAATGTCAAGAGTTATGGACGCTTGGCCTCTCAGAATTTTTAAAAGCGAGTTTGGATCGACATTGCTCTGTCTAGCAAAATCCCTGGCAGGGATTTGCAGATACTCGAGCTCTTCAGCGACGATAAGCCTCGGGTTCTATTTAATATTCTGGTCATCAGAAGCTGCTCAAACCGATGACTTTCAGGAAGTCATCAACTCGTGTAAAAGCTCCTCTCCGAAGAGTTTTGCAAATTCTTTTTCATAATGGGCTTCTTTCTCAGCAAATCTTTCGGCAAACCAATTCATGAAGGTTCGTATGTAGGGAACATTCCAACGTGATGAATGGCATGCGAGATAATTGAACTGAGAAGCTCTGTGCCAGCCGTTAAGAATCGGGACAAGTTTTTCGGCTCGCAGTGCGTCTATGCAATAAAAGAGCGGCATTCCAGGAGATGCGCATTCTCCGGCCAATACGGACTCAAACAACAAATTTGGAGAGGACCACTCAATTTGTTGGCGCAAATGAAGGTGACAGCGCTTTCCTTGCTTGCATACGCTGTCAAATGGCGTATGCGAAAACTTGTCTCCGCCAAATGTGTGTCCGACCGGGACTTCGGCTAAACGGTCTGGATGATCCAAAAGGCCGTATTTTTCAATGAAGGAAGGAGCGGCAACCGGTACAAAGATCATTCTGCCGCGAGGGATGAGAATAGAGTCCGGAAGTGTGACATGGCCTGTGACAGCCACGATATCAGCGCTTCCTTTTCGGAACTCTTCGGTATTTACAGGAGTAATAACGCGAATTTTATGTTTCGGAAAGAACTTGATGTACTCAAAGAAAAGTGAGTGTGAGATAGAGACGAAAGTATTCGGGACCATGATCTTTATTATGGCGGACTCTTTATCCGCTTTCTGTTCTATTTTTCCCAAGAGCTCCTCATACCGTCCGACCATATCTTCGACTAGAGGAAAGAGTTCTTCTCCCGTTTCCGTTAGACGAAAAGGGCGAGAACGCCTATCTAACAGAGGAACTTTTAGTTCTTTCTCCAATTTGCTTAGAGTACGGGAAATCTCCGCCGAATCACGTCCGTATTGTTCAGCGGTTTTGCGAATGCTGCCTGAATGACGAAGGTCTAAAAATAACTTCCAAACCTCAATTTGATTAGAAGCTTTCATTAGTAAATTGAGAATTTTTTCAATATTTATTGATAATTCTATCAATTTTAGCTGAAATGAATTCTTTGAAAATTCCTGATTTTTTAATTTTTTCTACTATTTCTTCAGTGTTTCATTCCAAGGAGAATCTCATGAATACAACAGCAAAATTTCATCTGACTGCAGCTGCATTTGGAGTGCTGATTGCCTCTTCTGTTTACGCTGAAACAAACCAGGTCTATTCCAACACGGTTCAAGCACACAATGCACCGATGACCGTCGACGTAATCATGAAAGACGGAAAAATTGCCAATATTCTCACAGACAACAGAGAGAGCCCAGGGGTCGGCAAACTGGCTATTGCTAACCTTTCCAAGAAAATAATCAGGAATCAAACTATCAATGTTGATAATGTAACCGGCGCTTCCGTGACCAGTATGGCGTTGAAGTATGCCGTCAAGAAGAATCTTGAGGCTGCCGGTGCCGACCTCTCTAAATTTCAGACCAAACTTCCGAAGGCTCAGCTCAAGGATACCTATAGCAGTGAAGTGGTGATTGTCGGAAGCGGTGGGGCAGGTCTTGCGGCTGCTGCGTCAGTCATCGAAGCTGGCGGAACAGCGATCATTGTTGAAAAGCTGGGTTATTTAGGTGGCTCCACAGTAGTTTCCGGGGGCGGATACAACGCGGTTGATCCCGAAAGACAAAATCGTCAAAACATCGACGACAGCATCGACAGACATTTTCAAGACACGATGAGAGGCGGTCACAACAAAAACAATCCGGAGCTGGTGAAGAAACTGGTTGAAGAAGCTCCGGCAACGATGCATTGGTTGGAAGGCAAAGGACTTGGATTCGGGCCGAAGGTACGAGTGATTGTCGGTGGCTTGTATCCACGTGGTCATGGTGCCGAAGGAGGTGGTTATGGCTATATCCGCGTGTTGGAAAAGTTCATTAAAGCCTATCCGGATAAAGTGAAAGTATTCACCGATACTCAGGCTGTGAAACTCATTAAGAATGAGGCAGGCAAGGTGATTGGTGTTTTGGGTAAGCATGATAGTAAAGACGTCAATTTCATGGCGAGCAAAGGCGTCATCATTGCAACCGGTGGTTTTGGTTCCAATGTAGAAATGAGGCAAGCCAAAAATACCGGTGTATGGAAAGAAGTTACGCTCGATAAAAACATTCCCTGCACGAACAATTTCAAAGCATCTCAAGGCGATGGGTTAAAACTTGCCGAACAGGTCGGTGCCAATGTCATCAACCTTGATGATATCCAGCTGCATCCCGGCGGAACACCGAAAACAGGCATTATGTCCAGCTGGCCCAGCGGAAGAAACCGCATCTTCCTCACGCCGCAGGGTGACCGTTTTGTAAACGAAGATGCAGCGAGAGATACTTTATGCAAGGCTGTCTTCAAGGAAGGCGGCAAGTACTGGATTGTTTCTAATCACGTTAAGTACCCGACGCTTGACTATCAGTCGAAGAACTTAACGATTGGCGAAATGATCAAGCTTGGCCAAGCTTTCTCCGGCAACACGATTGAAGAGCTGGCTCAGAAAACGGGTATGGACCCGAAAAAACTTCGCGCCTCGATTGACACCTATAACGACGTCGTTACTGGGAAGATTAAGGAAGATAATCTTGGTTTTAAGAAATTCACTCAGGATGATAAGCCGATGACAGAAGGTCCTTTCTACGCCACGCCAATGGTACCGGCAGTTCACCATACAATGGGTGGCATTCAAATTAATTCTGCAGCTCAGGTGTTAGACAAGGCAGGGCACGTGATTCCAGGATTGTTCGCCGCAGGCGAAGCCACTGGAGGTGTTCACGGCTCTAATCGTGTCGGCGGGAATGGCGTTGCTGATGCGATGGTTTTCGGAAGAATCTCCGGACAATCTGCTTTGAAGTAATTACACTTGAAGGAGAAAGGAGCCGTAGGTTCAACGCGGCTTCTTAACGGTTTGTCGAGGGTTTTAAGAGAAATTTTGTTTGTAAAAGCGCTAATCTCTGTCCTCGCCTTTACAACTACTTAACCAGTATAGGACAACGAAGGCATTCGCAACTATTTGCATTCTGCCGAGAAAGATCAATTAACTAATCAAACAAACTTGTGTACCATTTAAAACCTTTCAATCGTTGAAGACTTCTCTCCGGCCGCATAATTTTTGCTTGGCTTGAAGGCTTTGTCTATGACTTCAAAGAATTGTTAGTTCTCATTAGTTAACAAGGTAAGTATTGCTTCAGTATGTTGAGTGACTTGGGGAGGTTTTCCCTTTATGGTTGAAGCTCCTTCCATTATTTTTCTGATCCAAAAATTCTCTTCAGCCCGAAATAATTCGGTTTTTAATAAATTCCGCGAAATTCTCCGTGCGTAACGCGGGGATGGATAGGAGGCGAACCGATAAGGTTCGCGCGATAGAATCGCCCTGTGAGGCCTGCCGGTTCCGCACAATCCACTTTTTTCCGGCTAAAAGAATTCGGGAATGAACGGCTCAAAAACTGTTCGGACTCGATGAGGGCGTATTTGTGAACACGCCCACGGTGATTCGTACTCCTATGGGGGACGGAAGTCGTTAGAATTTTGGGCGCGTCCCAAAGATGCCGTAGCCGTAAGCCTGCGGTAGTCCATGTATCGCTTTCACGTGTTAGCTAGATTAGAAACTAAGTTGGAGAAAAAACGCGCAGCAAAAGAAACTTTTTTCTGAAGCAATCTGTTCGAGTAAACCTGACTTCTTCAAGGGGCATCTATTTCGGCAACAACAAGTCCTGAATTTACCCATACTAGTCTTTCTTATATTTCAGGTTCGGCAGATGTCGAGCAGAAATCGTGATGTTTTCCAAATCCGCGCACTTCTCGAAATACTCGGCTGTTTCAAAAATCAATTCTTGATCTTTCATGAGTTCTGATCTCAAAGCGCCAACGTCGCACTCTAGGATTCTGGCAGGAGTCAATGCAACACAAATTTGTCTACAGGGTCGACCGGAGAAAAAGTTCACATACCCCGTCGCTACACGCAAGGGTGTTGCAATAGCGTATATACCTGTGTTTATGTCTCGAGGATCAGATAATACCTTTCCATTAATCCCATCTATAACGACAGCTAATCTCTGAACGCAGGAATCCTTTACGTAAAAATAATTCGTCTTTTTGCAGTGCTCTCTCGCTTCCCAACTCTTTAATCAGGCTTAAGAGTTGTTTCGGCACCTCAGGCGTTATCAAAAGATCAATGGGTATGTTGCCTTCTCCCAAAAAGGTCTCAGAGCAGATATTTGTTCGGCTGGGAGAGGATTCGGTTTTTTGTTTATCTACTACGTCTAATGTGCTCATTGAAAAACCTCCGGGTAGGAGAAAGGACTGCCTTGAAAGGCAAGAGGTTAGAAAAAATGCACCATGCCGACGTGAGTCACAATGCGATTAGAGCCTTTTTCTCCTCGCAAGAGACCGGTGCTTTAAACGTCGAAGGCAAAGCTGCTTACTCCATGACAGAGGATCAAATCGGCTCTTCGCTCTCTGATGTCAGCGGCTCCGCTTTATTGCTCGCTGCAGGAACGACTGTTGCCGGAACCATTAAACGCAAACGCTGACAACGTACGTGCTGCTTCCTCAAATACTTTGACCGTTGCTTCCGACGGAAAAGTCCTCATCAAGGCGCTCGACGGCTATGACGGATCTTCTCCTCTGGTTGTCGTAGACAAAGTTGATGCAGCCAAAGGCAGCAGCGTTGTTCTGCTCAATGCCACAGCAGTTAAGGAAGGCACCACCGTCTTGCGGTTAAAGATGATGACTCGATCGAGGACTACCTTTTCTCTACAGACAATCTGCTCAAGCAAGTTGTGGACAATAAGGTTGTTACCGCTAAGGCAGAAAATGTTTTCAGTGCAGATATCCTGATCCAGAACCCTGTGAACTTCGCATTAACCGCTGACGGTCTTGCAAAAGACAGAATTGAAAGTATTACCACAAACGCGACAGCTCAGGGGGCATCAGCAAAACTGAACGCAATCGCTTTGATGGGAACTGCCTCCGATACTCAGACAATGGCCGTCAATATTGCCAATACTCAGCTCGATACGATTGATTCTCATGGTTCCGTACTTGCAGGCCACGCTCATGACCGCAAGGGCGCCGACCTTTGGATTGACGTTAACGGCTCTTTCAGCAAAGCTCGTCATTACTCTGCCGGTTCCGTTGAGTACGGCTACAGAAGCGATATCTCCGGCATTACCGTGGAAAGCGACTATGCATTCGGAAACGGTTTAGCTGCCGGCTTGGCAGCCAACTTCGGCAAAGGCTCTCTCAGAGGTCAGAACACCGGGGCCGGAATTAAGAACAACATCGATTACTTCGGTTTCAATCTTTACGGCGTCTGGTCTAATCCGTACGTGAATTTGATCGGTTCTGTAGGTTACTTACAGAGCAAAAACGAGATCAAGTCTCAGGGCTACAAGGCAAAACCGAACGGCAAGACCTTTGTTGCAGGCGTTCCCTGCTGAAAAACCGTTTGCTGCCACTGAGGCGGTGAAGGTTACTGCGCACTTGGGTCTTCGCTACAAGCATGTCACGGTCGACGATTTCAATGCAGGCGGCTTCTCCTATAGAAATGAGAGCGCTAACCTCTTTGAACAAAATGTCTGCGCATTCCCCCGACGTCGGCCGGCGAGTCGAGCAGACTAAAAGGCCGGAGTAGTTCTTTACAATCACTCTGATGATCACCGGGAGAAAATATAGAGTTAAGGCACTCGGTAAAGAATCAAGAGAAATGTTCTTTACATGGTCCGCCGCGCAAATGCTCATATACAACGCTCTGGTTCAAGAGCGACTGTACTTTCTCGGCTTTTTTCGGAAATTCGGCGGAAAGCTTCCCCCTATAGATCAGAAATATTCTCACCTTATCAATCGGAAAGACAGGGCATATGCCTGGATGCACAAAGTCCCGAGTCAGATCTTCCGGAACGGGGCATTTTTTCATAAGAAAGCGTGGAGCAATTACTTTGCCGGTATTACTCGACAGCCAATCCCGAAAAAGGTTAAAGGGGCAGACCGTTCACTTTGGCTCACTCAGGAATTGTTTTCCATTAAACAAGTGTCCAAAAATTGGCATGAACTCTCTGTGGGGACCAAAACGATTTCCGGAGGAAGGTTCCTTTTCAAGGCACACCGGCCTTCCACTGAACCGGCATCAATTCATCTGAAAAGCTCCGGCTCCGAAATCTATATTTCTTTCTCCTGTGAGGAAGAGTCTCAACAGTATCCGGAAACTAAAGCGGAAAAGATTGCGCGGTTAAGTCAATACGGAAAGGACGAATTGCTGAGTATGTGCGTCGGAATTGACCGAGGTGTAGTCACTCCTTTTCTGCTCAGCGACGGAAAACGTTTTGATTACTCTCAGACTCAAAAGGACCGCCTTAAAGCCTCGGAGCGAAGAAAGAAGCATTACCAACGGATGATGGCCAGACGCATCAAAGGAAGCAGCAACTGGAAGAAAGCCAAAGAGAAGGCCCGTCGCTGCAACCGGTACGCTGTTTATACGTTAGACGAGATTTTGCCCATAAGACCGGTCACGCAATAGTCGGCGATGAATCCGTGGAGATCATCGGAATAGAGGATCTGAAGATAAAGTCCATGACTGCAAGGCCTGAGCCAAAGAAATCCGAAGGCGGAGAATTTCTGCCGGACGGAGCTGAAATCAAGCCGTTCGTTGACGTAACCGTGACACCAAGCTTCGGTGATCGTAAGGTCAAGAACAAAGTCGGCTTGGGAAACACTTCTGGTTCTGATTCGTTCGACGCTCGCATTGCGAATAACGCTTTGGTTAACGGCACGATCGGCGTGAATGCCGTTAAGGGCAGCCACACCTTCGGACTTCATTATTCCGTGGGCGGAGGCAACGACGGCAGATTGGATCATCTGCTGAAGGCTAAATATAGCTATCAGTTCTAATCTCTAAAACCTACTAAAACTTTTCGGCCAAATGCTTTAAGGCCGGAAGCAAAGTATCTCTCCCGAGTATCGTCAATTGCGGTCGGTACTCGGGATTTTTTGGTTGGAGTAAGTTTTTGGAGCCTAGGGAGAATACTAAAAATGTAGAAAAGACCACAAATTAAAAAGCAGGACTGGTTTTTAGGCTGGAATTAGTTATTTTCGACTGGTTATTTGCTACCGACAATCAGAAATCATAAGTTTCTAGTTCTTCGGAGCTGAACAATCTTTTGGTGGATCTCCATCGGAAAGAAATTGTGGTCAAAGGCACATTTTTTGCTAAGGTCTAGAGGTCCGGACAAAAATTATTAAACTGCCTCGTCAATTTTGCGATACAAAAATCAAGAACAGTTGACTGAAAATCAAAGAAGATTTTTGTCTAATTCTCCCCTCCATAAACGGCTTCCTTTTTCACAATCGGGAGAGCCAACGACAAACTTTAGGAAGTGATGAGCAGCTGCAGGGAACAAGCCTAAAGAAGATCTTCTTTCTTGTGGACAAGCAAGAAACGGGATTTCAAAGACCTGCGGCTCATGTACACTTAGAATTTGTCGGTGAGAGGCACGCAGATTCCGTGGTTGAATAATTAGCAAAAAGGAGCAATTCAATACGAAGTCTGTTTTTGATCCCAATAAGCTTCAATCAAATCTTCAGCGATTTGCATCCGTTTGGCGGCGCTTTCCCATTGGCGTTGGGAGTACCAGTCAGCAAATTTTGTCAGTTCGGGAGTAGTGCACTCTTTTCTTTTGTTGGTCACAACACAAAAATCCCATCTGTCTCGCCTCCACCCTTTTAACAAAGGGACGATTTCTCCTCTCCTAATTTCGTCCAGACAAATCGTAGGGGTGAGGTCTGGCGAAATTCCTTCCCCTTTCAAAAGCATCCGTTTAATATTTCCTTGGTCATTAAAAAACATCGTACTTTTCCAGTTTAATGAGCAGGAGATTTCCTTACCCCTAACGAGAAAAGTAGTGTCCGGAACATTCGGAACAGTTTGCATAATTCCCACATGCTCCGAAAGATCCTCGGGAGTCAGAGGTTCTTTGTGCGTTTTCAAATAAGTTTTAGAAGTAAAAACCCAAGTCGAGGCAGAAATATTTTTTCGGAAGATTAACTGGTTGTGTCGGGGTGGTTCAATAAGAAAAGCAATGTCCGTCTTCCCGTTCAGCAATCCCTCAATATTCGTTGGAAGCTGAAGTTCAAACTCCACATTTTTGTTGCTTTGTGAATATTCCAACAACATTGAGGCGATGAAATCTCTACCCAAGGAACCCGGAGCAGAAATTCGGATTCGGGTCTTTTTCCTCCGTTTTGGAGACAGCTGCTGCAGTGCGTCGAAACGATCTATAAGAGGCTGCACTCTCGTAAATAGTTCTGCTCCTCTCTTTGTGAGTTTCCAGGGACGGCTTCGGCGATCAAAAAGTACTCCGAATTCTTCCTCAAGGCCTCGGATATATCGAGAGATTGTTGAAATTTCAGAGTTCAGTTGGATGGAAGAGCTTGTGATACTTCCCGTCGTTCCGGTGAAAATAAACGCTCGCCACGCCTCGAGGTTATCAGCTGTTTTCATATTTTTGCCGAGAAAGATACTTGGGACAGAGAAATTCTAACTTTCAACAACTTTAGTTGTAAATGCAATTTAGAGCGTCAGGACCATAGAAATCCTCGGATACTCGGGCATACGAACGGTCTAATTACTAAAGATCTTGAGAAATCTGCAAATTCTTTTCCCAAACTCATCTATTTGATTTCTTGTTTGTTTGAAACAATACGCACCGAAGCGGCCACTTCAAATTCAAAAAATGATTGTTCCTCTCAGCAGAGAGTGAATCCAATTAACCAAGGAGAAATTATGAAGTTGCATTCCGTCATGGCGTGCGTTGTCGGCGCGCTGTTGCTAAGTGCCCAAGCTTATGCTGTTGAGAGTGGAGTCAAAGTATACGGCATCATCGATACAGGCCTTCAGTTCACCAAAGCGAAGCACACGGACTCTACGGTCAAAATGGTGAGTGGCCAACAATCAGGTTCAAGATGGGGTTTTACAGGCCAGGAAGATCTTGGGAACGGCAATTACGCCTTCTTCATTCTTGAAGGTCAGTTTGATTCGGATAACGGTCAAGTTAAAAATTTTAACGGGGAAACCGACGGATTATTCACTCGCCAAAGTGTCTTAGGTGTGGGCGGTAAATATGGTGAAGTAATGTTCGGTCGTCTTTACAATGGTTCGGGACCGGCCGGAAGAAACCAAACTCTCGCTCAGGCAGATGCTTTCAAAACCGCTTGGGTTGACGCTTCCTGCAGAACGCTGAGTTTAGAAAATACTCTGCGGCTTAGAAACGCTGTCCAATATTCGACTCCGAATCTTAGTGGTTGGAAAGCTGTTACAACATTTTCGCTTACGCGATTTAAAAATTCTGAGGCTGCAACCTGGACGCAAAATGATCGTCTCGTTGACTTAGCCGTGAGGTACAAAGGCAAGAAGACTTACTTTATGGTCGGAGCAAATAAAACGGAAGATGCCGGCAACGAGAGCGGTATTTTCAATTTTGTAACCGGCGGCCACTACGACTTTGGTCCTTTCAAGTTATTTGCAGGCTATCGCTATGGGAAACATCTGGCGACTGCAGGGGTTCAGTTTAAAGGTCCGTCGGACTGGACCATTCACGGAGAATGGGTCGGTCTTCAGGTTCCGGTCGGCAAAGGCCTCATCATGAGCCAGGTTAATCATCTCAATGCGAAGAGCGATTCAAAAGGTAAAGGTTCATTTGCCAAAACATCATTTGGTTTGGGTTATCAGCACTTTTTATCGAAACGCACAGACGTCTATCTAATCGGGGCTTACTCTACGGCTAATCAAGCTGCAAAAGATGCGGAAACAGAGAATCGTTTCGTAACCACCGTGGGTATGCGCCACCGCTTCTAAGGAGATTCGCTATGAAAAAGATTTTAACGATGATGCTGGCTGCAGCAATAGTTGTTCCTTCAACTGCCGCCTATGCGGTTCATAAATACAGCCCGAGCGATGGGTATGCCTATAAGGTCAAGAGACTCGGCGTTGTAATTTCAGAGGACATGCTTCCCGGTAAAGACGGTGCCAACATCAACGGTCCGACGGTCATTAAAGCTCCGGCTTGGATGAAAGATGCTCCCGGGAAGTATCTGATGTATTTTGCTCATCACACAGGTGAGTACATCCGTCTAGCCTACGCGGATAAGATAACGGGCCCGTGGAAAGTCAGCCCTCACCGAATTTTAGATATTAAGACGTTGAAGGAAAACGGCCTGACCTGGGGTCCAGACCACGTTGCATCTCCCGAAATTTGGGTAGACGATAAAAACAAACAGCTGCGGATGTATTTCCATACGCCGACTACTCCTGCTCCTAAGTTTGATGACCCGCAGTATCACAAAAAAATCTTAACCCAAAAACAGACCTCCTTCTTAGCAATTAGCACCGACGGAGTACATTTCAAACCGAGAGCCCGCCAAATGGGTGAACATTATTTGCGCGTTTGGCAGGATTCCAACGGCGGCTTCTGGGGATTTTCCAGACTCGGTCAGCTCAACTACTCTCACGACGGCATTTGGAGATTTTCTAAACTTTCACCTGGACCGATTGATAAATTCCCGATTACGTTTGCCCAAATGAGACATCCGGGTCTGCTGAAGACTAAGGACGGGGCTTTAGTTTTCTACTCTAAGATCTATGACACCCCTGAGTCGATTCTTGTCACAAAGATCAAAATGCCCTCGGAAGATTGGACAAAGTGGACCGCAGAAAAACCAAAGCTGGTTCTGACGCCTGAAACAGATTACGAGGGAGTCAACCTTCCGATGAAACCAGGCACTTTAGGTTCTAGTCCGACACCGGAAAGGGGCCTTCGTGATCCGTATCCCTTCATTGACAACGGGAAACTCTATCTCTTCTACACAGTTCAGGGAGAAAAGGGAATCGCACTCGCAGAACTTTCAGAAAAGGAAAATCAAAATGATTAGCAGGAGAAAATTTGCCCTTAATTCTTTAGCTGCTCTGACAGGCTCTATTATGGTTCCTGCAGCTAAGGCTGAAATCACCGCACCGCAGAAGTGGGACGAAACTGTTGACGTGATCGTTGTGGGCTCTGGTTTTGCAGGTTTAGCAGCTGCTATTGAAGCAGCGCAGGCGGGTGCCAAAACTATCGTTTTGGAAAAAATGCAGGCATTCGGAGGAAATTCTATTATCAACGGCGGAATTTATCCGTTGCCCGGGTCTGATCTTCAGAAAAAAGAAGGGATCGAAGACAGCGAAGAACTGCTGATCAAAGATATGCTCGCAGCAGGTGAAAACCTTAATCATATTGAAAAAGTTAAGGCTACAACTTCACAAGCCCAAAGTACCTTTAAATGGTGCAGCGACCTGGGCGTTGAATGGAATTGGGAAAGAGTAGGTGTCGAAGGAGGGCATTCCGTTCCCCGAGAAATGACCACAAAATCGGGTTTCGGCTCCGGCATCGTTATTCCTGAGTTCAATAAGTGCAAAGAGCTCGGCGTTCCGGTCAGAACCCGAACTTATGTTGAGGAAATCATCAGAGAGCCCGGCGGTGCTGTTTTAGGCCTAAAAATTCGTGAAGGCTACAGGTTTCCGAATGCCGAATCAGGAAAAGTGAAGTTCATCAAAGCAAACAAAGGAGTGGTTCTGTGCCACGGCGGATTCGGGGCCGATGTCAAATACCGCAGCATGGAAGACCCTAGACTTTCAGCGCAGGTCGGAACAACGAATCAGAAAGGCGCAACGGCCGAACTTTGGAGAGAGGCTTCAAGAATTGGCTGCCATCTGATTCAAGTCGATCGCATTCAATGTCTCCCTTACAGCAATCCTAAAGAAAATGGCCTGGGAATAGCTTTCATATTCCATGCCGGCTGCGCAGCGCCATACGGTGCGTGGGTAAGCAATCTGACGGGTAAGCGTTTTGTAAATGAAGAGGCTAATCGTAAGGTCAGAGCCGATGCAATCTTTGCGGAATTGGAAAAAGGCGGACACTGTTATTCGATTTGTAATGAATCCAATACGGCAGCCCAGAATATTAAGCGTCCGGGAATGCTCCAAAAATGCGTAGACCGCGGAGTGGTTGAGAAATTTGAAACTATTGAAGAACTCGCCAAAGCCAAAGGAATTCCGTTAGAAGGGCTGAAGCAAACCATTCAGGCTGTAAACGAGAGTCTTAAAACCGGTGTCGATAAAGAATTCGGACGCCATGTAATGAAGGGCGCTCAGCCACTTGACAAGGGTCCTTGGTATTGCTCTGAATTAATGCCGAAAGTTCATCATGCCATGGGCGGAATCTTAACGGACGCTCAAGCTCGCTGTCTCGATGTCGTGACTGACAAACCGATTCCCGGTCTCTATGCCGCGGGAGAAGCCACCGGCGGTGTTCACGGAGCAGTTCGTCTTGGCTCATGCGCTGTCCTTGATTGTTTGGTAAACGGAAGAATCGCAGGAAAAAGTGCTGCATCCGCTTCCTGATATCAGGTGCCAGAGGGCCCGAATGGGCTCTCTGGCCAAGGAGAAAAAAATGAAAAAGTTACTTTTCTGTTTTTTTATGGCAGCCGGTTTGAGTCTTAATCTATCTTACGCGGCGGGTATTGCTGACCTTCATAAATCCAAAGGCGTGGAATGTGCTTCCTGTCACGGCAATGATACAAAGAACTTACAGGAGCCGACCATCAATACATGTGCAACTTGCCACGCGCCCAAAGCTGTTGCTGAAAAGACAAAGGATTACAAACCAACCAATCCTCATGACTCACCTCATTACCACGAGAATCTTGAATGCGGCAATTGTCACCACGGCCATTCTCAAAGTGAAGATTATTGCCTCCAATGCCACACCTTTAATTTCAAAGTTAAATAATCTCGGAGGGTCTAATGAAACGTAGGAATTTTATCTCATCTGTTGTATCCGGTGCCGCTTTGGCTCCCATGGCGTGCGGAGCTGTTGAAAAGTCAGAAATAAAAAAACTTAAGTGGGACGAGGAAACTGATGTCGTCGTTGTCGGATACGGGGGAGCCGGTGCTGCGGCTGCTATTGAAGCAACGGATAACGGAGCAAAAGTCCTCATTCTTGAAAAGATGCCGTTTGGGGGTGGTAACACTGCAATCTCCGGGGGCGGAATCACTATCCCCAAGAGCGGTTCAGATGCCCAAAAATTCTTTGATGGAACCTTTAATTTTGCCAATAATGAAAAGAGCCCAAAACTTGTCGAGGTTTTCTGTCGGGAGATCAGGGAGCAAATGCCCTGGTTGTTGAGCCTATGTCCTGGAATCGAGACCTATCTGTATAGACGAGCTCGTTACACGATGCTGCCGAATTCCGACACTATTGAGAAGTTTGGCGTCAGAGGAGATGGAATGCGCTCGGGGCCGTGCCTCTGGCATATTCTCTCGACCGGAGTAAGCAATCGAAAGATACAAGTTATGTTTGAAACGCCCGTAAAACAACTTATTCTTGATAAGGGCTCAGTAGTCGGAGTAATAGCAGAACATAAAGGGAGCCCAAAGACCATCAGAGCTAAAAAAGCTGTCATTCTTACTTGCGGTGGTTTCGAGAATAATCAGGAAATGCTCGCAAACTACACTCAAGGTAAGGATATCTTAAATCTCGGAACTCCAGCCAATACTGGTGACGGTGTAGATATGGCGATTCAAGCGGGTGCAAAGATTTGGAGGATGACTGCTTATAGCTGCCCTATTGGCGCAAGAATTCCGGGAAAGTGTGCAGCCACGACCGTGGGAATACCGAGCTCCGGTTTTTGGGTTGACCAGAGCGGCCGCCGGTTTGCAGATGAAAAAGGTACGGATCTTCATGCCGCACTGTATGAAGTCAATGTTTATAACTCGGCAAAACTTTGTTATCCCAGAATTCCGGCGTTTCTTATTTTTGATAAGAAGGCCTTTGAAAAAGGTTCTTATGGTTTCCGTGTGGCAGAAGGTTCTAAGCGGATCCCATACTTTGGCTGGATTGGTTGGCAGGAGAAATTTGTTTGGTCCCCGGACGGGAAAAAAGAACTTGAGGCAGGGGTCATCAGAAAGTATGCAAATGCGGAAGAAGCGGCTAAGGGTGAAGGATTGAATCCAGTTCTTTTCAAGGAAACCCTGGAACGTTGGAATAGAGACGTAAAGAACGGATGTGATACAGAGTTTGGCCGAATGATGAGTCGGGGAAAGAATATTCTCTCCGAGCCCCTTGAAGGAGAAGAAATATATGTCATGAGTCTATACCCCGCTTTATTGAATACACAGGGAGGCCCTGAACACAATGAAAAATCTCAAGTTATTTCCGTAAACGGTTCGGTTATACCTCATCTTTACGCTGCCGGTGAATTAGGCTCTATGTGGGGCACAATCTACGAAGGCGGAACAAACCTTGGAGAATGTCTGGTTTTTGGACGAATCGCTGGAAAGAACGCTGCCCAAGAAAAAGATTTGAAATAAAAACCTCCTGATCTAGTTCTTCTAGACAAAAAGGGGTAATAATTAAAAAATACATTGTTTCTCTTTGACCGTTGTAAAATTAAAGTTTCTCTGCTCAAAGGAAAGATAAGCAATTTTTTGAACCGTAACTCTCGTGACATAGTTCTATATTGACTTAAATGTCATGGGAGGCTTAGGTAGATTTAAA
>OODB01000218.1_pt1 | contig 62415 bp, 59 predicted proteins | sample 1671721 | NCBI WGS metagenome assembly OODB01 (sample SAMN06348185, study PRJEB24527) | human gut metagenome | biome: human gut; feature: ankylosing spondylitis patient; material: feces | host: Homo sapiens | place: China | collected 2015-10
CATCCATAAGCAAAAGGACGCATGAAAAAACTTTCGTTTTTTCACACGCCCTTTTTTATTGGGATTACGACACTTTCTGCAATCATCACATTCTATCGGCTATTTATGAATTCCTTCTTCTTCAATCTGACTATAAGACTTGTGACAAGCAGCACCGCTATACACACAGCTATCGGCATAAGAATATTTTTTCCTAATAATATCCCCTTTTTATATACAGAATAAGTCATCACATACTTACGCCATAGAAGACCAGTGCTTATAGCACCATCGGCATCATAATATTCAACACTCACTATAACCATAGCTGCAAGATAGCCAGCCCATTTCTTATCCGTTATCCACCATACCGCAAGCATAATCAGTCCCATAACGAATATAACTGCAAATGCCTGTAATATAAAAACTGCACTTATAAGTGCAAATGAAGGTGCTGCCTCACATGGCATATGTATGGCGCTATAACACGTACTTGCCTCATCTTCCCAGTTATATATCTTTCGTTTTATACATATGCCTGCTATAGTTGTTGCTATATATATGTATACAGCGATGACTGCACTAAGTATTGCAAGGTCCTTCACACATCTTTTCCATATATTATATATATGTTTATGCCTCGTAATCATCATTACTGAAAAATTATATCTCTGTACATACAATATATAAAACAATGAACATATTGTAAGCAGCCTGCTCACATAATATATGCCAATGCCTATATACACATCATACAGGCATGCTTCTGTATCAGACGGAATACCCAGCCCTCTTAATATTGTATTAGGCAGCAATATAGTTATAGCAACAAGCATTACTATGGACATTCCCTTGTCATTGACACTCAGTAATTCCCTTATCTTTCTCATACCTTTTCAGCTCCATGTATTATAATCGCCTTATGTACCGGATATAATGACATATCAAAGTAAAAGTCTGACTTTATAAATCTTGCCCTGCGTTCCTGTCTTACCAGACTGTTAGACACACCAAAACGTATAGCAAATGTTTTAGTTTCCTCTGGTTTTAATATAGTATCTCCTTCTTCATCTACTGCATATATCGCTCCCTGATTATCATATCCTATAGGATATGCCACAAGCTCTACACCCATCACAAAATCAGCTGCCAGATTTACACTCTCATCTTTTTTGTTTGTAACATCAAAAACAATAACCAATCCATCTTTATCACTTCTCATCTTTTCCGGCATATTTTTCTTATCAACAATATCATTCATATTGCCGAAATAAAGATTTGTTACACATACTCCTAATCCATTATGCTCTACAACGTCACCTGCTTCATAGTACTCCTCAACTGGAGCAGGCAGTCTTGTATTGGCATTTCTGTAAGCTAATATAAACACTATAACCAAAACAAGTGCCACACATAATAATATGCCATACTTTACTTTTTTATTTTTAAAATGTATCATTCTTTAACCCCCGCCATATATACAAAACAATATCAAGCACAACTATCATCACTATAAATAAAACATAACTTTCCCAGTAATTCGTGGCAAGCTGGCTCATACTAAACAGCCTGTATGGAGCAACCGCTTTAATTTTATTGTACGGAAACCAGCTTGAAGCCGCATTCATAAATTCACATAGCACTACAGGAAAAAGTAATACTATAAATGTATTATTCACCCATAAAGATACCATAAGTGAAACAGTCGCCAGTAATCCACCACATATAAACTGCAATATAAAGTACAACAGATAATATAAATAAGGATGTGTAAAAAATATACTGCTCCACATAGAATTAGCCGAACAATCCAATGAACCATTATTCCATATCATAGAAGGAAGCAGCATAGCTGTTGCTAAAAGATTAACAAGCAATGGAAGAACTGCCACTATTCCACCTGTCGTAAATACTGCGGTAAACTTGGCTATAAGGTAATTAATCTTTTTCGTTCTACAATAATAATTTCTTATAATTCCTGTACGCCTGTCCGTATAATATGTAGCTGCATATGGCAGAACTACCATTATAGGAAGTAATCTTATATACAACGTATAATAAACATTAAAACTTCCACCTATCCACGTATAAATAACGGTATATGGAAGAGTTAGTCCCCCATATTCAAAAAACTCCAGCGGATTAAGTGCATTATGCAGCCCCACTTTGACAAACTGCACTGTAACTATTATCATTCCTATAATAAGCGCAATCTTAAAAGCTGCTCCTTTTAGTGCCCGCTCCATTTCAATCTTTAGCATATGTTTCATTCTATCAACCTCCCAGCCACATACATTATTACATACAGAATATCAACTGCTTACTTAAGCTTGTCTGAATATGTAAAATCAAGCTTTAATAACTCATCCTCATCATATATCTCTTTACGTCCAGTTTTATGATTAACTGTATAATTAGTTCCTATATATATGTCATTATCAAGCATTAATCCATCCGTTTCTACAGCATCATATATAATTTTATGTTCATCTGCTGAATAATGACTTTTATATCTTGTAACTTTATATTTCTCTATAAAACACAACAACACAATATCCTTGCTTTCGCCAGCATTTATTGTAACTTTATCAAACTTATGCTCAACCCAGTCATCCGGTTTAATCAAAAAAGGGCTATAATCACTATCATTAATAATATTATATTGCAGATTATTATTATCATCATACTTTATATCATAATAACAAAAACCTGACATTAAAAACTGCTCATCTTTTTCTCCCGTATTAGTTACATTCAATCTAAATATAATCATATCCCTATCTATACCTTTAGGGCTTTTGCATATATTAGCCTCTTCATCTATATACACATTTTTCTCATATGCATCTAAATAAGTACGCAGCTGTTCTACACTTTCATCATCCTCATACATATATATATCATTAAAATCATCGGTAACATATGCTTCATCTATTCTACATTTAAGTTCCTTATTATATATATTTATTGTGTCTCCCATATTTAATATCGGCGGTACTTCCTTATCTGACGGCATCGTATAATATAAGGCATCATCGTGCCATTTAGACTCTCCATTAACCGATGTTGCTATAGTTGCTTTTTCATTACCTCTTTCAGACATTGAATATACATCATCTATATTAGTTAATCTGCAGCCAGCAAGTGAAGTTAAGATTGTAATGCTTATCATAATAATTGCGCTTTTTTTCTTCATAAACTCATTCTTCCCCCTATCCTTTTCTCTTTATAATTCAATCGGTTGGGAATTATTATCCCCAACCGATTAAGAGATGCTTTTTTCCTCTTTTACTTTTACTTTAGCTGGTTCCTTTTAGTAGCCACTCATATTATCTGGACTCCAATATCCGCTATAGCTTGCGGCTTCACTACCACAAAGTTCTGCTCTAATACTTATATAAGGTTTGTCCATTTCATACGCCCAATTTTTCATATATTTTACTGTATCATTATAAAATCTAGTTTTACTACTAAAACATTCTGCATCATTAGAGCTATATGAAGAATGACCGTATACATACGCATTATATCCTACGTCATCACTACCCTCAAAGCCATAACATCCCATCCATGCTGCTGACTCATCATATTTTTCTCTTCTTGATGTCTCTTCTGAGCCATACCCTTCAAAATTAAATGTATATTCTGTGTCGCTATTATTATTCGCATAAACATGCGCTGTCTGCACACCTGTAAATAATAACATTCCTGTGAAAGCACCTACAATAAGCTTTCCAAAAAGGCTTGTCTTATTATACATAACGCACTTCCTTTCTCTGATTTAATCATCAGTAACCCCCTTGTTAATAAGTAACTTTATAGAACCGGTTCCGTTGTATTTATTCTACCACACAAAAACATCTATTTTTTCAATTTGTAATATTTGGTAGGTTTTGTTGTAATATTTGGTCAATAAATGTTATTTTTCAGTATATTTAATCCAATTTTATATACTTTATTTCATATTTTTATATGTATAATATATGTAATTAACACAAAAATACCAGCCCTTTCAACATCAGATACTTCCCCTGACATCCCTAGGCTGGTATATAAAATATATCCCTATACTTACATTCTCATATTCCTTACTCCGACCGACACACTTGTTACATACTCATATTCTGTTTTTTTGACATCATACATTCCATCATACTTCTTTATTATCTTCCTGACACTGCCTATACCTCTGCCGTGATTTTTATAATAATCTATGGTTCTGGCTTCCGGCGTGTTTATATAATTATTCTTTATAATAAATACTATATTATCTGCGTGGCATATAAGCTTAATATCTATATATGCATCCATATTATTCTCAAGTACACGGCTTACAGCATGTTTGCTGTTATCTATAAGGTTGCCTATAATCACGCCAAGGTCACTATAATCAACATCCAGCTCCTCTGGCACTTTCACGTCATAGGTTATATTTACACCTTCTGGCACTTCTGATAACTTATACGACAATATACTGTTGACCCTTAAGTTCGTACAGTACTTTGGCTGCCCGGCTGTGTTAATATTATCAAGTATATTATCAAGTTCTTTTTCGGCTTCATCATAATCCCTTAACTGTATGGCATAACTGAGCGTATTCAGTCTGTTCTTAAGGTCGTGTCTTATGTCCTTAAGCTCCTCCTGTGCCTCTTTGATATTACCATACAGCCTGTTATTCGTGTCTATCTGTATCTTAAGAATATCTTCCTCATAGCTATGGCGTGCGCCTGTGTCTATCTCTATCATACTTATGCATACAATATCCTTGGCTATGCATATCACAAACATAAGTATTACATATACTACATACCTGTCATTTATCTGCTGTGGCATTAACTTATACACCATCATAAGAATTATATTCTGTGCGACAACCGTCATTATAACAGCTATATCTGTAATCCTGCCTATGCTTACTTTTCTATAATTATTATATCTGATAAATGCGAACAACATTATTATACTTACAAATATAATAAATGGAATTATATAAATCGATGCTGTTTCCTCTGTATACACTATGCTGTTACGTTTTATGCTCCATATGACTTTAATGACAACTGATATATTAATAAGCATATTTACATATATAAGTACTGCCGATATATTTTTATACAACAGAGGAATGTCCGATATATTCAATATAATAAGAATAACCGCAAGTACAGCACACAATATATAATCATCATATAATATAAGTCTGTACAGGCTCACACTTATCGCTGCCATTATTATTATGCTTTTTAACAGCTGCTTTGTATCAATAGCTATCAGCCATCTTATGTTATGACGTATTCCTGCCTGTGTACTATTATCTGTATCATATTCGCCTGTATATTTCAGGGACTTGATAAAGCTTCTATATATTATGTATTCAGTTATTCCAAGAAGTATAAACCAATATTCCCACACCATCAGTACTCTCCACGCTTATGTTACAGACACGTATTTATTAAAGCCATCAACGAATTCCCTGCCGTAACGTCTTGCTATCGAAACCGGTACTTCCTCGCTTTCACGCCCTGTCTTATACCATACCATATCTGACTTTATTCTTGATATATACTTATAGTTTATAATTATCGAACTGCCTGCCATTCCAAACATATCAGAAGGGAATTCTTCTTTGATATCCTTTATCTTTCCATATGTCCTGTATTCTTTACCAGATGTTACGATATTGATATACCGCATATCTGAATATATGCACACTATATCGTTATAGTCTATCCTGTATACAGACTTTCCTATATGAAATATGAACTTGCTGCCATCGCCTGTATACAACTCATTAATCTCACTGAGTATCATACTAAGACGTTCTTCACCTGCCGGCTTTACTATGTAGTTAAATGCATGTACATCAAATGCTTTCTGCATATAATCCGTATGGCTTGTTATAAATACTATAACAGCCTCCTTATATGCCGCCTTTATCCATTTTGCAAGACTTATTCCATTGTCATCGCCAAGTTCTATATCAAGAAAATACACATCATATGGTATGTCTTCATCACTAAGTTCTTCTTTCATATCCTCTGCACAGTTATATACATCTGTTTCTGCTTTTATTCCAAGCTTATCCGCTGTCTTATCAAGAAGCCTGACAAACATATCTGCCTGTACACTATCATCTTCGCACAATGCTATCCTCATACAATTCTACTCCTCATCAATGCAGCTTATGCCAGCACTTTAATCAGTACTGACAGACAGACCCGCACCTAACTAACGAGCAAGCCAGCCTCCATCAACTGCAAGTGTGAAACCATTAACATAGTCTGATGCCTTAGAAGCAAGGTATACTACAGCACCTTCCATATCCTCTGGTGTTCCCCATCTTCCAGCAGGTATCCTGTCAAGAATAGCTTCGCTTCTGTCTGCATCATCCCTTAACTGGGCTGTATTGTTAGTTGCCATATATCCCGGTGCAATTCCATTTACATTGATGTTATACTTTGCCCATTCATTAGCCATGGCTCTTGTAAGACCTATAACAGCACTCTTACTTGCTGTATATGAAGGTACTCTTATTCCGCCCTGATATGAAAGCATAGAGCATACATTGATAATCTTGCCGCCTTCACCCTGCTTTATAAGCTGCTTTGCAAATGCCTGACTTAAGAAGAATACCATCTTTTCATTGACCTGAATAACTGAGTCCCAGTTCTCTTCTGTGAATTCTATTGCATCCTGTCTTTTGATAATTCCTGCGTTATTGACAAGTATATCTACCCTTCCATATGCAGCAATGGCAGCCTCCATAACCTTATCTATAGATGCCATATCTGAAAGGTCTGCTAACACCTCTGTAAAGACACCGCCATCCGCTTCAATCTTATTCTTAGTTTCCTCGCAAGAACGCCTTGCAACTCCAAGCACCTTAGCTCCTGCCTGTGCAAGTGCAACACACATTCCCTGTCCAAGTCCTGTATTAGCACCTGTTACAACTGCTACTTTACCATCTAACTTAAATAAATCTAATATCATATAATCCATCCTTTCTTAACTCTGTCAATATAAAACAGGACATTATAATCCTGTCTTATATGTAACACTTTTATGTCTGCTGCCGTCCGGTTCTAATTAAATCCTATAAGCTTATTCATAACCTTATAGCCAGTCTTTGATATTCCCCTTCCAACTCTTCCCGGAATATTAACTGTACTTCCAAGAAGGCTGTATCTTAACTCCTTATACAACTGCTTATCTGTATCCTTGACGTACTTCCACAGCTCCTTTTTCTTGTTAAGATTTTCTTCTGTACCCGATATGATAAGGAATATAGAAGAAACCTCCATCATTATCCTTAAGTATGTGCGCATATACTTCCTGCACTTCTCATTCTCTGGTGTATTAGAAAGATATGAGTCTATCAGTCTTTTAGTAACCCTTAACTGCTGGTCTATTCTTGATATCATAACCTTTTCATTGACTGACTGGTCATCTCTTCCTATAAAATATCTGTAGAAGTTAGTATTGATATAATACATTTTCTTAACACTAGGAAGTGGCTCAAATACAAATATGTTATCAACATAGAAGGTATGCTTAGGAAGCTTTAATCCACAATCCTTGATAAGCTGTGTCCTATATATAACTGAATGCATAAGAATATACTGGTCTACCTTGAAATGTCCCATATCATCCCATCCAAACATCTTATCTACAGGAAGTGCATTTTCGTAGTGGATAACCTTTTTTCTCTTAGCCCCTACCTTTTCATATACATAGTTAGCTATAACCATATCTGGCAGGTCATCCTTTTCCACAAACTCTTTAAGCTTAGCCAGAATTTTCTTATAACTCTTTACATCTACCCAGTCATCGCTGTCAACAACCTTAAAGAATACACCTGTTGCATTGGCAAGACCTGTATTTACTGCCTGACCGTGGCCGCCATTTTCCTGATGTACAGCCTTTACTATGTGTGGATACTTTTCTTCATACTTTCTGGCTATTTCTAATGTATTGTCTTTAGTTGAGCCATCATCAACTATGATAACTTCAACATCATCCCCTCCTGCAAGGCATGACTTGATGCATTTTTCCATATATTCAGCCGAATTATAGCATGGAATTGCAAATGATAATAACTTCATATGTATAATCTCCTTTATATGAATTGACTACATTCTGTCAGGACACTTTATGCCAAGAAGGTCTGTGCAGGCTTCAAGTATTCCCTTAGTGAGTGTAATGAGCGCTATATAGCTCTTCTTCTGTTCCTCATTCTCTTCTGCAAGTATCTTTGTATTATGATAAAATCCGTTAAATGCATTGGATACTTCATATATATACTGGCATATTCTATGTGGCGCATTGTCCTTATATGCGCTTTCTATTACCTCCTGGAACTTGACAAGTGACAGTGATAATGTCTTTTCTGACTCCTCCTTTGCTGGAAGTATCTTAATATCGTCAAGACTTCCGCCATTTTCCTTATACTTTGCAAGAATTGACTTAATTCTTACGATTGTATACAGGATATATGGACCTGTGTTACCCTCAAATGATGCAAATCTGTCTATATCAAATACATAATCCTTTGATGCCTGATTAGAAAGGTCACCATACTTAAGTGCAGCAAGACCAACTATCTTAGAAGTCTCCTGTGCCTCCTCCTCTGATACTGACCTGTTCTCCTTAATCTTGTTAAGTACTGCATTATCGATGTCAGCTATAAGATGTTCAAGTCGCATAACTCCGCCTGAACGTGTCTTGAAAGGCTTTCCATCTTTTCCATTCATAGTACCAAAACCAACAAATGTCATATTAACGTCAGGTCTTACTATTCCTGCCTTCTTAGCTGTTCTGAATACCTGTGTAAAGTGAAGCTCCTGTCTTTTATCTGCAAGATATATATATGTATCAGGCTTATAAAGCTTCTCTCTCTCCACGATAGTTGCAAGGTCTGATGTAGCATAAAGTGCTGCTCCGTCTGACTTTCTTACGATACAAGGTGGAAGCTCCTTAGTATCTGTCTCCTCTGCGATATCTACAACTGTTGCGCCCTGACTCTCGTATGCTATGCCGTCTGCAATCATCTTATCTACCATCTCATCTATGTATGGCTGGGCATCACTTTCACCCTTCCAGAGGTCGAAGGATACATTAAGATTATCGTAATTCTTCTTTAAGTCCTTCTTTGAAACATTCATAATGTGCTTCCAGATTGCCCTGCACGCCTTATCTCCGCTCTGTAACTTAAGTGTAGCTTCGTGTGCTCTCTTTGCAAATGCTTCATCCTTCTTTGACTTGGCACTTGCTGCCGGATATATTTCCTCAAGTTCTGATATAGTAAATGGTGCTTCTTCCGGATATTCCCCTGTGTATGACTCATCAAAATATACAAGCTCAGGCTTTCTGTCCCTTAATTCCTCTATGATAAGACCCATCTGAAGTCCCCAGTCACCAAGATGTACATCACCGATTGTATTATTTCCAACAAACTTATTAATTCTCTTAACACTCTCACCGATAACTGCTGACCTTAAGTGTCCTACGTGGAGAGGCTTTGCTGCGTTGGCGCCACCAAAGTCAACTATAACTGTCTTAGGTGCCTCTGTATTCTCATAGCCATACTTGTCTGCCTCTGCCATCTTATTCATATAGTCCGCAAGGTACTCTGGGCTTACTTTCACATTGATAAATCCCGGCTTAACGCTCTCTATTGATGCAAAAAGGCTGTTATCTGAAAGCTTTGCAACTACCTCATCTGCTATCATAAATGGTGCCTTCTTATAAGCCTTTGCAGCTGCCATGGCACCATTACACTGATATTCACATAAGTCCGGTCTGTTAGACACTGTCACTTTGGCATAGTCCTTTGAATATCCGCACTCTTCAAATGCTTTCTGAAATTCTTCTGTCATAAGTTCTATTATGGTTTTCATATTCTCTCCATTCCTGCCGGCAGATATATAATCCCTATACCGCCTGCATTTTACTTTCTGCTATAACCCGTGTAAGCTACACGTTATTATCTACATTATCCAATGAATAAAATAAGGAAGCTGTTGCACTAAGCTTATTATATAATACATATACTATATAATGTCTTTAGTTGCGACAGCTTCCTTATAAAGCTGTATTCAATTTAGTATAAGACACTTTCAAGAAAAAGTCCATAGCTCTCGGCTGGAAGTGACATAACAACGTCCCTGCCCTCAAGCGCTGCTTCTATATCGGCTGTCTTCTTAAGTCCGCTGCCAACATCTAACAACATTCCTATCATATATCTTGCCATATTGTGAAGGAAATCATCTGCTGTTATTCTTATCTCGCACTTATCCCCTGTCACTTCTATGTCGACAGACTTAACATTCCTTACTGTTGACTTACTCTTTCTTGCTGTTGTAAATGCCTTAAAATCATGGCTTCCAACATAGTACTGTGCTGCAGTTCTCATAGCTGCTATATCTGGCACATCAAATGTATGGTATGCATACTTTCTTGTAAATACATCTGCTACATTAGCCATATCAAGTCTGTATACATATGTCTTTTCCCTGGCATTGAGCTGGCTGTGAAATCTCTCATCCACTGCCTCAACACGATTGACTGCAATATCTCTTGGAAGATATCTGTTAAGATAGTTCTTTATCTCCACTGGCTGGTACTTATCATTTAACTTAAAGTTAGCGGTCTGCGCCAGCGCATGCACGCCTTTCTCCGTTCTACAGCCCACATATATATCAATATCCTCACCAGTCATCTTACTTATAATCTCTTTAATCTTTGCCTCTATTGTGTTAGATGATGAATCCTTACCCATACGCTGCCATCCATCATATCTTCCACCATCGTACTGAATCTGTAACTTATAATTATACATTCTTACTCTTCCATAACTTTCTCTATTGTATTGACTATAACATCCATATCGAAAGGCTTCTGTATAAAGTCAGCCGCACCCTTTTTAAGGGCTTCTATCATATTGGCCTTCTGACCTGCTGCTGTAACCATAATAATCTTGGCATCTGGGTCATCCTCTATAATCTCTCTTACAGCCTCTATTCCGCCAAGCTTAGGCATGGTTATATCCATTGTTGTTATATCTGGTCTGTATACCTTGAACTTTTCAACACCTTCTGCTCCGTCAACTGCCTCTGCTACTATCTCGTGTCCTGCCTGTTCAAGCATATTTCTTAAGAATTTCCTTGATGTCTTAGAATCATCAACTATCAATATTCTGGCCATAATTGTCCTCCGTTCCCATATTTACCTGGTATATGCTTTAATATTCTGTGTCTATTCACGCATGAATATATCTTTCTTATATTTATTGTATTATGTATATCGTATATATCTCATATATCTTTATAGCTTATTATAGCTTTACACTACTGTGTAAGCCAAAAAGCAGCATCCAGCTTTAATTAATGTACCGGTTATACTTCAAGCTTAATCTTATCGTCTGCTACCATAATCAGATTAAACCTGTGTCCATTCATAGAAAATGTAACTACATACATTCCATTATCTGCCTTTATCTGTGTATCCTTATAAAATACAGGTGGATGCAGTGAAACTTCTATATCTTCATAGCTTAACTTTGTTGCATAAGCACCATTAATAATATTAATAAGTTCACATATTGCATCATATGCATCTGAATCAAATTCACTTAATTCTTCCTGTGAGAATACTGATGCGACACACAAAAGGTCTGAATCATCTCCTGCTATTCCAAGAAATACATCTATGTCGCCATCCATAAGCTGACAGCCTACGAACTTGCCCTCATACTCCTTCTGATATATAATACGCTCAAGTTCCATATCACTGCCTATAAACTGAGTGAATATCTTAAGCACACTCTGCATCTGCTTATTGTAGTATTCTGTATTCATATCAAGGAATGTTGTGACCATATCATCGATATTGCCCTCCTTGATAACCTTCAGCTCACTATCTGTAAAAACAGAACCAGCGTGATTTTTAGCAATATATTTGTTAATCATCTTATCCCGCATATCCTTGCTCTCCTTGCATCTGATTATCTGTCACTTGTATGATTTCGATTCATTTAACTTTTAAGTTATTATACATCATCAAGATACAAGTTAGCAATCACTTCTTTACTTAAATTGATTAAAAATTAACAATTTTTTATCAAAATATCAAATTATTCTGTAAACATAACAACCCCGGTGCAGTGGGATGGACTGTACCGGGGATTGATTTATAATTAAGTTTTGCTGGCTACGTGCATGTCCAAGAAAACTTTCGTTTTCTTGGACTGTCGGGCTGGCGCCCTATCATTTATATAACGTAATACCTGCTTTGTGCAAGCACACGCCGGTATTATGTATAGTCTGATATCTATATCGCCGTGCATGTCCAAGAAAACTTTCGTTTTCTTGGACTGTCGGGCTGGCGCCCTATCATTTATATAACGTAATACCTGCTTTGTGCAAGCACACGCCGGTATTATGTTATATAAATGGCACGGCTTGTAGCTTACGCATTTTCTACAGAATAGTTAGGTGCCTCTTTTGTGATGTGTATGTCATGTGGATGGCTTTCTCTTAAAGCTGCTGATGACATCTTTATAAACTTAGCTGTTTCCTGAAGTACTGGGATTGTAGGTGCGCCACAGTAACCCATACCTGAACGAAGACCTCCCATAAGCTGGAAGATTGTATCTTCAACAAGTCCCTTATATGCAACTCGTCCTTCAACACCTTCTGGAACAAGCTTCTTGGCATCTGTCTGGAAGTATCTGTCCTTACTACCATTTTCCATGGCAGCAATAGAACCCATACCTCTATATACCTTATACTTTCTTCCCTGGAATAATTCAAATGAACCAGGAGCTTCATCACAACCTGCTAAAAGGCTGCCAAGCATACATACATTACCACCGGCTGCTATAGCCTTTACGATATCACCTGAGAACTTAATACCACCATCGGCGATAACTGGAATACCGAACTTCTTAGCTTCTGCATATGCATCCATAACTGCTGTTACCTGAGGTACACCGATACCTGCAACAACTCTTGTTGTACAGATAGAGCCAGGTCCTATACCAACCTTGACTGCATCTACACCAGCTTCACATAAAGCCTTTGCAGCAGCTCCTGTTGCTATATTACCTGCAATAACCTGAAGGTCAGGATATGCAGCCTTGATTTCCTTTAATGTTGTTATAATATTCTTTGAGTGTCCATGAGCTGAGTCGATAACGATACAGTCAACGCTTGCATTGACAAGGGCTTCAACTCTGTCCATAACATTAGATGTGATACCAACAGCAGCACCTGCAAGAAGTCTTCCCTGTGAATCATGTGCTGATGCAGGATACTTGATAGACTTCTCAATATCCTTGATTGTGATAAGTCCTGTAAGCTTAAAGTCCTTATCTACAATAGGAAGCTTTTCCTTTCTTGCCTTACCAAGAATTTTCTTAGCTTCATCAAGTGTAATACCTTCTTCTGCTGTCACAAGGTTCTCACTTGTCATACACTCCTTGATAGGTCTTGTGAAGTCCTCTTCAAACTTAAGGTCTCTGTTAGTGATAATACCAACAAGCTTCTTGTTATCATCAACAATAGGCACACCGGATATTCTGAACTTGCCCATAAGCTCGTTAGCTTCTTTTAATGTATTGTCAGGATGTAAGTAAAATGGATCTGTGATAACTCCATTCTCTGATCTCTTTACCTTGTCTACTTCTTCTGCCTGCTGCTCGATAGACATATTCTTGTGAATAATACCTATACCACCCTGTCTTGCCATAGCGATTGCCATTCTATGCTCAGTAACAGTGTCCATACCTGCACTCATCAAAGGAATATTAAGCTTAATATTCTTTGTAAGATTAGTTGTTAAGTCGATCATGTTAGGTGTTACTTCTGAATACTGTGGAACTAATAACACATCGTCAAATGTAATGCCCTCACCAATAATTGTACCCATTTTCCTTTGTCCTCACTTTCTTATACTTAATATTATATGATACCTGGTTCAAAATGTCTAAACCCACATGAGCTTGCTCATAGGTGGGTGAATGACCTTGGGACCCGCCCCCTAATATGAGCATAAAAGCGGGATGATAGTCCCACGATATGCGAATATTAGGTAGAATTGTGGGAGTGCGTAGCACGGAACAATTCTTAGGTATCATAGTTGGGGGCTTTTGACCCCAACATCATTATATTGTAGTTGCTATGATATATTCACATTACATATATCATATGATTATACAAAAAAATCCGAATACATAATCCGGACATTCTTGTAATCAATAGTCTGACAAAATATCTGTCTATATGTCAGACATATCTTGTATTTAATAGTAGGATTATAACAGCGTAAATTTTAAAAGTCAATCATTTTCATATAAAATCTTGGAGCGCTTACAAAATTCAGGTACAATTATATTATTTTTCTGATTTTTTTACCACGCAGTATAATTATAGTGTAATATTTATAACCAATTAACCATATTACATATCAATATCATCTGTACAACTGCTCATTTTATATAACATTTGCAATTCTTTAATGAACAATAATGTAATCTGTTACTATCAGCCTGCAACTTTAATTTAACATTTGTAATTATTAAAAGATTAACAATATATCTATCACTGGCAGCCTGCTGTTTTAATATAGCATTTACAATTAATCAACCTTGTATACAGACTTATCAACCGTCTGCTTTATAGCCTCTAACAGTTCCTCGTTCGGATAGATAAATATTCTTACGAGCTCATTATGCTCATTGTAAGCATATATGACTATCGAATCGTGATTGCTCGCGCCCACTGAATAGTCAATTGTCTTAACATCCATATGAGTCATTCTCATAGCATCCTGTGAGTCTGCCCTTGCTACAAGTTTTGCCTTTGCAAGTGTATACACACCGCATCTTTTTCGTGATGACTTGGACATAATCCTGTCAATCGTGAGTGTATCCTCAACAAGTGAATACTCCAGCTCTGCATTATAGTACTGGAATACCAGAAATGTTGCGACAGCAAAAAGCGCAAGCACTATTATTCCAAATGTCATTGTCTGTGGAATAGTAGTCGCTGCAACCACACACGCTATAATAAGAACCACCTTATATAATATCGAAATCTTTGGCGGCTTCACCTTAACTATCTGTTCTACTGCTACGTCAAACATAATTTCTCCTTAAATTAATAATTTTTAGTACTTAATATTAACTATTATCAGTCTTTCATATTTTAACACTTAATAAAGGGTCAGACAATGCTATTTAATCAAACATTATCTAACCCTTTATAAGATGTCGGGGTCAAAAGCCCACAACTATGACACCTACGGATTGTTCCGTGCTACGCACTCCCACGTCTACGCTCCACTTCGGTCCGTGCTAAACATGTGCCACTGGCACATAGCACCCTACCCAATATTCGCATATCGCGGGATTATCATCATAGTATTAACCTGCAAGTTGTGCATAACCATTAACTACATTCCATACTCCATATTCATTGCTTACCTGTCCTGTATAATTCCAGTCAAGTACTCCATTGCTTATGTAGAACCAGCCATATTCGTTTTCTGCAAGACCTGTGTAATTCCAGTCAAGCACTCCGTTACTTACATAGAACCAGCCATATTCATTACCTGCCAGTCCATTATATTCCCAGTCTACCGTTCCATTCTTTACATAAAACCAGCCGTATTCATTACCTGCCAGTCCTGTATAACTGCTGTCTTTTTTACCATTTTTGTAATAATTCCATGTTCCATCTTGTGCCTGACAAAGACCATTCTTGTCTGATGTATCAGAATCATCTGATAAATCCTTATCCTTTAATGAGAATATATTAACATTATATGTAAGTGTATCCTGATATCCGCTTATGCCTATATTGTTAATCTGTACTGTATAACTGTCACCTTTAGACATATGAAGATACTCCGGATAGAATATAACGCATCCTCTCTGTCCATATCCTCCATTATTAACATAGAATTCTCCGTCTGCATAGTCATTACCAAAGTGCCATGAATAACCTGTTTGATTATTAATAAGTGTAACATTAATATCACTACCTGGTGCCTGACCAAATGAAATAGACCATGGATATAAATTCACACTTGAATTTCCTGAATATGAAAGAAGCTCTACCGGTGTATTCTGTGCCGGCCATGCAACTCCATATTCCTTAGCTGAATAATTTCTCTCTCCACCTATAACACGTGTTGCCGTATATCCTTCTACCTGCCCGAAACCTATCTTATAAAGTGTTGGATATAATATCCATCTTCTATGACCTACGCGGCTTCTATTACCTGAATCTGCATCTGAAAGATACATTCTTATTGACATTGGAAGTGTCATTCTGCCTGATGTCATCGCTATATTAGATGATGAAGCTCCCTCTTGTGCAAGATTATACATATTATCACTCATATCACGTGGACGTCTTGGATAATGTGATAGCTCTCCATTGGCTGCATTAGCCAGTGCAGCTGCCTGAGCACTCTTACTAAGACTTGCATCTTCTACAGTCATTCCTGAAAGTCCTGCCACATATCTTACAACATTAACCATGTTCTGTGCATTATCAATAGTCTTTTGTGTTAATGAACCAAGATTATATGGTGCAAAAACATCTGGCTCTTCCTTATACTTTGTATCCATATCTCCATCAAATGGATGCTTATTATAATAGTCAACTATATCCTGCTTAGAATGATATTCAACATTCATAGCTGGCTTTTCATCATCCGCTTTAACCTCAACTGGATTAAAAGTATAGCCTGCACTTGTTGCAAACATAAGAATACTTATTCCAATTGCAGCTTTTTTATACGTTGCACTAATCATTTTTTTTAAATTCATACGCATTCCTCCTTAGGTATTATTCAATTAACAAACACGTTCTGTCAAATTGTCAGAATTATTATATAACATTATTATATATTCTGCAATTATAATCTTTCATTTTATTGAATTTGCTAAATTTTACTATTTCAGTGCAGCTCAATACAGCATCTTTCTCAGTACTATTCCAATTTCACCGCTCTTTCAACACATTCTGCCAGTTACTTGTAATAGTTCTTTAGTTATTGTGGTTCTAAATCTTACCTCATCCTTGACAAAGAGCTTATTTTACCCCCACACTTGACAAAGAACCCAAAGAGTCTATTATATTTATACAACATTTACAATAGTAACAAAAAAGAGTTAGGAAACCATTATAATCTCCTAACTCTTTTATAGCTATTTATTAATCAAGCTTCTATCTGATGTCTTTAATTACATCATTCCACCCATACCTGCGCCACCTGCTGGCATAGCTGGAGCATCTTCCTTGATATTAGCAACAACTGATTCTGTTGTAAGAAGTGTAGATGCAACACTTGTAGCGTTCTGTAATGCGCTTCTTGTAACCTTAGCTGGATCAAGGATACCTGCATCAATCATGTTTACATACTTATCGTTGAGTGCATCATAACCTGTTCCAACTTCTGACTCTCTTACCTTGTTGATGATAACTGCACCTTCAAGACCTGCATTGTTAGCAATGTGGAATAATGGAGCTTCAAGAGCCTTAAGAATAATCTCTGCACCTGTCTTTTCATCACCACTGAGCGTAGCAGCAAGTTCTGCAACCTTCTTAGATGCGTGGATATAAGCTGAACCACCACCTGAGATAACGCCTTCTTCTACAGCTGCTCTTGTTGCGTTAAGAGCATCTTCCATACGAAGCTTAGCTTCCTTCATTTCAGTTTCTGTTGCAGCGCCAACTCTGATAACAGCTACACCACCTGCAAGCTTAGCAAGTCTTTCCTGTAACTTTTCCTTATCGAAATCAGATGTTGTTTCTTCAAGTTGTGCACGAATCTGGGCAACTCTTGCTTCGATATCTTCCTTAGCACCTTCGCCGTCAACGATAACTGTATTTTCCTTCTGAACCTTAACTGACTTAGCTCTACCAAGCATATCAAGTGTTGTATCCTTAAGCTCAAGACCAAGTTCTTCAGAAATAACCTGACCACCTGTAAGAATAGCGATATCCTTAAGCATTTCCTTACGTCTGTCACCATATCCAGGAGCCTTAACAGCTACTACGTTAAATGTACCTCTTAACTTGTTAACAATAAGTGTTGTAAGTGCTTCACCTTCAACGTCCTCAGCGATAATAAGAAGCTTAGCACCGCTCTGAACAATCTGTTCAAGAACTGGTAAGATTTCCTGAATGTTAGATATCTTCTTATCTGTAATAAGAATATATGGATTATCAAGGTTAGCTTCCATCTTATCCATATCTGTTGCCATATATGCTGAAATATATCCTCTGTCAAACTGCATACCTTCTACAAGGTCAAGCTCTGTCTTCATTGTCTTAGACTCTTCGATTGTGATAACACCATCATTAGAAACCTTTTCCATAGCGTCAGCTACCATCTGACCTACTTCCTCATCACCTGCTGAGATAGAAGCAACCTTTGCAATCTGGTCTTTTCCTGTAACCTTTTCGCTCATATGTGCGATAGCTTCAACTGCGCAGTCAGTAGCCTTCTTCATACCTTTTCTTAAGATGATTGGGTTAGCGCCTGCTGCTAAGTTCTTCATACCTGCATTAACCATAGCCTGTGCAAGAACTGTAGCTGTTGTTGTACCATCACCTGCTACATCGTTAGTCTTAGTAGCAACTTCCTTTACAAGCTGTGCTCCCATATTTTCAAATGCATCTTCAAGCTCAATGTCCTTAGCGATTGTAACACCATCGTTAGTGATAAGTGGTGCGCCGTATGACTTGTCAAGAACTACGTTACGTCCCTTAGGTCCGATTGTAACTCTTACTGTATTAGCTAACTTATTAACGCCCTCTTCAAGAGCTTTTCTTGCTTCAATTCCGTATTTAATTTCCTTTGCCATTGTTATTACCTCCAAATTCATAATCTATAACTAGATATTAACTGATAAACCTGATGCCTGTCTTATAATCATATCTGATTATCTTAATGACAATATTATAAGCAGCATCAATGAATAGTCTTTTCTCAAACTCTCATATAATATATATGACTAATTATATTTATAGCTATTATAACTATCAGCCAATATAATTAATCTTCAATAACTGCAAGAATATCATTCTGCTTAACTACGATATATTCTTCATCATCAAGCTTAACTTCTGTTCCTGCATACTTAGAATATATTACTTTATCTCCTGGCTTAACCTGCATTGTAACTTCCTTACCATCAACAACTCCGCCAGGTCCTACTGCAACTACCTCTGCCTGTGATGGCTTTTCCTTTGCCTGTCCTGGTAACACGATGCCTGACTTTGTAGTTTCTTCTGCAACTAATGCCTTAATTACAACTCTGTCTCCTAATGGTACTAACTTCATAATATAATCCACCTTTCCGCTGTCTGACACGTACGTGGCAGCTATCTATAATTATTGCTTTGTTTATTGTCTGTTAGCACTCATTTCTTTCGAGTGCTAATCCCGATAACGATAAGATAGCACCCTGCCAATAATTTGTCAACAGCTATTTCAAATATATTAATGTTTTTACATTTTGATTATACTTTTTTTATTTTTTATGCTTTTTTGACTCTGCAACACCCATTTTTACAGTTTTTCCATAATAGAAAAGATACTGCTGTGCGTATCCTCCAAGCTCTCCGAACTGGTTTCTTGCAAATTCTGCTATAACTTCCTTAGAAGTATCCACCTTATCAAAGTATAGATACTCCATTATTCTTTTTATCCACACATCTATAGGAAAGCTGTCCCTTTTTCCAAGCGCAAAAAGGCTTACACAGCTTGCAACTTTATTGCCAACGCCCTTAATCTCACACATTTTCTGTATTCCTGCCTGTGACTCCATTGCTGCAAGCTCATCATAACTTATACTCTTATCATACACCCTGCTCACCGCATCATATATATAAGGCGCGCGGAAACCCGTCTTTAACTCCTTAAGGTCATCAACCGTTGCCGCCTTAAGCGCATTTACATCCGGAAATGTATACATAGTAATCCCCTTAACTTCACCCTGATATGTACCGTACTTTTCAGATATATCAGCCACTATCTTCTTAATATGTGGTATCTGCTTATTCTGCGATATTATAAATGATATGAGCGTTTCAAAGAATTCCTGATTAAGTATTCTCACACCCGACATCGCACTTATAGCCTCCTCAAGCTTGTCATCCTTTGCAAGAAGCTCTTCTTTTATTCTGGCATAATTCCTGTCTATATCAAAATATTCTCTCCACAATTCATTGTATGTTCTGTCATCTGTATCATAAAATATAAGATTTTTATCATCCTGTCTTATATGTAGCATATGTCCGTAAGCTGTAAGAACATATTCGTTCTCATCTATCATATTGAAGTGGAAACACTGTCCGCACTCCAAGGTTTCCTTAAGATTAAAGTCTGATGGTGTATTTATTATGTAATCTTTCATTGTAAATCCTCTTTTCTGTACTCATTATGTAATAATTGACTCTTTTTCTTTGCGCTTATTATGTAATTTTGTTCATATTTCACTTTTATTTTTATATAATCCGTATTAAAATTATTATGTATAACCTTAATATGATGTGATGGTCACAATACCAACTGTGATTATAAACAATTATGGGATTATATTCAATATTCAGATACTTCCAGTATGCAGCTTATGTAATCTGATTATATCCCAGCATTATATGATGCAAAAGATAGAAGAACAAAAATTGTCCATTTCTGTATAGTAAGGATTACCCCATTGCCCTGCAATCCATATTATCCTTACATCAATTAAAACATTTTATAGAAAGATTAATTATTATGGGAATTAAAAATAGAAAGATTAATTATTATGGGAATTAAAAAACGAATTAAGAAAGTCATATTTTCTCTGGCTCTGACTGCTATTTTGTGCATTACATTTACAGGATGTGAGCTGCCATTTGACACTATCTGGCCGGAAAGCTCTGATAACCAGATATCCAATAAAGCTTATCCACAGTCAGCCGCCTCAACCGAGGATATAATACAGTATATAAGTGATGCTGTCCACAATAACGATAATGTCTGTGAGATATTCGTGGAAGATGAGACACTTATCGATGCCAATCTATGGCTTTCCTCTATAGATGGTATTGAGCAGCTAAAGTGCGAATATAAGCGTGTCAAAAACGGCTTCAATGTCCGTATAACTTATGACTGCTGGGACAGTTTTGCGATAATAAAGGCTTACAGAAGCGACTTTTTAAGTGGGCTTAATGAGCGTCAGCTTACACTTTATAACAAATATATACAGGTGCTTGACAGTGTTACCTCACCCTCCAATACAGATATAGAAAATGAACTTGCCATACACGATTATCTTGTAGAAAATGTTTCCTATGTCGACACTGGTGACTCATCCTACAACGCCTACAGTGCACTTATAAACGGAATTGCCGTATGCAGCGGATATACTGAATGTTTTAAGACATTTATGGATATGCTTGGAATAGAAAACGGAACTGTTTCGGGTGAAGCTGGCAACGAACAGCACATATGGAATACTGTTATGCTCGATGGGCAGTGGTATCACGTTGATGTTACATGGGATGACCCAATCGGTTCCTCCTTTGAATATACTGACCATGCTTACTTTAATATATCTGCAAAAGATATGGCACTCGACCACACATGGGACAGAGATAAGTACGCTGAATATGAGGACTGCGGCACAAAGTATTCTTATATAAAATATGCCAATATTACTATGATAAGCAACACTTCGCAGCTAAACCGCCTTATCCGCAACACTGTCAAAAACAAAGAAACTCATCTTGAGTTTGCATGCACATTTACAACTGACTTAAAAACCGCTGTTTCAAAGACCGGTGAGGCTTTATCATATACCTACAAAAATGTGCCAAGAACTAATTATACTTTGTATACAGTAACTTTTACCTACTAACAGGTATTTTATTAAAATAAATTTCAGCCTCAGACTACACTTCTAATCTGTATAGTCTGAGGCTGTTACGTCTGCTTCTGTAATCCGGACAGTACTTTTCAACCTCTGCCCAGAACTGTTCTGAATGGTTCATATATCTTCTGTGTGCCAGCTCGTGTATGACTACATAATCCATAAGCTCCTCCGGCATATAGTACAACTGGTAATTAAAGTTAAGATTGCCTTTGGAACTACAGCTGCCCCAGCGCGTTTTCTGGTTTCTTATAGTTATGTTTCCAACCGATACTCCCATTATCTGGCTGTAATATGCTGCCTTCTTTACAAATGTATCTTTAATACGAAGCCTTTCTTCTGCGGTCAGCTCATCATACTTCACTGCATTTGTGGATATTCTGATATCCTGCCTATTCATCATATAATGACGCTTTTCATCTATCCATGCCTTATGTTTAACAAGGAATTCCATAAGCTGCTTTTTGCTTAACCTGTTTGGAATTCTTACAACAACACTGCCGTCAGGGCGCACCTCAAGACCCAGTGAACGCCTTTTTGATTTTATTATCTGTATATTATCATCATTTAAAATATCATTTATGCCGGATGATTGTTTTTTATTCCTGTCTGACATATACTGCCGCCCATTCCTTATTTTATAAATATAAATGAACAAATACAGAAAAATGCACAAAATAATTTGTTTTTGTTTGTACCACAGATATATTTGAATAGATTATGAAAAATCTGTTTTTCTAACGAGGACATACTTGTGCAATATTTTAAATTTGCTCATTTATAGCATAACACTTATATCTTTGAAACGCTCTTAAAATTATACAGGTTTCAGATTTAAAACTAGCATTATTGCAATTTCATATCGCCGTCCTTGACCCAGCCAGCCCTTTTTAAAAACATATTTATAATAGGACATATAACCGCTGGAAGAACAAATGATATAAGTATAAGACCTATCCAGTCCATAGGTGTTATAGCGCTCTTTACGCCTGCTGCCACATCATTTACCCAGCCTGAATACACACCTATCTGTCCTACAAGACCGCATGTTCCCATACCTGACGATACTGCTGTTCCATTCATCTCAAGCTTGAAAAGACATGTTGCAAGCGGACCTGTTATCGCCGATGTAACTATTGGCGCTATCCATATTCTAGGGTTCTTTATTATATTTCCCATCTGAAGCATTGATGTACCTATTCCCTGAGAAACAAGTCCGCCCCAGCGGTTTTCCTTAAATGACATAACTGCAAAGCCAACCATCTGCGCGCAGCAGCCTGCTACCGCCGCACCGCCTGCAAGTCCGGTAAGTCCGAATGCCGCACATATAGCTGCTGATGATATAGGTAATGTAAGCGCAATACCCACAAGTACTGACACTGCTATTCCCATAAGAAATGGCTGGAGATTAGTTGCAAGCATTATTACTTCGCCTATCTTCATTGCTGCTTTTCCAAGTGCCGGTGCTATAAGCGCTGCCACGCCTGTTCCTGCACCTATTGTTACAAGTGGTGTGACAAGTATATCTATCTTTGTTTCCTTTGATATTAGCTTTCCTGCCTCTGCCGCAATAATTGCCACAAAATACACAGCAAGCGGGCCACCTGCGCCTCCAAGGGCATTAGAGGCAAAACCTACTGTTATAAGTGAAAAAAGTACAAGTGGCGGACACTTTAGCGCATATCCGATAGCCACTGCCATAGCAGGACCACTCATAGCCGATGCAAGTCCACCAACTGTATAACTTACTCCACTCACAGTTGCAACTGTATTTGTAAGAAAACCTATATGAAGCTGTGTACCAAGTGTATTAAGTATTGTTCCTATAAGCAAAGAACAAAATAATCCCTGTGCCATCGCTCCAAGTGCATCAATTCCGTATCGTTTCACCGACACTTCAACATCTTTACGCTTTAAAAAAGCCTTAATTCTCTCCCACATAATTAATCCTCACTTTGGTAAAATTTCAATTAATAATAGCATATAGTGATAAGAACTGCCAGTAGAAATTGTACATATATTCCTGTGTGTCACATTTGAAATTATGACATATAATGTATTGAATTCTTAATAACCGGAGTATGTATGTTTATGAAAATGCATAATACATTTTCTCTTGCTATGTGCTATGTTCCGTGGCAGAAATGGGGAGAATTATATGACCCTTGCAAGGCATTGAAATGTGGTACATTATTTCCTGTTCTTAACAAACCATTCGGAGGTGTGAGAACATGAATAATATAAATAGTATGAGCTGCCAGAATAATGCAGGCAACTCAAATAATGGAAATTGTATGAGTAACCAGAATAACTGTAATGGAAACTGTATGAATAACCAGAATAATTGTAATGGGAATTGCATGAACTCTGCAAACAATATAGCTGGCAGAAATTATATGAATAATATGGGGTGTCCTAATAACAACAACGGCAATAATGGAATGAATAATTCCTGCAATATGATAAATCCAAGAAATAATTCCAATAATCCACCATGTCAGACATCACGTATGAATAATTCCTCTTTACAGGAACAGCGTGGTTGTTCCTGCAATCAGATAGCCGATAAACATATTCTTATGAAAAATATATATGAATTAGGTTTTGTTCTTACAGAAATGAACCTGTATCTTGACACTCATCCGGATGATATGGAGGCTATCGAATACTATGCACAAATTAAAGATAAATACCGCGATTATATGACAAAGTATGCAGACTATTATGGACCACTTGATAAGTTACACATATCCAATGATAACTACTGGATGTGGGTAGCAACTCCAATGCCTTGGGAAATGGAGGGCTGCTGATATGTGGAATTATGAAAAAAGACTTGAGTATCCTATAAAAATAAAACAGACTAATCCTACACTTGCGGCTATGATAATAAGCCAGTATGGTGGACCCGATGGCGAGCTTGGCGCATCTATGCGATATATTTCCCAGAGATATTCTATGCCTTACAGAGAGGTTTCCGGACTTCTTACAGATATTGGTACTGAGGAGCTTGGTCACTTTGAGATGATAAGTACAATGGTTCACCAGCTTACAAGAAACTTAACTATTGAACAGATTAAAGGTACTCCATTTGAGGCATATTATGTAGACCATACAGCCGCAGTCTGGCCTCAGGCAGCAGGCGGAATTCCATTTAATGCATGTGAATTCCAGTCAAAAGGCGATGCCATCACAGATATAACAGAAGATATGGCTGCTGAACAGAAAGCACGAACGACCTATGATAACCTTATACGTCTTGCAAAGGATGACCCTGACGTACTTGACCCATTGAAGTTCTTAAGAGAACGTGAGATTGTGCATTTCCAGAGATTTGGTGAAGCTCTTTCTGTCATACAGAGCAAGCTTGACTCTAATAATTATTACTTCTATAACCCTGAGTTTGATAAGAACTGTGGCTGCAAGAATAATGGCAAATAATAAAATGCAGATTAATAACGTCTTTTTGTAATTATGTGAAATACAATTTATATAAGCTAAGATTTAAGAGAAAATTTCATCCGAAGTTTTCTCTTTTTTAACGTATTTGTCCGATTTTTTCAATATATTAATTTGACTTTTCTTCACTTTTTAGCAATAATTCTAACAGAACTATTGCTTATAATTTGACTAAACATTTAAGATTGGAGTTTTAACAAAATGAAAGAGAAAATCTATACTGTACCCGTTAATGATGCATTTGCAGCAGACAGCGAATGTCCTGTATGCGCTATGTTTGAGCAGCTTGAAAATGATGCCATAGAATACACTATGGGACCTAGCTATATGGAGGATGATATCCGTGCCGTAACTGATAAAAAGGGGTTCTGCCAGAAGCATATCAAAAAAATATACGAACAAAACAACCGACTTGGCTACGCACTTGTTATGAAAACCCATATGGATTATGTCATAAAAACAATCGAGTCTTATAATCAGGATAGGGGCACTGGCAAAAGTCTTCTTAAAAAAGGTAAGGAGTCCTCTGTGTGCAGCTACATAGAAGAACTCGACAGCTCATGCTTTGTATGCGATAAGATTGCAGATACTATTGAACGTTATGTCGACACTATTTTTTATATGTACAAGCACGATAACGAATTCAAAAAAACTCTTTCTGGCTGCAAAGGCTTCTGTACAAACCACTACGGACTGCTTATGAAAAAGGCAAGCGAAAAGCTTGGCGGTGGTGATTATACTGAATTTACAGAACTTATTACATCATTATACCTTGATAATATGAAAAGGGTGCGCGATGATGTTGAATGGTTTATTAATAAGTTTGACCATAAATATGCAGATGCACCTTGGAAAAATGCTAAGGACTCACTTGTACGCGCAACGTTAAAAGATACGGGATGTAAGCTTTCATAAATATAAAAAGCGGCTGCATAAAGCATTAAATATGCTTCGCAGCCGCTTAGTTTTTCTGTGTCTAATATTAAATTACTTTTTTATTCATCCTTGCAATCACAAACCCGCGCTATTATGCTTTTCGTCCTGCCTTGCATGACTATTCTTTCATTAAGCCGTCCAAAAAGTTAAAACATTAATATGTCATAACCTCATATCCATCCTCTGTAACGTGAACCATTATTTCCCACTGCGCTGAATATGAGTCGTCTTCTGTGTAGATAGTCCAGCCATTGTCATCATCAACGTATACATCCGGATAGCCTGCATTAATCATAGGTTCTATTGTAAATACCATACCCGGAGCCATAACCATGCCTGTTCCCTTCTTTATAACATAGCTTACAAAAGGTGTTTCGTGGAATTCAAGTCCTATTCCGTGTCCGCCGACTTCACGCACTACTGAATAGCCATTCTCCTTTGCATGCTTACTTATTGCATCTGCAACATCGCCAAGATGTCCCCAAGGCTTAACCTGTTCAAGTCCAAGCTCAACACATTCCTTTGCAACATCAACAAGCTTCTTGTGTTCCGGTGAAACATTTCCTATGCAGAACATTCTTGAAGAGTCTGAAAAATAACCATTGAGTATAGTTGAGCAGTCTACATTTACAATGTCACCATCTGCTAAGATGATGTTGGAAGATGGAATTCCGTGGCACACTTCGTTATTAATAGATGTACACACACTCTTAGGGAAGCCCTCATAATTAAGAGGAGCTGGAATTCCGCCCATAGCTGTAGTCTTTTCATATACCATCTCATCTATTTCCTGAGTTGTCATACCAGCCTTGATATTCTCGGCAACATAGTCAAGAACAGCTATATTAATCTTGCTGCTCTCTCTCATACCCTGAAGCTGCTCTTCATTCTTTATTATGCTTCTTGGTGGAACCTTGTGGAACTTCTTTCTGAACATCTCTATCTTCTTATCAAAGTTCATATGGCACTCACAATAAGGCTTCTTGCTTCCACACCAGCATGGGTCATTTCTCATTAACTTCTTCATTTTAATTATTACACTCCATTCTATATATTTCCTATATAAATATATCTTATCACTGTTGAAGCGCTTCTACTATAGCAGGCAGAAACTGCTTCTTTCTTGATACAACTCCCGGAAGAACTGTATAACATTCACCTACATTTTCAACAGTAAATGCATTTTTTAATACTACTGCTGCATTTTTACCAGCATACATAACATATGAAGTTTCCTTCATAACATCTGTTATAAGCAGATATGCTATATTAATCTCACTGTTGTGCTCTGTCACATGCTCCATATAAGACTTTTCTTTCTCTATGATAGCCTGAATTTCCTCAAAGCTCATACAGTTGACCTGTCCTACACCGACAGACAGCTCGCCTATAGAAAACTTCTTGTAATCCCTGAAGAATATCTCTTCCTCTGTCTTGGATGAAAGATTACTTCCCGCACGGAACATCTCTCTTCCGTACTCCTCTATATCAATTCCGGCTATCTTTGCAAGTGCATTGCAGGCTTCTACATCATACTCAGTACATGTTGGTGACTTAAGTATGAGCGTGTCTGATATGATAGCTGAACATAACAGTGCTGCTGTCTGGCTGTTTATACTAAGATTATGTTCTCCATACATCTGATATATAATAGTCGCTGTACAGCCAAGCGGCTGGTTCCTGAAAAATACAGGTGTTATAGTCTGTATACAGCCAAGTCTGTGGTGGTCTATAATCTCTAGTATATCCGCATCCTCAACACCAAATACAGCCTGTGACTTCTCATTATGGTCGACAAGTATAATCTTTTTCTTGCCTGCCTTGATGATATTACGTCTTGATATCATACCGATGTATCTGCCTTCCTCATCCTCGATAGGGAAGTCCCTGAAACGCTTATTTGCCATAACATCCTGAATATCTTCAACAAAATCATTTAGCTTAAACTTTACAAGCGCTGTCTGCTTCATAAAAAAGCTTACAGGTATCGCCTGATTAAGAAGCCTTGCCACTGTATATGTATCAAATGCTGTTGTTATTATTATACAATTATGCTGCTTTGCCATCTTTATTATTGTACTTGAAACCTTTGCGCCTTCACATATTATAAGGCAGCCTGCCTCCATCTCAATAGCACACAGCTGCGACTCATATCTGTTACCAAGTATGACAAGGTCGCCCTCATCTATCATACTCTCCATCATATCAGGATTGGCTGCCGCAATGAGCATTTTCCCCTTTTCAAATATCTTGTCAGGGTCGCCTGTAACTATCTCACCACTCAATGTATCCACAATATTACGAAGGCTTGTATGCGCTACTGATAGAATATCACTGTCATACATTTCAAAGTAAGACTTAGCCACATCACCGATTGTAACAAGTCCCTTAAGCCTGTTTTCTTCAAGTATAGGCAGTGTGACAACATCCAGCTCCTTCATAAGCTTCCATGCATTTCTTACAGAATAATTCTCATCTATTCCGTCTATCTTTCTGATATCTATATCCTTAACCTGAGGTCTTACGTCCTTTATGTACATAGGTGCCTTAACGCCGCACTTAGATAGTACAAACTGTGTTTCCTCATTCAGATGTCCTGCCCTTTTAGAAACATAATCATTAGTTCCTGTAACACTATTTTTAAATCTGGCATAACAGATTGCTGAACATATTGAATCCGTATCCGGATTTTTATGCCCAATAACATATACTTCTTTCATACACAATCCTCACTTACTATGTTTTATATGACTAACTCACCTTTCTATTGTTATTAATCTGTTTATACATTTTATTATTATGTAACACCAAACCAAACCATTATTTTATAATAGCACATACATTTACTATTATCAACCTTAGTAGTTCCAGCCGCATATATAAATGTAATTTATCCGCTATCTAAATAAAAAACCTGATGCACCTTAAATATACATCAGGTTTTGTTTTAATATTCTGTTAGTTCCTAAATATAACTATCTTTGTTTCATCTGTATAACCGATTGTTCTCATATAGCTCTTCATATCAGCGATTGCCTTCTTATATTCATAATATGCATCATGACACTTCTGGAAAGCTTCAAGTGCTTTATTGATATCTCCCTCATCCTTGGCATACCATGACTCACATGCATACTTATGGATAAGTCTGTGTGCTGCATCAAGCTTCTTAAACTGACTGCTTGTTGTAATTCTTGTATCTGTCTGTGAGTGCATCCACTTACCTATCTTACATGTATCCGGATTATTGAGCTGTGTTATCTTTAATCTCTCGAAGTCAACTATGTTATTGTATACTCTCCACATAAGAATAAAGTGGTCAATCTCAAATATTCTTAACATATCCTGTGTTGTGACAGCACCAGCTTCCCTGAACATATCGCTTCGGCATGTATCTATATATCTTCCAATCTTAAAGATATGAGTACCTGTTTCTGTACATTCATTTGTAAGCATACCATATGTATCCGCTATGTTACTAACCTGATCATTGAACTCTTTTGTTGTTTCTGACTGTCTGTCAATATCATCAAATATTCTTTCCACCGCATCATTAATAGCTGTCATCTGCTCATTCATATGCTCAATATCTCTTAATGATATCTCTACCTTCTCATTACCTTCTGAAAGCTTACTTGTTGTTTCTTCCATTGATGTAGCAAGAACTTCTATATCTCCCTTAAGTTCATTGACATACTTAACAATATCTTCTGCTGACTCTGCTGTATTGCTTGAAAGCTGTCTTACCTGGTCTGCAACAACTGCAAATCCCTTTCCAGCCTCACCTGCTCTTGCCGCCTCAATAGATGCATTCAGCGCTAAAAGATTACTCTGGCTTGCGACTTTCTTGACAATATCAACAATTTCACCAATTTTGTTAATCTTTTCATGAAATGCCTGAACCTGACCATTGATATCAGCTATCTTCTGTGATGATTCATTGACAACTCTTATACTGTCACTCATATTAACTGAACTGCTCTGTGATGTATGGAGCATATCGTGTGTATTGTCCCTTATATCCCCCATTGCCTGTGATATATTGTTAATAGAGTCCTTAAGTACCTTACTTGAATCATTCATATTTGTGATTGATTTCTGCTGAAGTGATACCTGGTCAAGCATATTCTTTACATATGAATTATCACCTATAGACTCCATAGCCTCGTTGAGTCGCATAATGTAGTTATTATTCGCTCTCTTGTATGCCGCGACTATCTGATTAAGCTTTTCTGAATATATAGGATCACTGAAACCTTCAGATGATACCTCGCTAAAATCACCCGCTATCATCTTATCCATAGCCTGTAATAATAATTCTTTATCCCTATTAACATCCTGTGTTGTTTTTCTGCCAAACATAATAAACAAACCTCCCTGCTATACAATAAATGTTCCAGCCAAATAGGATAGCTGAAACAATATATTTTTGATAACTTATTTTAACATAATTAACATTTATATCCAACCATTTTGTCAACATTTTTAACAGTTTTGAACACATTTTTAGAAGCATTTTATATATAATTAAATACAACTAGCTGCCCTTTATCTGGTAACATATCCTGTTAATAATGAATAAAATAAAAATGAATATATGTTGTATTGCATTATATGATTATCCCTCTAATCATATATGCAGAAATGGAGTTTTTTTGAAACGTTTACATCACATAATTGCACTTTTAATGTGCGCAATAATGCTCATTCCTATGACAGCATGCCAGAAAGAAGAAAGTAATGCTGTCGTGGATATAACTCTTAATGAGGTGGCACACTCTATATTCTACGCACCGCAGTATGCAGCCATCGAACTTGGTTACTTCAAGGATGAAAATATCAATCTTAATCTCGTAACTGGCTTTGGCGCCGACAAAGTTATGACCGCACTTGTATCAGGGGATGCTGATATAGGTTTTATGGGCTCTGAAAGTTCCATCTATGTATATCAGGAAGGCTCAAACGACTATGCCATCAACTTTGCCCAGCTTACACAGCGTGCCGGCAACTTCCTTGTATCAAGAAATGAGGAAAGTAACTTCAAATGGGATGACCTTAAGGGAAAAACAGTACTTGGCGGAAGAGCTGGCGGTATGCCGGAAATGCTTTTTGAGTATATTCTTAAGAAAAACGGCATCTCTCCTGTAGATGACCTCAATATCTTACAGAATGTCGACTTTGGTTCAACTGCCGCAGCCTTCACATCGGGAATAGCTGATTATACTGTCGAATTTGAACCATCTGCAACTCTTCTTGAACAGCAGAAGGAAGGCTATGTTGTCGCCTCTCTTGGTACTGACAGCGGCTATGTTCCATATACTGCCTACTGTGCCAATAAAAGCTACATCGAAAAACATCCCGATATAATTCAGGGCTTTACCAATGCCATACAGAAGGGTCTTGATTATGTGAACTCCCACTCAAGCAAGGAAATCGCCGAAGTCATAGCACCACAGTTCCCTGAAACAGACCTTGCAACCATAACAACTATAGTTGACCGCTACAAGTCACAGGACACATGGAAAGGTGACACTATATTTGAGCAGAAGAGCTTTGAGCTTCTTAAGGATATATTAAAACAGGCTGGAGAGCTTGGCAAAGATGTGCCTTATGAAAAACTGGTGACAACGGAGTATTCTAAGAAGGCGGCTGCCAGATAAAATGCTGCTTGTAAGATTGTAAGTGTGTTACAACGGACGTCACCGTTCGAACGTGCCCTCCTTGGCACGGTCTCACTTGCGGGTACATCCTTGTACCCGCATATCTGATAATTAAAGGAAAGTATAAGAACTAGCACAATTGGCTTTCAAGTGTGTCCTACGCAATATGCATAACAGCCTCCTCATCCCTTATGACTGTCTTTGACCTAATCCACACAAAACTTCCAAAGCCACTATCAGACATAATATAAGCGGCTGCCTGTAGTGCAGACAGTGTGAGATGCACTTGAAGTTCAATTGCGATAGTTCTTAGACTTTTCCTCAATACACCAGCTATCAACAGACACGGATGTCTGTTGAAGTGAGATATGGGACAAGGATGTCCCGTATCGAACGGTAGCGGTCATAGCCACTACATATCCGAAAAGTCTTAGAAATATCCAATTGAAGCTTCTGGCATCGAACACCGTCTGTACTATAGGCGACCGCTTATATTATGTCGTCCGTTTGTCTATTTTTTAGAAAGTGCCATCCATCCTCACCCCTTAAGCAGCCTCCTGAACCTCTTACTATGCCTCTCCATATAATCAATCCAGCTGCCGACCGACTTGCACATAACCCCAAACAGCACAGCCGCAATCACCCCATACATAATTATCATTCTCAACATAACCATATTGACAGTCGCTATTGCAAATATACTCTTAAAATTAAGCACACATACAACTATACCTGCTGCCATGGCAATACATAACGCAATCCTTATTCCATCAAATGGTCTGCATATCCTTACAAGCGCCTCTAAACCAATAAACAAAAGAATAACAATAGCCACCGTAGATATCTGTTCATTACTCATACCAAGCACATTGCCATGAATAGATATGGCGGCAAGCATGATAAAGTCCGCAAGGCCTGCTGGCAGCGCCTTTAATATGACATTTACAAGAAAATCACCTCTTATAAGCTCCTTATTAGGCTGTAACGCAAGAAAGAACGCCGGTGTTCCTATCGTAAATGCTCCTAACAACGATAACTGTGTCGGATACAACGGATACAGATTAGCCGCTATAAGCGTGAATACAGTTGTAAGAATAGAAAATATATTCTTGACAAGAAAAAGTGATGCCGATGTCTGTATATTATTTACAACCCTTCTTCCTTCAAGAACCACTTCTGGCATCTTTGAAAAGTCGGAGTCAAGAAGAACTATCTGTGCTGCATTGCTTGCCGCATCACTTCCCGATGCCATAGCTACACTACAGTCGGCACATTTAAGTGCTAGAACATCATTAACACCATCACCCGTCATTGCAACAACCCTGCCAGCCTGCTTGAAAGCCTGTATAATCTGTTTTTTCTGTTCCGGTATAACCCTTCCGAATACAGTATACCTTTGTATGGCAGCTTTTATATCATCCTCACTTTTAAGTGTAGTTGCATCCACATAATTCTCTGCATTTCTTATTCCTGCCCTTATGGCAACTTTTGAGGCTGTAACTGGATTATCTCCTGATATTACAACAACATCAACCCCCTGCTTTTCAAAGTAGCCGAAAGTTTCCTTGGCTGTATCACGTATTTCATTTTCAAGAATAATAAATGCATATGGAATGACCGGCTCTTCTATTGCATTGCCACATGGGTCAGTCTGACATTCACCAAACACAATTATTCTTTCACCTCTGTCCGAATATCTGTCATATATGTCAGTATAATCATCGTACCTGTTAAGAAGCACATACTCCGGTGCTCCGAATACATAACAGTGTCCATCTATAACAGCACCACTGTACTTATTCTGTGATGAAAATGAATACACTCTTTCAGCCTTTTTATCCTTATGTTCAAAGAAATATTCCTTGATGGCTTTCATAGTTTCATTATCACCATTCATATTGCCAGCTACCATTGATATCGTATCAGTAACATTATCCTTGCAGAAAACAACATCACTTACTGACATTTCCGGCTTTGTTATAGTTCCTGTCTTATCAACACACAGCACATTAACTCTTGCAAGTGTTTCAACACAGTTCATCTCATGCACAAGAACTTTTCTTCCTGCAAGTCTTCTTACGCTCACAACAAGTGCAACACTGGCAAGAAGATATAAGCCTTCAGGTATCATACCTACAAGTGATGCAACCATAGATACAACACTGTTTTTAATAGAATGTCCAAGGAAAAAATGGCTCTGCACATACATAATAATTCCAAGAGGCACTATGACTATTCCAATAATCTTAACAAGATTATCAAGCGACTTCATCATAGTTGTCTGCTGCTTCTTTCTTCCTGCCTTTGCCTCAAGTGCAAGCTTTGCCGCATATGAAGAGTGCCCCACATTGGTAAGTATTGCCTTGCACTCACCAGACACAACAAAGCTTCCCGAAAGAAGTATATCGCCCTTATTCTTTATGACTTCATCTGACTCACCTGTTATGAGCGATTCATTCACTCTGACACACCCCTCTGCCAGAATTGCATCGGCACTGAGCTGGTTACCCGCCTCAAATATACATACATCACCTTTTACAAGCTCTGTTGAGTCTATCTCATTTATATAACTATCCCTTACAACCTTGGTTTTAGGCGCATTTACAACAGTAAGCCTGTCAAGCGTAATCTTTGCTCTTATTTCCTGTACTATACCTATTATAGTATTAAGAAGTATAATAGGCAAAAATGTCATATTATTATATGACCTTACAAATATCAAAAGACCGGCAAATATTGCAAACACAAAGTTAAAATATGTGAATACATTACCTGCCACAATCTGCCCTATTGTCTTGGACTGGTTACCAACCGGTATATTACTCAGTCCCCTTAGCTTAAGCTCTTCAACTTTACTGCTTGATAATCCATCATGAATATCAGTCATTAGCGTATGTCATCTCCCCGACAATAACCTTGAATATATATGCTATCGCTGCCACATCCAATATCATCTTTATTATAAAACATATAATAATAGATGCCTGTGAGGCATAATCAAATACCTGAAATGATATAGTACTTGCAAACTGTATTATACATATATAGCTTGCCCACATGTGTGATATCTTTCCTTTTACATAAGCATGCATAGCCGCACTTAAAGCCATTGATAATATGATATCAACAGTGAAAGCCACACCCATTAACAGCCAGAGATATCCTGGCGCTGTAAAAAGATTAGAAAGTGTATTATAAAATGTTTCTGTATCATTTTCTGTAAGACCTGCTATCATGCTGTCAAGTCCCATATTATTATACGCAGTTGCTATTGATATTGATGATAATACCGTAAGTCCGTATAAAAAGCCATCACCAACAGCAAGACCTATACCTGAAAGGTATATATCACCTTTTCTTTCAAATCTGCCATTCATAAATCTTGCCAGCACATATCTTGCAAGTGTAATTCCACATGCTGAAAGTATTGAATATATAATCGTATATGCTGTTGTGTTATAAGAAAATATCTGGTCTATAGATGGTATAAGTGAAAGTACCGACATACAGAGATTAGCAAATATAAACACAAATATTGAATATGCAAATATACCTGCAACCACATTGATAAATCTTCCGTTCCATCTCTTAATAACAACTATAATAAGCACAATAAATGCTGAGAGCATAAGTATTCCACCCGCTGAAAGCATACTTTCAGCTCCTGCCGGTATACCTGCATCAAGATTAATTCCATACTGTTCCATAATTAGTATATATCCTCCATTTAATCCTATATTAAAACTATGTTATTTATCTATAGTAAGATTCAAGATATAAGTTCTATGCAAGCCCATTATACCTGAAATGTATTCCCAGACTTAATATAAATCTTATATCTGTAATAATTAATTATAAGAGTTCATTTAGAGAAAAAGAGCAGCCACTATGTAGCTGCTCCCTCATAATCTTAATTGTATAACAATATATCTTTTCAAAAATCTATATAAAAATCTGGAAAAGGCACACTGCAAACCATTCGGATTATAATTTTGTTACGTTAACAGCCTGAGGTCCCTTAGCGCCTTCTGTTACATCGAACTCTACTTCTGCGCCTTCCTCTAAAGACTTGAAACCTTCCATATTAAGTCCTGAATAATGAACGAAAACGTCCTTTCCTGACTCATCACTGATAAAGCCGTAACCCTTCTGGTTATTGAACCACTTTACTGTACCCTTCATTTCAAGTACCTCCAAATAAAATATATGGTGATTACACCTTTTTCATATTAACATTTTAAAGTGTTAGTGTCAATTTATTTCTCATAAAAATGGCGTACTTATAGCTTTTGTCACAGATTGGGATATCTGTCAGAACATTATACCTGTAACCGCTCTATGGGACTTTATATGTTGTTCTTCCAAGCTCTATTTTATCCTCACCGCTCTGTATCACGGCTACTTCATCCTTAGAAACCACATTTTTCTTAGGTATCTTTATCATAGTGCTGCTTATAAGCTCTGACTCAACCTCTTTATCGTTGATGAGCACCTTACTGAAGTCGTTGAAGTTCTTCCCTGCCACGCACACATAATCCTTGTAATTATATACCTCATCGATAGTTATATCTTCTATTCCCATCTTAAGGTCTGTCGCCACATATGGAATATCGCCATTATATATCTGCTTGTCGCCATAGAGTATATCATATTCAAGTATCTTAAGCTGCTTTAAATAATCCGCATCATTATGCTTTGTCTGATGGAACTTCATAATATAGCCCTCAGATATGCCAAGCTTCTCAAACACTGCTGATGATAGCTGATACGCCTGTAAGTCCATATCCTTCTTTTCCATACCTATATTAGACCATATAAAATACTCTGTCTGATATATGTCACCATTTTCCATAGTATCATTTGTGAAGCTGAAGGTTGGAAGATGGTCGCCATACATAACAAGCACCGTTTCCTCTTTTCTTCTCTTAAGCATATCTACAAGTTCACCGATAAATGAGTCCATCTCATGCACCTGATTGACATAGTATTCAAACTGTGTCTGTTCCTCCGGATTAAAAAAATTGGATACTTTTATCGATGTATTATACCCCTCCGGCATAACATCCGGATAATCGCCATGTCCCTGCACTGATATAGTAAATATATAATCCCTGCCATCTGTAGAATCAAGAGTTTTCTTTATCTGCGGAACAAGCATTTTATCCTTAGCCCAGCCAAGCGGTGTTTTCTGATAGTCGCTGTCCATATATTCTATTGATGTAAATGTATCATATCCCAGATGTGAGAATACCTTGTATCTGTCATAAAATGTTGCATCATTATTGTGTATGGCGTGCGTTGCATATCCTATCTTTTTAAGGTCATATGCCGCCGACTCACAAGTTTTTGACTGCATTACTGTCCTGTAAGGATATTCTCCCGGTCCGAAGTCATCAAGATTAACTCCTGTCTGCACTTCAAACTCTGTATTGGCAGTACCTGCTCCAAAGCACGGAACTGACAAATACCCTGACGAATATTCACTCCTTATCCTGTCAAAGTTCGGTGTCGGATTAGATGAAAACTCCACACCCTTTACAAGCTTAGGGTCAAAAAATGACTCAAGCTGCACAAATATAATATTAGGTGTCTTAACTGACACTTCATCTGATGTATCTAAGTCTGTTTCATCCAAATCCTGCTTCAAGCTGTCCATGTACTCTTGTGAATACTCCTTAGACTTACTTATGCCCCTGTCCTTTATACTGCTTGTAAAACAGTACGCTACGCCATAATTCTTATACGCATGTGCAAGATTTCCAAAATGTGTATCCACACGTCCATTAATAATAAGAGCTGCTGTATATGAATATGTAAGTAAAAATACTATTCCACACTTAAATATTGCAGCTATATAAAATTTTCTTCCAGTAACCGATGGCTTATATTCCTTTGCTTTTCTCCATAAAGCAACAAGTCCTACTATAACAAGTATAACGCCTGCCGCTATAAGTATCATTTCAAATACGTTAATATACAATGGTATAACCTTAATTGCATCACTTATAAGGTATATATCCATCGCCGTAAAAGGAGTCTTTCTTGAACACAGCACCATAAAGTTCACTATTGCTATTATCATCCATATAACTGAAACTACTGAATATACAAATATCCTTTTCCTAAAAAAATATGCAACTGACATAGTAGTCATTATAATCATTGTATTCATAAGAAAGATAACAGGACTTGTGAATATACTCAAAAGTCCTGTTACCCCTCTTTTATTAAGACATTCCATCACAATATTGATAATTACTGAATATACGAACATATGACTCAGTTCGTAACTCCATATTTTATTAATTGCCGACTTTATTCTGTCCATCTTTTTTTATCTGTTCCAATAATACCCTTGCCTTTTCCTTAATACTGACAGGTGCGGTTCTTGATGTTATAATTGAACCAGCATACTTTTTAGCATTATCATAATCCTGACACTTAAGTCCAAGACTTGCTAAAAGATAATTCACTGTATTCTCATCCATACCGCATATAGGAGGGTACTCTGTAGAAACAGCCTCCTTGAAACCATTATAAGCATCCTCAATATACTCAAGCTGAGACTTAAGATGCTGCTTTGCTATATTATTATCTGCTTTCTGCCTTATAAGCTCTGTAACACGTCCCTCATAAAGCCATGCAAGCCTTAAACACAAATATGCACTTTCACTTATCCTGGTACCTACAAGCATTTCACTAAGAAGTGCCATCTTGCAGCGTCTTATCGCCACATCATATGAATAGTAATCCTCAGTCTTCCATGTGACCTGAAACTTTCCTTCAACCGACTCTTTAAGTGCTGCTCGCTGCTTTGGCGTAAGCTTTCCATATATTCTTGGAACTGCTGCATAACCACAATGTGGACACATTATTACATCATACTTGGTACAATCAATTCCCGTATATAAAGGCTTTAAGATTTCATCTGTACCTTTGAATCTCGCTTTACCTATCCTTACCTGCTTTGATGTAAATTCTTTATTACACACAATGCATGTAAACTTTTTATCATACAGATATTCGCTTTCCTGTTTTTCTATCATATTATTACCCATATATGAAATATATGACCATATGAGTTAGCCCGTAACTCCATATTTTATTAATCAACCTTTTTATTCTGCTCCTCTTCTATAACATGTTCTAGTAATATTCTGGCCTTTTTCTTAATAGTATCCGAAGCTGCTTTTGAAACTACTATTAAACTGATATTTTTTTTAGCATTATCATAATCCTTACATCTATATGCAAGACTTGCCAAAAGATAACATAACGTAATTTCATTCATACCGCATATCGGAAGATATTCTGTGGAAACAGCCTCTTTAAAACCATTATAGGCTGACTGAATGTACTCTGGAACTTTTCTGCAACTGACTCCCTTAGCATAGCGCGCTGCTTTGTCGTCAGCTTTCCATACTTCCTTGGTATTGCCGCATAACCACAATGTGGGCACATAATTACGTCATACTTGGTACAATCAATCCCTGTATACTGAGGTTTTTATCATCTGTACCTTCGAATCTGGCCTTGCCTGTCCTTACCTGCTTTGCCGTAAACTCCCTGTTACACACATCGCAGATAAATCTTTTATCATACAGATATTCACTTTCCTGTTTTTCATTCATATCATTACCCACATAAAAAGATATTATACAATCTTACTACTTCTGAAGCTTAAATGAGCTCTTTAATGATACGATTCTGTTAAATACTAATTCACCATCTTTAGAGTCCTTATTATCAACACAGAAATAACCATTTCTTACAAACTGGAATCTGTCTTCTGGCTTGGCATTAGCAAGCTCTGGCTCTAATACACAGTTCTTAAGAACTGTAAGAGAATGAGGGTTAATATTCATCGAACCGTCTTCTTCATTGTATACTCCCTTTTCTTCATCCACGATATTCTCATAGAGTCTTACTTCTGCGTTAATTCCTTCTGCTGCTGATACCCAGTGTATAGTTCCCTTAACCTTACGCTCAGTAAAATTGCCACCTCTCGTTGCTGGGTCATAAGTACAGTGTATACATGTCACTTTGCCGTTTTCATCCTTTTCAAAGCTTGTGCATGTTACAAAGTATGCATTCATAAGACGCACTTCATTACCTGGGAATAATCTGAAGTACTTCTTAGGTGGTTCCTCCATGAAGTCTTCTCTCTCAATATATAATTCTTTTGTAAATGGAACTTTTCTTGTTCCCATCTCAGGATTTTCCTGATTATTAGATACTTCCATATACTCTGTCTGACCTTCCGGATAGTTATCTATCACAAGCTTGACAGGGTCAAGTATTGCCATCATACGCTTAACCTTAAGCTTAAGGTCTTCTCTTATGCAGTATTCAAGCATAGGATATTCTACTGAGCCCTGTGCCTTTGTGACACCTACAAGCTCAACAAACATCTTGATAGCCTCTGGTGTGAAGCCTCTTCTTCTAAGAGCTGCTATAGATACAAGTCTTGGGTCATCCCAACCATCAACTATGCCATCCTCAACAAGCTTCTTGATATATCTCTTACCTGTTACAACATTAGTAAGATATAACTTTGCGAATTCTATCTGCTTAGGATTTTCTTCTGGTGATGTCTTATATCCGGTTTCAATAACAACCCAGTCATATAATGGTCTGTGGTCTTCAAACTCAAGTGTACAGATAGAGTGTGTTATTCCCTCGACTGCATCCTCGATAGGATGTGCAAAGTCATACATAGGGTAAATGCACCATTCATCACCTGTTCTGTGGTGTGTCATATGTGCAACCCTGTATATAATAGGGTCTCTCATATTGATATTAGGAGAAGCCATATCTATCTTTGCTCTTAATACCTTCTCGCCATCTGCATACTTACCTTCCTTCATCTCTTCAAAAAACTTGAGATTTTCCTCAACAGAACGCTCTCTGTAAGGGCTTTCCTTTCCCGGCTCTGTAAGAGTTCCTCTATACTGTCTTATCTCATCTGCTGAAAGGTCATCTACGTAAGCCTTTCCCTTCTTGATAAGTCTGATAGCTGCTTCATACATCTGTGGAAAATAATCTGAGGCAAAAAGCACCTCTCCGTTCCACTTGGCACCAAGCCACTCAACGTCCTTCTTAATAGAGTCTACGAATTCAACCTTTTCCTTTGTTGGGTTAGTATCATCAAATCTCATATTGAACTGTCCATTATATTCCTTGGCAAGTCCATAGTTAAGTAATATGGACTTGGCATGTCCAATATGAAGATATCCGTTAGGTTCTGGTGGAAATCTTGTGATTACTTTTTCACAGTGTCCTTCCTTAATATCTTTATCAATAATCTGCTCAATAAAATTCTTTGAAACAGTCTCGTTATCCATCAGTATATTCCTCCTAAACAAGTCAATATATCAATAATACAGCATATTCAGTGTAAATTCAATACTGTAACTACTTTGCTTTTTCTAACATATCTTTAAGCTCATCAATACTAAACTTATAATGGCTGTTGCAGAAGTGGCAGTTGACCTCAATAGGCTCACCATCATCTATCATCTTCTGGAGCTCCTGCTTTCCAACACTGATAACAGCGGCACTTACACGCTCCTTAGAGCAGTTGCAGTAAAACTCTGTAGGAATTGTGTCTAATATCTGAAGGTCCATTCCCTCAAATATATGCTCAAGTATCTCCTCTGGTGTCATACCATGCTCAAGCATTTCTGTAACAGACTTAATCTCTTTAATTCTGTTTTCAAGCTGGTCGATAAATTCATCAGATGCATTTGGCATAAGCTGTATAATAAAGCCGCCTGCCTCTCTTACTGTATTGTCCTTATTCATAAGAACACCAAGTCCTACAGAAGATGGTACCTGCTCACTTGTAGCAAAATAATAAGTAAGGTCATCTGCAATCTCACTTGTTATAAGAATAGTATCTCCAACATATGGCTCTCTTAATCCGATATCCTTGATAACACTGAGCACACCGATACCAACAGCACCGGCGATATCCATATGTCCGTCCTTTAAAGGAAGCATTGCCTGTGGATTAGCCACACAGCCCTTTACATGTCCATCAGGCTCTGCTGTAACTGTCATCGCACCTAATGGTCCATTTCCCTTAATCTGTATAGTAAGCACATCTGTATCATTCTTCATCATAGTTCCCATCATGGCGCCGCCTGTAAGAAGTCTTCCAAGCGCCACAGTTGCTATAGGGCTCATATTATGGTCTTTTCTCGCTGTTTCAACCACATCCTTAGTTGTTGCTGCAAATGCACGTACCTGTCCGTTTGCCGCTGTTGCCCTGACTATATAATCTTTCATAATATCAATATCCTCCATTCCCTATGCACATTTTTTGCGCATAATTATTTTTCTAATATATAATACAATCTCTCAGAAGCAGCATCTGGCGGATTATGTGTAAATGCATCATATACATTACGAATCTTAAGTCCCGCCTTTTTAACAGCCTCCCTTACTTCATCCTCTGTGAAGCCGTGCTGATAATGCTGCTCCTCAAATCTTTCAAATGTTCCATCTTCATTTTTTACAAATACTGCAAGCTCATACTCATTGTTTGCACTCTCATCATCATAGTAGTTGTCCCATATAAATGCTGACTCCTCTCTATTTTCAGCATAGGTATTATCTGCAAGTATATCCCTGAAAAAATGCACTGTCTTAAGGTCAAATATGAACACTCCACCATCTTCAAGTCCGTTTTTAACACACTTAAACACATCACACAGGTCATCATTAGTTGTTATATAATTCATTGAGTCGCCTATACTGACAAATGCGTCAACCGTATATGGAAGCGTAAAATCCCTCATATCCTGACAACTGTATATAATCTGCTGTTCTGCATCATAAGTCTTCTCACTTGCGATTGAAAGCATATCCTCTGAAAGGTCTATGCCAAGAATATCATACCCCTCTTTATCAAGCATTCTTGTAACCGTACCGGTACCACATCCAAGGTCTGCTATCGTGCAGTCTGTACCTATATTATTCTCCTTTAAAAGCCCATAAAGATACTTTTCCCACTCTTCATATGGAATATTATCCATATACTCATCATATACATATGCAAAGCCTGTATAAGCCTCCATAATACACCTCTCCTTTATTAGACAAAAGACCTGCGGGCAGTCTGATTAAACGACTACCTGCAGGTTTTACTCAACATTCTATCAATTACATACAATAGTGAAGCTTAAGATTAAGCATTCTTACCGCAGCACTGCTTATACTTCTTTCCACTTCCGCAAGGACATGGGTCATTACGTCCAATCTTCTTGCCCTTTACAACTGTACCTGATAACTTCTGTTTCTTGTATAATGCCTTTCTTGTCTCTTCGTCAAGAAGGTTGTCCCACTGTGGAAGCTCATATAACCAGTCAGCCTTGCAGCCAACCATGTTGTAGTAAAGCTTTTCCTTATCGAAGTCAAGGCTTACTTCTGTATCCTCTTCCATAGTTTCTATTGGGTTTGGTGTCTTCAGGCTGTCATTAATTCCATCAAGAAATCCTGTCATAAGAAGAACTTCTACACCATACTTATCTGCAAGTTCCTTAACGCTGCCCTTAACTACTGTATCAGGATCTGAAAGAATCTGCTCATAGATTGCCTTCTCCTGTGTAAAATAACTGCCCCAGAACTCGTTTGCTGTCTTCTGGTCCATCTCTGTCTGGTATGCAAGATTTCTCCATGTATCTAATAATGCCATTATAATTAACCTCTCTTTTTAAGTAAACTGATTGTAGAGTGATCCAGCTGAATAATAATTGTATGAACCACCCGAATTGTACAGATTCTGTGTCTGTAACTTAGAAAGCTGTGCTGCTGAACTGCTGTATATTGATGAAGCACTTGCAGCAACTGACTGTCCATATGATGCTGAACTTCCAAATACAGACTTAGATACTGCCATATCTGAATTCTTGAAAGTATCCTTATCAATAGATAACTTGTTCTTACTGTCAATAGTGATACCAAGCTTCTTTAAAAGCGCTGAATTCTGCTTAGTATTATTAACAACATTAGAAGTTGTTCTTAATACTGAATTATTATCAGAATCACCGGCTGCATCTATCATTGAATTATAGTCATTGACAAATGCTGATACAGCCTTATATATAGCATCTGTATCATACTGCTCGCTTGTTGTTCCATCTTCATTCTTTACGGACTTCTTATTCCAGAGTGATGTCTTCTTTAAATCCTGTGCATCACTTACAACAGCTGAAGCTGCATCCTTTGTCTTTGTTGCATTAATCTTCTGTGATGATATTGTTGTCGTATTACTGCTATCTGTCTTAGAAGAATTGCTGACAGGATTTTTCGCATAATAAGACTTAAGAAGCTGCTTATAAGAACCTGTCCTTATGGAATTATATGTGCCAAGATCAATGCTTCCAAAGCCAGAAGATGAACTGCTGCCTGAGTTAAAGCTTGAAAACAAAGCAGATATACTACTTGAATTATAACCTGAAATTGTTGCCATAACCATTCCTCCTTATATATTCCTCTGTTACAAAATAATTAGCCCGCTAAACTAAACGCTGTATCCAGAATTCATCCAGATACATATATAGCCTGTGCCTTTAAGATTAGTTATCAGAAAGACGCTGAATCATATCCCACATAGCCTCAGCAGAATTGAAGTTCTCTGGTACTATATCTACAGGAGTAATATCTATATCAAATGTATCATTGAGCTCACCAACGATTGATACAATATCGAAAGAATCTAAAATTCCATCATCTACAAGTGTATCACATGTTTCGTAGTCTACATCTGAATTAACCTCTGTCAAAATATCCATTAACTGATCCATTATTAATAACCTAACCTTTCTTATAAAAATATCGTCATGAATAGCTTAATTGTTTATATCTATTCCGGCTTTTCTTATATCTAAGGTCTGCTAAAACAGCCACCCGGTTAAAGCAGCCATACATATATGTTTATATATTTTATATTAAGACCTCTCAACAGATATAAGATTCTGTCAGATAAAAAATATAACATATATTAATGTTAGTCAAGCATATTTTATATAATTATGCTCAAAGACTTTATTACCTTACGTTAATTCTTGAATTAATCTCATCTGAGGCAACCACATCCCTGTATAATTCCACGCTGCCATCCTTATTATACGCCGTTATTACAGGCATTTTTCTGCTTAAGAACAGATATATGCCCTCTGTTATTGAATATGCTCCTATATTATAGAATATAATCTTATCGCCCTTCTGTGGCCTTCCTATAGGAAGATTTTTTACTATAAGGTCTGCCACTGTACAAAGTGAACCGCATATAGTCCATTTTTCATCATCCGCACCTGTGAGTGTGTCTGATACATTTCTGTCCTTTACAACTATTCCATCTGACTTTACATAAGAATATGCAGGAACCTTCATCGCCATAGTCTGTCCATAATAATTCACATGGTTGATACCACCATCGACTATTACATACTGCTGTCCCTTATTAGCCTTTATATCAGCTATTCCTGTGACATACACTCCACAGTCTGCCGCTAAGTATCTTCCCATCTCAAGTGTTATGTGATACTTGTCCTTGTAGCCCTTAAGAAGTTCTGCAAGCTCATAAAGCATATCAAAGTTATTCTCATAGGCTGCATCACCAAAGTATGCTACAGGAAGTCCCGGGCCATACTCAAGCTCCTCTGCCTTAAAGCCATATTCGCTGTATAATATATCACACAGTCCGTCAAGCCATTCTATCTCACCCTTTATTATATCAAACTTTTTCTTCTGTGTTCCTGTATAACACTGAAGTCCAAGTATATGTATATATGGATGTGACTCTCTATGCTTTATAATAAGCTTAATATCTTCTTCATCTAGTCCGAACTGGTTCCCACTTGTCACTCTTAACAGTACATTTATCTTAAGCTCTCTTTCGGCGGCACAGTCAGATAACAGCTCATACTGTTCAAGCGATTCCACTGTATACACGCCCACTCCGCCACATTCATCCATAACATGGCATATATCTGCTTTTTCCTTGTTGACACCTGAAAGCACTATGTCCTTCATATCAACTTTTTCTCTTTCGCATATGGCAAACTCTCCCGGTGAGCATACCTCATATTTTGTATCAAGCGACTTGAAAGCATCTACTAAAAATGGATTGGCCTTCATCGCATAACATAAGGTTATCCCATCTCCTAATATATTCTTTATACTTCCTATTCTGTCTGTAAGATGTTCTTTGTCAAGTATATAAAGCGGTGTTCCATACTGGCCTGCAATCTCAACAATCTTTTCTGTACTAAGCATTATGTTCCTCCATTAAAGCTTTTCTGTCTATCTTTCCATTCTTTGTAAGCGGCATAGCTTCAACATTAACAAGCACCTCTGGTATCATAAACTTTGGAAGCTTTGATACAAGATAGTGTGTAAGTGACTTGTTATCTGCCTCACCTTCATAGAAGGCATATATCTTATTCTCATCCTGCTGATATATGCAGCACGCTCTCTGTATGCCATCCATTGAATTGATAGCCATTTCTATCTCGCCAAGCTCTATCCTGTGTCCGTTGTGCTTTATCTGGAAATCTTTTCTTGAAGAGAAGCACATTTCGCCTCTCTCATTGTAGTAACCAAGGTCGCCTGTCCTGTATATTATCTCGTTATAATATGGGTTGAGCGGATTTTGCACAAATGCGCTGTCAGTCTTTTCCCTGTTATTAAAATATCCCATAGTTACGGCTGTTCCTGATACACATATCTCACCAGTCTTTTTAGGTTCATCCTCATCAATTATTCTGTTCTTATCATCTAACAGGAACACTCTCTCATTAGGAAATGCGCTGCCCATTGGAAGCACATCATCAAGCTCAAATTCCCTGTCAACTATATAATAAGTGCAGTTACATGTAATCTCTGTAGGACCATATACATTGACAAACATAGCATCCGGATATGTTTCTCTCCACTTATTAAGGTGCTTTATTGGCATAACCTCTCCTGAGAATATAACCTTGTTAATACTTCCCGGAACCTTATATTCAAAGCCCTTAAGTGTTGTAACTATGCACAGCGCCGAAACTGCCCATATAAGCGTTGTAACCTTATTATCATCAAGATAATCCAGAAGTCTTGTAGGGAATGAAAACATAGACTTAGGGATAATCTGTAATGTAGCACCACATTTAAGACTTGAATATATATCTTTAACCGATACGTCAAAGTCGAATGGTGCCTGATTACCTATAACATCATTTTCTGATATTCCAAATGTATCTGTAAAGCAGTCAATAAAGTCGATAACCGAACGGTGATTGACAACAACACCCTTTGGAACACCTGTTGAACCTGATGTAAATATCGCATATAAAGGGTCAATATCAAGTGTATTTTTCTTTATGTTATCAAGCTTCTTAACTGTATCTTCTGTAACCTCTGTTAAAAGAAGGTCCTCAACATATATGATTGTTCCATCAAACTCAAGCTTTGCAGCCTTTTTCTCATATTTTCTGCTTGTAACGATTATATCCGCCTCAAGTGTATTAAGTATGCCGTGTAATCTTTCTGCCGGATGTCCCGGTTCTAACAGTACATAGAAGTTATCTGTCATAACCACCCCCATAAATGCAGCAAGTGCCACGCAGCTCTTATCCATATATACAGGAACTGCCTTTCTTAAGCCTGTATATTCAAGCAGACCTGCTGCGATTGCTGTGGCATTATCCACAAGCTCTGTGTATGTCATAGCTAACTTATCATCTGCTACCGCTGTTTTTAGTGGATACTTCTCTTTGGAATTGTACAAGTAATCCAATACATTCTTTATCATCTCTACTACCTTTCTTTATCAAAGCTTATTTATGCACAAAAAATCTTTTCTATATAGCTAAAATATGATACCATTTTTATTATTAAAAATCTATATGATGTAAGTGTCAAATCTTAAAAAGTTATTTCTTCATATATGGCACTTCATAAAACAATAACAGAAATGAGGATTATATAACTATGAAAAATTTCAAAAGAATAGCTGCACTCACTATTGTCATACTGTGGGCTGCCCTTATTATCGTCACTCTCATAACCGCATTTATTGATAATGAAACTGCTCATACATTATTCAAGGGTCTTATATTCACTGATATAGTGCTTCCTGTTGTAGCCTACGCCATGATGCTTGTATACAAGTACTTATCAGGCCGTTCAGACCGCTCATAATATCTTAATGTGCTTAATTATTATTATAGCGATGATTAAAAAGCCTGTTGTACAAGCTTTTTAATCATCGCTAATCTTTATTTTATACAGTTATTAATAAAACATCTTACTTTCCGTATGAGCTTACTCTGTGGATAATCTCATGTCTTCCCGGTCCGTTAGATACCATAGTAATAGGTGCTTCTATCTCTTTTTCTATAGTTTCTACATAGTTACGGCATGCTTCTGGAAGGTCTTCATAGTTCTTGATTCCCCTTATATCACACTTCCAGCCTGGAAGTACCTTAAGTACTGGCTTAGCCTTCTCAAGTTCTGAAGTTGTTGGGAAGTCCTTAGTAACCTTTCCATCTATCTCATAACCTACGCAGATAGGTATCTCATCAAGATAACCTAATACATCTACTACTGTGAGGGCAACTTCTGTTGTTCCCTGCATACGCACACCATAACGTGTTGCAACTGCATCGAACCAGCCCATTCTTCTTGGACGGCCTGTTGTAGCACCGAACTCGCCACCGTCACCGCCGCGCTTTCTTAATTCATCTGCTTCATCACCGAATATCTCACTTACAAATGCGCCAGCTCCTACTGCTGATGAGTAAGCCTTAACTACTGTAACTACATCCTGAATAGATGCTGCTGGAATACCAGCACCGATAGCACCGTAAGGAGCAAGTGTTGAAGATGATGTAACCATTGGATATATTCCGTGGTCTGGGTCCTTAAGTGAACCTAACTGGCCTTCAAGAAGTATCTTCTTTCCGTCCTTAAGAGCCTGATGAAGAAATGCTGAAGTATCACATACAAACGGCTTAACCATTTCCTTGTATTCCATAAGTGTGTTGAATATATCCTCTTCCTTAAGAAGTGGCTTATGATAGAGATGTTCAAGCATAACATTCTTTAATGTACATACATTCGCAATCTTTTCCTTAAGCGCTTCTTCATCTCCGAATAACTCACTAACCTGAAAACCAATCTTTGCGTATTTATCTGAATAGAATGGAGCAATTCCTGACTTAGTAGAACCAAATGACTTACCTGCAAGTCTTGCTTCTTCGTATGTATCAAAATCAATATGATAAGGCATCATAATCTGCGCTCTGTCTGATACAAGAATTTTAGGCATTGGAACATTTCTGTCTGTAATACTCTTAATCTCCTTTATAAGATAAGGGATGTTAAGGGCAACACCATTACCAATAACACTTGTAATATGGTTGTAGAATACACCTGATGGAAGAAGATGCAGCGCGAACTTACCGTAATCGTTTATGATTGTATGTCCGGCATTACTTCCTCCCTGAAATCTTACAACGATATCAGATTCTTCAGCAAGCATATCTGTAATCTTACCCTTACCTTCGTCTCCCCAGTTAGCACCAACAATAGCTTTTACCATAGTTTCCTCCATTCTGCTAATCCTTAATATAGCATATAACTTTAGTGGTTTAAAACAGCACATAAAACCACAACTGTTATAATAACACAAATACGCAGTTGCAATCAATGGGTTTGTGAAATAAGTTTTATAAAACATTTATATGTCTTTTATTGTCAGATGCTGGCATACACCGTAATATTGCCATACTTGAGTTACAGCTTTTATTTTATTATAATAACACTGTTTTATACTCTATTATCTATTAAAGGATGGTACACTAAATGCGCACTAAAAAACACAGTAGCAAAGCACCAATTACAATGCTTTTTCTGTCATTAATCATACTGATTACTATATTTATTTTTTATTATCGCAATAAACACGACAGTACCGCTGCAGATGACTCTCTTTCTATGTCTGTAGATAACACGATAGAAACTTCCTCTGTTGACCCTGATTATATCAAGTCGGCAGACAATGAGTATTCAATTAAAAATTCTGATGATAACAGTTATCCTGACAGCTATGAACTGAGTATCCCTTATGTAAGCCAGTATCCGCAGCTTCCTACAGGCTGTGAAATCACATCTTTAACGGAGGTTTTGCACTATCTTGGCTATTATATCGACAAGGAGGAGCTGGCAAGGAATTATCTTGCGATGAAGGATGTTGCGACCAAGGGATGTTTTGTTGAGTATTTCTTGGGTTCTCCGTGGCTTACAACGGGGAGCGGGTGCTTTGCGCCTGCTATTGCTAATGCTGCAAATGCATTTTTTAAGGCAAATAATTCTAAGTATTCAGCTTATATTATGAGTTACCAGCCTCCGGAAATGCTGTATGCACAACTTGCAAAGGGACATCCTGTCATTGTATGGACAAGTTTTAATTATGATGTGACTGAGATTAAGTATAATGAGGTTACTCTTGATGATGGAACTGTGTTTACGTGGCCCAGGAATGAACATTGTGTTGCGCTTGCGGGGTATGATGTTAATGAGAGGACGGTTACTCTTGCGGACCCGGCTTATGGGATTGTGAAGAGGGATATGGATAAGTTTGAGGATTATTATAAGAGGTTTTATTATCAGGCGGTGGTGATTGAGTAGGTTTTTTAGGGGGCTTTATGGATATGTGCGAGGGCTTGACTGGCGAAAATGGCAGGGGCTTAAAGTGTCGGTTATGACTTGGTTTCGATTAGTGGCGGTTGAGGGCTGGCGACTTTCAGCGCCAGCTTGGGAAGTGTGAAAGTAACTTCTTTGAGGGGGCTGGCGGCGTAAAGCGCCAGCCTTGCCATAGAGGGGCATACGAAAGAAATAGCGCTTTGCTATTTCTTTCGTATGTCGCGGTACTCCTCGAGTATAAGAAAAATTATACTTTGTATTTAGGAACGGACGCTGTTCATAGTCATACTGAACAATGCTCTGCATTGTCCAGCATGGCGTAAACGCCAGAAGAAATAATAAAAACCACCTGCTGGTATGCAAGCATCCCATCAGGTGGTTTTTATTATTTCTTCTGACTATGAACTGCTGGGTACCAGAGGATTGGTTTTGTGATTATGGAGCAGCTTTTCTTTAATACGTATAGTTTTTCTTTTGTTCTCATCGTTACTCGCGCAAGCTATTGAGGGGAATTGGACCCCCGACCTCTTCATTACCAATGAAGTGCTCTGCCACTGAGCTACAATAGCGTAGGTGATGTGTTTTACAGCAATTTTATTTATATCATTTTTGCAGGAATTTATCAAGTGTTATTTTGACGAATTGTTTTTCCTATTTTGGTGCGGGCACGTTGGATGGCGTTGTCTATGGACTTTGGGGTGCGCTCCAGTTCTTCGGCTATTTTTACGTAGTCTTTTCCGCTCATAAGAAGTTTTATTACTTTTCTTTCTAAGGGACTCAGTGCTTCTAAGGCTTTCTGTTCTAAGCTTCCAGTGTATTCTTTATCTATATATAGCAGCTCTGGATTTTGTTCGTATATGCCGGCTAATGTATCTACAAGCTTCACATCCGTGTTATCATCCGTACCATTTACTGGTTCATCCAGTGATACATAGCGGTTTAACGGGCTGTTTTTCTTGGCATTGGAGGCTTTGACTGCGTTCATTATCTGACCATTTATGCATAGTGATGCAAATGTCATAAATGAAGCTGCTTTCGTCTTATCATAGGCTGTGACTGCCTTATACAGACCTATCATGCCCTCCTGTATAAGGTCTTCCATCTCTCCGCCTACTATATACATTGCATGTGCCTTTTTGCTGACAAAGTTCTTATATCTTTCCATTATCGCCTCAACAGCTCTCTCATCGCCATCGCGGTACATTTGTACAAGTTCTTCATCCATATATAACTCATAATGTTCCATAGCCACCTCATTTCACAACCACCTATATGCATCAGACATCAAAGATTGTAAGATAGCCACTGGAACTTATAAAGCCGGGACTTTTCATCCCGATATCATATAATTATACTTACATCATTCTCTGTCTTACTATTTCAAATGCCATAACGCCTGCTGCCACTGATGCATTAAGCGAATCTATATCACCCTTCATCGGAATAGATGCCACAAAGTCGCATTTTTCCTTTACAAGCCTGCTTACTCCGTTACCTTCATTACCTATTACAAGTCCTATAGGACCTTTAAGATTAAGCTTGTACATAGTTTCACCGCCCATATCGGCGCATACAAACCATAATCCCTCTTTCTTAAGTGACTCTATTGTAGCTGCTATATTAGTAACCTTTGCAACCGGTGTGTAGTTGATTGCACCTGCTGATGTCTTTGCAACTGTCGCTGTAAGCCCTACTGCTCTTCTTTTAGGTATAATAACGCCATGCGCGCCTGCCAGATTAGCTGTTCTTATGATTGCACCAAGGTTATGTGGGTCTTCTATCTCATCAAGCACGAATATAAATGGGTCTTCGCCCTTGCTTCTTGCCGCTTCAAGTATATCTTCAACCTCAGCATATTCGTAAGCTGCACCTATGGCAACTACCCCTTGATGATGTCCTGTGTTGGCAAGCCTGTCTAATCTTTCTTTTTCAACATAGTTGATGATTGTTGATGTCTTCTTTGCTTCCCTTACTATGCTCTTAATAGGTCCATCCTGACATCCATCAAGTATGTATAGCTTATCTATTGTCTTTCCTGAACGAAATGCCTCAAGGACTGCATTACGTCCTTCAAATGTTAATTCCTTATATCGCATACCTTAAACTCCTATTTCTTATGTGCAGGTCTGTTTGTCTTCTTTCGCCATATATAATGCTGTATACAATGATGTTAGGGTCAACCCCCAACTATGATACCTACGGATTATTCCGTGCTAAACATGTGCCACTGGCACATAGCACCCTACCCAATATTCTCATATCACTTACTGTTTCTCTCACTCTCTAGATAGTCCAGTGCAGCCTTTATAAGCTCACACATACGCTCATATCTTCCTGACATGTACAGATATCCCATAAGTGCCTCAAAACCTGTTGCACGCCTGTAGTCACTTATTGATGCATTTTTGGCTGAAGTGTATGACTTGGCATTACGGCCTCTCTTATACACGCTCTCCTCTTCTTCTGTAAGCTTATCTTCAAGATAGCCTATCATCTTAGACTGTGATTCTGCCTTTACTATACTGCTTGCCACTCTGTTCATTTTATTAACCTGAGTGTTGCCCTTAGTTACAATCATAGTCTTTACAACAAGGTCAAATATGCTGTCGCCTATATACGCAAGAACAAGTGGAGAGAGCTGTCTGGGACTTACTTCTTTAAGCCCCAGGCTCTTCCATATATCATATGTCAGATTGTCCTGACATATGCCATCTGCAGACTGCTTTATATCATTATTGCATTTATTTATGCTCTCTTCCATCTGACACCTTCTCTTGTATCCTCAAGAACTATACCCTTAGCTGTAAGCTCATCTCTTATCTCATCAGCTCTTGCAAAGTTCCTGTCTTTTCTTGCCTGCTGTCTTTCATTGATGAGTGCTTCTATATCTTCATCAAGAAGCTCTTCTTCCTTGACTACATTAAGTCCAAGTATATCTGTAAGCTTAATTATGCTTTCCTTCATAGCTGTTATATAAGCCTTTGTATTATCCTCAGATGAGTTGGAGTTGGCAAGCTTTACAAGTTCAAATACTGCTGATATGGCATCTGCTGTGTTAAAGTCATCATCCATGGCATCCTCAAACTTCTTGTAGATATCCTTTGTTGACTCTAATATGTTCTTTTCTTCCTCAGTCATAGCTGCATCAGAAGCTGTTTTTTCAAGATGTGTAAGGTTAGTAACCGATGTCACTATTCTCTCAAGACTGTTCTTAGCTGACTCCATAAGGTCATGGCTGAAGTTGATAGGATTTCTGTAATGTGCTGAAAGCATAAAAAATCTTAATACCTGAAGGTCGTATTCCTTTGCTATATCTCTTACTGTAAAGAAATTGCCAAGTGACTTTGACATCTTCTTGTTATCTATATTAAGAAATGCATTATGCATCCAGTACTTTGCAAATGGAACTCCATTAGCTGCCTCTGACTGAGCAATCTCATTTTCATGGTGTGGGAATATAAGGTCTTCTCCGCCGGCATGTATATCTATCTCATCTGCAAGATACTTCTTTGCCATTACAGAGCACTCTATATGCCATCCCGGACGGCCCTCACTCCATGGTGATTCCCAGTAAGGCTCTCCATCCTTCTTAGGTTTCCATAAAACAAAGTCAAGTGGGTCTTCCTTCTCATCCTCACCTGATACCTTAAGCTTATGCGCATCATCTCTGTGACCTGCTTCAAGGTGATCTATATTTTTCTTTGAAAGCTTTCCGTATCCTTCAAACTTTCTTGTTCTGTAGTATACAGTGCCATTCTTTTCATATGCATAACCCTTGTCAACAAGAGTCTGTATCATACTTATCATTCCGTCTATCTCTTTAGTTGCAAGTGGATGTGTAGTAGCCGGCTTTATATTCATTCCTGCCATATCCTTCTTGCACTCTTCTATATAACGCTCAGAGATTTCCTTCGCTGTAACGCCTTCCTCTAATGCCTTCTTGATAATCTTATCATCTACATCTGTAAAGTTTGATACATAATTAACTTCATAGCCCTTATATTCAAGGTATCTTCTTACTGTATCGAATACTATCATTGGTCTTGCATTACCAATATGGATAAGATTGTATACAGTAGGTCCGCATACATACATTTTAACCTTGCCTTCTTCTAATGGCTGGAATTCTTCCTTACGTCTTGAAAGTGTATTATATATCTTCATAGTATCCTCATTTCTGCGCACGTTTTTAGCGCATAACAAGTTTGTGTCAAGTGCGCGCAGACACAAATCTTGCATGTGAAAAATTTATTTTTCACACTATCCTCATTTCTGCGCACATATCAAAACATAACGGATAGTCAGGTGCGCACGGACTTTTCCTCATGTGTTTAACGTCTGTCTTTACTCCATAAATATGCTGAATAATAATCAGACATATGTTTATTCATCATCTTCATCACGTCTTGACTCATTGACTGTATTCTCAATTCTTGCAAGACGTTTCTTAAGCTTATTATTCTGTTCCTTAAGCTTTTCTATCTCATTCATAACAGGGTCTGGAAGATGTATCTGGTCAAGGTCTGACTCGACTCTTACATTGTCCCTTATGACTATTCTTCCTGGCACGCCTACAACTGTAGAATTTGCAGGTACATTTTTAACAACAACCGAGCCTGCGCCTATCTTGCAGTTATCTCCTATAGTCACTGAGCCAAGAACCTTTGCACCTGCTCCTATCATAATATTGCTTCCAAGTGTAGGATGTCTTTTACCCTGCTCCTTGCCTGTTCCTCCAAGTGTAACTCCCTGATAAAGTGTAACATTATCACCAATAATGGCAGTTTCACCAATAACTACGCCATGTCCGTGGTCTATAAAAAGTCCCTCACCTATAGTAGCTCCGGGATGTATCTCTATTCCCGTCTTCCTTGCAGTCTTCTGTGACAGTCTTCTTGCTCTGTAAAAATGTCCCTTCTCATACAGCTTATGAGCTTTCCTGTACTTTAACAGCGCCCAGAAACTAGGATAAAGAAACACCTCCATCTTACTTTTAATTGCTGGGTCCCTATCCATAATAACCGCCATTTCCTGCTTTATAAAATCTAAATACTTCATATCTGATATCTTCCTAACTATTCTATATGTTCTTAATTCATTATATGATGTAAATGTGGATTGCGAAGCTTTATGACTGCCAGTAGTAATTATCCTGCTTTCTTCATATGATGTCAGGGGCAAAAGGTATTTGCCACTAACTGATGTATTCGGATGCTGCATTGCTGCGCAATTCGCGCAATCCTATAACACTGAAAACATAATAATCCTGAGCAGATGCGACACCACATCTACATCTGTGAGCATTATAGTGAGTATTGTAAATATAACAACACGATATATTCATAACACCCACTTAATTTTAGCCATTTTCTCAGATATGCTGTTGTATACTTATGTTAAAAAATACTTATACTCCTCTTTTTGCAGCACATCCGTTACAACCGCTGCAACAGTTTGTCATATCAGAATCTCCATATATATAATTAGACACTGAAACAAGACTGCATATTGCCTGTGATGATATGCCCTCGCCAGTTCCTGTAAATCCTAGTCCTTCTTCTGTTGTTGCCTTGACATTCACCTGATTAACATCAAGCTTAAGTGTCTTAGCTATATTCTCACGCATAGTATCTATATATGGGCGCATTTTAGGCTTCTGTGCAATAATCGTTGCATCTATATTCTCAATGATATAATTATTCTCATCAAGAAGCGCACCTACATGCTCAAGAAGCTTTATGCTTGATATTCCCTTATATCTGTCGTCAGAATCTGGAAAATGCTTTCCTATATCGCCAAGCGCTGCTGCCCCAAGAAGTGCATCCATAATAGCGTGAAGAAGCACATCTGCATCCGAATGACCCAGAAGTCCCTTCTCATATGGTATCTCTACACCACCAAGGATAAGCTTTCTATTCTCAACTAACTTGTGAACATCATAACCAAGTCCAACTCTCATATGATAACCATACCTTTCTACGATACCGTATATTCATTTAGGTTCTTATCCTTATAAGTAAACCACATTTTCATAACATTTACAAGCAGATATTAATAAGCATAGTATTATCATATGTTTATGCATTATATTTTCATATTCACAGACAAATTCTATCCTAATGCAACATCAAGCATCATCATAATTCCAAAACCGACCGCAAATGCTATTACACCTATGTTGGAATGTTTACCCTGTGACATCTCCGGTATAAGCTCCTCCACAACGACATAAAGCATAGCTCCCGCCGCAAAGCTTAAAAGATATGGAAGTGCCGGGGTTATAATACCTGCCGCAAGAATAGTGATAACCGCCGCTATAGGTTCTACCACACCTGACAGGTAACCATACAGAAACGACTTACTTCTGCTAAGTCCCTCTGACCTTAAAGGAAGTGATATTATAGCCCCCTCCGGGAAGTTCTGTATAGCTATTCCTATTGCAAGCACAAGGGCTGCCATCGCTGTGATACCAGTATTACCTGATATATAGCCTGCATACACAACTCCGACCGCCATTCCCTCCGGTATATTATGGATAGTCACTGCAAGTACAAGCATTGTTGTTTTTTTTAAATGTGCCTTCGGCCCTTCTGTCTCATCACTGTTCATATGAAGATGAGGTGTTATATGGTCAAGCAGCAGTAAGAAAAGCATACCTGCCCATAATCCTGTAAGTGCCGGCACAAACGACAGTCTTCCCATAGAAGCCGACTGTTCTATTGATGGTATAAGAAGACTCCATACAGATGCTGCCACCATAACACCTGAAGCAAAGCCCATAAGAAGTCTTTGCACTTTATCTCCTATCGCATTTTTCATAAAAAACACGCATGCTGCGCCGAGCGTTGTTCCAAGCAATGGTATCAGCACACCATATATGACCTCAATATTCATATCCATCCTCCATTCTATGATTATCCATTTTTTATTTAATCACGAATTCTTTTAGTCTGAATTTCTATTATTCATCAGGCTCTGTACCCATTATACCCTGATTTTATCCTTTACTTTCTATCTGCTTCTTTTCCTTTTTCGTAAGTATTACATGGCGTATAGCCGCAGCCGGATGGTGAAATATCATTCTTGGTCCTGAATATCTCATAACCTCCCTGATTTTCTCTCTCATTTCCGGCTTATAGCAGTGAACCTTACAGTTAGAACAAAATGTCTTTGTTTCCATAAATGGGCACTTATCACTTCTCATATTGGCATAATCTGATAGTACCTGACATTCACTGCACATCTTCCCTTTAGTGTGATGCTTTCCACGACAATACACCTGTATCATCTGCGTAACCATCTTTTTCTCCTGCTCACGCTTTTTATTAATGTCCATTTTTTTCATAATCTGTATTTCCATAAATAAAATAATAAGTTATCTGTAATATATTTCTAATGCCTTATCCAAACATTTATCAGCTCATTCGTCCATTTTCAACTGAATATATCCTGTCAGCTATCCTCATAGTTGACTGTCTGTGTGATACAAGCACTACTGTCTTATCAAGTCTTTCCTTTGCAAGTGACTTAAGTATCACAGCCTCATTAAGGCTGTCTAAGTTACTTGTAGGCTCATCTAAAAGTACAAGGTCTGAATTATGAAGAAATACTCTTGCAAGACCTATTCTCTGCTTTTCACCGCCTGAAAGTGTATCGCCAAGTTCTCCAACCGGAGTGTCATATCCTTCTGGCAGTGTCATAATAAAGTCATGTATTGCTGCTTTTCTGCATGCATTTTCTATCTCTTCATCTGTAGCATCAAGTCTTGCTATTCTGATATTATTTCTTATACTGTCACAGAAAAGATGTGTATCCTGTGTCATAAAGCTTTCCATATCACGCAGGTTGGTAGTATTAATATTCCTTATATCCCGACTTCCTATTCGTATACTTCCGCTGTTTACATCCCAGAACCTCATAAAAAGCTTAAGAAGTGTAGACTTTCCACTTCCACTCTTTCCAACTATTCCAGTAACCTCGCCCTTGTGTATATCTATTGTGAAGTCATCAAGTATTTTTTCATCTTCATATGAAAATGTAACATTTTCTGAGCTTATGCCTTCAAATGCAACGCTATCTTTGCCTGTAACGTCCTCAACAACCGGCTCCTCCTCAAGTATGTTAAGTACTCTGTTTCCAGCTGCAAATGTGCTCTGTAATGTACTTCCAAGCGCTGCAAGTGCTACAGCAGGACCAAATGATGAGAACAGCGCAACTGTTGTAAGAAGCACACCATCAAAGCCGATAACACCATCTGCATAAAGCTTAGAACCTGTCATAAGCATAATAAGGTCAAATATGAGTATGCAGACATTAGTAACTGCTGTATTAACGCCTGACACATCCTTCATACGCTTTGCTGATACCGAAAGCTCATCTGTCTGCTTATTCATATCCGCAAGTCTTTTACTTCCTGTACCATACTGGATTATCTGCTGTATTCCTCTTAAGCTGTCAAGTAAGAAGCTGCTGAGTTCTCCCGACTTTGTACGAAAGTCCATTCCGTCACTTCCGCTAACCTTTGATATTATGAGTGGAATAACTACTCCCGTAACAATATATGCAGCAAGTGCCACGATTGCTAATATCCAGTGAAATGAGCCTATATATATGCACATTATTATTGTATACAATATTGCTATGGCTATAGGTGATATTGTATGCGCATAGAATACTTCAAGAAGCTCTATATCAGATGTTATTACTGATATAAGATTACCTCTGTCCCTGCCCTCAAGCTTTGCAGGACACAGCTTTCTGAGTGCCTTGAACACCTTATCTCTTATTATTGCAAGCAGCCTGAAAGCAATAAAGTGGTTGCAGGACTGCTCTGCATATCTGAAACCTGCTCTTACAAGTGCAAATAAAATAACGCTCACAAATATAAATGTAATTGAAAATCGGGTATCATAACCTATAACATCAAGTATTGCATATCCACCAAATATTGTTATAAATGAGGCGCACAGATGTCCGGCAAGTCCCATCAGTATAGCTATAATCATATAACCAGCAAGCGGTTTTACAAGACCTATAAGCCTTAACATAACAGTAAGACCGCTGCGTTGCTTTATCTCATTTTTCATACTAATCTCCATTCTATCGTTTTCACATATGTATGATGTATACTAACTCCTATAAAAGCTATATTCTACGTCTTTTTATTTCTTTTTCGGTATTAGGCGGGTCACAAGTTCAAAAGTCTTTTATGGCAAGCATTAACGACTTTTCGACCTTTTATCCCTGTCATCATATGCATATTACTATAGTGTCTCAAGCTCACACTGTGTATTCCATAATCTGCTGTATACACCATTCTTTTCTGTAAGCTCACTATGGCTGCCTGACTCTGCAACACGTCCATCCTTTAACACATATATGTTGTCTGCTTTCACAACATTTGCAAGTCTGTGTGATATAAGAATGACTGTCTTTGTCTTTGCAAGGTTATGAACCTCTGCCATAATGTCATCTTCACTTTCAACATCTATGTTAGATGTAGCCTCGTCAAATATGTATATGCTGTTATCCCTCATAAGCGCCCTTGCAAGCGATAATCTCTGTCTTTGTCCGCCTGACAGGTTGGATGCCTGCTCATTAAGCTTCATATCAAGCCCACCCTGTTCTTTTATAAAGTCATAAAGATTAACTCTCTTTAATACATTCCACATATCCTCATCTGCGGCTTTCGGTGATGCCATAAGAAGATTGTCTCTTACTGTACCCTTGAATATGTAGCTCTGATGACTTATATATGCAATATGCTCCATAAGCGAACTTTCACTTATATCAGAAAGCTGTACACCGCCTATAGTAATGTTACCCTTATAATTTTCATTTTTTCTCATAAGAATACCTGCAAATGTTGACTTACCACATCCGCTCTCACCGACTATAGCAGTAAAGCTTCCCATAGGACAGTTTATATTGACATCCTTAAGTATCTGTCTTTCAGGTTCATATGCAAACTGCACAGCCTTGCAGATTATATCGTGCTTATCCGGAAAATTTACACTTCCTTTGTCGCTTTCCTCTAAATCAAGGAAATTAAATATCTTATCACTTGCTGCCATTCCGTTCATAGCTATATGGAAAAATGAACCAAGCTGTCGCATAGGTATGAAAAAGTCCGCAGATAAAAGTATTATAAGTAAGCAGCCTGCCATATCTATATGTCCGCTTCTGAATTGTAATACTGATATTATTAGTCCAAGTGCTGCTCCGCCATATGCCACAAAATCCATAATAGTTATGGAATTAAGCTGCATTGTAAGCACTTTCATAGTTATCTTTCTGAACTTCTCAGACTCCTCATTCATCTGATTATTCTTATATTCGTCTGACTGATATATTTTAAGTGTTGTGAGTCCCTGAAGATTTTCCAGGAATGTATCTCCAAGTGCTGTATACTGGTCCCAATACTTTGATAAAAGCTTCTTTGCCCATGTCTGTACAACAGCTATTGATACAGGTATGAGTGGAACGCATATAAGAAGAACTACCGCTGCTGTCACATTAATAGTACACACATATACAAAAAGTGTAAGTGGTGCCAGCATTGCATAGAAGAACTGTGGGAGATATGCCCCAAAGTATGTTTCAAGCTGGTCTACACCTTCTACTGTTATCTGAACCATCTCAGATGTCTTTATCTTTTCGTTATATGATGCCCCAAGTCTTAAGAGTTTTTCATATATCATATTTCTAAGTGTCTTTTTTACGGTCTTCGATGATTCATAACTCATCCTTGAAGAACCTATATTACATATAAAGCGGACTATAAAGCACACAACCGCAACACCTGCCAATGATATTGCCCTGTTCTTTATATCACCGCCTGCGCCTGTATCTGCCAATCCTGCAATAAATGATGTGATGACCGTCATAAGCACTATATTGGAAATGAGCGCTATCCACTGGAACATCACATTACCCGCAATATACTTTTTGCTATCCGGCACAACCTGCACTAAACGTTTTTTTATCATATCTTATCTCCATTCTAATCGGTATCTTTAATAATTGCTGATGGTTCATTTTAATATACACACCTGATATACTTTATCTAATATACTTTCTAACGTACGTTAGTTTTGTCAAACCCATTGTTATAATTTATCTTATTTTTATTGTATATGTCAAGTAGTAAAATGTGGTTGAGGAATGTGTTGTGACTGTATGATTACTATCTGATTATTCCTTGATTATTATCGACTGATGGCTGTCGTTCATATATCACTTACCATTACCCAATTATATTAACAATGCCGGACAGATTGAAAATATTAATATTTAAAATTAATCAGAACAAAAAACCTTGTGGTTCCTAAAAACCACAAGGCGAAAAATAATACTCACAATGGTGTAACCATTATGATGAAAGGAGGGAGAATTCCAAATTGATAAACAATTAGAATCCGATATGAAAAATAAAAAATCTTGTAAAAAGTATTTGTAATGGTGACTATAAGATAGCACAGTATTATTTGTTTTTCAAGTACTTTTATGTATTTTATCTCATTATCACAATCAGTTGACTTATTTTTTGTGCAATATGTACATTAAAATGTTTAATGTTACAAAATTAAAATTTTTTTGATTTTTTTTGCAAAAAAGTGTTGACAAGTAGTGCATTTTGATATTATAATAGCGAAGCAGTGTGCGTGAGACATCAAACAAACGCAAGCACAGCGAACGGGATCTTAGCTCAGCTGGGAGAGCATCTGCCTTACAAGCAGAGGGTCACAGGTT
>OODB01000231.1_pt1 | contig 59652 bp, 55 predicted proteins | sample 1671721 | NCBI WGS metagenome assembly OODB01 (sample SAMN06348185, study PRJEB24527) | human gut metagenome | biome: human gut; feature: ankylosing spondylitis patient; material: feces | host: Homo sapiens | place: China | collected 2015-10
CAACTAAGAATAATAAGGAAGAGCATGGATGGGGGATACGAAATATAGTCGCAACATTGGAAAAATACAATGCAGAATACATTATTGATTATAAAAATGGAGAGTTTATCTTTTCAATAATAATGTAAGCAGTAGAAACCAGATGTCTTAGGGCATCTGGTTTTTTAATATATAAAATATAGTCATTATTCACATAATTGTAGTAGTTTATATGGTTAATATTTACATAATATTTTTTTGTATAGTCGTTTTTTGCAAAATACAGTCGTTTTTTGATAATGGGGTTGAATTAATCTTTTTATACAAGTAAAATATTAATGAGAAAAGGAATTATTTATATGATTGACAGATTTATAGCTAAGTTAATAGATAATATGATAAGCTCGGATATTATATCGGGTGATGATAAAGAAGCGTATATTTATGCGTATACGATTATGCTGGAGAAAGTATTGACATTAATTACTATAGGCATAATAGGTATAGTGTTGCACAGGCTTGTTTATATTATAATATTCTTGTGTACATTTATGTTTCTTAGAAGAAGAACAGGCGGTTTTCATCTTGAAACATTTGGTCAGTGTTTTATGGGAACTAATCTTATATGTGTTATCATTGAGGCATGTGACTTCGTATGGTTAAAGTATATGACACTTGTTATGTTTCTTTGTATGGTATCTGTTTTATACATAATATGTGTTGGTACAGTTAATCATCCTAATCTTGCACTTAGTGATATTGAATTGATGGAAAGTAAGAAGAGGGCAAGAATTGTAGTGGCTTTGGAAGTATTATTAACTATAGTTTTGTGTATTGTGGGGGTTGATAGAACAATAACAGGATATATGGCTATGGGTATTAACATATGTGCATTGTTATTGGTTATGTCAAAGATACAGAGCAGGATGAATAAGTAAGATGCTTGGTACATAGAAGGTTATTTGTTAGTTAGATTTCATGTATCTTAGGCATTTGAAGTTGGAAAGGGGTGATAGTAAAAAGGAAAGTATAACGTTTTGGAAAATATTAAACCATTTATGGCAGATTTTTCAAAAATGGTTGTAGAGAAGGTAACAAAAGAAATTAAATCATTAAGAAAATTTTAAAAATTGGAGGTAATTTGTTATGAAAAAAAAGATAGCGAAGGTATGTGCATTATCGGCAGTGTTTAGTCTGTTTTTATCAGTTAGTGCTTTTGCTGGACAGCAGACAAGAAGAGTGGAATATAACAATGAGTCATTTTCATCTGGTTATATGGATGATTACAATGTTTCACATAGTATACGTGGAACTGCCTCAGTACAGGCAAATGTTGGATGGGATGAAGGAGCTTCAGGTTGGGTAATATCAGCTAATTTTGATAGACCGGATGTTACTGTTGATGGAAATAGTATAGGTGTTGAATATAAAGGCGATACTGTATATAGAGGAAGCACAGCTCATCAGGAATTTGAATTGAATAATTCTGGACATTATGTTATCCCATATATTTCATGTGATGAATATGGAGATACATCATTTTGGGTTAATTCAAGGTAAAAGCTTATGAAAAAAGTGGTATTAAGTGCTATATTTTTTATGATGGCTATGTTGGCGGCGTGTACTAAATACCAGATAAATGAGGAACAGTCTGATAATAATAATCCTTTTCCTGATTATGTATATAATCAGGAAAAGGAGCAGGGGGTATATGGGCAGTCAGATATGGCAATAGCAGAAAATGGCTATTATTATGTAATTGACAATGTTTTGTATTTTTATAATATAAATAGCGATGTCAATATGCCGTTATGCTCTAAGGTAAACTGTAATCATGATGGTGAAACATGTGATGCTTATGTTAGTGGAATTAATGCAGAAAATGGCACATTTGAATGTAATTGCATGGATGAAAAAGTTATGTATTATAATAATCATTTATATTGTATTGAGGTTACTAAAGACAGGGATTATTATTTATGCCAGTATGATGCTACATTTGGAAATAAAGAACGTATTACAAAGCTTGCATCAGTAAAAGATGAGCAGATAATGGTAACCAGTGTACAGGCAAGTATGATATCAGATGGTTATTTTTATTACTATACATCATTTTTGGATGCTGACTATGCAAAAAATGGTTATATTGCACCATTTTATATATGTAGAATAAGGCTTGAAAGCAATTCATCAAGAGAGGTTCTTGGAGAATTTCAGTTTCCGGGAGATTATGCTATGAAAGCTGGACAGAACAATGGTTTTGGCGTTTATCTGTCAGATAATAATATTTATTTTTATGCTGGCGGAACAGCGAGAATGTATTTTTCTGATAATAATGTACAATACCGTGTTTCAAAGTATGATTTAAGTACAGGTCAATATACAGAATTATGGACATATACAGGTGATGACAGAGTAGATGTATTTGGAGAAAATACAGGAAAAGTAGATTCTATGTCAGATGGCAGTTATGTCAGGATGGATAGTAATGGTAATTTCTACATTATGACATCATCAACAGGTAATAATAATGATACCTTAATTAAGGTTAATTTTGATAAAAATACAAGTGAAGTTATTTACACTACAGATATGGAGAAGTTGTATTCATTACAAAGTGATGGTGAGTATTTATATTTTTTTGAGTCTACACAAAGCAGAGAAACAAAGTCATATTTCACAGCAATAGATATGAATGGTACATTAAAAGCACAATATGAAATGGAATATGATGAGGAATTTTTGGAAAAAGCAAAAAAATATTATGAGCAGTATCCAGAGGATACTTCTGTTGTTGTGGATGCATCAGGAATCTGTGTATATGGAATTGACGAAAGATATATTCTTATGGGCAGCAATAGTGATTCAGATGTATATAAGAATTTAAAATCTCTTAATAGCAAACCGTCTAAAAAGGTGATAACAACAGGCGTAGGAGTAATAAATAAAATGGATTATCTGAATAGTGGCACTGCATCAATAAAACAGATATATCAGAATTTATCATAGTTACAGAGCAGGGTTAAATATAAAATGTTTAATCCTGCTTTTTAAAAATAATTACGGGGAGAAGGGATGTTATGGCAGAGCTTAAAAGAATTGTTGGAAAAACATATATAGGTCTGTTAGTATGTTTATTAGTGTTTAATATGCTGATACTTGTCAGCGATAAAACAGATGACCTGCAGGTAACATATGCATATATAGAAATGCTTAATACGGCTGAAGGTGTTAAGTCAGATAGCAAACTGAGTACGGAAGCGGCAACGATAGCGTGGCAGGAATATTTTCAGAAATATGAAATCAATGGCAGTGACAGTTCTGACAAGACAGCAGCTGCTAAACAGGCAAGAGAGAAGTTAATGCAGCAGGCAAAGTATATAGATAATTACAGGGGGATAATTGAGGATAAAAGACAGACAGCAATATTATATGCAACAGCGGGAACTTATAAAAAGAACAGCTTTGAATATAACAACTTATTAAAAACGCAATATGATTTATCACAGATAATAGATGCAGATGTACAATTAAGTAATGGATTGTGGTTAGAAAAATTATATAAGAATAATTATATTCATTTATTAACATTAATTACGTGTGTATATACAGTATATATGTTTTTTTCGGAAAGAAAAAACGGATTATATCATATTGTACATACAGGTCAGAGTGGAAGGGGAGTTCTGTTTGTTAAGAGAAGTATAATATTGTTAATACAGGCGGTAGTAACGAATGTTGCACTGTATACAGAGTCAGCGGTTATGCTGCTTAACAGATATGATGGTGTAAAAGACCTGAATGTTGCAGCCGTAAGTGATGAATATTTTATACTTACTTCGGGTAAGCTTTCAAGAATACAGTTTTTAGGATTAATAATATTATTATCGATATTGGCAAATGTTGTATTATCGCTTGTTTTATGGGCAATTTTATTGTGCTTTGGCAATGTAAATATTGGTCTGTTTTTTTATTGCTGTATTTGTGTGGCTGATGTGGTGATATATAAGGTTATTTCAGCAAAATCTATATTGCAGATATTTAAGTATCTGAATGTATATTATTTATTTTTTCCGAATAAAGCAGCAGAATACTTTAACTGGGGATGTTTTAACATTGCAGTATCTTTGTTAACAACTACGATAATTGTATCGGTATTTATAGGAATACTGGCTTTGTTTGCAAGTGCATATATCAGCATAAGAAAATATTTCACTGGTAAGATGAATATAGTAGAAAACGCTATAGAGTTAATTCTGACATATATTATGAGATTAATGGTAAAGACGAATAATTTCGGTAAAGAAGTTTATAAGATATTAATTTCACAGGGAATAATATGGATACTGCTGCTTCTTGCATATATTGCAGCTAATGTAGAGCCAAGCTATGGGGTTATATATGATGCCAAAAAGAGTTATATGTTAGGATATTATGAGAAAGCGGAAGGGTTAAGTTATGGTACGGAATTAATAGATATTTATAATGAATATAATGATGAATATGAAGATTTTCTTGATAACTTTGATTATTCTGCTGAAGGCGCGAAAACACTTCTTGCTAATAGACAGGACTTATTTAATACTGTAAAAGAGAATTTTAATTATATTAAACAGATGAATGAGAAGGGAATATCAGCCGTTGTAATTAATCCATATGAGTATACAGAAACAATAGGAAACAGAGAGTGGAATAATCAGGAACTTATTGCAATGATAAATGTTATTGCAGCTATTGTTATTTCATGCGGGTTTATAGCATATGAAAAGAAATCAATGGTAAAGAGTCTGGCTCTTACGGGAATGAACAGAAGAAAATGGCTGGTAAAGAAGTTGTTTATCCAGAGTATGCTTAGTCTGCTATTTGCCTGTATTACATATGGGATGTATTATAAGAAGCTTTGTGGTGTATATACATATACCAATATAACAGCACCATTGAAAAGTATAATGCTGTTTCAGAATTACATAATAAACCCACCGATAATAGTATATATTTTTATTGATTTTATGATTAAATATATGTTCCTTTTGGGAATACAAATGATAATGTCAGTTGTATCTATATATGTTAAATATTCATATTGTTTTATTGCAGGGCTGGTAATTATTTTACCACAATTATTGTATATGCTTGGGTTTAAGTTTATGTATAAAATATCAATAGTAAAGTATATGGCATTTTTCAGATGTTGGATAGAAAGCGGAAGGACGATGACTGTTTACTGGTTTTTGACTGGAATAATTATTTTGATTGGAATAGGCGCAACTATATATATTATGAATGTATTCCAGCATAAGGCTGTTATAAATAAAAATGATAAGGAAAGGAGTTAATTAAAATATGGAATTAGAGCTTATAAATTTAAAAAAAACTTATGGAACAGTACAAGCGTTAAAAGGAATAAATTATAAATTTACATCAGGAATATATGGAATATTAGGTTCAAATGGTGCAGGAAAGAGTACTATGATTAATCTTATTACCGATAATATTTCAAGAGATAAGATTAATGGTGGAAGTATTTTATATAGTCAGGATAAAGAAAAAAAAGACATATTGAAGCTTGGAAAAAATTTTAGGAAAATTGTTGGATATATGCCACAACAGCAGGGATTTTATGAGGATTTTTCGCCTATGGCATTTCTTAAATATATGGCAGAAATTAAAGAAGTGAAAAAAATTAAAGTATCAGATAAAAATGGAAATACAATTACTAAAAGTGTTAATCAGCAGATAGAAGAGCTTCTCGATGTAGTTAACCTTAGTAATGTTGCATATAAGAAAATAGGTGGTTTTTCGGGAGGTATGAAACAGAGAGTTCTTTTGGCACAAGCTTTATTAGGAGAACCTAGAATTCTTATACTTGATGAACCCACTGCTGGACTTGACCCTAAAGAAAGAATTTCAATAAGAAATTATATTGCAGAATTATCAAAGAATAAGATAATTCTTTTTGCAACACATGTAGTAAGTGATATAGAGTGTATAGCCGATAAGGTTATTTTATTAAAAGATGGACAAATTATAGCAACAGGCACTCCTGTAGAATTGATTGAGAATATGTCAGGAAAAGTAGGAGAAATTACTTGTTCTCTTGAGCAGATTAGTGATAAACAGAAAAAATATAAGATAGGTAATATAAGACAAAGAAAAAATGGTTTAGCATTGAGGGTAGTAGGAGATGAGTTACCTGATGAAGCAGTAAAAGTTGAAGATAATATTAATCTGGAAGATGTATATTTATATTATTTTGAATAAATATTAATTATAAATAGGGGGATATATATATGAAAAAGAAAAAATATGCAATTATACTAATATGCCTTTTAGTTATAGTAATAGTTATAATAGCAATAAATATAAGGATTCCAAAACGAATCAGTATAAATCAGAATATATCTGAACTTTCTGTTACAAGGGGGAAAGATGGAGTAAAACAGAAAATAGATGATTGTGATAAAATAGCTGGTATGATTAATGGAATACATGTGAGAACATATTCTGTTGTTTCTATATTAAAAGGAGATGCATCGCGTACTGGTTGGGAGTATTATCTTTCGTATAAAGATAGTGATGGAAAACATAAAAGTATAGTGATATCGCAAAGCAATATAGAGTATAATGGGAAAAGTTATACAGTAGAAGATACAGACATGATTACAGATATTATAAATGAACTCGCTGCTGTATATAGTGAATATGATTCTAAAAAAATTAAATTTGCTCTTGAAGATTTGAAAAATATTATTATAAAAAGTAATATTACATCAAAAAAAGTGACTATAGATGGAAAAACATTAGATGATTGTATTGAAAGACTATCAAAAGATAATATGCCGGAAAAAGCTAAGCCAGACACAGAACGTACTTTATATAAGATTACATTTAATTATAATGACGGAACAAGTGAAGAAATTCCTGTGTATTTTGGAGATGTTTTAATGTATAAAGGAAAATATTATGAAGCGTGTCGTAATCTGTGTGATGTTATAAATGAGTATGTTGGTGATTAATGTATAATGGTATATTTAACTAAAGAGTTGCCCTGCAGCTCTTTTTTTATTGTGCAAAATGTGGTATTCTATTATTTAATGAAGTTTTATAAAGATACGGGATTATCATCCCACTTTTATGCTCATATCGGGGCGGGTTCCAAGGTCTTTCGCCAACCTATGAGCAAGCTCATGTGGGTTTAGACATTTTACCATGGTATCAATTATATAGCAGGAAGGAAAATATTATGCCAGTAACAGATTATTTAGTAAGAAATGCCGAGTTATACCCGGATGAGGTTGCTTTAGTTGAGCTTAATCCGGATGAGAAGGATACAAGAAGAACGACATGGAAGGAGTTCGATCTGATTCAGCCTATTAATAACATGCCATATAGGCGTGAGATTACATGGAGTGTATTCAACGAAAAGGCTAACAGGTTTGCCAATATGCTTCTTAGCAGGGGAGTTAAGAAAGGGGATAAGGTAGCTATTCTTATGTATAACTGTCTTGAATGGCTTCCTATATATTTTGGCGTGTTAAAGACGGGTGCTATCGCAGTGCCTTTTAACTTCCGTTATGATTCGGATGAGATATATTACTGTGCCGAGCTTGCACAGGTTGATGTTATAGTTTTTGGTTTTGCTTTTATCGGAAGAATAGAGGTAAATGCAGAGAGATTATCAAGAGGAAGACTTCTTATATATGTTGGTGATAACTGTCCAAGTTTTGCAGAGAGCTACCATGAGCTTGTGGCTGACTGCTCAAGTAAGGAGCCGGATGTTAAGATAACTGAGGATGATTATGGTGCTATATACTTTTCTTCTGGAACTACAGGTTTTCCTAAGGCTATATTACATAAGCACCAGAGTCTTACACAGGCAGCTATCATGGAGCAGAAGCATCATTCAACAGGAAGAGATGATACATTCTTGTGTATACCGCCTCTTTATCATACAGGTGCTAAGTTCCACTGGATGGGAAGTCTTGTGGCAGGAAGTAAGGCGGTGCTTCTTAAGGGAACCAAGCCGGAGCAGATATTATCTGCGGTATCAAGTGAACACTGCACTATTGTATGGCTGTTAGTGCCTTGGGCACAGGATATTCTGGATGCACTTGATTCAGGAAGGATTAAGCTGTCAGATTATAATCTGTCGCAGTGGAGACTCATGCATATAGGGGCACAGCCTGTTCCACCTTCACTTATAAAAAGATGGAAAGAGTATTTTCCTAATCATCAGTATGATACTAACTATGGTTTATCAGAATCAACAGGTCCAGGATGCGTACATCTTGGTGTGGAGAATATAGATAAGGTAGGTGCTATTGGTATTCCAGGATACGGCTGGCAGTGTAAGATAGTGGATGAGCATGATAACGAGGTCTGTCAGGGTGAAGTAGGTGAGTTATGTGTAAAAGGACCTGGCGTTATGACATGTTATTACAGGAATGAGGAGGCTACTAAGGAGGTACTTAAGGATGGATGGCTGTATACAGGAGATATGGCTATGCAGGATGAAGATGGATTCTACTTCCTTGTTGACCGTAAGAAAGACGTTATTGTATCAGGTGGAGAGAATATATATCCTGTACAGATAGAAGATTTCTTAAGAAGATTCCACAAGATTAAGGATGCGGCGGTTATCGGTCTTCCTGACAGAAGATTAGGAGAGAAGACAGCAGCTATCATAGAGATAAAGGATGGAGTTACATGTACAGAGGAAGAGATAGAGAACTTCTGTATGGAGCTTCCTAGATATAAGAGACCTAAGGAGATTATATTTGCAGAGATTCCACGTAATGCAACAGGTAAGATAGAGAAACCTAAGCTTCGTAAGATATATGGGGCTGATAAGCTTGTGGCACAGGAGAATCAGGGTTGATTGCTGTATTTTAATGGATATGTATAGCAGAAAGAATGCATAAATGAATATTAGTGTAACAAGAAAGAACGGAGTAATATATGAAAGAATTGATGTTAGGCAACAAAGCAGTTGCCAGAGGTTTATATGAGGCTGGGTGTAAGGTGATATCCAGCTATCCAGGTACGCCAAGTACAGAGATTACAGAGGAGGCGGCAGCTTACAAGGAAGTATACTGTGAGTGGGCACCTAATGAAAAGGTAGCACTTGAGGTAGCGCATGGGGCTACACTTGGTGGAGTAAGGGCAGCATGTGCCATGAAGCACGTTGGACTTAATGTTGCGGCAGACCCATTATTTACTATATCTTATCAGGGACTTAATGCAGGTCTTGTGGTATGTGTGGCAGATGACCCGGGTATGCACTCTTCACAGAATGAGCAGGATTCAAGACATTATGCAATAGCAGCCAAGCTTCCAATGCTTGAGCCATCTGATTCGGAGGAGTCAAGAGTATTTGCAAAGAAAGCATTTGAAATGTCCGAAAAGTTCAATACTCCTGTTCTCCTCAAGATGGTTACAAGGGTATCACATTCACAGAGTATAGTAGATACAGAGGAACGCATAGAACCAGCACAGGTACCTTATGTGAAAGATCCAACTAAAGTTATGATGACTCTTAACTCGCGCAATGCACATGTAAGAGTGGAGCAGAGAACGAAAGACCTTATAGAATATGCAGAGAATTGTGAATTCAACAGGGTTGAGATGGGAAAAGATACAGGTGTTGGTATTATCACAGATTCTACTTCTTATCAGTATGCAAGGGAAGTGTTAGGAGAGGATGCATGTATATTAAAGCTGGGACTTATCAATCCTCTTCCAGAGAAGCTTATAAAGGATTTCGCAGCTAAAGTTGACAAAGTAGTAGTTCTTGAAGAACTTGATCCAATTATAGAGAATCACTGTAAGCAGCTTGGTATCAAGGTATCTGGTAAAGATACATTTCCTATATGTGGGGAATTCTCACAGAATCTTGTAAGAGAATGTCTTGGCATGGAAGTACCTGCTCACATGAGCATAGATGAGAATCTGCCTGCTCGACCACCTGTTATGTGCGCAGGATGTCCACACAGAGGTATATTCTACATATTAAAGAAGAAAAAATGTATGGTATATGGAGATATCGGATGTTATACTCTTGGCGCAGTTGCACCACTTAATGCTATGGACTTAAATGTATGTATGGGTGCTTCATGTTCAGGACTTCACGGCTTTAACAAGGCTATGGGTGAAGCAGGAGAGAGCAACAGTGTAGGTGTTATCGGTGATTCAACATTTATACATTCAGGTATGACTGGTATTACAGACATTTCTTATAATATGAGCAATTCAACTGTTATTATTCTTGATAATTCAATAACAGGTATGACAGGTCATCAGCAGAACCCTACTACTGGTAAGAACCTTCGTGGTGAGCCGGCGGGTAAGGTTGACTTAGAGGCACTGTGCAAGGCACTTGGCTTTAACAGGGTAAGGGTTGTTGACCCATATGACCTTAAGGCAGTTGAAGTGGCAGTAACAGAGGAGCTTGCAGCTAAAGAGCCATCTATCATCATAAGCCGCAGACCTTGTGTTATGATTAAAGGAACCGTCCACAAGCCACCTATAAGTGTTGATGAAAGTAAATGTGTTGGATGTAAGCAGTGTATGAGTATCGGCTGTCCAGCTATCGCAGTTAAGGATAAGAAGGCACATATCGACACAACACTTTGTATCGGATGTAAGGTGTGCTCACAGATGTGTAAGTTTGGGGCTATTTAGATTGTTTATGCCTAATGGAATTATAATGTATGATATTAAGATGTCAGGGTCATAGGTTTGAGAGTTTTATTGTACAGTCACGAAAGAATTTTTGACAGCTGCCCTTACATCTTATTATTTAAGGTATTTTGCAATTACGGATATTAATAATATAAAGAATAGATAGATTTTGGCAATTATGAATAGTTAATAAAAGAGATACAGTTTGAGATAGTTAATCAGATAATATCAGGAATGGAGATTAGTGTGAAAAATTAATTTTTCACACGCGAGATTTGTGTCTGCGCGCACTTGACACAAACTCGTTATGCGCAAAAAACGTGCGCAGAGATGAGGATTAATATGAGTAATTCAGTTAAGAATATTATGATTGTTGGCGTAGGCGGACAGGGAACTTTACTTGCCAGCAAGATGTTAGGCTATGTCCTTATGCATCAGGGTTATGATGTTAAGGTATCAGAAGTACACGGAATGAGCCAGAGAGGTGGAAGCGTTGTTACTTATGTAAGATTTGGAAAGAAGGTATATTCACCGGTTATTGATAAGGGTGAGGCTGATTATATTCTTTCTTTCGAGAAGCTTGAGGCTGAAAGATGGATAGAATATCTTAAGGTCGGAGGACAGATTATAACTAATACACAGGAAGTCGACCCTATGCCTGTTATAACAGGTGCAGCAGAATATCCGGCAGATATTGTTAAGAAGTTAGAGGAGGCAGGCGCAAAGGTTGATGCCAAAGATTTCTTATCAATAGCAGAGGAGGCTGGCTCATCTAAGGCGGTCAATATCGTGCTTATGGGAAGGTTATCAGAGTATTTTGATGATATACATTACGAGGACTGGAGTGCTGCGATAGATGCTATCGTACCGGAGAAGTTCAGGGAGCTTAATCATAAGGCGTTTGACCTTGGACGACAGGCGTAGCCATTAATAATATAGTGTAGTAAAATTATAAATGTAGAAAGCTGCGATGGTGTTAATTATGCCATTGCAGCTTTTTGCCCGCTATAATCTAATATGAATATGTAAAGTTATTTTTTTACATTTCTTTTTTCATCTGTTCAAATATATCATTCAATTCTTACTGTAATATTTGTATTTGTCATTAATATCACCTTTTTTCCTTTATTATGTTTCCTGATTTAATATATGTAAATATATTGTTGTTATATTGCATGTATAAAATTACAGATTGAGAAAATATTTAAATAAAGATAAAAAATTCTTAGTTACACCTGTCACTTTTCCACCAAGTCATTTGTAATATATACATAAGATACTGATGTCAGGTTTTAAGTTAAAATGTTATTCGTGTCTGTGCGTTAAGGCGTTCAGGACACAGACTCAGATGTGGAAAGGTAAGGTGATTTTTATGAAAAAATTAATAAGAAAAACACTGGCAGGTATATGTTCTGCTACATTGATAATCGCGGGCTTAACAGGTATGACTGCGTGTGGCAATAAGACTTCTGATAGTGGACAGACAGATGTAGATTATAAATATGCATCATATGTATATGATGACAATGCGCCACAATACTATATGTCAGACTCTGCGGCAGCCGCAGAAACAGGATACTATTATATAGCAGGGGCGGCAGGAGTCAGCGACAATAACAATAAGTATATATATTATTATGATATGATTAAGCAGACAGCTCTTCCGCTGTGTTCCAAGACTGATTGTGACCATAATACAGAAAGCTGTGAAGCATATATAACGGATAATATGTGTCTTAGAGGTAAGATATGGTATCACAACCAGAGAATATATATGATAGAAAGGACAACGGAGAAGGACATACTTGTTTCTTATGATAAGACTATGAAAGATAAGAAAGAAGAAAAAACATTATCTATAGATGGCTGTCTGGTCAATGGTAATACTAATAATGCATGTATCAGTAACGGAAAGCTGTATTATATGTTATCCGGTGATAACACACTTATGCTGTGTTCTGTATCATTATCTGATGATAGTCAGGCGCATATTATAAAGACTTATGAAAGTACATACAACTATTTTGAACTTATTGTGCTGTATGCAATAGGGGATAAAGTTTATATTAACTGGCGCAGTGGCATATCTGCCGGGGAAAACATTTATTATCTTGAGGTGCTGGATATAAACTCTGAAAATGTGCAGAAACTTTATAATATGAATGAACAGTATCCAGATATAGCAGACTCAATTATTAATTGGAACACGGAAGTAAGCTTTGATGAAAATAATAATATGTATTTTCCATGTGCAGATGAGAATAACTATATTATAAGAAAATTAAATCTTGATAGCGGAGAAATAAAAGATATATTTATATTGGATATTGAAGGAACTACAGAAGATTTAACGCAGGAAAATAAAGAAATAAAAAACAATGAGTTTGTGGAGTTCAAAGAAAGTGGTGATGAGAATTATATAAGCTTTTATGGATATGATGGAAAGTATCTGTATATATACAAGGGAGTTAACATAGGAAAATTAGCAGAAAAAAGTCAGGAAGAAAGGCTTGCAGATTATGATAATTACCTGTATATAATTAATATAGATGGTAATATCGAGGACATAATAACTTTGAATAAGACTGCTGATAATGCCTCAGCTAACATAGTACTTGACTATAAAGGCGGTGATGAAAGGTGTATGCTGGTAACAACCAGCAGACCTGATGTTGCAGGTATAGAACTGTCGCAGGAAGAAAGAGATAAGATAGGGGCTATTAATAAAGAGGCAGCAAAGAAAAGATTTAGTGGAGATAGAGTATGCGTGTCAGCAGTACTGGATAAGTCGCAGATAGGAAGCGGCAGTATAAAGTTGCAGCAGATAACACCGGAATAAATGTAGCATGCAGCAGATGGTAAAAGTTGTGAGTGGCAAAAACATAAAATGAAATTGAGAGAATACCAGTAAAATGTTATAATATATACATTACAATGATGCAGGGGTCAAGGTGTCGTTCGTGCCTGAACGATAACACTTTTGACCCTTGAATCATTAAAGTGTGCTTATAAAAGAAGCAGCTTATTTAGAAATGAGGATATATATGTTCAATCTTGAAGATGAGTTGAAAAAACTTCCCGATAAGCCGGGAGTATATATTATGCATGACAAGCAAGACACTATTATATATGTGGGAAAGGCAAAGGTGCTTAAGAACCGTGTAAGACAGTATTTTCAGAGCAATAAAAACCATTCTGCAAAGGTTGTGCAGATGGTGTCACATATAGCATACTTTGAGTATATAGTGACAGACTCTGAACTTGAGGCGCTTGTGCTTGAGTGTAACCTTATAAAGGAACACAGACCGAAGTATAATACAATGTTAAAGGATGATAAGAGTTATCCTTTTATAAAGGTCACAGTAAATGAAGAATATCCGAGAGTATTGTTTTCAAGGACTATGAAGCATGGAACAGGAAAGTTTTTCGGACCTTACACATCGGCGGGGGCTGTAAAAGAAACTATAGAGCTTTTGTGCAAGCTTTACAAGGTAAGAACCTGTAACAGAAGGCTGCCTAAAGACATAGGAAAAGACAGACCATGCCTTAACTATCATATAGGTCAGTGCAATGCGCCATGTCAGGGGTATGTAAGTGAGGCAGAATACAGAGAAAATATAGAGTCAGTCATAAGCTTTCTCAATGGTAATTATTCAGAGATAATGAAAGAGCTTACAGGAAAGATGATGGACTGTTCAGAGAAAATGGAGTATGAGGAGGCTGCAAGATACAGGGACCTTTTAAACAGTGTCAAGCAGATAGCCCAGAAACAGAAGATAACAGCAGATGATGCTACTGACAGGGATGTTATAGCTTGTGCCATGGATGCAGAGGATGCGGTTGTCCAGGTGTTCTTTATAAGACAGGGCAAGCTTCTTGGAAGAGAACATTTTCATATGAAAGTGGCTGCGAATGACAGCAGAAGTGCTATATTATCGCAGTTTATGAAGCAGTATTATGGCGGAACACCTTATATTCCTAATGTGATTATGACACAGGAGGAGATAGAGGATGCGGATGTTATTGCAGAGTGGCTTGGAGATAGAAAGAAAAGAAAAGTGTCTATCATAACTCCTAAAAAGGGTGATAAAGAACGTATGGTAGAGCTGGCACATAAAAATGCGCTTATGGTGCTCACAAAGGATACAGAAAAGATTAAGCTTGAGGAGAAACGTACTACAGGTGCTATGAAGGAGATAGCTGACTGGCTTGGACTTCCTGTGTTAAAAAGGGCAGAGGCATATGATATATCGAATACAAGCGGCGTGGAATCGGTAGGTTCAATGGTTGTTTTCGAGGGTGGAAGACCTAAGAAGAATGATTATCGTAAGTTTAAGATAAAGACAGTAAAAGGGCCGGATGATTATAAGAGCATGAGAGAAGTTCTTACAAGACGTTTCCAGAGAGGAATGAGAGAACGTGCCGGAGAAGAAGAGGCAAGAGGCTTTGCTGTGTATCCTGACCTTATTATGATGGATGGTGGACGTGGACAGGTCAATATAGCACTTGAAGTATTGTCGGAACTTGATATCCACATACCTGTATGCGGCATGGTCAAGGATGATAATCATAATACAAGAGGTCTTTACTACAATAATATAGAGATACCGATAGACCGCCACAGCGAAGGCTTTAAGCTTATAACGCGTGTGCAGGATGAGGCGCACAGGTTTGCGATAGAGTATCACAGGTCGCTTAGAAGCAAGCTGCAGGTTAATTCAGTCCTTGATGATATTGAAGGAATCGGACCTGTTAGAAGAAAGGCACTTATGAAGCATTTTCTTGATATTGACAAGATAAGGTCAGCCAATGTAAGCGAACTTATGGAGGTTGATGGTATAACTGAAAATGTGGCGCAGAATATATATAAGTATTTCCATTAATCTTAAATTATCCAGATTAGATAAAATGTCATATATAAAACATTTTATTTAATCTGGATAATTGTTATTTTATGATATAAGTTTCAAAAATAGATTTCGCCATGCGCTGATATAAGAGCTGCTACATTGCTTTGCAATTCATACTTATATCATTTTATGGCGGGAAATGTCATTAATTAAGAACAATAAAATCTTTAAATATTATAACTACTGTGTTACACTAATAAATAACAGACAGAGATAATTGCATTTATTTAATAAATATTTTAATGTGCAGGATAGGAGTTGTGTATGAATGGTAAAGAAAGAGTTAATTTATCCAAAGTAATTGAGAAAATGAATCTTGTTAATCTTACACCAGATATAGATGTCAAGGGAATATGGATTCATGTACCTGAGTTTAACAGACCGGCACTTCAGCTTACAGGTTTCTATGACCAGTTTGATAATGACCGTATACAGATAATAGGCAATGTTGAGTATTCGTATCTTAAGAGCCTTTCAGAAACAGAGCGCTATGAGCGATATATGCAGCTTTTATCAAGCAACATACCATGTCTTATATTCTGTAGAAATCTCGAGCCGGAGGCAGAGATTATAGAGCTTGCAAAGAAGTATCAGATACCTATTCTTAAGTCAGAGGAGTCTACATCTTCATTTTCAGCGGAAGTAATAAGATGGCTTAAGGTACAGCTTGCACCTTGTATAGTTATCCACGGAGTACTTGTTGATGTATATGGTGAAGGTGTTCTTATAACAGGTGAGAGTGGTATCGGTAAAAGTGAAGCCGCACTTGAGCTTATAAAGAGAGGCCATCGTCTTGTAACAGATGATGCCGTTGAGATAAGAAAAGTAAGTAATGAAACTCTTGTCGGTTCAGCACCGGGAGTTACCAAGTATTTCATAGAGTTAAGAGGTATAGGAATTATCGATGTAAAGACACTTTTCGGTGTTGAAAGTGTTAAGGAAACTCAGGAGATTGATATGGTTATCAAGCTTGAGGACTGGAATAAGGACAAGGAATATGACAGATTAGGTCTTGAGGAGGAGTATACAGAGTACCTTGGCAATAAGGTCGTATGTCACTCACTTCCAATAAGACCGGGACGTAATCTTGCAGTCATCGTAGAGGCGGCAGCCGTAAACCATAGACAGAAGAAGATGGGTTATAATGCAGCCAAGGAATTATACAGAAGAGTTCAGGAAAACCTTATGAAAGGTGATGACGAGGAAGATTTATAAATAACAAAGGGGATGCAGACAATATGATTAAGAATAATGATAAAAGCATAGTGCTTGGTATAGATATAGGTGGAACAACCTGCAAATGTGGTGTGTTTACAACAGATGGTGAACTTCTTTATAAGGATGAAATCCCGACAAGAAAAGATGATGGTGGAAGTCTTATATTATCAGATATTAAGAACCACATACCGGATATGTTAAGTGCAGCAGGAATGAAAAGCGATGATGTAGCCGGTGTTGGAATAGGTGTTCCGGGAGCTGTTAAGGATGATGGAACAGTTAATAAATGTGTTAATCTTGGATGGGGTGTGTTCAATGTGGCACAGACATTTAATGAGATGACAGGATATAAGGTAAAGGCCGGCAATGATGCTAATATGGCGGCACTTGGTGAGTATTGGATGGGAAGTGCTAAAGAGTATTCAAGCAGTCTTTTTGTCACAATAGGAACAGGTGTAGGTGCAGGAGTTATAGTTGATGGAAAGCCACTGTGCGGATATAATGGTGCAGCCGCTGAATTAGGACATCTTCCAGTAGTTGAGGATGAGCAGGAGTACTGTAACTGTGGAAAGAAGGGCTGTCTTGAACAGGTTGCCTCTGCAACGGGTATAGTGCGCACAGCCACAAGGATGCTTAATGAGTCCGAGGAGCCATCATCATTAAGAGATATACCATACATATCAGCAAAGGTCGTTTTTGATGAGGCGAAGGCAGGAGATTTAATAGCACTTAATGTTGTTGATTATGTATGCCGTTATCTTGGAAAAGGAATTGCGTGTGCGGCAGGTATGGTAGACCCTGAAGTTATAAGTATCGGCGGAGGTGTATCGGCAGCGGGTGAATTTCTTTTAAGCAGGATAAGTAAGTATTATAAAGAATATGTTTTCCATGCATCAAGAAATACACAGATTATACAGGCAACTCTTGGCAATGATGCAGGAATGTATGGCGCAGCCAGACTTGTTATGAACGATTAAATAGTATTGGCGGATACAGACATATAGTAAAATAAGATATATAGACAGGGAGTATGATAATACATGGGTCAGAATGATTTGTTAAAAGGTCTTAGAGATATAACAGGTGAGTCACAGGTAAAGGTTGATGAGCCTATGAGTATTCATACTACATTCAGGATAGGAGGCACTGCGGATTATTTCGTAATGCCTTCTTCTATCTCTGAATTACAATCAGTATTACATTTATTGAAAAAATCGGACATAGAATATTATGTCATAGGAAATGGAAGCAATCTGCTTGTCGGAGATGGCGGCTTCAGGGGAGTTATCATACAGCTTTCAGATACATTTGACGATGTGGAATATATTGATGATGTGACTGTAAAGGTTATGTCAGGAATGAAGCTTTCAAGGCTTGGAAACCAGCTTGCAGACAAGGGACTTGCGGGCTTTGAGTTCGCGACAGGAATACCGGGAACTATAGGCGGTGCGGTAAGAATGAATGCCGGCGCATATGGTGGTGAGATAAAGGATATCATTGTCAGTGCCGATGTTCTTGACTTGGATGGTAATGTTAAAACACTGGATAAAGATGAGCTTGAACTTGGATACAGAACAAGCTGTATAATGAAAAATGGTTATATAGTATTAAGTGCCACACTTAAGTTACAAAAGGGTGACACTGCCACGATAAAGGAGAATATCAGGGAGCTTTCAGTTAAGAGAAGAACAAAGCAGCCACTTGAATATCCAAGCGCAGGAAGCACATTTAAAAGACCGGAAGGATACTTTGCGGCAAAGCTTATAGAAGATACAGGACTTAAGGGGCTGTCAGTGGGTGATGCGCAGGTATCAGAAAAACATGCAGGTTTCGTTGTCAATAAAGGAAGCGCAACAGCAAAGGACGTATGTGAGCTTACAGATAAGATAAAGGAAGAAGTAAAAGATAAGTTCGGCGTAGAGCTTGAACTTGAGGTCATAAAAATAGGAGAATTCTAAAGGGAATAATACTTAGAGGCAGCATATGAAGATAATTATAGTAACAGGAATGTCGGGAGCAGGAAAGTCAACAGCGTTAAATGTGTTAGAGGATGAGGGATATTATTGCGTGGATAATATGCCAATATCACTTATGCCCAAGTTTGCAGAACTTGCGGACGGACATAATCAGGACAAAGGATACAACAACATAGCACTTGGAATAGATATAAGAAGCGGACATTCACTTGCGGAGCTTGATTCAGTACTTGATTATATGAAGGAAAAGAAGTATGAATATACGATTGTGTTTCTTGAGTCCAGCGATGAAGTACTTATAAAAAGATACAAGGAAACAAGAAGAGCACATCCGCTTGCAAAGGATGGACGTGTTGATAAAGCGATAATGCTTGAAAGAGAGCAGCTTAAGTTCCTTAAACAAAGAGCAGATGTAATTATAGATACAAGCCAGCTTCTTACAAGAGAGTTCAAGGAGGAGCTTGAAAAGATAGTCCTTGGCAGAAAAGAATTCAATAATCTTATGGTTACAGTGTTATCATTTGGCTTTAAGTATGGAATACCTTCGGATGCAGACATTGTATTTGATGTAAGATTTCTGCCTAATCCATATTATGTTGAGGAGTTAAGACCGCTTACAGGTAACGATAAGAAGATACAGGATTATGTTATGAAAGCGCCGGAGGCGGAAGAATTTCTTGAGCGTGTTGACGGACTGATACAGTTTCTTCTTCCTAACTATGTCAAGGAGGGAAAGTCAAGTCTTGTCATAGCGGTAGGCTGTACAGGCGGAAAGCACCGTTCAGTTACACTTGCCAATGCTATTGCAAAGAGGCTTTCCAAGACACCTTATGGCTGTAAGGTGGAACACAGGGACATAGAAAAGGATTCCAAGCGTAAGGGATAAGTATACATTTATATAGAAATGGAGATAATTAATGTCGTTTTCTTCAGATGTTAAGGAGGAGTTAAGTGCAAGGCTTGATTCGGCGAGGCACTGCCAGATAGCTGAATTCGCGGCACTTATGGGAATGTCAGGACGCATAAGGCGTTCTTCAGGCGGTGAGATGCAGGTGGAAATGCTTACCGAAAATGAAGTTGCAAGGTATAAGTTTATTGTTTTGTTAGAAACTATATTTGATATAGAGTCATCGGATATATTATATATATCGGAGAGCAGCAGGGATACAAGCATAAGGATATGCGACCAGAAGCAGGTTGCAAAGATATTACAGACACTTAAGTGGACAGATGATACATTTGAACATATAGAGCCTGTATTTGTAGACCCGAGAATAGTGCAGAAGGACTGTTGTAAGAAGTCATTTATAAGAGGAGCATTCATAGCGGCAGGTTCGATAAGCGACCCGAATAAGTTCTATCACTATGAGATAGTGTGTGACTATGAGGAGGATGCAGAGTGTCTTAAGGATATGCTGTGTTTTTTTAATCTAGATGCCAAGATTACCCAGAGAAAGAACAGTTATATAGTATATATGAAGGAGGGCAGCAATATAACGGATGCCCTTAATCTTATGGGTGCTTACGTTTCGCAGATGGATTTGTATAATGTTATGATTTTGAAAGAAATGAGAAATGATGTGAACAGAAAGGTAAACTGTGAAACAGCTAATCTTAATAAGACAATATCAGCGGCAGTCAAGCAGACGAGAGATATAGAGTATATAAGGGATACCGTAGGACTTTCAAGCCTTAAGGATGGGCTGTATCAGGTTGCAAAGATACGTCTTGAACATCAGGATATGAACCTTAAGGATATAGGCGCACTTCTTGATCCGCCGGTGGGTAAGTCGGGAGTTAATCACAGATTACGAAAGATAAGCGAGCTTGCTGACGAGATAAGAGTGTCAAGAGGAGATGCATAGATAATAAGCTATATGGCTGTGAATTATTATGTATTAAAAATTAGTAAAAATTATTAATTTTGTGTAGCAGCCAGCAAGGGGTATTGACAACAAGCGTATAATAAAAGTTAGACAGGATATAAGTTGTACAGAAAATGTATTGTATACAGAAAGAATGTAATGGAGGATAATGAGATGACAAAAGTAGATATTATTTCAGGATTCTTAGGAGCTGGTAAGACAACTCTTATAGCTAAGCTTTTAAAGGAAGCATTTCCGGGCGAGCAGGTAGTCCTTATAGAGAATGAGTTCGGCGAAATCGGTATAGATGGCGGATTTTTAAAGGAGTCAGGCGTTGAGATAAGAGAGATGAACTCAGGCTGTATATGCTGCTCTTTAGTTGGTGACTTTGGTACATCACTTAAAGAGGTAGTTGAGAAGTATCATCCAGACAGAATTATTATTGAGCCATCAGGTGTTGGCAAGCTTTCAGATGTAATCAAGGCTGTTAAGGATCTTCATATAGAAAATGAGATAAGATTAAACAGTGCATCTACAGTTGCGGATGCTTCAAAGGTTAAGGTATATATGAAGAACTTTGGTGAGTTCTTTAATAACCAGATTGAACATGCAGGAACTATTATACTCAGCAGAACACAGAATGTTTCAGAAGCTAAGTTAAAGACAGATATTGAACTTATCAGGTCACTTAACAAGGATGCACATATCATAACAACTCCTTGGGATGATATTAATGGTAAGCAGATTCTTGATGCTATGGAAAATGTTACTAATCTTGAGCTTGAAATGCTTGCAGAGGCAGCAGCAAAGGTAGCAGAGGAACATGAACACCATCATCATCATGACCATGATGAAGAGTGCGGCTGTGGACACGACCACGAGCATGAGCACGAACATCACCATGACCATGATGAGGAGTGTGGCTGCGGACATGACCACGAGCACGAACATCATCACGACCATGATGAAGAATGTGGCTGTGGACACGACCACGAGCATGAGCACGAACATCACCACGACCATGATGGGGAATGTGGCTGCGGACACGAGCACGAGCATGAGCACGAACATCACCACGACCATGATGGGGAATGTGGCTGCGGACATGACCATCACCATGGACATCATCATGCAGATGAAGTATTTACAAGCTGGGGTGTTGAAACTCCTAACAAGTATGACAAGGAAGAACTTTCAGAGATATTAAGAAAGCTTTCAGAAACTGATGATTACGGCGAAATATTAAGAGCAAAGGGTATGCTTCCTACACCAGATGGAAAGTGGATGTTCTTTGACCTTGTACCAGAAGAATATGAAATCCGTGATGGAGAACCAGAAATCACAGGAAGAATATGTGTTATAGGTGCTAAGCTTAAAGAGGATGCTCTTAAGGAATTATTTAATGCATAAAATGATGTAAGTGTCAAAAGTATAAAAAGTCGTTTCTGCTTGCAGAAAAAGACTTTTTTACTTGGGACACTCACATCATAAAATTGAATAAATCAGACATAAAGGTGCAGTCCATGTTTTGCACATACAGCATGGACTGCATTTTTAGGATTAATGAGAATTAAATAAAATGAACAATAATAAATAATGCCGCAGCAGGCATGGAATGGAGGCATAATATGGCACAGGAAGAAGAGTATCAGATTCCTATATTTTTAATAAATGGACAGCTCGACAGTGGCAAGACACGTTTTATTCAGGATACGATAGCTATGGGACAGTTTGCAGAGGCTAAAAACAAGCTTCTTATCGTATGTGAAGAGGGCGAAGAGGAGTACAGCGAAAAGCTTTTAAAGGACAACGGAGTAGATATGGTTGTTCTTGAAAAAGAAGAACTTACAGAACAGAAGCTCAACGAACTTGACAAGGAATATGACCCTTGGATAGTTATAGTTGAGTACAATGGTATGTGGGACCCAGCCCTTATTATGGCAACTGCAAAGCCAAGAGGATGGGAGATATACCAGTCTATTACACTTATAGATGCAACAGCATTTAACCTTCAGTGGAATAATATGAAGTCGATTATTGCTGAAACAGTTAAGTATGCAGATATGGTTATATTTAACAGATGTAAGTCGGGTATGGACCTTGGAAGCTATAGAAGAAGCATGAGAGCGCTTAATGGCACACTTCAGATAGTATTTGAGGATGAAAAGGGAGAAATGATGTCGATAGCAGAACAGCTTCCTTATGATGTCAATGCAGATGTTATCGAGATAGATGATGCTGACTATGGCATATGGTATATGGATGTATCTGAAAGACCGGATGTATATGTTGGAAAGAAAGTAAGATTTAAGGGACAGGTACTTAAGAATAAGTACTTTAAGGATAAGAACTTTGTTCCGGGACGTAAGGTTATGACATGCTGTGCAGAGGATACACAGTTTATCGGATATATAAGTTTTTATAATAATATCTCATCTTTAGAAAACAGACAGTGGATAACAGTTACAGCAACAGTTAAGGTTGAGTTCCAGATGGCATACAAGAAGAAAGGTCCTGTTCTTTATGTGGAAAAGGCAGAACCGGCTGAACCACCAGTAGAAGAGATGGTATATTTCTAAGATGATACAAGATATATATCCTAGCAGATTAAATAATCAATATACAGCATACAGCCCTGTGGATGAAGACATAGTCTTTTTCTTTCAGGGCTCTTCACTGCTTGCAAAGTATGAAGATGAAGAAACACTTGTGTATCCACAGTATAAAGAGTTTGTAAAGGGGATAACTTTACAGGAAAATAAGGATAGTGTGGATAATTATACATTTATATATCTTCTCTCAGTTGATGATACAAGATATTTTCTTGCTGAGAAGAAGGGTGAACTGTTAAAGGGTCAGTACATTGGTGAAATGGCAGATGCCAGCATACACAAAGAATATGCTGCAGTTGTGGAAGGGTTTGACTTTGTGGGAGTTAATTCTTTCAGAAAAGCAAAGCCGAAGGCAACCGCATTTGCAGCAATAACAGCATATCATATATATGGCTGGTACAGGGATAACCATTTCTGTGGAAGATGCGGAGGTCATACAGTTCATGACAGTAAGGAACGTATGGTAAGATGTACCTCCTGCGGCAATATGATATTTCCTAAGATATGCCCGGCGGTAATAGTAGCAGTCACAGATAACGACAGAATACTTCTTACAAAGTATGCCGGAAGAATGTACAGGAATTATGCCCTGATAGCCGGATTTAATGAGGCAGGCGAAACACTTGAACAGACTGTTGAAAGAGAAGTCATGGAAGAAGTCGGGCTTAATGTCAAGAATATAAGATACTATAAGAGCCAGCCATGGGGACTTTCGGGGTCGCTGCTTTCAGGCTTTTTCTGTGAGCTTGATGGTGATGATAAGATAACTCTTCAGGAGGATGAGCTTTCTCTTGGCACATGGGTAAAGGCAGATGAGCTTGACTTAGAAGATGATGGCATAAGCCTTACAAGAGAAATGATTATAAAGTTCAGGGACGAATATAAGAATATTTAACGATAATAAAGCATAGAATATCCAAAAGCAGTTATGGATGGTTCTATGCTTAATTATTTGTGGGGATGTATGATACTTATAGGTGTTGTGTATGCGGCACTTACCGGCAATATTGACAGTGTGACAAGTGGTGCGCTTGACGGTGCAAAGGATGCGGTTTCACTGTGTATAACAATGCTTGGCGTTATGGCATTCTGGTGCGGTCTTATGGAGATAGCGGAGAAGTCAGGGCTTATAGATAAGTGCAAATGTGGTGTTGCACCTTTAATAAGCTGGCTCTTTCCCAATGTGCCACGACAGTCAAGAGCATTTTCCTATATAACAACTAATATGATATCTAACTTTCTTGGTCTTGGATGGGCGGCAACTCCGGCGGGAATACGTGCTATGCAGGAACTGTCAGAGCTTAATGGACACAACAGCGTTGCAAGCTGTGATATGTGTACATTTCTGGTAATCAATATATCTTCTATACAGCTTATTCCAGTTAATATAATTGCATACAGAAGCCAGTACGGAAGTGCCAATCCCACATCAATACTGTTTCCGTCAATAATCGCAACGACATGCAGTACGTTTGTCGCTGTAATATTCTGCAGATTTATGATGAAAAGGGAAGTATAGCTGACAGGGGGGAATGGGGATGATAACAAGAATATCTGCATATATTATGCCGTTAGTCATACTTATAATCGTGGGTTATGGATTATATAAGAAAAGTGATAATTATGATAACTTTATCAAAGGTGCTGCAGACGGTATGAAAACAGTAGTCGATATAGCCCCCACGCTTGTTGGACTTATGGTTGCGGTCGGAGTGTTAAGGTCTTCCGGCTTTCTTGACTTTATAGGTCATGCGATAGGCAGTGTTACCGAAAAGGCAGGAATTCCGGCAGATATTATACCACTTGTCATAGTGAGGCTGTTCAGCTCATCGGCGGCGACAGGTCTGAGTCTTGATATATTCCGGCAGTTTGGTACGGACTCATACGCAGGACTTGTGACATCTATACTTATGGGGTGTACGGAAACCGTATTTTATACTATGTCAGTATACTTTATGGCTGCAAAAATTAAAAAAACGCGCTGGACTCTTGCAGGAGCACTTGCCGCAACAGCAGCAGGAATCCTTGCAAGTATAGTCTTAGCGCGGTTTATGTAATAAATATTAAGTGTTAAGTGCTGTTTTTAATTAGCATTTTTATAGTTCTTAAAGCATATGTTGATATCAACATTTCCTGATACACCGGGCACAGTGCCGGTGCTTGTGTACTGCCACATAGTATACTTATATGGGTAGTAAGGAGCAGCAGTCTGATATCCGGCAAACCACTTGTCATAGGCTTCAAGGCGGCTGAGTTCTACATTATCCATAAAGTACAAAAGATTGCAGTATATAAGAGGTGTGTAGCCTGCTGACTTTATAGTATCACAGAAGGCTATAACTATGTCAGTAAGCTCACTTGCGCTGAGCTTTTCCTGACGGAAGGAGTCATTTTCAATAGCCTCAACATCAATAGCGACAGGATATGTAACCTTGTAAGGTCTTATGAGGTCAAGGACATAGTTAGCCTCCTCTATCGCCTCATCCTTTGTCACAGCCTGAGTGTAGAAGTATACGCCGACATCCACATTATTCGTAAGTGCGCTTGTTATGTAAGTTTCAAATGAAGTATCCTTTACAAGAAGACCTGAGCCATATGCCCTGTAGCCGCAGCGTATCATGGCATAATCAATGCCGGAAGCCTTTGCCTTGGCAAAGTCAACGTCTGAGTTATATCTTGAAAGGTCTATGCCTGTATAGGTTTTAGTTGCATTTTCATCGGAATAAGTCATAAAACCGTTGGCATCACGACTGAAATTCCCTGTGCTGTATTCAGTCTTTGCAAGAGATGGATTAATGTCAGCAAAAACGTAATTACCACTTCTGTTGGCATACACTATGTTGTCAGGATATAACTGCTTAAGGACAGCAAGTGTAGAAGAACCGTTTTCAAACTGGCTCCTGATTGTATTAAGCATATCCTCTCTTTCGGCAGCCTTCGCAGCATCTATGTCGACAGCTTCAATTCTGGCAACGGTGCTCTGGGTACGCTTATGGTCAGTAACCAGCAGGAAAACGTTTACAGCGACAGATAAAATAGTTGTTACAAGAAGAATGGCTGTGATTAAAGAAATGTTCTTTTTATTCTTCTTATTTTTGCTTTTGGTATTTTTTTTCTTCAGAATATTGTCATCGTCAAGTGAACTGTTAAGAATATCTTTATCAATATCGTTATTCATATATTTCCCTCCGTAGTGATAATAAATGATGTATTAAGTGTATACGAGGAATATACGAAAGTCAAATAAACAAATATACTAAAAAACAAAAAAATTAAAAAATAATTTCAAAAAATTATTGACAATATAGTTAGTATATAGTATATATAAGGTACACCATATTTATAATATACATCAGATATCTGGAATATAAGAATATATTTCCGATTCTTTAGCCTTCTGGAGAAGGTATTTATAGCGTTTCTGTTCAGAGTTAAGCTGGTAGATATAGCAGTCTATCAGATCCGGGTCAGTAGCGTTATCGAAGTTGGCATATGCAGCACTAAGTGCAGCCTTCGTCATATTTATTTCCTCAACAAGATATTTTTCATCATATGTAACAGGTTCTTTTTTCTTGCAGAACAGTTTCATGTCTGTTACCTCATTTCCTTGTTTTTTTATAAGTATAGTCAGGAACTGGCAGTTATATACATTAAAGGAATTATTTTTATGTGAGTTTAAGGAGCTGGAGGTAACGGGAGAATACAGATGGATATGTTGATTAATCATATGGTTCTTGCAAGATATTTTATGTTGTTTGTGATTACGCTTATAGCGGTTGTGGATGATTATAGACGGTATAAAATATCAAACAAAATCATAATATGGGGACTTGTAATATCGGGCGCAATGAGTGTTGCACAGATGTGTATTGTAAGCTTAAAGGCAGGCGCATACATCGGTGGCTTATATGGTGGGTATAAGAATACCGTTATGGTGTATGTATCGGGTATGGTGACAGCGTTTGCCGTAAGTTATGTGGTGTACAGATTAAAAGGAATAGGGGCAGGTGATGTGAAGCTGCTGTTAGTGGCAGGAATGTTTATAGGAGCCAGGGATGTTTTATATCTTATAGGAATATCGCTTATGGCAGGAGTTGTTATCGGTGTGGCAGAAGGTGTGAGGAAAAAGGAAGTCAGGCAGGTGGTTGGAATAAATATGCACAGGTTTCATTTTTCTTACGCGATTATGTCGGGTGTATGTATTATGGTGTGTTTAAAGATGCTTGGAAGGTTATAGTGTTAGTGAAAGAAAAGAGGTGCTGCCTAAGGTGGGAAAAGGAAATGTGTGCGTCATATACGACTCAGATGAACGTTACGCAAAACGCCTTATGGGGATTATCAATGACAGTAAGGATATTCCCTATAAGGCAAGGATATTCACAAGAAAAGAGGAATTCAATAAGTATATAGTTGATAATGACACGGACGTGCTTATGGTAAACGAGGAATGTTATACTTACGAAGTCCAGAAAAAAAGCGACAGTAATGTTATTGTCTTATGTGAAGAAGAGTCAGAAGCTAAAAAGATAAATGATAAAAAGCGGGATGGGCATACGGGAGTATGCAAGTACCAGCCAGCGTATCAGATACTTGGAGCTATATCGAAAAAAGGCGTAAGTGTAAAGGATACAAAGACATATGATGGCTTTAAGTGCATAGGTGTGTATAGCTTTAATTCATCATTAAGGGTAATGCTTGCACTTGTTATGTCGGCAGCATTTTCAAAGAAAGGAAAAACGCTTTTTATCAATCTGGATGAATTCTCAGGTATTGAACAGATAATGTCCTGTGATGGAACAAGAAATCTTTCGGATGCCCTGTATATGTTTAAGCAGGCAGGAATGAGGTATACAGATAATATCAGCCAGTGTATATGCGGTACGGATATGTTTGATTACATTCCGGCTGTGGTGTGTGCAGATGATATATCTTATGCGGGAGATAAGGTATTAGGGCAGTTCATAGATGCTGTCGCACATAAGGGACAGTATGAATATATTATTATTAATATATCAGAGGGTATACAAAGACCGTGGAAGTTTATGGAAAAGTGTGAGGTTACTTATGTAGCGGACAGCGGTGATTACATAGAGAGGTGCAGATTTAATAATCTTAAAAGATATCTTATTGAGAATGACCTTGAATATGTAGCTGACAGTATTATGAGGATTAATCTAAAGACCAGAGAAGATATTGATGAGAACTTTCTTCAAAGAATTATGTATACTGATGCATATGGATATGTGAGCGAACTGATAAATTATCTGTAGCGTGTATACTGGGTTTATGTTATGGAGAATGTTGCTAATTAATAGTATAAGTGGATTATTTATGAATGAATTATTTATAAGTTTAAAGAAAGAGATATATGACAGGCTTGATGACAGTCTGGATATATCGGATGACAGTCTTTATGAGGTTATTGACGAGTGTATATATGAGGCTGTGGCAGCAAGCAGGCTTTCATTAAGCCAGAGGGAACTGTTAAGGAAACGACTGTATAATTCTATCAAAAAGCTGGATATATTGCAGGAGCTTATTGAGGATGATGACATAACTGAGATAATGGTGAATGGTTATAATAACATATTCATAGAGAAGAATGGACGTATAACCAGATGGAACAGGGCATTTGAGAGTGAGGAGAAGCTTGCTGATATAGCACAGCGCATAGCAGCCCTGTCGAATAAGATTATCAACGAGTCAACACCTATCGTAGATACAAGGCTTCCCGATGGTTCAAGAATTAATATGGTACTTCCGCCGATAGCTATAGACGGACCTGTAATAACGATAAGAAAGTTTTATAAGACACCGATGGATATCGGCCGTATGATACAATTAGGTTCTATAACAGAGGAAGCAGCAGAATATCTTAATATGCTTGTAAAGGCCAGATATAACATATTCATATCTGGAGGTACAGGAAGTGGTAAAACAACATTTCTTAATGCCTTATCTAATTATATTCCCAAGGATGAAAGAATACTGACAATAGAAGATTCAGCAGAGCTTCAGATAGCAGGAGTGGATAATCTTGTAAGGCTTGAAGTAAGAAGAGCCAATATGGAGGGCGATAATGAGGTTACGATAAGGGACCTTATAAAGTCCAGCTTAAGAATGAGACCAGACAGGATTATTGTAGGAGAAACAAGAGGTGAAGAGGCTCTTGATATGTTACAGGCTATGGGTACAGGTCATGATGGAAGTCTTTCAACGGGTCATGCAAACAGCCCTAAGGATATGTTAGTCAGATTAAGGACTATGGTGCTTATGGGGATGAGTATGCCTGCGGAGGCGATAGACCGCCAGATAGCTTCAGCAATAGATATAGTAGTTCATCTTAAAAGAATGCGTGACAGGACGAGAAAAGTTGTTGAGATAACAGAGGTGGGTGATTATGGCGAGGACGGATTTGAACTTATCCCATTATTCAGTTTCGTTGAAGAAGGTGAGGACGAAAGTGGAAAGATTATCGGGAAGCTTAAGAAAACAGAAGCCAGACTTAAAAACACAGGCAAGTTCCTTTCATATATCGGAGGCAGTGCCGCAAAGCAGGCGTGATTATTTATATTATATTCAGGGAATTGCAATAGTGCTTGCTGTTGCATATCTATTCTATAACAGTTTCATATCAGTCATAGTCTTGTGTCTGTTTATTCCCATATATGTGATATTACGGAAAAAAGAAGATTATAAGAAAAGAATAAGCCGTAAGACGATAGAGTTCAGTGATGGTATGCAGGCAGTTTCATTTGCGTTGAATACGGGTTACTCAATAGAAAATGCATATGCAGAGGCAGTTGGTGAACTACAGTTACTATATGGCGATAATTCATCTATAGTAAAAGACTTTCGTATGATAGTAAACAGAATAAGAAGAAATGAAAATCTTGAGGATGTAATGGATGATTATGCAGCAAGAATGAATATAGCGGATATAAGTTATTTCGCGGAGATATTCAGGTATGCCAAAAGAAGCGGAGGAGATATTCCGGCTATCATAAAACAGACCGTAAGGATAATCCGTGAAAAGGCAGAAGTGCAGAGGGAAATAGACACTATTATAAGCGGAAGAAAGATGGAACAGAGAGTTATGGTTTTCATACCTATGGGTATTCTTATGTATCTTCGCATAACATCTGACAGCTTTATTAATGTGTTGTATGGCAATGCGGCAGGAATAGTGGTTATGACAATCTGTCTTATGGTATATGGTACGGCGGTGCTTGTATCGGGAAAAATAGTTGATATAAAAGTGTGACGTATGAAGCAGGAGAGGAAAATGTGTGTATGAAATAATAAAAAACTTAAAAGGTAAAGGTGCTAATAAAAACATAAAATATCTGTTCATATTAGTGGCAGCTGGAGTGCTCATAGTACTTAAGCTTATTATGTCAGGTAATGAACAGGACTATATAACAGGTAAGATAAAAAGACCGGAACCGGGAGAAGATGCTAAAAGTGTTGAACTGGATGTCTATGATGAGAATGGTAATAAGCAGACAACTATTAACACATATATTGAGCCAAGAAAGATGTCAGAAGAAGAAACGGATGTCTGCTTTGATAATGCATATGAAGAGCTTATAAGCAATATGTTAAAAGATAATATTTCGACAGATTGTATTACAAAAAATCTGTATATGCCTGATAAGCTTGCAGACGGACTTATATATGTAAGCCTGTATCCATCGGATTATTCGGTTATTGACTATGACGGAACTGTCCATAATGAACTTATGGAAAAAGAGGATATTAAAGAAGTAGCCATATCCTATATTATGCAGTATGAGGAATATGACAGGCAGGGCATAATAGAGCTTACAGTAAGACCGATAGGTGCGGAAACGTATTATAGGCCAGATGATAATAATGTGACAGATAATGATGGAAAGGCAATAGACGGCGTGCTGTCGGGAAAGTCCGGACAGAGTACTGCTCAGAAGGTTATTGACAGTTCAGTTAATAAGGACACGACTGGGTCAGAGGCACAACTTCCAGATAGTATTGCAGGTAAAAATGTGTACTATGGGTATTCCAAGGAAAAGACATCATATATGGCATACATTTCTCTTATAGCAGCAGTTGTGGCGCTTGTAGTGTATAAAAGAAAAAATAAGGGTGTAAATGGGCAGAAGCAGCGTATAAAAGAGCTTCAATATGATTATTCAGAGCTGATAGCAAAGCTTACACTTCTTCTTGGTGCAGGTATGACTATACGAAAAGCATGGCAGAAGATGGTTGATGATTATCTTAAAAAGAAAGAGGCTGGCGGCGCCGTAAAGGCAGTATATGAGGAAATGTATATAACGGACTGTCATATAAAGGCAGGAATATCAGAATATGAAGCTTATGAAGAATTCGGACACAGGTGTGGTACAAGGGAATATCTTAAGCTCGCTTCGCTTTTACAGACTAATCTTAAAAGGGGAACAAAACGTTTAAGAGAGCTTCTTTATCAGGAGTCTTATGATGCATTTGAACAGAGAAAAAATCTGGCAAAGCAGAAGGGCGAGGAGGCTACAACAAGGCTTCTGATACCTATGATAATGATGCTGCTGGTTGTGATGGTTATCATTATGTTTCCGGCGGTTATGAGTTTTTATCTTACTTAATGTAGTGTAATTGTTACTTGGGTGTTTAAGATGTTATGGCGGTTATGGTTTTTCTTATATAGCTAAATGATATTGAAATTATTAATAAATAGTTAAATGTTGAGGTGTAGTTTTATATTACAAAAAAGGATGTAAGTATTGGAAATGGAAAGTATTTATAAATACAGGAGGTATACATTATGGTTAGAAATACACAGTTAGAAAGTATGGCAGTAGCACAGACGGCAGCAGGCAGAATGGTTGTGGCAGGAGTAAAGCCGGCAGCAAAAATCTGCCGCAGAATTAAGGCTGATGTAAAGCAGTTCTTAGCAGAAGAAGACGGAATGGGAGTAGTAGAGATTGTTCTTATTATTATTGTTCTAATAGGGTTGGTAATTGTATTTAAGAGTCAGATAACAGCGCTTGTTAATAAGCTTTTATCAAAGATGACAAGTCAGGCAAATAAGATATAATTGCGGGTAATCGTTAGGTAAGAAATGGCGTGGATACTGCACATGATGGATATATATAAATATACATACCAGATGTGCAGTATCATAGCCATAATAACTTAAGTGTGGGGCAGGCAGATATGAGTAAGGCAACAGTGATGAGAATATCAAAAGCAATTAATTACAACAATATGTGCAGGGCGCAGATTACAGTTATGGCAACGCTGGTGTTTATGATAGTCATATCATTTGTGACAACATGTGTAAATGCAGCGGCTATGTCAGGCTACAACACAGTTATAAAGCAGGCGTGCAGCTTATCAGATGAGTCAGTGTTTACTGCTTACAGTAACGATATGCTAAGGCAGTTTGATATATTTACATTGAAAAAATCGGACATAATAAATGATAAAGTAAACCAGTATATCAAAACCAGTATTAACACACATTCAAAGGATATACAGCTTGTTAATGCGCAGTATGATGAGTACAGATATATGACGGATAATGGTGGATACGGCGTGGAGGAGCAGATAGTACGCTATATGCAAAGCGGCGGCTATATAGATGTAATAAGGGATTACAATTCTGTAAAGGATGGCATAAAGCAGTCGGACAGTGTAAGTAAGGTGTTTTCGGATATTGTTGAAGTAAAGGAAACAGCGCAGGAAAGCTGGATTGATATGAAGCAGCTTATAAATGTGTGTGATAACATAGGGGACAAAGAAGATGAGTTGCAGCAATATGCAAAACAGCTTGTTAATACTGTGAATACTCTTAAGGAAGAAGAATTAACGCAGGATGAGCTGGATAATACGAAGAAAGATATTGCAGAAAATGTAGAAGAAATCAGGGATGCAGCAGATGAGATAAAAGATATGTCTTATAAGATATACGACATAATCGACACATACGAAGGGCATATGACAGACACCACACAGCAGATAAGTGCAAGCTATGAAGCACTGGAAAGGCATAAAGAAGAATTGGGAGATACTGTATATTCTGCAATGAAGGATGATATTAATAATATAGAGTCTTGTAGTGAGGAACAGAACGGGTCGCCGGTGGATGTGGTAGAAGCTGCTGTTGATAATGATATTTCTGTGCTTGATGAATTGTTGAAAAAATCAGACATAAATATCAGGCAGGATGAAAGCATAGATAACATAATAAATATGTCTGAAAATGTGCAGAGGTTATGTGGTGAACTTAAAGTAAGAGAGGTGGCAGACAGATACCGTGAGTATATTGATGAGGATGACAGTAAGCCGGATATAAATCTACTGACAAGAATATATAAGCTTTTTAAAGAGGGAATAACCGGACTTGTCATAGATACGGATATATCAGACAAGACGATTGAATATGACAATCTTGCTGACAGTGTTGTGACCGGAACAGCTTGCGATGATATATCAAACTTAAGTATAAGGTCGGCGCTTGTTAATGAATACATTATATCAAGGTTTCAGAACTATACAGATTACATAGACAGTGAGAATAAAGGTACAAAGGACATTTTATCTGAGGACAGACTTCTTGATTATGAAACGGAATATATTCTGTGTGGAGGAAAGTCTGACAAAGACAATCTTTGCGAAGTTATAACTAAGCTTTCGCATATAAGAGAGGGGGCTAATCTTTTATATCTTATAACTGACAGTCAGAAGAAAAATGAATGTTTTACGCTTGCAGTACAGATTCTCGGTTATACAGGAAATATGGTGCTTATTAAAGCGGCTCAGTATCTGATTATGACACTGTGGGCATATGCAGAGTCAATAGTCGAGCTTAGAGGTCTGTATAGCGGTGAAAGCATAAGCATAATTAAAAATGCAGGTGACTGGGAAACTGACATAAATGGTCTTATTAATCTTGGCAGGGAAAATATATCCTCCGGTTCTGTGCAGTGGCTTAAAAATGCAGGAAAAAACAGGAAAGGCACAGTGCAGCCAGATGATAAAGAAACAGATGAAATACTTAGCCTTGACTATGCCGGTTATTTAAGAATTCTTCTGCTTATGCAGAATGGCACGACAAGAAATGCGCGGGTTATGTCAGCAATGGAGCTTGTAATGGTGGCACTTGGACATAATGACTTTAGGATGAAGGATTATATATATGAAGCTGACGGAACAGCCACATTTGCTTATGTAAAAAATGGACAGCAGTACACACAGAAGCTGTCATATTCATATGTATCATAAAATCAGTGCCTCTTTATGTGCAGATATTCAGAGTGGAATTAAAAGAAAGGAGAAAGATAAGACTTAATCTTATTCGTGTGTAAGTATGATGTTTATAACGCCAAAAATATATAAACATAGTACATCCTCTGCCGTTTTATTAGAAGATCATAAAACAGAAGAATATCGTGATAAAGGGGCATGCATATCATTGGTGGATTTAAAGGCATCTTCAACATTAGAGGCGGCTTTAGTACTTCCAATATTTATATATGCGGTCATGGCAGTAATGTATTTTATACAGATTATGGCAGTGCGTTCACATATCAATGATGCTTTATATATGACACTGAAAAAATGCGCCGGATATGCTTATATATATGAAAATTATGCAGAATATGCAGGTGAGAAAGCACTGGAAGGGGGAGTTGCCGACAGCGGCACTATTGATAGTGCAAGTGGAGCTATTAAAAATGGAATGGCTGTGGAAACCGTGCGCAGAATATTTATAAAAGAGCTTGGTGAAGATTATGCCAAACAAAATAATATTGTCAATGGCAGTGCAGGGATAATATTTATAAGTTCAAGAGTATTACAGGGCAATTCTGTAATAGATATAAAAGTATCTTATTACATAAAAAATCCTTTTGACATATTTGGCGGTGCTAAAGTAAAGATTGCTGACCGTATGCGAGTAAATGCGTGGCTTGGAGAGGAAAAGGATGACTATAGCTCACAGCAGACTAATACAGAGTATGTATACATAACAGCAGGTGGTGAAGTGTATCACACAGATGAACAGTGTACGTATTTGCTTCGTTATATAAAGCAGTGTGACAGAGCGGACATTAATAACTTAAGAAATAGTTCGGGCGCAAAGTATTATAGCTGTCAGTTGTGTAGTCCGGATGATAAATCATATGGGAAGTCAGGTGGCAGCTATGAGGTTTCAGAGCAGGTATATTACACAGAATATGGAACACGCTTTCACAGTGATAGTATGTGCAGTGAGCTAAGACGTGATATCCAGAAGGTGAGAAAGTCAAGCGTTGCGGACTGGAGGTTGTGTGAAAAGTGCAGGGGATGATTATGTTTAAAAATATATATCTTATGATGTGTCTTATCCTTCTTTCATATAAGGATATAAAAAGCAGGTTAGTTCCGGTTATATGGCTTATATTGATAGGGGCAGGAATTCCGGTTATATATGTCTATGATTATATGATAAATGGTAATGTGCCTGATTATATAAGGCTTATTATAGCGGCTGTGATTATGGCACTGCTTGTTGTAGTGTCATTGTTTACGTCTTTAATAGGCGAGGCGGACGGAATAATAATAGGTTATGTCTGCTTTCTTATGGATGTATATGCAGCGGTGACAGCCGTACTTATATCGTTTGTGCTGCTTACGGTTACAGGCGGAGTGCTGATGGCTTTTAAGAAAATAAAGCTGAAAACGGCAGTTCCGTATATACCATTTCTGCTTGTGGCATATATTATAACGCTTATATTTACATAGTTTATGAGAGTATTTGTAATACGAATAAAAACAACTTATTTTATGTGTTTTTAATTTAGATACTGCTTCGTGAATAATTCAGGTTAATTTATAGTAACAAAGAAAATATTTGTAGATTGTAATAATGAGTATGCTATATTTGTATAAACGTATATATTTGTATATAAAGTGCATTACAAAACAGGAAAAGGAGGCGGAATGTATGCATACAGTCGAAAATGCAGTAATAATACCGTTATTTACATTAATAATTATAGCGCTTATCAGTGTAAGCGGTTATATGTATGACAGGGTGACAATACGAAATATACTAAGTCAGACAGCTATAGAATGTTCCAAGCCAATGACAGATGATGAGCGGCAGCAGCTATTAAATCGCAGTAAAAAATATATAGAAGAAAAGACAATGTTTGTTAAGAATATAAGTGTTGGGATTAGTGGCGGAAGCAATAATACAGACAAGCTTGTATGCAGTGCGCGCTGGCCTTTAAGTATAGGTTACTTTGGAATAAGAACGGGAAATATAAGCATAAGTCAGGAAGTGCGTAAAAATAAGGCGGAGGAGCTTATAAGAAAAACAAATATTATTATGAATGTGTTAAAAAATAATGCCTGATACGTGAAATTAGTGTCCGTGCGCACCTGACACAACATTTAATATATTATAAATGTCAGCATACATAAAATGTGCGCAGAAATGAGGAACAGGATGGAAGAAATATTAGAAAACGAAATATGTGTAAGATATGAGCGGAATAATGGTGTTAATTATGCGGTTATAGATACTAAGGAGGAGTGGAAATGTGAAGACGATTATGAGGTTAAAATGCTTATGCTTAATACACCGGAGTATTTTCTTCACATTACTATGAATTATATTGATGAAAAAAACAGCATATATTATGATATTTCGTCAAAACAGCAGCTTAGTAAGCTGTTTGAGTATGGAAAGGTGACGATGGAGGATGTAAAGTCACTGTTTGATAATATAAGCAGGATGGTAAGAGTGGTGGACGAGTATATGCTTAATCTTGACAGGGTTATACTTAATCCACAGGATATCTATGTTTCACTTTCTGATAAGAAGTATAGTTTTATGTATTCACCAGTTGCAGGTGAAAAAGACTTCTATGATAAAATGCGTTCGCTGTTTGAATATATATTAGAAAGGTTCGACCATTCTGTCAAAAAGTCAAGCCTTGTAAAATTCTATGAAATATATCAGCGTATTCTGGTGAGAGATTATACGCCAGATAAGCTTATGGAGTTTTTTGACGATGAAAATGAGGGTATACATATTATTAATGAGGAAGATTTAACAGATGGCAGGGCAGATAATGCCTATGGTGAGGATAATGCCTATGGCAGAGATAGAGCTTATGGAGAAGATAATGCCAATGGTAAAAATAATGATTATGTTGAAGATATAAATTATGCTGGAAACAATAATTATGCCAAGAATAAAACATATATCAGAAATAATAATAGAGTTAAAGGTAAAGCTTATACTAAAGATAACGATAGTATCATAGACAAGATATATGATAGAAACGATAATTATAATAACAACAATAACTTTGAAGGCACAGTAATAAAAGATGTAATGCCAGAAATAATAAACACTGATAAGCCCGACAAGAGAAGTAAAAAAACAACATTTATAATAAAGGCGGTTGCGACGGTGCTCGTGCTTAATGCCATTGTCAGTATGTTTTTTAAGTCTTATGCAGTCATAAAGATTGGTACTACAGCTTCAATAATATGTATTATAGTAGGACTTGCAATATTCTATATCACAGATAAAGCGGCAAAGGTTATAGGCGAACTTATAAATGAGGATAAGGTGACAGAGGATGAATTAATACCATACAGGCTGCATAATTATGGGAATAAAACAGAAAATGGCATAGCAGAAGATAAGGCATCAGAAGCGCAGGTAAATACAGGTTTGGATAATGAATATGGAAAGCAGAAAGACAATAACGAATATGATAATATAGTTATGGCAAAAGTTATTGATGAGGAAGAAGAACAGCCTGCACAGTATGGTAATACAATGCTTTTAAGCGATTATCTTAATATGCTTAAGGATAATAAACTGACACTTAAGATAACGGATACTGACAGTGAAATTCCTTTATATGTTAAAAAAGCCGATGGATATGAAGCGGTTACAGAAAAGCTTGAGCCGGACAGTTATCCATGCACGATAGGAAGTCTTGAGGAAAGTTCAGATATATACATAGCTTCTCCTATTATAAGTAAAATGCATGCCTGCATAATTAAAGATGAGGACAAGTTCTATATAGAGGATATGAATTCTACTAATGGCACATTTATTAATGGTGAAAGGATAGCTATGCATAATAAAATGTGTTTATCAGATGGGGATGCGCTTCGCATAGCTTCGTATGAATTCGTGGTGAAGCTATCTTGATTATATGTTTTTTGTTATATGACTGTTGTTTTATGAAGAGATATAATGATGTTGTGGTCAAAAGCACTCTTTAATAATCTTGTAGTTTATCCCCTTAATATCTACTTGTGAATATATCTTCCGATGTCAATACCTACAGATTACTTGATATAATCATATCGCCAAATTGACACATATATGATACAATCAAATTTACGGTAAAAATAAAAGCCTGTCACTGTCAGGTGTTTTGATTATGTATAGAATAGTAAATAGCGGTGTATGGAGGACAAGAAAGTATGAATGTTAATATATATTATGGCGGACGTGGTATGGTTGATGACCCGACAATCGTGGTTATAAACAGAATACAGGAAGTGTTAGAGGAACTTAATGTAAGTGTTACAAGATATAACCTGTATGAGATGAAGAATACTATTACAACACTTTCACAGTCGGTAGCAGATGCGGACGGAGTTATATTTGCAACAACAGTAGAGTGGGTCGGTATGGGCGGATATATGCAGACACTTCTTGACTCGTGCTGGTTATATGCAGATAAGAGCAAGGCGGCATCTACATATATGTTTCCAGTTGTAATGTCAAGGGCATATGGAGAAAGAGAGGTTGTGACAGCACTCTGCAATTCATGGGAGATAATAGGCGGCGTTGTAGGAAGTTCACTCAGTGCATATGTGGATGATACTACAGACTTTGAGTTTAATCAGGAATATAAGGACATCATAGAAAAGTATGCTGAAAATATATACAGAACTATTTCTAAGAAGGTAAAAAGACTTCCTTCAAGCAGTCAGACGATAAAAACAAAAGTGATAAAGGAAGTAATCAGCTTCACACCACAGGAGAGTGAGCAGTTGTCAAAATATGCTTCTGATGATGAATTTGTCAAGACACAGAAAGAGGATATTGAGTCACTCGCAAGCATATACAAAGAGCTTATGAACGACCAGGCTAATGGCGGCGATGAATATTATTTAAGTGTGTTCAGAAACAATTTCAAGCCAGAGCTTAGTTATAACGGAAGATATATGTTTATAATAAGCGACAAGGATAAGAATATTGTTGTTGATGTTTCAGGCGACAGACTTAATGTGGAATTTGGCGAGGATATGGGCGCAGATGTCATAGGGAAGATGTCAAAGGAAACTTTTGATAATATAGTTCAGGGCAGAATAACATTCCACAGGGCATTTATGACAGGTGATATGACTGCAAAGGGTAACTTCAGGACACTTCGTATGTTAGATGAAATATTTGATTTTGGAGCATAGTGTATCAATATGAGCATAAAAGTGGGATGATAATCCTGTAATATGCGAATATTGGGTACGGTAATATGTGCCAGTGGCACATATTTAGCACGGAACAATCCGTAGGTGTCATAGTTGGGGGCTTTTGCCCCCAACATCATATGATAAAAGTATTCTAAATACTGACATCATTATAGCACCGAACTTATTTTACCTGCAAAGTTTAATTCCTTTTGGCTAAGCCTTTTTAAATGCAATATAAGCTGTTGTCATATGTGTATCAGTATTATATGTCATACTAAGTGCAGCACCAGATAGTATACACATCTGGTTTACTATAGAAAGTCCAAGTCCTGTATGTTTTTCTTTTGTTGTAAAGAAAGGTTCACATAACCTATCCATATTATAATTACGATTGTTGTTGGAGTCAGCGTAAATGCTTTCATCAGATGAAGTGTCAGAAAGACCTGATATAGACATAACTATTTGGCCATCCTGTTCGCTGAAGCCGATACATAATTTAACAGGTGTGTATGCAGTAGTATTATCCGGACTTGAAGCCGCAAGTGCAGCTTCATAAGCATTATCAATAATCTCCCCGATACCAGATGTTAAAAGATGTGAAGATATAAGAAAATGTGTATCTGACAACGCCACAACGCCAGATGTATCAGCACTTATTATAACCTTGTCGGTATATTTTTTATTAATGTACTTATTCACAATATCCAGTATATCAGATACCTTGTATTCATTTATTTCGCTGTCTTTAAAGCTGTAGCGGTACAGCGAAGTACGGTTCATATATTCCACAAGCTCATCGATAGTAACACCCATATTATTCCAGAACTTATTATCCTTTAAGTCAGGTGTTTTGCGGGCAATAAACTGATATGAGGTCTTTAAGTAGGCAGCATAGTTTTTAATTTCATGTGAAACTACAGATAATTCTTCTAAAGACTCACTTCTTAAAGTTGAAAGCGCATTTGCAAGATTATCATCCTTCTGACAGTTAGATATGATTGTCTGGTATTCATTCTCATTAAACATATAATAATCCCCTCATTTCTATATATTCTTATCCGTACATATGTAATGTTTGTATAAAGGGCAGTAAAGCCCAAAAATATACATAAATATGCACTCTTTTGAATAATTATCAGCAAAAATGTTGTAATCACTTCTGCTTTAAGTTATTATACGAGTATATGATGTAAGTGTCAAAAATGAAATTCATTATAGTCTGTAAAGGCAGGCGGGCACATTTATTGTATACAATAAAAGATGTATAAGGAGGATGAGAGCGTTTATGAAAAAAGATGATTGTATTTTTTGTAAACTGGCTAATGGAGACATACCAACGAATTCAATATACGAAGATGATGTAGTTAAGGTTATATTTGATGCGAGTCCGGCAGCACCGGGACATATTCTTATATTGCCTAAAAACCATTTTGATGATGTATATTCAATGGATGATGAAACAGCAGCACATGTATTCAAGGTTGCAGTTAAGCTGTCAAAGGCATATAGAAAGGCACTTGACTTTGATGGGCTTAATATAGTCCAGAACAATGGTGAGGCAGCAGGACAGACAGTATTCCACTTCCATATGCATATTATTCCAAGATATAAGAATGATACAGTTAATGTAACATGGAAGCAGAATGAGGCAGATGCAGCGGTTATTGAAGATATCAAGAAAAAAGTTTCGGCATATCTTGAAGATTAATACCTGTAGCCTGATTTCATGAATTGATAATTAAATGATGTAAGATACCTACGGATTGTTTCGTGCTACGCACTCACACGTTTACGCTCCGCTTCGGTCCGTGCTAAACATGTGCCACTGGCACATAGCACCCTACCAAATATTCACATATTGTGGCGGGGCACAAGGTCATTCATCCGCCTATGAGCAAGTTCATGCGGGTTTAGACCTTTTGTCTATGGTATCTTAAATAACAGTATAATAAACGCGAAAGGAAAAAGTTCATAATGATTAAGTTAAGCAAAGGCGGCGCATATCTCATTAACGGAACAGAAGTTATTGAGGACAGCCAGACAGCAGCACAGGAAGTTGCTGCAAAGACAGGAAAGAATGTAACTAAGGAAGAGGCAGCTAAGAATACTATAGCTTATGGGATATTAGAGAACCATAATACTTCCGGTAATATGGACAAGCTTAAGATTAAGTTTGATAAGATGACTTCACATGATATTACATTTGTAGGTATCATACAGACAGCAAGAGCTTCAGGACTTGAGAAGTTCCCTATTCCTTATGTACTTACTAACTGCCACAACAGCTTATGTGCAGTAGGTGGAACAATCAACGAGGATGACCATATGTTTGGTCTTACATGTGCCAAGAAGTATGGTGGAATATATGTACCACCTCATCAGGCAGTTATCCATCAGTTTGCAAGAGAAATGCTTGCTGAGGGTGGAAAGATGATACTTGGTTCCGACAGTCATACACGTTATGGTGCCCTTGGTACTATGGCTATGGGCGAAGGTGGACCAGAGCTTGTAAAGCAGCTTCTTAACAAGACATATGATATCAATATGCCGGGAGTAGTTGCCATCTATATGACAGGTGAGCCTATGAAGGGTGTAGGTCCTCAGGATGTGGCGCTTGCCATAATTGGTGAGGTATTTGCTAACGGATATGTAAAGAATAAGGTTATGGAGTTCGTAGGACCGGGCGTATCAAGCTTAAGTGCTGACTTCAGAATTGGTGTGGATGTTATGACAACAGAAACTACATGTCTTTCATCTATCTGGAGAACAGATGACAAGGTTAAGGAATTCTATGATATCCACGGAAGAAGCGAAAGCTATAAGGAGCTTAATCCGGGCAGTGTTGCTTACTATGACGGCGTTGTATACGTTGACCTTAGTAAGATCAAGCCTATGATAGCTATGCCATTCCATCCAAGTAACACATATACTATTGATGAACTCAATGCGAATCTTGTTGATATTCTTCATGATGTAGAAAAGAAGGCACTTGTCAGCCTTGACGGACAGGTAGACTTTAAGCTTACTAACAAGATTAAAGACGGTAAGTTATATGTAGACCAGGGAATTATCGCTGGTTGTGCAGGTGGTGGATTTGAAAATATATGCGCAGCCGCTGATATATTAAGAGGACACTCTATCGGTGCTGATGAATTCACACTCAGCGTATACCCTGCAAGTACACCTATATATATGGAACTTGCAAGAAATGGAAGACTTGCAGACCTTATGGAAACAGGTGCTATTGTTAAGACAGCATTCTGCGGACCTTGCTTTGGTGCTGGTGACACACCTGCTAACAATGCATTTTCAATCAGACATTCTACAAGAAACTTCCCTAACAGAGAAGGTTCTAAGTTACAGAATGGTCAGATATCATCAGTTGCACTTATGGATGCAAGGTCAATCGCAGCTACAGCAGCTAACAAGGGCTTCCTTACAGCAGCTACAGATTGTGATGTTGAATTCACAGGCCCAACATATCACTTTGACAGCAATATATATGCTAACAGAGTATTTGACAGCAAGGGAGTAGCAGATCCTGACCAGGAAATCCAGTTTGGCCCTAATATTAAGGACTGGCCAGAGATGGTTGCACTCCCAGAAAACCTTATAATAAAGGTTGTTTCAGAGATACATGACCCTGTAACAACAACAGATGAGCTTATCCCATCAGGTGAAACATCATCATTCCGTTCTAATCCTTTAGGACTTGCAGAGTTCGCACTTTCAAGAAAGGATCCAGCTTACGTTGGACGTGCAAAGGAAGTACAGAAGGCAGAAAAGGCAAGAGAAGCCGGAGAATGTATGGGAGAAGCACTTCCAGAGTTAAGAGATATTATGCATAAGATTAAAGAAACTTATGATGTAAGCAAAGAAAATGTTGGTGTTGGAAGCACAATATTCGCAGTTAAGCCAGGTGATGGTTCAGCCAGAGAGCAGGCAGCTTCATGTCAGAAGGTACTTGGTGGCTGGGCTAACATAGCTAATGAGTATGCTACTAAGAGATACCGTTCTAACCTTATCAACTGGGGTATGCTTCCATTTATAGTAGACAAGGGAGAACTTCCTTTTGCTAACGGTGATTATATATTCATACCTCAGATAACAGAGGCAGTTAAGAATAAGGCAACATCTATGAAGGCATATGTTGTTAACAAGGATATGAAGGAGTTCACACTTAAGATGGATGAACTCACAGATGATGAGCGTCAGATTATTCTTGACGGATGTCTTATTAATTACTATAGAAACAATAAGTAAAAGAGCAGGCGAGGGTAATGGCAGAGCAGAATATACTAAGTGCAGACCAGAGTGTTCTTGAACAGATTCTTTCTGATATTAATGAGCATGAGGAAAATCAGGAAAGACTTGAACACATAGCTGCAAGCATAAAGGATATAACAAGAGAAACCGATAGCACAACAAAGGCTATGGAAGAGGAGATATCGTCAAGAATAAAGGAAAGTACAGACTCTATCTGTGCAGGTTATGATAAGGCGATAGCGTGTGATAAGGATAAGATAAAACAGGTACAGGCAGAAAGAGATAAGGCAAAGATGCAGGGAATAAAGGAGCGCATCCAGACAGAAACAGCATCTTTACGTGAAGAAAATAAGGAGCTTGCAGGACAGATAGAGAAAGCATTTATTCAGGAAAATGTTCCTAAGATAACTAATAATTCTTTCTTCCTTGCCATATTCTTATCACGAAAGTTAAAGGATGTGCTTGTTTACATACTGTTTATGCTTATAGTGTGTGCAGGTATTCCGGCGGTGCTTTATATTCTGCCAGCAGTGCCGGTATGGGTGCCTGTTGTATACACGGCAGTTGTAGCAGTACTGTTTCTTATAATAAGCAGGAGTGTCTATATTAACCTTATTATGCCTCACCAGAGCACTATAATAGCGGCAAGGGACACTAAGTACAGAATAAGAAACAACAAGAAGATTATTAAGAAAATAGGTCATTCCATCAAGAAAGATGACAATGATGCAATGTATGGTCTTGAAAGCTTTGACCATAAGATTAATGACCTTCATGACAGTATAAGCAGTACAGAGAATGAGAAGCAGAAAGCGCTTAAAGAGTTCGAGGAAACAGTAAAGCCGGATATCTTAGAAGAGATACAGAACAGGTACGCTGATAAGCTTGAACTTATGAACAGTGAACTTGCCAAAAAGAAGGATGAGTATACAAAGCTGGATGACCTTATAAAGCAGCAGCGCATATACATATCATCCAACTACGAAGCTTATCTTGGCAGAGAGTTCATAGATAAAGATAAGCTTGCCGAACTGGATAATATTATGAAGGGCGGCACATGTACAACAATAGCGCAGGCAATAGCAGAATATAAGAATCTGCGCTAGAAGGTGTTTTGCTGTAACATTCCGAAAGCATTGGTGATAACATCAGCAATCTGCATAATAACGCACAGACGGGTTGTCTGGAGTGTGGAGTGGTTTTCATTACTGGATTCATTAACAATTCCAGTGATGTGGATATCTCCCACTTCAGGCAGCTTTTTTTTAACGCCAAGTCCCGGGCGCAGAGGGCCTGTACCAAGAGTTATAAGACCTACGTGGTCTTTGCGGCCAAGAGATGCATCAATAGCAATTATGTATGGATTAATAAATGTCTGGTTAATACATTCCATATATCTTGCAAGATTGGCGGCATGTACAGGATGGGTAAGGTCGCCATATACATAGAAGTCGCACTGCATACTTTTCTTAAGCTTGTATCCTATAATAGGGCCAAGGCTGTCGCCAGTTGAACGGTCGCTTCCAACACACAGAATAATAGTTTCCTGATTAGAGTCTTTAGAAGTTTTTATTATGTACTTTAGCTTTTCGCTTAACAGCAAAGCTGCATCGTTACTTGTAGAGTCGTAATAATAGCGCATAATAATCCTCATTTCTAAGACCTGCCATCATAGTAAAGCGGGCCTGATACATCATATCTATTCATAAAAACGTGAAATATTCCATAATAAAAATATATTTTTTCTCCGACATTTTCTGATAAAATTTACAACATTTTAATGCTATGCTGAATAGCAGTAATGATGCCGCAGTACCGCCAGCTACAGATAACAGCAAGGCTGGGATTAAAAGAGGAGAGAGGCTGCGAGAGAATGGAGGAGGACATGATAGAGATAATATGTAACAAAGATGAGTCAGATAAACCAGCGAAAAAGTCTAAAGATAGCAGTGTATGTATAAGAAGACCAAAGAATATCAAGCAGATAGGGGATGTCAGCTCTGATAAGAAGATATACATAGAAGACTACGCATTTACATATATCAACTCTATTGCGTATAACAATCCAGAGGAAGAGCAGGCGGGAGTACTGCTGGGGGAACTTACTAAGGAGGGGGCAGAAAAATGTGTGTTTGTAAAGGGTGTCATAAAGGCAGCGTTAAAGGATGCCGCCGAAACAGGTATATATTTCAATGAGGGTGTGTGGAATAAGATATATTCAGATATAGAGAAATACTTTCCAGACCTTTCAGTGGTTGGGTGGTTTGCTGTAGTTCCACAGGTAACAGATGAAAGAATGGCAAGACTTAAAAAGCTTCATCTGGACAACTTTGCAGGCAATATGAAGACACTTTATCTTGTTGATACAGTTGAGAAGGAAGAGCATTTTTACCTGTATGAGAATGGTGCTCTTAAAAAGCAGAAGGGCTATGTGTGCTTCTATGAGCGCAACTATGAGATGCAGGAGTATATGTTAGAGCGAAGCGAAAAAAAGACGTGCGAGGATGCAAGAACAGACCGCGTGGTAAAGAATATAAGAAATGTGATAAAAGAGAAGGAGGAGTTAAGGGAGCAGAGAAAAAGCGGCAGCTTTATGTATGGTGTAAGCGCTTTCCTTGTCGTTGTCATAATAGTTATAGGTATTAATCTTATGAATAACTATGAGAGGATGAAAAAGCTTAACCAGTCGGTCAATAACCTTATGAACCAGCTTGAAGATGGTGTTGATAGCGGTAAAAATAATGTTTCAGATGATGGAAGTGGGGATGCAGCTATTACAGTAAACAAGCTGTCAGGAGATGTATATCCTACAGAGGACAGCAAAACAGCGGCAACAGATAGTACTAAAACAACAGATGAGGTTAAGACAACAGATGGTGCGGCTGCCTCAGCAGGTGAAAGTAAGCCGTCTGATAATGATAAAAGTGCGGCAGCTTCGATGGCAGGAGGGGAAGGCTCGGATGATGATACATCACAGGGAAGCTACAGTACATATATAGTAAAGTCGGGCGATACACTTATGGGAATATGTAAAAGACACTACGGCACAACAGCCAAATATTCAGAAGTTATGCAGTATAACGGACTTAATGACAGCAACGTATTATTTATAGGACAGGAAATAAAACTGCCTGACTGATGACATACATTATGATTAATCAGATTATGATATGCATCAATGATACCTTTTGTCCCTTTAATCATATAAACTTTCTTGAATATTTATGGGGATTATGTATAATTAAATCAGCATTTGTCGCGGTTACGTGACATATTTATCTACAACGAAAAGGGGATAATAATGGCTGACATAATTTCAGGTGGTTCAAGATTTACGGGAGATAAGAAAGCTCCGGTAAGAAAAGTAATACAATTAAATACAGACAACAAAGGACAGACAGCAGTTACCGACGAGGCTGACTATGAAGAAGTAAAGCTAAGAATAAGAAGACACAGGATACGTATGGGTGTGCTTGTCTTAATTGTAGTTGCGCTCATAGTGGGTGCTGTCCTGCTTGCTATGCATCTGCTTGATGGATATACCTATAGCTCATATAGTATCACGGGTTCTCTTAACAGAGAGGATACAGCAACCTCACAGTATATTGCCTACAATGGCGGATACATAAAGTATAGTAATGATGGAGCGTCTTACTACACAGATAAGGGAAAAGCTATATGGAATCAGACATATTCAATGCAGAAGCCTCAGGTGAAAATGTGTGAGGACTGTGTTGCAATAGGAGATATTAATGGTAATACAGTATATGTGTTTAACAAGACAGGTATGCTTGGAAAGATAGATACCTCACTTGTCATATCACAGATAGAAGTTGCATCTAATGGTGCGGTTGTGGCAGTTCTTGAAGATAACGAAGCTAACTATATCAATATGTACTCTAAAGAGGGAACTAAGATATACAGTATCAAGACAACCGTTTCAGGAGATGGATATCCTCTGGATGTGAGCATATCTAATGATGCAACCAAGCTTATAGCATCATATGTATATGTAAGTGGTGAGGATATCAAGACCAATGTTGTATTCTACAACTTCTCAGAAGTAGGACAGAACGAAACAGAGCGAGTAGTGGGAGGGTTTAACCACTATAATGATACACTTGTTGGTGATGTGCAGTTCCTTAGCAATAACATAGCAGTGGCAGTAGGCGAGGATGTCATAAGTATATACAGAATAAAGGAATATCCAAGCCTTGAAAAAGAGATACATATAGATAATCAGATAAACAGAGTATTCTTCTCAGAAGACTACATAGGTCTGATAGTAGATAATTCAGCTTCTGGTGAGCTGTACAAGCTGCTTGTATACAATACCTCAGGAATTAAAGTATGTGAGGCACAGTTTGGTACACAGGTGGAGAATATAACATTTGATAAGAAGAGTGTTGTTATGAATAATTCAACAACATTATCTGTATACAATCTTAGTGGCAAAAATATAGCGAATATGAACTTTGATATGCCGGCAAGCAAGATAATAGCAACTGGTACGAGAGGTGAGTACGTGCTTGTAAGTGCCAAGTATATACAGAATATTAAGTTGAAATAATAGTTGAATATAGAAGTCTTAAAGTCTTTCGTACAGGTACGAACGGCTTTTTGACTTTTATGGCATTATAATGGTAAGTATACGATATAGAAACGGAGAAAATTATTATGGTATTAATAGCAGTATTAGCGGTTTTGTGCATATTTGCACTCATAGGAATGAAAAAGGGCGTTATAAAGATAGCAGTTTCCCTTGCGACAATGGTAATAACAATAGCAGTTACAACATTTGCAGCACCAGTTCTTAGTGAATACATAAGAAACAATACGAAGTGGGACGAGAAGATAGAAAAAAGCATATATGAAAATGTTTCAAGAGATGGCAAAAGCTATGGCGAAGATGATGAGGATATTGCTGGTGTAGGAATATCTGCATATATAGATGACATAGAAGAGAAGGTAGCTGCGATAAGTGAGAAGATGAACCTTCCAGACAGCCTTACAAAGAGTGTGTCAGAGTCAGTGACTTCAAAGCTTGTCGAAAATGTTGAAGAATCAGCGACACTTACATTAAAGGATATCGCCTCAAAGATATTTGCAGCGCAGATGGCGGCTATTATAGTAAATGCAGTGAGTTATTGTATAGTATTTATAGCATTATTTATCATACTTAAGATAATTACAGCCGTAACCGGAATTATAAGCAGACTCCCTGTTATACATCAGGCAGACAGACTGGGCGGCTTCGTGACAGGACTTGTTGAGGGACTCATAGTGGTATGGCTTATGTTTGCTATCGTGACAGCAGCAGGAAACAGCTCATGGGCAGCAGACATACTTGCACAGATACATTCTAACAGCTTCCTTGAGTTCGTGTACAATAATAACCTTATAATGAAGATTATTCTTGTATAATGAAAATGCTTTATATGCGTATCAGGGAATAGAAAGGGGAACCGTAAGATGAAGGTGGCAATATGCGAGGATGACAGGATACAGGCTGGACAACTGGAGAATTATCTTAAGGAACGGCTGAAAAAAACACAGACAAAGTATGATATAGACGTATATTTCAGTGTGGATGATATTAAAAAAATTGAGAATGATATTATAAAATATGATGTCTATTTTCTTGATATAGAGCTTGGCAAAGATAATGGTGTTGAGCTTGCAAGATATATAAGGTCAAAAAATAAAAATGCGATGATAGTATTTACAACAAGCCATACTGGTTATATGCATGAGGCTTTTGATGTGCATGCATTTAATTATCTGATAAAGCCAGTTACGAAAGAGAAGACCGATAAGATAGTGACACAGCTTGAAGAGATGATGTATGAGAATGAGGAAAAGCTGGTATTCAGCTATAAAAGAGAAACAATAAGTATATATTATGATGATATAGTATATATTGAGTCTAATGCAAGACGTGTTAAAATAGTCACATCAGATAATGAATACTGCTTCTATGGAATAGTTAAGGAGATATATAGTGAACTGCCAGAGCTTATATTTGGAAGACCAAGAAGTGGATGTATAGTAAATTACAGATATGTATGCAATATACATAAAACAGAAGTGATATGTAAAAGAGCAATAGGGGAAGAAGAAATACATCTGAGTATGGGAAGAGGTATGTACAATAATATAATAAGTGACTATACACGGTACATAACATCAGAAAGGGGCAGAAGCAGAAGACTCTGGTAGAGTAAAGGTGTATTGGAGAAAAGAGGATTAGTATGATATACGATACATATATATTAGATATATTTATGGGAATTCTGGATTACATTATATATATGGAGTATAAAAGATATGCGGGGAGGCAAAGAGAATATAACAGTATAAATTATATCAGTGCAGTTGCAGTTATAATCACAGATATTATATGTAACTGCACATTCTTATATTATAACAGAAGTGGAATGTATATAATTCTTGCGCCTGTTATGCTGCTTACACGGGACAAAACAGTAGAGATATACAGAAATATTACTGATATAGCTTATTATATAGGGATGATGATAAGCACTAATATTGTTGTGAGATTTTTCCTTGAAACATATTCTTTTACAAGAATAGAGAAACATTATTCAGATATAAAAAGTGAGATAATGTGTATAATAATGATAAAAATAATATTTATTATACTTGTAAATGTATATAAAAAATATATAGGGGTAGAATTTGGGAAAATAGGAGGAACAGCCATAACATTTACATCATTGTCGGTTACAATGCTAATCGTGCTGGTCAGCCGCATCGGATATGAATATATCCAGATACGACATAGTATAACAGTAATACTTGTAATATTATGGCTTTTTATGAATATTATCGTAATATTTATTAATGCAATAGAGAGAAGCAACAGATATAGCTATGAACTTATTATGCTGGAAAGGGAGCGTGAAACTAACCGCAAGATATATGACAATATAAAAGCAGGTCAGGAAGAACTAAGAAATATAAGACATGATATGAAGAACCGTCTTAATACGCTCAGAGCTGTTGTATCACAGAATGACAGCGATACAGTACTTGAGTATCTTGATAGTATGATAGGAAGTGTAGACAGTGTTAAAGGAAGAATATACTGTAACAATCTTCTTATCAATAACATACTTACATATAAGCTGGATGGTCTGGATGCTGATATAGAGCTTAAATGTGAAGCAGAGGTATCTGAACAGCTCGATATAGATATGGGAGATATGGGAGTTATAATAGGCAATCTTCTTGATAACAGTATCAGGGGAGCTAAAGCTGTCGAAAAGGGTGGTTACGTACATATAATTATAACGCAGAGTATAGGAAGACTTATAATTGTAATTGAGAATAACTATATAAAAAATAAAGTAAAGAAGCCAATATCATACTATATAGACCATGGAAGAGGCATTAATAATGTGCGCCGCCTTGTAAATAAGTATGAAGGTACATATAGTGAAAAAATAACGGATAATGTGTATCGAACGGAGATAACAATAGAAATATAAGCAATAATTCCACCACAATATTGTTAAAATAATAACAAATTTGCAAAATATTACATCAACGGATACAACTTTTTACATTTGGAAAATATCGTAAAATTAATGTGCTATAATGCATTACATAGTAATTAGCCGGCGGAATTCTATATAACAATTTTAAATTATTGAGGTACTTAGAATGATAAACAGAAAATTATCAAGTAAGATTATTACTGGATTATTTGCTGTGATGATTATTCAAAAAGTAATGCATGCTGTTATTCGAATGGTGTTACTATACATGTCGATGAACCACATAAGCTTATTAATTATGTATATGAAAATGGTAAAAGACATGCTTACATTTCAGCAGACCTTATGGGAGATGACTGTGTAGGATACTTTGGATACTGGAGTCCGGACTCTATATAACGATGATGTAATTAATTGTAACAACTAATCTAATATAACAGCTATACATTATGGTATAGCTGTTATATTTCTTAATAAGTAATGTGGAGGGAGAATATAGTCTGATATGTTAAGAAAACAAGTTAAAAAATATGGACTGGTATTGGGATTGGGTATATCAATGCTGTTATTGGCTGGATGTGAAAAAAAGAGTGTTGATGACTTATATAATATGACAGAAAGTACATCAAAAGAAGAAATGCAAACATCGAAAAATGGAAACTCTGATACAGCATCGGACTGGTATGTGCATAATGAAACGTATATTAATTGGAATTCCAGTGAGAAACCGGAATTAATACCACAGGGGGAAACATATACAGTTTCTTTTAGCAAGAGGTCGCTTACTTTCAGAGTTGATGAAGCTGTTCTTACAAAAGATTTTAATGATTTGAAACAATTAACTACGGAGTCATCCTATAAGAAATTAGAAAATTATTATCTAAATGTTGATAATAGTAATAACATAGATGAAGAAGGGAAAGTTAATCTGGATAGACAAGGTCTGGAACAAAATGCAATATTTATTAAGACCAATATTGTAAATGAAATGGATGAGGTCAGCGAGTTCTGTGCCACTAATTTAAGAATATGCTGTATAAAGCAAAGTGAGGCAAATCTGTCATATAGGATATTATGTGAATTAGACGTGTTAGATTGTCCGGATGCATGGGATATTCATGGAATAAATAAAGTAACTTTACAACCGCACGAAAGCAGGGAGATAACACTTATAGGATTTATTAATACAGAGTTAATTAATCAATATTATTATAAATATGATAAAGAAGAAAGAAAAAATTATTTCAAAGATTTTGTATCAGAAGAGTTACCCATAGACAGTCTGTATATGACAACAAGATATTCAGACTTATCTGAAGGAGCACAGAAGAATAAAGGGTTTGAAGGTAATAAGGCTTTGCTTAAGCTTGATGTAAAGTGAGATAGTCTTATGGAAAATATATAACGTTTGTTTATTGTATGGGAAGTGAAAAGATATGAAACAGATGGTAAAAATAGAATTAGAAAGAGCTTTTAGAAGTATGTCCTTTAAGTTATCTATTATAATAGGCATAATTATAGTTGGAATACAGTTCAGCAGAGAGGTAATTCCGGCAGCAATTAACCCTATATACTGGATTAAATCTAATACTTTGCAGGTGCCTGCTAATGCATTTGCTAATAGTATAATTATGGGCGATGGAGCGTATTATACATTATTTGTAAGATTGATACCAATTCTTGCGACTATTCCATATGCGATAACTTATTATACAGATAATAAAAAGGGAATAGTTAAAAACTATTATTCACGGACAAAAAAAATTAATTATCTTATAGCAAAGTTTATAGCAGTATTTACAACAGGAGGAACGGCAGCAGTTTTTCCACTAGCTTTAAATGTCTTTGCTTCAGCAGCAGTGCTGCCATCGTTTATGATTATTAATGGAGAAACAACATGCAGCGGTAATGGAATGTGGTCTTATATATTATATTCCCACCCATATATATATTTTATAATGTATTTTATACTACAATTTATATGTGCAGGGTTATTAGCTACAGTATCACTTGTTATATCTATGTATGTCAATAATGTATTTATAGTATTATTGTTTCCTAGTGTGCTATGTGAATTCCTTAATGCTGTTGCAAGGTGGTTTCCGACCAGAATATTGAGATTTACAGCTCCGTGGAGACTTTTCAGAATTGACCAGATTGCTGTAAATCTTTGGCAGAGTTATCTTGTATTTATATTAGTCATCTTATTTTTTGATATAGTTGTGTATATAAGGAGAGGAGTGAAAGATGATGTCCTCTGATAAGAAAAGAAAGATAAAAGCAGTAATTATAATAGTTCTGTTATTTGTTGTATTAGGTTGCTGGGTTATTGGATATATAGATGTTAATAGAAGATTTCCAAAACCAAAGGAAGAAATATATGCGGTAAATGAGTGGATGAGTGATAGTAATGTTATGGTTAAGGTTAATTCAGTTGAGTTAGTATCTAAGGATGAGGCATATAGTCAATACGGAATTAATGATTATGGAGATGAAAGGCAGGATATCCAGTATTTTATAACTAAGCTTGAAATTAATAATACATCTGGTGAGGAATATGATGTTGAAAAGAAACTTAATTCACATATTGCAATAAAAGCATATCCATTAGGCTATGTTAATCAGGGTGAAATAATAACAGAGAGCGGAATAAGTAATGTTAAGCTTAAGGCAGATGAGGAGAAGGAAGTAGTTATCTGTTTTATACTTGGAGATGGTGTTCTGCGTACTGATAGAAGATGGATGCTTAACAAATCAGATATGTATTTAGATTTTCATGAGTATCCCGTTCATAAGGCAGTGCTGCTTGAAGATATAAAAGGGCTTTAGGTAAAAATGTACCAGAATGAGAAAAGAAAAGCAATAATTTAGCCACAACATTGTTAAAACAATAACAAACTTGCAAAATATTACATCAACGGATACAACTTTTTACATTTGCAAAATATCGTAAAATTAATGTGTTATAATGCATTACATAGTAATTCGCCGGCGGAATTCTATATAACAATTTTTAAGATACGGAGGTACTTAGAATGATAAACAGAAAATTATCAAGTAAGATTATTACAGGATTATTTGCTGTGATGGTTGGTGTTGCAGGTGTGCAGGGAGTTACAGCATATGCAAGTAGTATTGATACGGACTTTGAGTTTAGTTTTGAAAATGGCGGCTCAGATGAAACTGAAGCAAGAGCAAAGGAGGATGATAGCTATGTGTATATCAAATCAACATCTTGTGATGGAGAAGATGTAGGATTTAGAGCATATGCTTATGGCTGTTATTCTCCAAATAAAAGTGATGGTGAATCATTAACACCATCAGGAGGTTCTCGTATTGTATATGCAGATGGTGCTGAACATAGGATTACAAATTATGTATATGAAACAGGAAGAACATATGCATATGTAGTTGCAGACCTTATGGGTAATGAATCTGTAGGATATTATGGAGTATGGAGTCCTGATTCTGTGTAGATAAATGGGGTGTGAGATAATATGTTAAAGAAAATGGTTATGCTATCATTGGTAGCGCTTGTACTATTATCAACAGGATGTGATAGAAAGAGCGTTGAAGATGTTTATCCGATTGTTGATGGTGGGAATAATGAAAAAGTGAATAATTCTAAGTCGTTAAGTGCACTTGAGGCTTACGAGCAGGGTATAACGGAAAGTTCAAAGTATGTTTATGATGACCCGGGGTATAGTTTATGGAGTTCAGATGAGCTGCCAGAGTTAGTGGCACAGGGAGATGTATGTACAACGATAATTCGTGGTACAAAAAGTAATAATACATTATCGTTTTGTGTTAAAGATTCAATGGTTGCTGATAATATTTCTGATATATGTGAATTAACATCTGAGGAAAATTATCATAATCTTAGAAATTATCTGTTAAATGTAGATAAATATAATCTTATAGATGAACAGGGTAACATAAATAATAGTTTTCGTGATGTGCCAAGTAAAGTTATTTTTATAAAAATTGATATAAAAAATGAAGATGACGAAATGCATAAATTTCATAGCGCAAACCTTAAGCTGTATAGTGTGGACAGGGACAATAATAAGCTCAGATATAAGCTCATTGAAAATAATGATAAAACCTGTATAGATAGTCCGGATGAATGGACACTAAAAGGCTCAAGCTGCATAACTTTACAGCCAAAAGAAAGTAAGGAAGTTGTTATTGCTTATTTTGTTGAGGATGTATGGGTTCAGCATTACACTGGAAGATATGAGAACATGCAACTGGGAGATGAAGTGCCATTTAATGATATATATCTCACAACACATTTTATAGATACAGGAAAAAGTGATTATTATAAACAGGGCTTTGAGGGAAATAAGTCACTTCTAAAGTTAGAACTTAGAAAAAAATAAAGCTGTTTGTCAGGTGGCTGATATGGTAGTTGTTTATATAATATTCAACTACCATATTTTGTTATAAATAGTATAGGAATGGTGATAGATATGAAACAGATGTTAAAGATAGAACTCGAACGCGCTTTTAAAGGAACTGGTTTTAAGATATCTATTCTTATAGGAATGGTGATATCTGTATTACAGTTTGTTAAATGTGTAGTTCCAGCAGCGATGAATCCATTGTATGTACTAAAGGGAAGAACAATAGAGATACCATCGAATATTAATAACATATGGATGGCTATGAATCCCAATGTATATTATGAATTATATATAAGATTGCTTCCAATTATAGTTGTTATACCATATGCAATAACATATTATACGGATAATAAAAAGGGAATAGTGAAAAATTATTATTCGAGAACTAAAAAAATTAATTATATAATAGCAAAATATATAGCAGTTTTTCTTACTGGAGGGGTAACTGCAACAATTCCGCTTATAATAAACCTTATGGCTGCATCTGCTGTATTACCAGCAATTATTGCTCCTATAGATTCTATGCCTTGTAATGCTAATGGTATGTGGTCTTACATCTATTTTACTCATCCATACATATATTATGTTATGTATTTAATATTACAATTTATATGTGCGGGTCTGCTTGCAACAATTTCGCTAATTGTATCATTATATGTTAATAATGCATTTATTGTATTACTGTTTCCAGCTGTATTATGCGAGTTTATGAATGCGGTAACAGGATGGTCACATTATCGGGTTATAAAAGGAATGGCACCTTGGAGAATGTTCAGTATTAATCAGATTGCCGTAAACTATTGGCAGAGTTATGTGTTATATATACTGATTATACTGATACTTGGTGCGGTTATGTATGTATGGAGAGGAGTTAAAAATGATATTGTATAAAGACCGAAAACATATATTAAGATATATAGCAATTATTTTCATAGCAGCTGTACTGATATTATGGATTGTGTGTGTTGTAGATGTTAATAGGAGATTTCCTAAGGCAGAAGAGGAATTGTATAGCGTTGGGGAATGGATAGAGGAGAGTGGTTTTGAAATAAAAGTTAATTCGCTTGAATTGATATCATTGGAAGAAGCTAGTGAGAAATATGGAGTGAATTTACAAAATGATATGAAAAAAATTGTTCCATCAACTAAGTATTTTATATTAAAGATGGATGTACGAAATATATCTGATGAGGAATTAAATATTGGGAAAAAACTGATGTCACATACAGATTTGCAAGTAATGCCAATAGGAATTGTAGAAGTAGGTGAGGTATTAACAAATTACACAGAAAATATTAAATTACAGCCGGGTGAGGAAGAAGAGGTTGTTATAAAGTATATATTAAGTAATGGTGTATTAAGAGAAGATAGAAGGTGGATGTTAAATAAGTGCAAGTTTTATCTTGCTTTTTTGAATTATCCTGTTCATAAGGCCGTGCTCTTTGAAGATGTGAAAGGACTTTAGATTAACATTCAGGAGCAGTTGTTCATTATATAAGACAGAGCTTGTAAAAATAGAGGAACCAGGATGGAATATAGTCGGAACGGAGGTAAGTAATTATGAAAAGGTTAGTAGATTTATTAAGGATAAACGAAGTCAGATTTACAGCTATAATACTGTCGGTTATGACAATTGCTGCTTTGATTAGCTTAAAGGGTAATCTTATGTCCGTAGGGGCTGTGCCATGTATGTATGATATATATCTGGTAGGTGTACTACATGTTGTGTCAACATTCTGTGTGCCATTTGTACTTTTTTATATATTATTTGTAGAAAGGTATAATCAAAGACCAATGCAGGTTATCCGCGAAGGCAGTGTGAGTAATGTATGGAAAAGAAGTGTTGTTGACTTGCTTATTTTAACAGTATTTTTTACATTATATGTATTCATATTGACAACAATAGCAGGACTGGTGTTCACGGATAGGTTTTATAACTGGAATGAATTAAACAGCCGCTGTGTGGCATGGAGTGGCAGGATATGTGAGGAACAGCCTTCATTTGTATTACTTCTTATATCATACATAGTGGAAACCTTTGAAACATTTCTTGTTACTGGTATTGTTATGCTCGGAGTATCGTGGTGTACGAATAAGGAGTGGGCAGGATATCTGGCATCAATAGTATTAATAACAGTTGATAAGGCAGATAAGCATAAGAGTCTTATATTTGCAAAATACTATATATCAAGTGAAACTTATAAGAAGGGGCTAAGTGTAAGTACTAATATTATATATACGTTGCTGGCTGCTATTATAGTGTTTGTTCTTGTAAATGTGTTAGTCAGATTTAAGAAGAAAGAATTTCTGGGGTCGTGATGTATGATATGTTAGAGATTAACAGCAGCTTAAATATACTTTGGTAAGTGGGAGGCGTGACGTATATGCATATGTTTATGTTGCAGATAAAGTACGATATAAGAGAAGGAATAGTACAGCAGTGGAAGAAATATGCGGTGCTTTGTGTGGTATATATAGCCTGTATTATACATTTTATAATGCTGTGCAGGGCAAACAGGCATATAGATACATATACATGTGGTGATATGGTTATGTGGATGTTTGACGGTGTTAAGAAGTTTGATGCGGGTGCTAAAAATAATGTTGACATATCATCTGTATATATACTTCCTAACATATTTATAGCCTATATTATAGGCAATTATGTAATAAAAGACCTATATGGGTATGGTAAGGACATACTTATAAGGACTGGAAGCCGTATTAAATGGTGGCTTAGCAAGTGCATATGGTGTGTCTTAACCTCCTGTATGTGTTATGCGATGTTATATGTCATTATTATTATAGCAGGTATATGTACGGGTGGTTTTACATTTGTACCAACGAAAGAGGTATGCTATTCACTTCTTCATATGGATAAGCAGCTTATTATTGATAATCCTAATCTGACAGGGCTTATGGCAAGTATGATGGTTATGAGCCTTGTGATGACTATAACATTTGGCATTATCCAGATTGCTATGGGACTTATCGTTTCACCTACAATCGCATATATTATAGTTGTGTCGTTTCTGGTTGTAGGGGCATTTTCTGATAATCCGCTTGTTATATCTATATATTGTATGGCGCTTAGAAGTGGAATGTACAGTCCTGACGGTTACAATATGTGGCTTGGGCTTCTGATTATGGCAGTCATAATAATGTGCTGCATAATCGCCGGTACATTGTATGCACGCAGGATGGATATAATAAGTAAAAAGCAGGAGTGGCAGAATCCGGAATAAATTATATTTCATATATAAAGATGGTGTTGGAAGATTGTACTGGAATAAGGTACAGACCGACATCATCTTTTTAGTATGTATATATTTAGATGAGTGAATTTATTTGGATAAGTGATTTGAAATTATAATCCATAAATGAGTAAAGTTGAAAATGCATAAAAATAATTTGTTTTTGTTTGTACCTCAGATGCATTTCATTTATAGGTAAAGTGAAATGTTCTTTGAGATTAAACAAAAAATATATGCCAGTTTAACTTTTTTTCTATGCTCATTTAAAATTTTTTAAATGAAATTAAGACATTTTTATAGGCCGTTTTTATATGAAATATGGGTAAAATGATGTAAAAAGCACAAAAAATCGTAAAAAATTTCAAAAATGACAAAAGTGCGCAAACCCAGTATTTATGCGGCTTTGCAGGAATATTTTGCTATCGGAAAACAAAAAAATTTAAAAAAATCAAAAAAAGTTGAAAAAAGTTGTTGACATATGGGAGGGGTGGTGCTA